>Ga0187776_10002066_pt1 | contig 10177 bp, 11 predicted proteins | sample 0216_BV02_MP12_2_FD_132426 | JGI IMG/M metagenome (GOLD analysis project Ga0187776, IMG submission 132426) | Tropical peat soil microbial communities from peatlands in Department of Meta, Colombia - 0216_BV02_MP12_20_MG | ecosystem: Environmental > Terrestrial > Soil > Wetlands > Peat | place...
GGTTCGCCGGCGACGGCAACGGTTACGGTGGCAATGCCATGCGCGCTCAACTGCTCCCGCAGCGGCCCGCTTCGCTCGATATCGCCCCCGGTAACCAGCAGTGCCCGACGTCCAAGAACGGCTGCCGCCGGGGGAACATCGATCACGGCGCCTGGCCCGAAGAGAATACGGGTTGCCGTGGCAAACTCAAAGCGCATAGCCGACCCCCTACTCTTGGTTATCGTGGATAGTGTTGGTTTCTGAATTTCCGGTTTGAACCATTATAGGACAGAATGGGTTCCAGGGGATATCTCCCGGAGTGAGCGAGGATGGCCAGGTGACGGGGGGAGTAGAAAGCCGGGAATAAATGCTATAATGCGCCGCCTACTTAGTCATGAGATGGGAGGTGCTGCCGCCAATCGGGCGTACCGTCAATAATCCTGAATCCTGCAGACACGAAAGAGGCTGTCATGATAATCATTCTCAAGCCGGGGGCAACCAAGAAAGACGCGGACGAAATCCTCCGCCGGATCGCCGCATTAGGTTTGAAGCCTCTCTACATGCCCGGGACAGAGCGCACCGTGCTTGGAGCCATCGGCGACGAGCGCGTCCTCGGGAAGCTGCACATCGAGAACCACCCGTTGGTTGAGAGAGTCTCCCCCGTCCTCACACCCTACAAGTTGGTCAGCCGTGAGATCCACCCCAAGGACACCGTCGTTCGGATCGATGGGGTTCCCGTGGGGGGACGCCACTTCACGGTCATTGCCGGACCATGCGCCGTGGAGGACCCGCGACAGATGCTACTTACTGCGCAAGCGGTGAAGCGGGCTGGCGCTGCGTGCCTGCGCGGCGGTGCGTACAAGCCCCGGACGAGTCCGTACAGCTTCCAGGGACTGGGCCTGCAGGGCCTGCAGATCCTTCACGAAGTCTCAGAGAAGCTGAAGATGCCAGCCGTCACGGAGGTGGTCGAGGTCGGAGACGTGGCGGCTGTTGAACGGTACGCCTCCGCGTTTCAGGTCGGAGCGCGGAACATGCAGAATTTCCGCCTGCTCCGGGCGTTGGGTCAAAGCCGGAAACCTGTCATCCTCAAGCGTGGCATGGCGGCGTCGGTGGAGGACCTCCTGCTGGCCGCCGAATATATCCTCTCGGAGGGCAATCCCAACGTGATCCTGTGTGAGCGGGGCATCCGAACCTTCGAAACAGCCACACGGAATACACTAGACCTGAATGCCATTCCTCACATCAAGACCCACAGCCATCTGCCGGTCATCGTGGATCCGTCGCATGGAACGGGGGTCCGTGAGTACGTGACGCCCATGGCAAAAGCAGCCGTTGCGTGTGGTGCGGACGGCCTCCTCGTGGAGGTACATTTCAATCCCAAAGAGGCCCTCTCCGACGGGCACCAATCTTTGGACCCCAGGCAATTCGCGAACCTGATGCGAAGTCTTCGCCCATTCGTGAGAGCGGTCGGCCGGCGGTTGTGACTATGGCTCCTCTAAGTTCGTCTCGTCAACACAGGGAGGCCGCGCCCGCCGGCATTTTGGAGACCTAATACCAAGTGAGCGGTGTAGGAGGAGTGAGCCCGATTATCTGGCTTTTCACTTCCTTCACCCCCTCAACCTGGCGAACCACCGATGGGACGGCCTGAGCGACCTCCGGCCACTTGGTCGTGCCGGTGATGGTGACTGTGCCATCATTGGCGGTTACCTTCAGATCGGTCCCCGTGGTGCGGAAATCCGTGGCCAACGCCGCCGAAACCCGGCTCTGCAGCGTGAGATCCTGCAGGGCCTTCATCGAGACGGCGGTTGGCTGGAATTCTGCCCGCTCGGGCAACTGGGCGATCGTCTCACAGGCGGTGGCCAGGCTCATGCGGCTCAGGTTCAGAACGAGGTCGTAGAGGGAGGGGTCATCCCAATCGACGTCGAAGAGGAAACGGGTCCACTCCCGCCGCTCTTTATCCACCTTCTTGATGTGGGCGAGCGCGTCCGGCAAGTCAAGGTTCTGCTGTTGCATGAGCGTCTGGATGCGGAATTCCATATTGGCGATCACCCGCACGGAGATGACGTGCGAGATGCCCGGTAACAGGAGATGCCCGAGGTAGCCGTGGTAGACCAGCTTGCCCCCTTGGGCATGCCCGCAAAGGCTGGCACGCACGACGGTGAGGTAGACGGCGCGCTCGCCGAGTACCCGGTCCCAAAACGTAGGTGGCTTGTCCATCGCCGCCGTGAGCTCTTCCGTCGGAACCCGATACCGCTCTGCCGCCGCCTCGAGGTTCATTTCCCGGCTAAGACATCGATACCCCAGACGATCTGCCACATGTTTGGCAAGCGCCTCACCGCCGCTGAATGTTCCCCGAGAAATAGCAATGATTGACATGGGTTGCCTCCGTGGTGAAGCAGTCTGACTAAAGGCGCTCTTGAGCTTCGCCGGACGCCCGCCATAAAAGGACCGGCACTCGAGAATTCCGGACGACTTCCTCGGCAACGCTCCCCATCACGAGTCGGCTCAGTCCGCTCCGGCCGTGCGTGGACATCGCCACCAACTCCACCTTATTGGCCGAGATGTGCTCGATGATCTCTGCTGCCGGCTTTCCATACCGCACCGCAGCCCGAACGCGAATGCCCGTCTCGCTCAGCATGCTCGCCAGGGCCTCGACGTACTCTTCGGCGTTCCGGACAACACGGACCTCCTCCTCCGTTGGGTCTGCGCCCGGAAACACATGGGCTATAGCTACGCGGAGGAGCAACACCTCGGCCTCGAGGTTCTTGGCCAACTCCGTTACCTGCGGGAGAATGGCCTCGGCCAAATCAGATCCGTCCAGAGGCACCAGGATCTTCATGAACATCGAACAACCTCCTTCCGGGAATGTCCCCGACTCCGGGGCTTTTCCAATCAGCAGAATTCGTCCCCCCTATTCTGCATTCCGATAAAGATCTGTGCTCCAAAACACTCAGATTCCCCTTTTGTGGTCCACAACGATCTCCCAGTTCTTGCCTTTTCCCCCTGTATCCTCGGTCGCCTCCAGGTGGCCCGGCGCGATGATGTTGAGGATGGCGGCCAAGGCCTTGTTTTCATCCGGTGTCTCGAAAATGGTGCAAACATTCCCTCCTCCCGTGGCCCTTCTGAATAGAGCCTAGGCAGAGAGTGGGTTGAGTTGCGATTTACTTCCCGTTTGCTTTTTGAACTGTAGCCAGGCGGATCCCAAGAATTCCCTTCTTGAGGGTCAGATTCATCTTCTCCAAAGTCTACCCCGGATGACGGGAAAGAGGCTCCACTGAATAATGTAAACCCAAGGCAGCGTGCCAACCATAGGCAGGGGCTAGGGTTGCCTTCGCTGGAGCAATGGTTGTGTTGATTTAGCCCTGAAAGAACACCCCCCAATGCTATCCGTGCATCCGGAATTAACGGTTCCTGTCAACAATAGTGTCAGGCTCAATTGAGCCTGTGAATACAGAAGGTTACAGGGAGTTTGGATGCATCCGAGTAGACCGTTGCAAGCCCGAGGAGGGTGGGCAGCCCCAGGGCGCTCTCGGCTGGCGCCATCAGGGCCCCCGCCCACCCTGCGGATAGCATGAGAAAGATGGAAGACTCGAATCGGCACTCGTGTGGCTCATGTTGCGAAGACTGCATATGGACTCGGACGGCGGATCAATTGACGCGGATCACACCGAGGCGCGACGGGCGCGACGGCATTTGCATTGTGGTCCCACCCTGATATAATCACGCGTGGGAGGTTTGGGGATTATGGTCATAGAGGAGGAGAGCCATGGAGAAAGGGACCTGGACAGTGAAGGTCGGCCTCGCCCAGATGCTGAAGGGCGGGGTGATCATGGATGTGGTCACGCCGGAGCAGGCGAAGATCGCGGAGGATGCCGGCGCATGTTCCGTCATGGCTTTGGAGCGTGTTCCGGCAGACATCCGGGCCGCAGGCGGCGTGGCCCGGATGGCTGATCCCACGGTGATCGAGCGAATCAAACGTGCGGTCACAATTCCAGTGATGGCGAAGTGCCGGATCGGGCACTTCGTGGAGGCGCAGATCCTCGAGGCGATGGGGGTCGACTACATTGACGAGTCCGAGGTCCTCACCCCGGCCGACGAAGAGCACCACATCTACAAGCATCCCTTCGCGGTCCCCTTCGTCTGCGGTTGCCGCGATTTGGGCGAGGCGCTTCGGCGGATCGGGGAGGGCGCAGCCATGATCCGCACCAAGGGCGAGGCGGGGACAGGCAACGTCGTCGAGGCGGTTCGGCACGGACGCGCGGTCCTCGGGGCGATCCGCCGGCTTCAGGGGCTCAGCCAGGATGAGCTGATGGCGGAGGCCAAGAATTTACGGGCCCCCTATGAACTGGTCGCCGAGGTGGCCCGAACGGGGCGCCTGCCCGTTGTGAACTTCGCTGCCGGCGGGATCGCCACGCCCGCCGATGCCGCCTTGATGATGCAACTCGGGGTGGACGGAGTGTTCGTCGGGTCCGGTATCTTCAAATCGGCCGACCCGGCGACCCGCGCCAAGGCCATCGTGCAGGCCACGACGCACTTCAAGGATCCGAAGATCCTCGCGGAGGTTTCTCGCGGTCTGGGGGAGGCCATGCCCGGCCTGGACGTCAGAACGATGAAGCCCGAGGAACTGCTGGCAACCCGAGGGTGGTAAACCCCCGCTTTCCACTGACCAATGAGCCGCTGACCAATGCGTTCTGGGAACGCATCGGGCTTCGGCCATTGGTCATTGTATCTTGGCCATGGCGACGATTGGTGTCTTAGCCCTACAGGGGGATTTCCGCGAGCACCGCGAGGTGCTGGAACGCCTGGAGATCGCCGCGCCCGAGGTTCGGCTCCCCAAGGACTTGGAGGGTTTGGACGGCCTGATCATTCCCGGCGGAGAAAGCACGACCATCGTCCGACTCATGCGGACCTCATATCTGCTCGACCCGCTCCGCAAATTGGCCGGGGACGGGTTTCCCATCTGGGGAACGTGCGCCGGAATGATCCTGCTTGCGAAGCGGTTGGACGACACCGGCATTTCTGCGCTGGATGCGATGGACATGGCGGTCCGGCGGAACGCTTTTGGTCGCCAGGTAGACAGCTTCGAGGCCAGTCTCCACGTCCCCGTATTGGGAGAACCTCTGTACCGGGCAGTCTTTATTCGAGCCCCCATTATCGAGGACGTTGGCCCCGCCGTCGAGGTGCTGGCCCGCCTTCCAGATGGCGTCCCTGTCGCCGCGCGCCAAGGACACCTCTTGGCCACCGCATTCCACCCCGAACTCACCTCTGACGACCGTTTCCACCGGTACTTCCTCGAGCAAGTCGCACGACAAGCATAAGGCGAGATGCCTCGGGAGCACATTCAGAGAACAACCCTCAGGGTCCAGCCTACTGTCAAAGAGACTTGTCCTCATCGCCGATCGACCCAAAGAAGGCGTGAGATATCATTGGGTCGAGTTTTTGAAATGCTTATTTACGCTCCCAGTGACAATGGAAATGGTCGCCAGGGGCGTATGCTTTCCACCCCACATGCTCGGACTGCCCCAGGCAATGTTCTCTTCTCGCGGCTGGAGGTCGGCGGATGGCTGAGCACACCTCTGATAGGCGAATAGCGGCTGCGCGACAGCGGCTGATGGTAGTGACGAAACAACGCCTTGGGTTAGGCCCTTTGGTGGTCCACCCGTAGGGCGCAATTTCCCTGGACTATTTCCCAACTAACCCGCCCGGGGTTTTTCAGTCCATTCCCAGCTAGCTTTGCAGGGGGTTCCTGTGCCGAACCACGATACGCGCGGACAAGATCCCGACCTCGTAGAGCAGGCACATGGGGAGAGCCATCATGGTCTGGTTGAAAATGTCCGGGGTAGGGGTGAGGATCGCGGCGACGATGAAATTAAACAGGATCGCGTACTTTCGATTCCGGGCTAGAAACTGCGGTGTCACCAGCCCGAGACGTGCCGCAATGGTCATGGCAAGTGGCAACTCGAAGATTGCCCCGAACGCTAAGAGAAACTTCACGGTGAAATCCACGTACTCGCCAAATCGGGGCATCTGTTGGATAGAGGGGTCGAAGGTCAGGAGGAACTGCATCGCCAACGGGAGGACGATGAACAAACAGAAAGTCAGTCCGACGGCGAAGCTGAATGAGGACAAAATCACAAAGGGCAAGGCAAACCTCCGCTCTTTCGGATACAGACCAGGAGCAACAAACTTCCAGATTTGATAGAGAACAATGGGAAGGGCCAGCAGGACTCCGCCCATGAAGGCCACTTTGAAATGCACCCACAGCGTCTCGGCGGGCCCGAGCGCGGTAAGCCTGGCGATAGGGGGTTTGTGGGCAAAACCTATGAAAGGAAATCGTCGCCCCATGATGACGTCTGTGGTGAGGGGCCATTGAAGAACCTGGAGGAGGAATTCTCGGAAATTGAAGGCGAGGATGAAAGCGATACCGACGGCAGAGAGGGAAATGATTAACCGTTTCCTGAGTTCTGCCAAGTGGGCCAGGAAGGGCATCCTGGCTTCGTCAGGCATTCCGAGTCTCAACCGGCTGGGCAGGGACGGAGGATGCGGCCTTGACCTCGGGTCGGTGCTCTCCAGATGCTTCCTGAGGCTGTTTCCCGTCGCCGGCCTCTGATGGGGTAGAGGCCGAGGTGGTCTCGATCATTTCCCTGGATGGAGTCTCGCCGACGTTCTCTGTTGCAGCGGGGACCGTTGGCATTGTCGGCACCTCTCCCGCGACGGTCCCGGGTGGCCCCTCGCTGCTACCGGTCGTAGCAACTCCAAGAGTCGGGCTCGTCTGCGTTTCGGGAGCCGGAGCTGTTCCCTCGGAAGGTGTCGTGGAATGGGGGACCTCTGGGGAAGCGGGTGGGGTCTCCGCCCGTTCCGCAAGTTCAATCTCGCGCTGGATCCCATCGCGTAACTCGTCCGAAGCTCTTCGGAGTTCCGCCATGGCCTTGCCCAGCGTTCGGGCGATCCTGGGCAATTCCTTTGGCCCGAAGACCAAGAGGGCAAGCACGAAGATCAGCATAAGTTCCGGCATGCCTATTCCGAACATTCACTCGACTCCTAAATCTCTGCCGCTGCGTGGCATTTCAAGGACATGCGAACGTGAGGGTACAATCGGGGTCAGGTAAAGTCAAGGCAAATGGACCCGCGATGCGAAGCCTGGACGAGCGAAAACACTTCACGGGCTTGATTGAATCTATCGAGGTCGATTGGGGTTGGACCGTGCTAGCCGGGAATCTTTCCGCAGAGGCGACAGATCAACCCGGTGGGTTGGCGCCTGATCCATTCATGAGGATTGCACATGGCCTGGCGATTTCGAAGTACCTCTTGCGCATCTCGTCGGTTCAAGTACACCACGCTCTGGGCCATGAGCACGGTGGCAAGGCAGATCAAGAGTGTGATCAAGCTAACATCTATCCAGGTGAAGCCTGACATGCTTTCACTACCTCTATTTGATTAGTTGGTCGGTTTAGTGCCAAAAGCAGCTCCGATGAAGATGAGAAGCAATATGTATGCCAAGACTCGGAGCCAAAGCATTTTCGTGGATCGCACTCGAGTTTGTTGCTAAGTCATTGAAATCGTAAGGCGCAGATGTATTCTCCAAACTCGCAGCAGGCTGTTACAATTATAGGGGTATAGCAATCAGCGTGGCTTTGCGGTTACGCGTGAGCAGAATTTGGACAGAGAGCATGCAAGAAGAACATCCTCCTTGTCTCTCAACTCTCCTAGAGACGGCGCTTCTCTCTTCGGAAATACAGCTAACGCTGCGATGGGGGCTGCTCGTAGCCCTCGGCCGCAAGATCCTCCAAAATAGGCTTGGGATTCATGGTTTTTAGCCGAATGATGGCCAACCGCTTCTCCGCGTCCCAGTGAGGCATCGTGACGATACTGGAGATGTTCGCCCCGTGCGTCTTGATGACCCGAGTCACATCGGCCAGGGCGCCTGGGCGATCCGGTAGAGTGAGTTCGATTCGAACGCTCGGCTCGCGGATGCCCATCACATCCACGAGCACGCCCAGGATGTCGGTCTCAGTGATCATGCCCACTAGGCGGTCCCCCTCCGTGACCGGGAGGCAACCGATCTTGTGCTCGATCATCAGGCGCGCCGCCTCCTCGATGGTCGTGTACGGGCTGACGGTGCGGACTTCCGTGACCATGGCATGGCACACCGGAATCTGGGCCAGGAAGGACGCCGTCCGGTCTGGGCTTATTCCGGCGGCGCTGCTGGGGGAGATCTCCCGGATGTCACGATCTGTCAGGATGCCCAGCAGGCGATCCCCCTCTACGATCGGCAGGTGACGGATCCTGTGAGCGTGAAGAAGTTCCCGCGCTTGGGCCAAAGTCGCATCCTTGGGGAGCGTGATCAGGGACGTGCGCATCCGTCGTCCGACTTGCATGATTGCCTCCTCGGAAAATCCCACCCCAGCTCACTGCTCTCCAGAAAGGGGATGGAGGCTGGCGCTGTCCTCCTGGGAGATTTTCCTTCGCAGCGTGTCCACCCGGCCGCCGGTTCCCTGCGGCGTCCCCGAGTGGAAGATGAACAGAATGCCTCCGAGTCAATAGACGCAATCCGGGAACGTCGGCATGCCCATGGCCTGTCCCACGATCTTGTATAGCCGGGGAACCCGCCACGGTTCCTCCAGGACGCCGTCGCGGATGGCCCAGCTCCGTCCGCGCACCGTGCCAGCGGCTTCAGGCATGCGGAACGGATTGGAGCCGTCCAGGCGTCGGTGCAGCACTCCGCCGGGCTGGAAGCCGCGGTGAATCTCCTCCACCCGATCCCGGCCCGTGAGGTAACCAAAGCCGTGTCGCTCGTACAAGATGGCATGGTGGTAAAAGAGCCCCTCGATGGAGATCTGTTCTTTGCCCAGTTGACCGGCAAAAGACTCGACTAGTGGGAGGACTTGGCGGAACATCCGTAGGCCGCGGCGAACCTGTCCCGGCGCCAATCCCGCCCGCATGGCTCGGACCTCCTCGGTCGGATTGCGGATACCTGAGAGGATTCCCACGGGATTACCTGAGGGGTCCCGATCCACATCGAATCGCTCCGCCTGCGGATCGTTGGCGATGATGAACGCAATCTCCAGGAACTCCTCGGTCGGCTGGGTGAGTTTCAGGAGAAAGACGCAATCCTGATCCGGCGGGTGGGTGCGGACCTCGATCCGAACGAAACCCTGATCCGGGGGGCAGATGTAGGTGACGAGGCGGTTGCCTTGAAGGTTCCGGCCCGTCGCGAGGTCGAGGTCCAAAAGTGCGACCACTCGCGCCGGGATGAGCTGGCGGTAGATCGCCTCCCGCTCTTCGGCAGGTTGCTGGTTGATCTGCTGGATGGAGGTGACGCCTGACTCCAGGTATTGCTGGCGCCGGTTGTCCTTCGCCGGGCTCACTCGTGGAGACATCTCGGTCAGCAACGTGCGGAATGCCTGATAGAGGCCAGGGGGTGCCGCCTCTCCAACACGCACAAGCAGACAGTTCCTGGGATCGGCCGCGAGCAGGGGCTCATCGGTTATAAACTCGGCAAACCCATGCCGGCGAAACAAGCGCAGGATCACTTGCCGATACTCGCGCCAGGCGAGCCCGGAACTCGCCAGGTCCCAGTCGGTCGCGAACTCGGGAGCGACCACGATGGCGGCGTCCAGTTCTCCTCCCCCGAAGGCGTTCTGTAGCAGAAGTTGCGCCACCCCCCTCTGACGCCAGGTGCGATCTACTTCCACGGCGCCCAGTTCAATGAGGTTGGTGATCGGGTGCTGTCCCCACCGTTCCTCCGGCCCTGGCTGGAAGAAGGCGAGGTAGCCGACCAGCGTGTCTCCGATGATGGCGGCGAGCAAACGGCCCTGCTGTGCGTGGAGGACCCGACGGAGCATCGCCAGCGTCTCCCCGCGGCGATAGCGGCAGTAGGCTCCCAGGCCTTCACCTAGGGTGAGCGAATCCAGTTGGTCTGGTGCGGTGAGGGACCGCAGGAGAAGCCCCGAGCCTGAGGGTTCTTGTGCGATGGGGCTTCCAGCGGGTTCAAAAACCAGGGACATGATTCCAGTCTCTCGCAGGCGTAGGTTCCGCTACTGTGCCACGCCACGTTATGAATATTTTGGTCCTTCCGGCTTGAGTGTGGGTAGCCCCAACATCTTGGGGGAGGACTGTGGCCACCAGGGTTTGCTACGTGGTATCGTCCCGGCCCGAAAGGAGGCCATGCCATGGACGATACCGAGCTGTACACCAC
>Ga0187776_10002067_pt1 | contig 10175 bp, 8 predicted proteins | sample 0216_BV02_MP12_2_FD_132426 | JGI IMG/M metagenome (GOLD analysis project Ga0187776, IMG submission 132426) | Tropical peat soil microbial communities from peatlands in Department of Meta, Colombia - 0216_BV02_MP12_20_MG | ecosystem: Environmental > Terrestrial > Soil > Wetlands > Peat | place...
CCGAGGTCGTCGAAGCGCCGTCCGACGAGCTGCACGCCGATCGGCATGCCGTCGCGCGCGTAGCTCCAGTTGAGCGAGGCGGCGGGCTGCTCGGACATGTTGTAGGGCACGGTGAAGGCGATGTGCGGCAGCGCATTGCGCGGATCGTCGCCGGGCGCGGCGCTTTCGGCCCCATAGGGCAGGATGGGCGAGACCGGCGAGACGACGAAGTCGAAGCGCTGGCTGGCGGCAACCGCGGCCTCGCGCATCCCCATCACCTGGCCCAGCCCCTGCATTACGTCGCGCCCGGAGAACGCGTGCGCGCGCCAGCTGCACCACTCGGCGATGAACGGCAGGACCTTGGCCTGCCTGGCCGGCGAGAGCTGCACGAAGTCGCCGTACGCGCGCGCCTCGAAGAAGCGGCACATGCCGTCCAGCATGTCCGCGGTGAGGAAGGAGGGCATTTCCTCGACCGCGCAGCCGGCGCGCTCTAGCGCCGCGGCGGCCGCCTGCGCGGCGGCGCGCACTTCCGGATGCACTGGCAGCCCGGCGCGCATGTCGGGCAGGAAGCCGATCTTCAGCCCCTCGAGCGCGATGCCGTCCAGCCCGGCCGCGAAGTCCACTTGCTGCGGCGGCAGGCTCATGAAGTCGCGCGCGTCCGGGCGCGCGAGGGCGTTCATGAGTAGCGCCGCGTCGGCCACGCTGCGCGTCATCGGGCCGGCGACGCGCCCCATGTACGGCGGATAGATCGGCACGCGACCGAGCGAGGGCTTGAGCGCGAAAATGCCGCAATGCGTCGCCGGCAAGCGTACCGAGCCGCCGATGTCGGTGCCGAGGTGCAGCGGCGCGTAGCCGGCGGCGGCCGCGGCCGCCGCGCCAGAGCTCGAACCTGACGTGTTGCGATCGAGCCGCCAGGGATTGCGCGTCACGCCGTGCAGGCTGGACAGGCCCGAGGACAGCATGCCGTAGTCGGGCATGGTCGTCTTGCCGAGGAGTACGCAGCCCGCCTCGCGCAGGCGCGCGGCGGGCGGGGCGTCGGCTGCGGCCGGCGGCGCGTCCTCGTTGGCGCGCGTGCCGATCGGCGCAGGCACGCCAGCCGTGGCGATGTTCTCCTTGATCGTGACCGGCACGCCGTCGAGCGGCGAGAGCGGTCGGCCGGCGCGCCAGCGCGCCTCTGAGGCTCGGGCCTCGGCAAGCGCCTGCTCGCCGAGCACGCGGTACATGGCGTTGATTTTCCGCTCCCAGGCCGCGACGCGTGCAAGCAGGGTCTGCGTCGCCTCGACCGGAGAGAGCGCGCCGCGCCGATAGAGATCGGCGAGTTGCTCCGCGGAATATTCGTGGATCTCGCTCATGGCCGATCCTGACGGCATGATAGGCGCCGGCCGGCCATGCCCACCAGCCCCGGCTCCCCGGAAGCCGCGTACGCGGGTATATACTGCGCGCCGGTAGCGCGGTTGCACAAAAAGGTAACTTTGCAACAATAAACTTGGCCGCCGACCGGCTTGCCCGGCCCAACTTCAGGAGAGGAGACAGACGATGAGCAAGAAAGGCATGACGATCGCCCTGCTCGCTGCGGGAATGCTTGCAGCGGGCAGCGCGCAGGCGGTTACCGAAATCCAGTGGTGGCACTCGATGGGGGGCGCGCTCGGCGACAAGGTGAACGAGATCGCGCAGAAGTTCAACGCGAGCCAGTCGGAGTACAAGGTCGTGCCCGTCTACAAAGGCCAGTACGACGAGTCGATGACCGCGGCGATCGCAGCCTATCGCGCGGGCAACCCGCCGGGCATCCTGCAGGTGTTCGAGGTCGGCACCGCCACCATGATGGCCGCGCACGGCGCGATCATGCCCGTCTACAAGCTGATGGCCGAGCAGCACGAGAAGTTCAACCCGAAGGACTACCTGCCTGCGGTGACCTCGTACTTCTCCGACACGCACGGCAACCTGCTGTCGATGCCGTTCAACAGCTCGACCCAGGTGCTCTACATCAACAAGGACGCCTTCGAGAAAGCCGGCCTGAACCCGAACCAGCCGCCCAAGACCTGGCCCGAGCTCGTGAAGGACGCCGAGAAGCTGAAGGCGGCCGGCGTGCCTTGCGCGTTCACCACCGGCTGGCAGTCCTGGGTGCAGCTGGAGAGCTTCAGCGCCTGGCACAACGTCCCCTTCGCGACCTTGCAGAACGGTTTCGGTGGCCTCGGCACGAGGCTGGAGTTCAACGGCCCGGTGCAGGTGATGCATATCCAGAACCTTGCCAACATGGCGAAGAAGGGGCTGTTCACCTACGCCGGCCGCAAGGACGAGCCGACGGGCAAGTTCCAGAGCGGCGAATGCGCGATGGAAACCACCTCGAGCGGGTCGTACGCCAACATCAAGGCGACCGCGAAGTTCGCGTTCGCCGTCGGGCCGCTGCCCTACTATCCGAGCGTGAAGGGAGCGCCGCAGAACACCATCATCGGCGGCGCGACGCTGTGGGTGATGACGCAGAAGAACCCGGACGTCTATAAGGGCATCGCCAAGTTCTTCACCTTCCTGTCCTCGCCCGAAATCCAGCTTGACTGGCACAAGTCGACCGGCTACGTGCCGATCACGCTCGCGGCCTACGAGCTGGCGAAGAAGGAAGGCCTGTACCAGGAGCGTGCGGGCTTCGATACGGCGATCAAGGAGCTGACCAACAAGCCGCCGACGCCCAACTCCAGGGGCCTGCGCCTCGGCAACTTCGTCCAGATCCGCAACGTGATCGACGAGGAGCTCGAATCGGTGTGGAGCGGCCAGAAGACGGCCAAGCAGGCGCTCGACGAGGCGGTCAAGCGCGGCAATGAGCTGCTGGTGAGGTTCCAGAAGGCGAACGAGTAGCGTAGCGGCCCGGGCCGCGCCGCAGCAGCGGCGCGGCCGACGCTCCCTTCGCATCGCAGAGCATGGAAAAGCGGGTCCAGTTCAGTTCCCGCTGGCTGCCGTACGTGCTGGTGGCGCCGCAGATCGCGGTGACGCTGGTGTTCTTCTTCTGGCCGGCGCTGCAGGCGCTTTACTGGTCCGTTCTGCTGCAGGACGCCTTTGCGTCGAAGACCCACTTCGTCTGGTTCGACAATTTCAAGGCGCTGTTCCAGGACTCCGTCTACATCTCATCGTTCAAGGTCACGGCGCTTTTCTCGGCGCTGGTCGCGCTGAGTGGCCTCGCGATCTCGCTGCTGCTCGCGGTGTTCGCCGATCGGGTGCTGCGCGGGGCGCGTGCCTACAAGGCGCTGCTCGTCTGGCCCTACGCGGTGGCACCGGCAGTTGCCGGCGTGCTGTGGATGTTCCTGCTCTCGCCCTCGATCGGAGTCATCGCGTATGCGCTGCGCTCCCACGGGGTCGACTGGAACTACTATGTGCATAGCGGTCAGGCGCTGCTGCTGGTGGTCGTGGCCGCGGTATGGAACCAGATCAGCTACAACTTCCTGTTCTTCCTCGCCGGGCTGCAGGCGATCCCGGCCTCGCTCGTCGAGGCGGCGGCGATCGACGGCGCGGGGCCGTTCAAGCGCTTCTGGACGATCGTCTTCCCGCTGCTCTCGCCCACCACCTTCTTTCTCCTGGTGGTGAACGTGGTGTACGCGTTCTTCAACACCTTCGCGATCATCGACTCGACCACGCAGGGCGGGCCGGCGCAGGCGACGCAGATCCTGGTGTACAAGGTCTACCAGGACGGCGTGCAGGCGTTCGACCTGGGGGGCTCCTCCGCCCAGTCGGTGATCCTGATATTGATCGTGATCGCGCTCACGGTGCTTCAGTTCCGCTACGTCGAGCGCAAGGTGCAGTATTGAGGGACGACCGATGATCGAGCGCCGGCCCGTCCTGGATGTCCTGCGCCACGTGGTGCTGATCGTCGGCGCGGCGCTGGTGATGCTGCCGGTGTACGTCGCCTTCGTCGCCTCGACGCTGTCCTTGGACCAGGTGATGAGCGTGCCGATGCAACTCTGGCCCGGGCATCATCTCTTGGAGAACTACGCGGCGGTGCTCGCCCACGGCAGCGCGCGCTTCTCGGGCGCGCCGGTCGGCAGGATGATGCTGAACAGCCTGGTCACGGCGCTCGCGATCGCGATCGGCAAGATCGCCATCTCCATCATCTCGGCGTTCGCGATCGTCTATTTCCGCTTTCCGTTGCGGCGCACGTTCTTCTGGATGATCTTCGTCTCGCTGATGCTGCCGGTCGAAGTGCGCATCATCCCGACCTTCAAGGTGGTGTCCGACCTCGGCATGCTCGATTCCTACGCGGGTCTCACGATCCCGCTCATCGCCTCGGCGACCGCGACCTTTCTGTTTCGCCAGTTCTTCCTCACCATTCCGGACGAGCTGGCCGAGGCGGCGCGCATCGACGGCGCGGGGCCGCTGCGCTTCTTCAAGGACGTGGTGCTGCCGCTGTCGCGCACCAACATCGCCGCGCTGTTCGTGATCCTGTTTATCTACGGCTGGAACCAGTACCTGTGGCCGCTGCTCATCACGACGCAGGAGAGCATGTACACCACGGTCATCGGCATCAAGCGCATGATGGCCGGCGGCGACGCCGCGACAGAGTGGAACTTGGTGATGGCCACGGCGATCCTGGCGATGCTGCCGCCCGCGCTGGTCGTCGTGCTGATGCAGAAGTGGTTCGTCAAGGGTCTCGTCGAGACGGAGAAATAGTGGCCAAGGTTTCGCTGCGCGGGGTGCGCAAGTCCTACGGCGAGCAGGAGGTGGTGCACGGCGTGTCGGTCGACATCGCCGACGGCGAGTTTGTGGTGATCGTCGGTCCCTCGGGCTGCGGCAAGTCGACGCTGCTGCGCATGGTGGCGGGGCTGGAGCGCATCAGCGCGGGCGAGATCGCGATCGGCGAGCGGGTGGTCAACCAGCTCGAGCCGAAGGACCGCGACATCGCCATGGTGTTCCAGAATTACGCGCTCTATCCGCACATGTCGGTGTACGACAACATGGCCTACGGCCTGCGGATCCGCGGCCTGGCGAAGAGCGAGATAGACGCGCGCGTGCAGCGCGCCGCCGGCATCCTCGAGCTGGGGCCGTTCCTCAAGCGCAAGCCGCGCGAGCTCTCCGGCGGCCAGCGCCAGCGCGTCGCGATGGGGCGCGCGATCGTGCGCGAGCCCGCGGTGTTCCTGTTCGACGAGCCGCTCTCCAATCTGGACGCTAAGCTCAGGGTGCAGATGCGCGCCGAGCTGCAGGCGCTGCACAGGCGCCTGGGCACGACGAGCCTCTATGTCACGCACGACCAGATCGAGGCGATGACGCTCGCGCAAAGGATGATCGTCATGAACGCCGGCAACGCCGAACAGATCGGCGCGCCGCTCGAGGTGTACGCGAAGCCTGCGACCACGTTCGTCGCCGGCTTCATCGGCTCGCCGCCGATGAACCTGGTGCCGATGCAGCGCGGCGGGCGCGAGGTGCTGTTCGGCATCCGTCCCGAGCATCTCGAGCCCTGCGCGGAGGCAGACGCCATGCTGATCGCGCACGTCGACCTGATCGAACCGCTGGGCGCGGATACGCTCGTCTACGGGCATCTCGACGGCCACGCAAACGGCGCGCGCATCGCTGCGCGCCTGCACGCGTCGCTCGACGCGCGCACGGGCCGGCAGCCGCTGCGCTACGACCTCGCGCGCGCGCACTATTTCGATCGGGCGAGCGGCCGGCGCATCGAATGAGCGCGCGCTGGCCGTATCCGAAGATCGTCGCGCACCGCGGCGGCGGGCGCCTCGCTCCCGAGAACACGCTCGGCGCGATCCGCCTGGGCGCCGCGCTCGGCTTCGGCGGCGTCGAGTTCGACGTCATGCTTGCCGGCGACGGCACGCCGGTGCTGATGCACGACGAGACCCTCGCGCGCACGACCGGCGCGCGCGGCGAGGTGGCATGTACGCCGTACTCGCGCCTCGCCGAGCTGGACGCAGGTGCCTGGCGCGGCAGAAAGTGGCGCGGCGAGCGCATTCCGACATTCGAGCAGACAACGCGCCTGTGCCGCGAGCTCGGCCTCTGGGCCAACGTCGAGATCAAGCCTGCGGCGGGCTACGAGCGGCGCACCGGCGAGGCCGTCGCGCGCGCCGCGCGCGAGCTGTGGCGCGGCGCCGCGCTGCCGCCGGTGCTGTCCTCGTTCTCGCCGGTCGCGCTCGCGGCGGCGCGAACGGCCGCGCCGGAGCTGCCGCGCGGGTTTCTGGTCGGGCGCATTCCAGAAAAATGGCGCGAGGCGATGCAGGACCTGGACTGCGTCGCGCTGCACTGCAGCCACCGCGCGCTCGACCGGCGTCTTGCCTCGGCGATCCACGCCGCGGGCTACGCGATCCTCGCCTGGACGGTGAACGACCGGCGCACGGCGCGCCGCCTGCTCGGCTGGGGCGTCGATTGCCTGGTCACCGACGCGCTGGCGCGCGTCGGGCCGCAGTTCCGCTAGAAGGGCAGAGGCGCTCCCGGTTTTAGCGGCGCGAGCGCGCGCCGGAACTCCTCCTGAATGCGCGCGAGCGCCTCGCGCGTGTCGGCCTCGAAGCGCAGCACGATCACCGGAGTGGTGTTCGAGGCGCGCGCAAGCCCGAAGCCGTCGGCGTACTCGACGCGCACGCCGTCGATCGTGACGATGCGCGCGGCGTTCGGGAACGGCCGGGTCTGCTGCAGCTTCGCCACCAGCGCATGCGGCTCGCCCTCGGCGAGGCCCCAGTGCAGCTCGGGCGTCGAGGGCGCGTTCGGCAGCGCCTCGAGCACCCGGCTCGCGTCAGGCGCGCGGGAAAGTATCTCCAGCAGCCGGGCGCCCGCATAGAGCGCGTCGTCGAAGCCGTACCAGCGCTCCTTGAAGAAGGTGTGGCCGGACATCTCGCCGGCGAGCGGTGCGCCGGTCTCCTTCAGCTTCGCCTTGATGAACGAGTGCCCGGTCTTCCACACGAGCGGGCGGCCGCCGCGTTGCTCGATCCAGGGCGCGAGCAGGCGCGTCGATTTGACGTCGTAGATGATCTCGGCGCCCGAGTTGCGCGACAGCACGTCGGCCGCGAACAGCATCAGCTGGCGATCGGGAAAGACGATCTCCCCGTCGCGCGTCACCACGCCGAGGCGATCGCCGTCGCCGTCGAAGGCGAGCCCGAGCTCGCCCGCTCCGGCGCGCAGTGCCCCGATAAGTTCGGCGAGATTCTCCGGCTGCGAGGGGTCGGGGTGATGGTTTGGAAAATCGCCGTCTACCTCGCAGTAGAGCTCCTTGACCTCGCAGCCCAGGCGCCGGTAGAGGCGCGGCGCAAGCAGGCCGGCGACGCCGTTGCCGCAGTCGATCGCGATGCGCAGCGGCCGCGCGAGCTTCACGTCACCCACGATGCGCTCGACATAGGCGTCGAGCACGTCGGCGCGGCTGCGCCGTCCGGCCCCGGAGGCGAGCGCGCCCGCCTCGATGCGCCGGCGCAGGGCCTGGATCGCCTCGCCCGAGAGGGTGTCGCCCGCCACCACCATCTTCAGGCCGTTGTAGTCGGGAGGGTTGTGGCTGCCGGTCACCATGACGCAGCTCGCGCAGCCGAGATGGTGCGCGGCGAAGTAGGTCACGGGCGTGGGCACCATGCCGAGCTCGATCGCTTCGGCGCCCGCCGCGACCAGCCCCGCGGCCATCGCCTCGGCGAGCGCGGGGCCGGAATGGCGCCCGTCGTAGCCGAGCGCGAAGCGCGGCGCGCCGCGCTCGATGCCGAGCGAGCCGAGCGCGCGCCCGATCGCGTGCACGATCTCGGGCGTGAGGCTGCGGCCGACGATGCCGCGGATGTCGTAGGCGCGAAAGATCTCTGCGGGGACGTTCATGTTTGCTCGAGGAACTCCAGAATGCGTCGCGCCAGCCAGTCGCGGCGCGCGGGAAAGCCGACGTGTCCGCCGGTGGCGGGAAACTCGAGCGTCACGTCGCTCGATGCACTGCGCGCCGCCGCAACGAGCGCCCCGGCCGGCAGGAAGGGGTCGTTCAGGGCGTTCAGCACCAGCGTCGGCACGCGGATCGCCGCCAGCCACGGCGCCGAGGAGGCGCGCGACCAGTACTCGTCGGCGTCGCGAAAGCCGTGCAGCGGCGCGGTCACGAGGTCGTCGAACTCGTGCAGCGTGCGTGCCGCGGCCACGCGGCGCGCATCGAACAGCCCCGGGTGGCGTCGCAGCTTGGCGAGCGACTTGCGCTTCATGCTGGCGAGAAAGGCGCGCGTGTAGACGCGCCGGTTGAAGCCGCGGTCGAGCGCGCGCCCGGCGGCGGCGAGATCGAGCGGCGCCGACACGGCCACCGCGCGCCGCACCAGCGTGCGCGCCGCTGCGCCGCGCTCGCCGAGCCATTTCAGCAGCACGTTGCCGCCGAGCGAGATCCCGACCGCGTGCAGTGCGCTGGGCGCGGCGTGCAGGCGCCCGATCATCCAGTTCAGCTCCTCCGAGTCGCCCGAGTGGTAGGCGCGCGCCAGGCGGTTCGGCTCGCCCGAGCAGCCGCGAAAGTGCGGCAGCACGGTGCGCCAGCCGCGCGCCGCGGCCTTTGCCGCGAGAGCGCGCGCGTAATGGCTTTCCGAGCCGCCCTCGAGGCCGTGGAACATTACCAGCGTGCGCGCCGCGCTCTCCGGCCCGGCGAAATCGACGTCGACGAAATCGCCGTCCGGGGTCTCCCAGCGCTCGCGCGCGAGCGCCGGGCGCGGCGGCGGCAGCAGGGCCGCGACCAGCGTCTGGGCGTGGCCGCCCGCCAGCCACCAGGGCGCGCGGTAGGAGGAGTCGATCTGCCGCGCCGCGCCCACAGTCAATGCAGCGTCTTCTTGGCGGACGGGCGCGGCTCCGCGGCCGCTTGTTGCGCCGGTTTCTGGGCGGGCAGGGGCGAGGCGTGGTGCACGATCATGCGCCAGCCCGCGGGCGTGCGCGTGTACACGTTGGTGGCGATGACCGCGACCGGCGCGGGCTTGCCCTGCGGGTCCGCGAGGAGGAAGTTCTCCTGCACGCTGTGCACCACGGTCATCACTCCAGGAATCGCGAGCAGCAGCGTCGGCTCTGCGCGCGGGCCGGGGCCACCGGCGAAGATGCGCCGCCAGCCCTCGCGCACCTGCTCCGGGCCCGCCAGGCGCGATCCACCGGGGTGCACGCAGATGATGTCCTCGTCCTCGGCCCACACCGCCATCATCGCCTCGAGATCGGCATGCTCGAGCGCCTCGTAGAACGCGCTCTCGGCGTCCTGCGCGCTGGGAAAGATGCGGGTCATGGCGCGGCGGCCGCCTCGGCAGTGAGCGCCTCGATCTCGGCGCGCACGTGCTCGGGCGCGATGTCGAGCATGCAGCGGAAGTGCCCGAGCGGACACTCGCGCGCGAAGCACGGGCTGCACTCGACGCGCAGCCACACGACGCGCGCGCGCGTCGACAGCGGCGGCGTGTGCTCGGGGCTCGACGAGCCGAACAGAGCCACCTGCGGCCGATCGAGCGCCGCGGCGACATGCATCAATCCGGAGTCGTTGGTCACCACCAGCTCGGCGGCGGCGAGCAGCTCGATCGCCTCGTCCAGCGTCGTCTCGCCGGCGAGGTTGCGCGCCGAGGCGCCGACGCGCGTGCACAGCTCGCGCTCGGAGGGCGAGCCGAGCAGCGCGACCGGCATGCCCAGGCCCTGCGCGAGCGCGCCGAAACGCTCGGCCGGCCAGCGCTTCGCCGGACCGTACTCGGCGCCCGGGCAGAACACCGCGTAACGGCCGGCAAGGCCGAAGCGCGCCGCGGTGGCGCGCGCCGCGCCCGCATCGACCGCCAGCCGCGGCCGGGGCAGCGGCTCGGCCGGCGCCTTGCCCGGCGGCTCGGCGAGGCGCGCATAGTGAAGCGTCATCGCTTCGCGCGGCGCGTCCTTGGCCTTGTGGTGCAGCAGGTTGAGCAGCCCGTAGCGCTGCTCGCCCACGTAGCCGCTGCGCAGCGGCACGTCGGCGAGATACGGCACCAGCGCCGACTTCCAGGAGTTGGGCAGTACGATCGCCTGCTCGTAGCCACGCGCGCGCAGCAGGCGGCCCAGGCGCCAGCGCTCGCGCAGGTCGAGCGCGCCGTGTTCGATGGAGGCGACGATCACCTCGTCGATCTGCGGCATGCGCCGCAGCACCGGCGCGACCCAGGGTGCGGCGAGCGCGTCGACGCGCAGGCCCGGGCGCTTGTCGCGCAGCCGCATGAACAGCGGCTGGGCCATCAACGCGTCGCCGATCCAGTTCGGGGCGACGACGAGGACGCGCGCGGACTCAGTGGCCCCTTGGC
>Ga0187776_10002068_pt1 | contig 10171 bp, 12 predicted proteins | sample 0216_BV02_MP12_2_FD_132426 | JGI IMG/M metagenome (GOLD analysis project Ga0187776, IMG submission 132426) | Tropical peat soil microbial communities from peatlands in Department of Meta, Colombia - 0216_BV02_MP12_20_MG | ecosystem: Environmental > Terrestrial > Soil > Wetlands > Peat | place...
GTGGACAACCTGAATGCCCGTCACAATTCCACCTCCCTGAAGCTTGGAGGTTCGACTTGGAGAATCGGCCTTGGCTTTCGAGTTCCCAGCACTGGTTCACGTTTCCCGGTATTAAGTACCGGGGAAACGCGTACCAGTGGCTTGCTGCGATGACTGGTTCCGACTGGTACAGGCCTCTGGGAACCAATAGTTGCACCAGTGGCCGTACCAGTGGGGGACTGGTTCACAGACAGGCCCTCGGAGGGATCCTCAGGAGCCAGTGGGCGTACCAGTGGGGAAGTGGAATCGATGATGGAATAACACCTGGCCTTGCGCGGTCCAGCGGTCCAGCTCCATCTCGTTCCGGTGAACTCGTGAAGAATCTTGCTCACCTCCAGCTTGCGAATGCCGGACTTATCTGCGATCTCGTTTACGCTGATCCCCGGATTTTCGGTAATGACCGCCGTGATCTTCGCGACTTCGGCGGCGTGTCGCTGCTTCTCGGGCGACTCGATCTCGATGAACCGGCCTTCCGCAAAGTTGGCCTCGATGATGATTTTGAATTGTGACCCCATTCGACTTTTGAAAATGTCCAAGGTGAGGTGGCCGTCATTGGCCTGAGCGAGACTGAAGCCAGTATCAATGCCAGCGGCGATGTCAGACGAGCCGCGGTACTGGCTACCCTCGGCTTTGGATCGGTGATGTAGCACAAGGGGGCGCCCACGCGCGTCTTTTTCGAGAGTCGTCAGTCAGCGCGGCTAGGATGACCGCTCAAGGGGGTGGGGAGCGTTTCTAGGCCGGGCTTCGCCCGACCCCGGGGTCGCGCACGCGCGTCTCTTTCGACGGGAAGGGCTGACCGCGCCAGGGGGTGGGGAGCATTTCTAGGCCGGGCTTCGCCCGACCAGCTAACGTTCCTTGTGTCCGAGCGGTTCTCTTTTGGGACCTAGTCTTACTCCAAGGTCAGGCACTCGACATTACTTGCTCACGCCAAGCGCCCTCACTTCTGAGGCAATGCACACAAGAAAGAGCAGCAAACTCGCCTCAAGCAAATTCCTGCCAGAAATGCGAGTTGCACTTTGCAGCGTGGTGTTCATTCTCGTGAGGTGCCCAATAACCGCGACTGCAAATGCGGCCCAACCCAGATAATAAGTCACCTTCGAAATCATACGCAGCCTAGGTAAACGGTCCATTGTTCTGCCTCCATCTCTCGGACCAATCGAGGATTGGCGGAAGTACAGCGTAAGACCTTCCGCGACGGCGGTTCCGCCGCAAGAGTGAGCCTCCGCCACCTGCCGCGGTCAACGAATACGAACTACTTTGGCCAGATCTGAGAGGGCAAGTACCATGCTTGCCTTTCTGGAGCCTTCTGGGGACGTTTGGTAACCGAGCATGATGTTGATGCCCTCGTCCGCAAGCCTTCCTACAAATTGTGCGAGAGCTCCCGGCGCGTTGCGTAGTTCAACCTGGAGCACGTCGGCTTCCGTGTAAGAGAGATCTGCAGCATCAAGAGCTTGTTTGGCCTTATTCGCGTTATCGACGACGAGATAGGTTGCACCTTCATCTCCCGAAGTAGTGGTCAGCCAACTCCAAATATTGACGTTCGCGTCGCCGAGAACTTTCGCAATCCGTGCCAGCTCGCCAGGCCTGTTCTTGCACGGAACTGTAAGTTGTTTCACTCTCGGCATGTCGCACCTCCTGCTGATCGGTTGAAGACGGCAGCGCTGACCTCGGCTCATCGTGCATGATCACCACACCGGTTTGCCTGACTTGTCGCGAAAGACGAGGGTGTCATTACCCCTCACGACCTCACGAACAAGGACCTCTTCGAGGTCGCCACGTTTTACTTTGGAACCTGTGATCTCAAGCTTGTCGCCCTTGCTGAAGCTCACCCCAAGATCGTCGAGGAACGATTTCGGACAAAGCGAAAGCTCAACCAGAGCAGCGTCTTCGTTAATCCTGAGGCCAACGAGGGCAGTCTTGCTGTCTGAGGTTGGGGGCTTGATCTCTTCCACTATGCCTTTGATCTTTGTTTCTGTGGCAAAGTCGTACTGCGGTGCACCCGCCGTTTTGGGCGGTTTGCTCTGTGAGTTCACCCTGGAAACGCTGAAGACGAGAATGACAAGCCCGATCCACACCAATGTCCAGACGACACGTCGCAGGCTCCTCGAGGTAGACATAGCTCGTTCTCCCGTGGGGGCCAGGAGTTAAAAATCGATTCGAGGTCCTAGGGGGAGAATTACCAGAAGATTGTGGTTCCGATGTCCAATGGAAGTCAACATCAAGCGGACAATCGACACAGAGGGGATTCCTTGGTTTAGTTTCGCTTTGAGCTTTCGTTTCCGGCGTTCCAAAATCCCTACGAAATCATGGCGCGTAAATCACTGAATCTGTAACGGCACGAACTCCTGCTTGCGCCGTTTCTAAATCATGTGATTTTGGAAAACGGCGTGCTGAGTGTCGGAGCGGCGTGCTTGCGGGACAAAAGAGTGCGCGTTTTGCGCAACTGGATCCTATTTGCCTGCAAGGGTGAGTCCGTTTGTGCGTTCCCATCGTATGAGAACTTTGGCTCTTGCCGTGTACATGTTTCTAGCGCAACCGATGCAGGTGCAACCAGCCCCGGTTGCGCCGCCACCGGGACGCTATCCGCCTCTGCCTCGTAGCATTGAACGGAATCTGGACAAGGGTATCGAAGTGCGGAACACCAGGTATAGAGCTGCCCCCGAATCGTTGAGGGAATGAGCTATGGGAGTCTTAGCGCTTGCACCAGATCCTCTGCAATCGATGTCTTTCCTGCCAGGTACGCGTCCAGCATGCGCCGCTCAACGATTCCCCTTCACAGCTAGAGCGTCTCGATTGTGAAAGCCATCGGCAGTCGGTGTGTAACACCCCCGTCAAAAGAGCCCATCCCACTCTTGGCCGACAGTAGCCCTTCGCACGAAAAGGGTCTCATGGAATCGTCGGTTGGATCGTATAGCATCACATGGGAGCCGATAAGAGCCGCATGAATGTGCATTTGATTGACGGGACGTATGAATTGTTCCGGCACTTTTTCGCTGTGCCAAATGCGGCAGACGGGAAGGGACAGGAAATCGGTGCCGTACGCGGTGTCCTGACTTCGGTCTTGTCCATGATTGAGCGCGGAGCAACCCACATCGGAGTGGCAACTGACCATGTCATCGAGTCGTTTCGAAACGATCTCTATGCCGGATACAAGACTAGCGAAGGTGTGCCTCAAGAGTTGCTGTCACAGTTTCCCCTTCTCGAGGAGGCGCTAGAAGCAATGGGAGTGGTCGTGTGGCCTATGGTCTACTATGAGGCTGATGATGCGCTTGCATCTGCTGCGGATAAAGCGGCGCGAGATGACACTGTGAGACAGGTGGTCATCTGCACACCGGACAAAGATCTCGGTCAGTGTGTCGTTGGGACACGAGTAGTTCAACTGGACCGCAGGCGCGACCTCTTGCGTGATGAAGCCGGCGTTGTGGCAAAATTTGGTGTCAAGGCAAAATCGATTCCGGACTACCTGGCAGTTGTCGGCGACAGTGCAGATGGCTTCCCTGGTTTGTCTGGTTGGGGCGTAAAGGCTGCGGCTCTTACGCTATCTCGCTACCCTCACCTCGAGGACATTCCGAAAGATTGGCGAGAGTGGCATCCATCAATTCGCAAAGCCCATTTGCTATCGGCATCGCTGTTCAGCGCGTGGAATGATGCTCTGTTATTTCGCACCCTCGCAACCCTGCGACTGGATGTGCCCGTGTTTGATACCGTCGAGGATCTTCGTTGGAAAGGACCGCGCCCAAACTTTGAGGAATGCTGCCATCGAATGAAGTCTCCAGATTTGATTGGTCGAGCCAGGTTGGCTATATCTGGTAGATCCCAAGGTTCTCTGTAAGATCGCCTATTATCGTCAGCTCTAGTACCGATGAACCCGTTTCGGGCTTGATTCTAGAATGCTTCACGCATCTGCCTCATCGCTTCTCTCATCATGATTCCGACTTGGTTGTTATAGAGTGCTATTCAAGATTGTGATGAGGAACCGAGGTGGCCTGTGAAACGTGCTGCAAAGAACACCAAAAAGAGACCTCCTAGCATGCGGACTGCGAAAGTTCCACGTCTGAATGACCCAATTCGCATCGTTCCTCTGCACTTGCCGATTGAGCTGTATCGGCCATCACCAGGGATTGCGACCCCTTCAGGCGCACAGCTCACCTACCGGGGAGGGCCGCTGCTTGACGCAGTGAGAGTGTTCACTATTTTCTGGGGCCAGGTGTGGCAGACAACTCCGAACTCCTACCTTGCGAGTGAAATCAACCAGTTCTTTAGCTTTGTGGTAAGCAGCGCATTAATAGAGCAACTCGCTGAGTACAACGTGCCAGGGCAATCCATTGGGCACGGATCACTCATCGGCACGGTAACAATTACCCAACCGACATTATCGTCTTCCGTCACCGATTCAGGGATTCAGGCGATGTTGCAACAGGAGTTCAAGAACAACCCCTCAGTTCCCACGCCTGACGCCAATACGCTCTATTTCGTTTACCTTCCGCCGGGAACTGCTGTGGTACAAGGTGGCGCTCGTTCCTGCCAGGCGTTCTGCGGTTATCACGACACCTTCGGGAACGGCATTTATTACGCCGTGATGCCCTTTCCGAATTGTGCTGGGTGTCTAGGCGGACTGAGCACTCTGGATGCCTTAACTTCCACGAGTTCGCATGAGCTGTGCGAAGCAATTACCGACCCGATACCTGGCCAAGGGTGGTACGACGACACGTACGGAGAGATTGGCGATATTTGCGCCTGGCAGACCAAGAAACTGGGAAACTACACCGTGCAGCTCGAATGGTCGAACAAGAATGCGAGTTGCATTTGAGGCGACGCTCTGTTCAAGATGTGCGACGCACGGGAGATGCAACCTGCTTAAGTCGCCCTTGTTTCAGCTTAACGACAATCGCTGGAAAAGGCCGTCTTGCTCGGTCTATAGAACTCCGTCAGGGGCCTTAACTGCTAGAAGCGGAGCTAAGCACCCGAAAATCCGACGACCGTGTCTCTTTCCAGCCAATTCGGAAAAGGAGCTTGCGATGAAGATTGGCTTTGCCCTACCCAACGTCGGTCCCGTCAGTACAGCAGAAACAGTGGTCAAGGTGGCACAGCGTGCCGAAGCCTTGAGTTATGACAGCCTTTGGACGACTGAACGGTTGCTTTGGCCGGTGAGGCCACAAACGCCCTATCCAGCGACAGCAGATGGGTCACTACCTGAAGCCTATAAGCATGTGCTCGACCCAATAGACACTAACCTTCGCGTCAGCCCACACCAAGACCATTGCCCTGGGTACCAACGTGCTCGATATTGCCTAGGTCCTTCCAGTTCCCTATAAAACGGCGAAGGCCGAATCTGCGACTGTCGAGGTCTCCGTCGTCGTGAGCTAGAATGCGGGCTCACGAGAAAACCCAAAGAGGAAGAGGCTGAAAAATGAATGATCGTAGGTTGGCAAGAACCTTGGCTGTGTGCCTGTTGCTTGTGGCCGCTCTAGCTGTGGGTAGTGATGCGGGTAAGCCTATTTCTGTGAAAGGCTATGTTCTCGATTCAGCATGTGCATTCACGAAGAACCTCGACAAGCCCATCAGCCGAGAATGCGCCGTGGCTTGCGCGAAAGCGGGATCTCCGCTGGTGATCCTATCGGACGACGGTACCATCTACTGGCCGATCGCGGACACCACGCCTTCGTCCGGGCAGAACGAAAAGCTGCTGCCGTTCGCAGGGAAGAAGGTTACTGCCAGCGGTAAGCTCTTTCAGCGGGGTGGTTCGAGCGCCTTGGTAATTGAGAAGATCGAAGCCCTGCCTGATCAGAAATGAAATTTGCTTCCGTGATGACCAAGCGGCGGCATTTACGAACCGATCTTCGTGTTCGTGATCACTGCATCCTCCTTGCTCACGTCGGAACATCGCGCTAAAACTACTAGTCTTCCTGCCCAACTCCGCGAGAAATCGCAGGGTTGTAGGTGTTAATTGCGATTTCATGGCAGTGACCCAGTTCAAGACCACAATCCTGCTCTCCCTCCACGATCTTCAGCAATCTTTAACAAAAAGATGGACTACGGCCAATCTAGCCGCTGGACACCTCGAACGGAGAAAATATGACTGCTTTGGAATTTCGCGCTGTTAATGCTCCTCCTAGCACCGAACTGTTGCGGGGCTTGGAACCGCAGGAAATCGATTTGATCCTAGCCGCGGCAAGGCCCCGCCGGTTTACCATCGAATCGGTGATGACGCACCAAGGTGAACCTGCCGACCAACTCTTTTTGCTGTGGAAGGGCCGGGCGCGTTATTTCTTTGAAACCCCCAATGGGAAAAAGCTCATCTTAATCTGGATTACTCCGGGCCATATCTTCGGTGGAACTGGGCTCGCAAATCGACCCTCCACTTATCTCGTCAGCACGGAAGCAGTGCGGGACACTATTGTGCTCGTTTGGGATGGCACGACCATTCGCGCCCTCGCACGACGTTTTCCGCAACTCTTGGAAAATGTGTTCCTCACTGCTATCGATTATCTCTCTTGGTATGTTGCTGCCCACGCCGCCCTAACTTCCCAGACTGCGCTCGAGAGGCTTGCCCACGTACTTCTGGGATACGCACCGAGCATCGGTCAAAAAGTCTCTGGAGGCATCGAACTCGATGTCACCAATGAAGAGCTGGCCAATGCAGCGAATATAAGTCCCTACACAACGAGCCGCTTAATCAGTGAGTGGCACCGAACCGGTGCTATTCGCAAACACCGCGGGAAGATGCTTCTGCGCTCACCTGAGAAACTCTTTCTCGGCACGGTTTGAGGCGGAATGTCTCCTTTTCTACTGAATGAGCCTTTGGATCGGTTTCCACACCGCTCGTTGCTTCGGAACAACCGTGAGATTGCGCTTGAGCAACGAAGGGAGCACTTCCTCGTGGCATAGTTTGATGTTTGGGATGTAGCAACCTTTTGGGTGGCTTCGAAGTTTCAACACACATTTAGACGGGAGGCTCTTTGGCTAGATGTTAATCCGGGTTCTCGTGGTAGACGACTTTGCACCGTTCCGGACTTTTATTGCGTCTACGCTTCAGAAACTGCCAGAATTGCAGATCATCTCAGAGGTATCGGATGGATTGGAAGCTGTTCAGAAGGCGCAAGAACTGCAGCCAGACTTGATCTTGCTGGACGTCGGCCTTCCGAAGCTGAATGGAATTGATGCCGCTCGGCGAATAAAGAAGGTTTCTCCCACATCGAGAATATTGTTCATGAGCCAGGACTCTTCGGCTGATGTAGTGCGAGAAGCTCTGAACTTGGGCGCACAAGGCTACGTCGTCAAGTCAGATGCTGGAAGCGAGCTACTGAGCGCCGTAAACGCCGTTCTGCGGGGCGAAAGGTTTGTCAGTAGCGGGGTTGTGGGCCAGGACTTCGCCGGAGCTTCGGTTACCCGAGCCCTCGAAGGCGTCCGACCCAATAGGGTTTCTGCTCCTGCCTCACGGCAAAACATGAAGACCGCCCACCGCCACGAGGTTGGCTTTTATTCCACTGATCGATCTCTTCTCGATGACCTTACGCAGTTCATCGGAGCTGCTCTCAAAGCCGGGAATGCAGCTATAGTCGTCGCGACCGAGTCACACCGGGACAGCCTTCTTTCACGATTGCAAGCACACGGCGTGGATATTCCTACTGCGATTGAGCAAGGGCGATACATCGCATTGGACGCCGCCCACACGCTGTCGCTGGTCATCTTCGATGGCATGCCTGATCCAGTTCGCTTTTTCAAACTCTTGCGTGCTCTCATTGGGACAGTGGCGGAGGCTGCGCAGGGCAAGCATCCCCGCGTGGTAGCCTGCGGAGAATGTGCGCCTTTCCTCTTGGCACAAGGCAAGCTAGAAGCCGCGATTCAGGTGGAAAAACTCTGGGATGAGGTAAGCAAAATACACGATCTGGACACTCTGTGCGTATATTCACTGGCTAGCTTTCATGACGAACTGGGCAGCCACATCGTCCAACGAATCTGTGCGGATCACTCAGCCGTTTACGCCCGGTGAAAAAGATTTAACAGGTAGACTTGGGCCCGGTGTCTTGTCCAAGGAGTCGCACTTCACTCTCGGGAACTGTGAACTCGGCGAAACCACAATCCAAACAGACTACGAGCTGGGAACACCCAGACGATGAGCCTGTCCAGCCCCTTGAGTCCGGGGAAATGAATAGTGATTTCGTCATTGAAGCTACCCCGGTCCTCCAATCTACAAGACTTGCATGCATGACTTTCTCCTGACAGGGGGCATGAAGTTTGCCGATGGTAGTTCAATCCGAATTTCAGATTAGGGCCACTTGTTCTTACCTCTTTCTTACAACTCGAGAGGCCTGTCGCGAATGATGAAGCCCGACATTATTGTGCTCGACATCTCAATGAGAACTGAGCGGCGTCATTGTAGCTCAGCGGCTGCGCGACACCGATTGCAATTCCAAGATCATCTTTCTTGCCGTCCATGAGGATGCAGATTTCGTAAACGCCGCTATGGGGGCAGGGGCTCAGCATTTTTCGTGAAATCAAGGCTGAGCGTGGACTTGATTTCGTCCATTTATGCAGTACTCGCGGGCAAGTTGTTTTATCGCCTACCGTGCTGTATGTGGAAGACTAATCTCCGGTACTTCCTGTATACTCTCGCGCAAGTAAATCACTCCTAATTCGACCATAACGCAAATTCGGACGGATGAGCAATTCGCAGAAACGATCATCCGCCGATCACTGACACACTGTAAGAATCCGATCCTGATTTACGGGAGGGGATTTCGGTGCTATCTAATCGTCCTCGCGTTCTGATTGCCGACGATCATACTTTGGTAGCGGACTTGTGCAAGAAGCTACTCCAAACCGAATTTGAGGTGGTGGGCATCGTAGCCAACGGGCGGGCCCTGGTCCGAGCAGCGGCGGCGTTGAAACCGGACGTCATTGTCGTGGATATAGCGATGCCCGTCCTCAATGGTTTAGACGCCGGTCGGCAGATTAAGGAAATGATGCCGGCAATCAAATTGATATTTCTAACCATGAACCCTGATCCCGAAGTAGCTGCCGAAGCGTTCCGTCGGGGAGGATCCGGTTATCTGGTGAAAACGTGCGCTAGCTCTGAATTGGTGATGGCGATCCGGAAGGTGCTGGGGGGAGAACGACATCTCTCACGGACACTACCAAAAGACACCGTCGAGTTTCTGCGGCGGCAGGATACGAAGCTGATCGAGGAGGCGGAGAGACTGACCCCGAGGCAGCAAGAGGTTTTGCAGTTGCTGGCTGAAGGCAAAGACATGAAGGAAGTTGGCAGCATCCTTAAGATGGCTACCCGTACAGTAGCGTTTCATAAGTACCAAATCATGGATGTGCTTGGCACCAAGAACAATGCTGATCTGATCAAATATGCGATTAGGAACCACCTGATCGCCTAACTGATTACGCGTGCGTTCAGTAAGGGTCTAGGCAAACGGATAAAGCCCTCTCTATCGCAGGTTGCCTTGCTTGTCAGTTAGGGCTGATATGTCTTAGTCGGCGCCGATCGCCGCTGGACTTCTCCGAGGGAACTAGCCTCACATCGATTGCCCGCAAACTGGCGGTGCATCTGTACTGGATGTGGCGCCAGGGTTGGAGTATGGCCAATCGCAAAAGCTCGGTTGGCACGCGGGAGAACCCGGAAATCGTTATGGTGCGCAGTAAGCCACTGACGTAATCACTGGGTATCCCGCTCCCCGGAAACGGGGAGTTCGAAGCAGTAATCATGATCGATATTGTGATCGAAGAGATGGTTGGGGCGGACCGAGTTCCTGACGACGTTGATTATCAGCGAGCCTGAGGTTGGAAAAGCGCGAACCATCAACGAGAGCGAAATGGCGCTCTCGTAAGAATGCCGGCAGCGGTGTGCTCGAAGAGAACTTGACCACCGCCGACATTGTTAGAGATGGCGATTACCAAGAGACTCGGGCCGATCCTGTTAGTTTTGTCAGTTGTCGAACGGGAATAGCGGGCGTAATCTACTTGGAGTTTTCTCCCCTCACTCTACAAAGTCAAACCCAACCTCAATCTCAATTCCTTAGAAGGAGGAAGTAATGCCAGCAAAAACTCCCAAGGAAGCATTTGTGATGCTCCTTAGCCATGTACGGCAGGGCACTGAGAAAGCAACCGGAATCTACAATGA
>Ga0187776_10002069_pt1 | contig 10165 bp, 13 predicted proteins | sample 0216_BV02_MP12_2_FD_132426 | JGI IMG/M metagenome (GOLD analysis project Ga0187776, IMG submission 132426) | Tropical peat soil microbial communities from peatlands in Department of Meta, Colombia - 0216_BV02_MP12_20_MG | ecosystem: Environmental > Terrestrial > Soil > Wetlands > Peat | place...
CGCTCCTGCGCCGAAGGGAGAGAAGAAGCCTCCTGAGCCTGCTGAGGGTCCGGAGAAAGGGCAGAAAAAGAAGACGGAAGAGCCCGAACACTAACCAAGTCGATTCTGCTAACGGGAAGAGGAATTTCCTCATCCCGTTAGCAGCTAAGCTTGAATTTCCATCCTCTCTATCGGCACTATTCGATAGTTTTCGCGATCCTCTCCTGGAGCATCACCTGGTTCTTATGCTCTGCTGCCTTAAATCTGAGGTAGTCCTTCTTGTCCATCTCGAAGAGCTGTTTCCTGTAACGACTTGTAAAATCATACCACTCGCTAATCCTCATGCCGAAACGAATTTCTTCGGGATAACGCACTGTATCCATGAAGGACTGGATCGCGAAATAATACCGGACAGCGTTGCGCTCGATTGCTCCACGCGGTCCACTGATATAAATGGGGTTGCCGTCACGATCAGTTCCGGTCACCGTGAACCCCACCTTGCCCCGGCCGAGTGTTGCAAAATAGACTGTTTCTGCGAGGCGAAGTGAAGAACTGTAGCCGTAAGCATAACTGACGTGTATAAAGGTCCTTCCCTTATCGAGAGAGAGGGCCTCGAACCTCATGTTGTGATCCTTCGTGCCAAAAGGGCCCTCACCTGCACTGAGAATGATATCCAGATATCCCTGCTGTTGTTCAACGTTCCGGTAATGGAAAGTGAATTGATATGTGTCCTCCGGGGATTGATAGAATTTACGGCCGCTGTAAAAGGTCAGCCCCCATGTGCCGGGCAGTTCCCTGTATGTGCAAGCCTTGACATTAGGGTGGAGGGATGCGATATCGCACCAGTTTGCCGGAACCTTGAGCATGTTGAGAACGCTGCTGAAGGGATGATCGACGATCCCGTAGGCATCCACATGCAGTCTGCCGTCTCGATCGGAAGATTCCAGGTAGAGAGGGAAGCCGAAGCTATTTCCCTCCATTTTGGCCTCAATCCTGCTATAAGTGGCGAGCAAGATGTCGTCGCCCTGCCGCGACTCCCCGACGGCAAAGGAGGAAACGGCCAAAAAGAGAATCGCAAGTATAATGATGAACAGAAAAAATTTCGAAAGGATTCTGATTTTATGCATTGTATTCATATGACAACCTTTTTTTATTATATAAATATCTTCTCTCTGATGTCTAAGAACGACTTATTTCTCTATAATCTCGTGTATAGAATCCTGCCCTATTCGTTGTCACCTTAGGCGCACGAAACGAATTGACATTTTGAAAAGAGGTGATACATTTTTTATGAGTGGTTGAATAGTGTATCCCCGGTCCATGCGAGAGCACGTCATTGCATGGGGAAGAGGAAGATCGTGACGGTTTTTTCAGATCAGATTTGGTAAAAACTCGCATGTGCGGGGTTCGTCTGTCGGAGTATTTTTTTCATGTCTTGATTTTTTCCGCGAAAGGGCCTGAAGGAAGGCGAGATTTTCAGCGGTCTCAAGCGCATGAACATCAGGAAAGGAGAAAGAGAATGGGAGCTAATGATTTTTTTGAAGACGGGAAACGTTTTTTTGTCGAGGGGAAATTGAAAGAGAGCGTTGAGGCTTTCACGAAGGCCGCCGAGGCGGGGCATGAGCCAAAGATCTCTTATTTGAGCCGTGGCGCTGCATATCTCAAGTTACGGAATGCGGACAAGGCTATTGCAGACTTCAGCAGGGTCATTGATCTGGACAAGAACAATCCGCGAGCCTACTACTACAGGGGAATGGCTAACACCCAGAAGAAGGATTTTAAAAAGGCGGTAGAAGACTTCAGTAGGGCCATTGAGCTGAAACCTGATGACGGATCTTCCCTCTTCGCACGCGGGGCATCTTACATAGAGATGGGAAAACTCGAGGAGGCGGGGCAGGACATAAGAAATGCAGCCAATTATCTCGCGGCAGCCGTACAGGGATATGCTGACACGATAGGTGACAGGACACATCTGGATAAAGTCCTGTCGGTCCTGGAAGGGGAGAGAAGGGCCGACACACTCGACATAAACGAGGCCGAGTTTGAGACGATCAAGAAATTGTTTGAAGATTCAGTAAGCCGGGAAGAATGACTGGACATGCGTGAAGATGAAATATGAGATAATACAAAGGTAGAGACGGGACGGTGTTTCCTTTATGAATTCATCCCGGAAGGAGGACAAGACGGCATGATAAACGCTGAAGAGGGTTTGATGCAGGCGCTGATGGACGTCTATATGATGGAGAAGGGCATCCGTCAGTTTTACGATGAGGTATCACTGAAAGCGCAAAATGAAGAGGCGAAAAAGGCCTTCGGCGAGCTTGCCGAATGGGAGGACGGACATACAAGGTATATCCAGTATCTCTATCAGGGTCTCATGGAGGATTGGGATATAGTTTCTTTCGAGGAATTCTCAAAGCGCGTGAAACCCGAAATCGTGGAGGGAGGAATGCCGCTCAAAGATCTGGAAGGCAGGATCGGAGAATTCACCTATCTTAACGATGCGGGCACGATAGCCTTCGCTCTCACGGTCGAGGCAAAGGAATATGCCCTGTATAAAAAACTGGCTTCACAGACGACAGATACGAACATGAAGGTCCTCTTCGATAGCCTCGCGGAGTGGGAGCAAAGACACATAGAGTATCTGAAGAACCTCAAGCAGAAGATCGCGAAACCGGCGTGACGGGATACTATTACGTAAGGGAGGATAGGATGAAAAACAATGCAAGTAAGATTGGCGCAGCATTTTTGATAGGTGGAGCAGTAGGTGCTGCTATTGCTCTTCTCTATACACCTCAGTCAGGCAGCGAGACGAGGAAGGATATTTCAAAAGCGGCACGTCGGGCAAGAAATAGCACCGTTGATTTACTTGAGGAGGCCATTGAAGACGTAGATGAATTTGCGAGTGACTTGAAGAAAAAGGCTACGGATTTCATAGAGCGTGGAGTAGACCTGTCAGACAAAGCCAAACAAGAGATCGTGACAACACTCGATCATGGACAAAGGGCAATCGAAAAACAAAGAAAAAGGCTGAAGGAGGCCCTCGGTCTCTGAGGCTCAAAAGACACGGTTGGTTCCTGCTTTTCGGGAAGGGGAAAATGTGCTCTCTACGCGGCGCCTCCTGAGGGATGGCCTAATGCTGTTTCTGCGCCTGGTCTCCACTGTCTATCTGGCCGAGCTTCTCTCCCATCGTCCTGACGATATCGGACCTCGATATGAGCCCGAGGAGTTTCTGCCCCCCGTCGACAACAGGCAATCTTCTTATCCTGTATTGATCCATTATCCGTACGGCTTCGCTTATCTCGGCATCCGGATAGATCGTTATCGCAGGCGATGTCATGACATCCCCCACAATATCCCCCATTTTTCGTTCCAGCACATGCCCGCCGAAGAGACCATCCAACAAATTCCTGAAAGTACGGCCCCGCCTCTTGCTCTTCTTTTCACTTATCGCAACCATCGAAACAATATCCGCCTCAGAAATTATGCCGACTACCCGGTTCTCCCTGTCGACTACTGGTAGGCCGCTGACATTTTTCCCTGAAAGGATATTGACCGCATGATTGATGTCATCGAATTTATTGACTGCAAGGACATCCCGGGTCATCACGTCCTGGACATGCATCCTGGAAGCGACCCTCGCCCGGGCATGCCTGCGTGCAAGAGAGTAGATTTTTTTCAGGGCCTCTGCCGAGAGATTCAGGTCGAACTTAGACTCCCTGATGGCAGCCACGACGTCCTCGTCGCAGATATCGTTTTGAATGTCTTCAGCATTCTTATTGTCCATTGAACCATCCGTAAGGTTAATTACGTCTGAAAAGAAATTACCATAGAAATACTAAATATTCAAGAGATCAAGGAAGAGGACAAGACCGCTTTTGACCTGAAACCTAAGAATATCTTCCCTTCCTGCGTCCGGGTTCGAAAGGCAAGTTTGAGGTAAACCGTTTCAGGATTTCCGGGATTTTTTGGTATTCGGTAAATTTATTAAGAAAGAAATCTGCCTTTTCGGCTTTGCTCTGATAGCGGAAATAGGATTCCCCGGCGAGCATGATCACCTTGGGGATGGAGGTGACCCTCCTCAGATTCTTCATGAGGTCAATCCCGAAGCTCCACTGAGTTTTCACGTCCATGATAATCACATCGGGCTTTAACCTGCGTATGAACTTTAGGGCACTGAGGGAATCTTTTGCCTCGCCGATAATCCGGATTCCGGGAACAGCCAGAATCATTTTTTTGAATAAACGGCGATAGAAGGGCGAGTCATCTATGATGAAAACCTTTACATTCTTCATCTTTGCACCTTGCTTATGCGACCTTATCAGAGAAAAATTAAGTTCAGATTAAGGAAAGGTTAAATATTCTTCATGTCGCCGTTTGACAGTATGGACTTTACGTAAGACAATGGTAATGAGCGACAACAGCAAGTTTCTGGGGGAGCCATCTATGAGAGGGAAATACGTTGTCGCAATCGAAGGAGGTTGTCCGCGATAGAGGGTGACTTCGCAGGCGTCCCGCTGTAAGACTCCCTATGGAGAAAAGATGAAACAGAACTCATCCGGTTCTATCGTCCGGGAAATCATGATAGAATTTGCCTACCTTACCGGCCTTTCGTCTGCCGTAAAGTCCCCGCGGCGCTACCTATGGACCGACGCCTTTGCCGTCTGCAACTTCCTCGAGCTTATCACCAAACGGGTGATGAAAGATACAAACATATCGCATTGAGCCTCGTCGATCAGGTTCATAACATCCTCGGACGATACCGTGAAGACGACCCGAGAACCGGCTGGATTAGCGGGCTCGATGAGCTGCAGGGCAAAATGCACCCTACGAAAGGGGGGTTGAGGATCGGTAAGAAGATGAATGAACGAAAACCTCCTGATCCCTTTGACGAACGTTTGGAATGGGATCGGGATGGGCAGTACTATCACTACCTGACCAAATGGATGCATGCTCTCAATCGCATAAGCCGGGTGACCGGAGATCCGACCTATAATATGTGGGCAATAGAACTTGCGAAAACGGCGCATGATAGGTTCACCTATGTTCCATCGTCCGGCGGTCAGAAGCTCATGTACTGGAAAATGAGCATAGACCTCTCCTATCCTCTTGTGCCATCCATGGGCCATCACGATCCTCTCGATGGATTCATCACTTACAGTCAGCTTCAGGCGACTGCGACCAAATATTCTGAAGCATCAGCGCAGCCGGATCTCTTCAGGGAGATCGCCGACATGGAAAACATTTGTGAAGGGAAAAGCTGGACTACGGATGAACCGCTTGGTATGGGCGATCTTTTGTGTGATGCCTTCAAAGTGGCTCAATTGATTGTTAAGGACAACTTTGAACGAACCGGCCTGCTCGAAATTTTATTGGATTCTTCCCTCTCGGGTTTGGAATCCTACGTGAGAAACAATCCCCTGGGGCTTCCGGCTGATTACCGTCTTGCATTTCGAGAATTGGGACTCTCTATTGGGTTACGGGCCGCTGAGAAGTTGCAAGGGTTGATTGAGCAAAATCCGGGCCTTTTCAAAAAGGAAAATCCGTTGCATAAATGGATTGAACCCCTGGTGCGGTATGTGCCGTTGGCTGACACAATTGAGACGTTTTGGCTTGAACGCGCGAACAGAGAAGCCGACAGCTGGACGGCGCATCGTGATATTAATATGGTGACGTTGGCAACCAGCCTCGCCCCGGATGGATATCTGACACTGTAATAGTACATAGGACATAAGTGCAAAGAGGACGTGAAAAGGGAATAGTGAAACGTGGATGGCAATATAAAGTGCTCACCGGTGAAAACGGCTCATCGCAGAGCATCGAGTAATAAGGTTAAAACATGTCGTGCTTTCATCGTTTATGAGTCTCCTTCGGAAAGTTTAGGTCGCACGACCGTCCTCAGGGAGCGGTTTGTCATACTATTCCGGCACTCGTGGGGGAGCAGTTTGTTCCTGTTTAAACTCAGCCAGTCCGGATATCGTCGTTTTTAATTCACCGGAGTCTTTTTGGATTTCCGATATATAGGTTATCGGGATGATCTTTTTTTTGCCACCGCTCACAATCAAAAGGCTTGCGGCACATGTTCTCTTGCCGGAGTTCTCGTCAAAGCCCTGCTCTCTAATATTTTCCAGATCAATAATCATGCCGGCACGGATCGTTTTCCATTCATCGTCGGTCAGTTCCATTCCCGGCCCGCCCATGCCTGTCAGTGCGGCCAAATCCTTCTTGAAATCCTGGCCCACCGTATCAATAACACCTGTTACAGCCTTTCCACTATCGCACTTGGGAGTTGATTTCGAGCAGCCGAATAAGAGCGTCGATAGGATGGTCAGCGCGCCTGTAAAAATTATTGCGTTGACAAATACCTTTATCAGAATGATTTTTTTGTTCACATTCTCTCCTTTTACGTTTATATGATGGTAGTTTTTTGGACCAATTTTTTTGTTATTAATCATTCCCTTTTTCCGATAGCCCATCCCTCATAAAATCGAAAAATATTCTACGCGATGACAGTGCCGAAGTTCAACAGCCAAAACAGGTGATACAAAGCCTGAGGGACCAGTGGTTCATATTGTCAGAGAGTTAAGACCTTGGTATTTTAGGACTACCGGACTTCGGAACTGATTGGCAGTGCGGAGCGCTGGAGTTGTGCCTGCGCTCAGTTGTTGATACACTTCAATTATAGGCTTGTAAACAGAGTCACCTAAGCGCGCAAGGAGGTTTATATGAAAAATGCACACGTAATATTGTTTACTGTCTCATTGGTACTGGCAGCGGCAGGTTTTGCTTCGGCGGAGTCGAAGATTTACGGGAAAACGGTTCAATACCGTGATGGCGGCGTGGTGATGAAGGGCTATCTTGCATACGACAAGAATATCAAAGGCAAGAGACCTGGGGTGCTCGTTGTTCATGAATGGTGGGGACTCAATCAATACGTCCGAAAGCGTGCACGCATGCTGGCAGAGATGGGATATACAGCCCTTGCTGTTGACATGTACGGAGAGGGAAAACAGGCTATGCATCCTGATGACGCGGGCAAGTTCTCATCAGAGCTTATGAAAAACTTCGACACTGCAAAAGAGCGCTTCACGGCTGCAATGGAGTTTCTTAAAAAGCAGCCTACCGTTAACCCTGATCAGATCGCTGCAATCGGTTATTGCTTTGGCGGGGGAATTGTGCTTAATATGGCGCGGCAGGGCATTGACATGAGAGGAGTGGCAAGCTTCCACGGAAGCCTGACTGGGGTGAAACCTGCTCAGCCAGGCAACATGAAAGCAAAAATTCTTGTGCTGCACGGGGCCGATGACAAGTTCATTACCCCTGAGCAGATTGAGGCGTTCAAGCAGGAGATGAAGAATGCCGGGGCTGATTTTCAGTTTATCTCTTATCCCGGGGCAGTGCACGGCTTTACCAATCCTGATGCCGATGAATATGCAAAGGAATTTAACCTGCCTCTTGGATATAATGAAGCGGCAGACAAAAAGTCATGGGAGGAACTCACGAAGTTCTTAAAAACCATCTTTAAGTGAGAATTTTGGGTGTAAAGAAGAGGAAGGGCTGGAGGAACTCAACTAAGCCCATGGGGCTAACGGCAAAGATAAAGGGGTCTGGATAACCAGACCCCTTTATACGGTTTTTCCCGGAGAATGACGGCTACCTGAGTGTTACTCAATAATAAGTTTCTTTACCTTGTTTTCCTCTTCTATCTGCTTGGCATTAAACTCAATGTGCAGAACCCCATCTTTGAAACTGGTCTTTGCCGAGTTCACATCAATGTCTTCACCAAGAGAAAGAATCCTCGTCATCTGGCCTCTTGAGATTTCCCTGATGATGTAATCATTTTCGGAGACGTCTTTATCCTGGTGGGCATTGACTGTGATCTTGAGAAGGTTTTCCTCTATCTCCACATCCAGGTCATCTTTGGACGCCATAGGAACTGCCGCATCAATGCAGTATTTCCCGTCTTTTCTGTACGCATTGATCTTAGGGCTCTGGCTCTTGCCTTGTTGTGTTTTGATCGTTGCACCGAACGAGTTTGCAAACTCATTGAAGAACTTGTCAAACTCATCCAGTAGGGGTGTCGAAAGGCTTGTTCTTGTGAATGGGAACAATGTTCTCATTTCCATACCTCCGTGAGTATATGTTTTTACAGGGGCAAAGCCTCCTGTTGCTTGAGGTGGTAGCCTCCATCCTCACTACATAAAATAAAACAAATTCAAATCTTTTTTCAAGCTCAACTCTCAAGCTGGGGATTACGTTATTCTTCGAAGAAACACCACAATAAATATGTCTTTTATTATCAACCTCTTTTCTCTGGTATGTTGCCTGTCCGGTTTCCTCAGCGACTCGCCGTGGACAGAATCTTTCTTTAAGAAGGATTCCCTTCACGCTTCGCTTGTCCGCACACAGGTGGATTGGCCGAGGAGAACGGGAATGACAAAAACAGGGACCTGGGAGTCAAGACTTTAGTACTCCGAAACTATGGGGTTCGCAGCTGAAAAAAAGCTAAGGGTTTCATTCAGACGGGAGCAATACGAGGTCGAAGGTGGCTCTGGACTTACCCTTCTCCGGATAATGTTGTGTCACGAGGGTTCTGAAGCCTCCGGCAGAGACTCTGATGTGTATATGCGGAGGCCTTCCATAATAGGGTTCAGGATAGTTGCTCTCGAACCGGAACGAACCTTCAGTGTCTGAGTAGACCGTTGCCCTGTGACTGTTATCATACTGCCGATCAGGGCCGGCAAGCCAGAATTCAATCTGGGCACCCTTAATCGGCGAGCAGTCCTTTGATGACCGCACGACACCACTCAAAACGTATCCCTTTCCCACGCTCGATCTTACCGGGGCGCCGGCTTTATAAAAGGGCCCCAGCATATCGGGTTCAGTGGGCTTGCAGGTTTCTGCCTCCACAAACGAGAAGATTGAAATGAGGATGAAAGTGCAGAGCAGTGAAATTTTCAGAGAATAACTCCTATTCATACTTAAAATATAAATCAGCTTCGCATATTTAGCAACTTCAGGCCAAAAAGAGACATCCAGAAGCGCCGAGTCCGACCCAAATTATCACAAACTTTTTCTTCCATGCTCAGGAATGAAGGCAGGGCAGCATTACTTATGAACTTCTTAGTAAGTAGGCTAAGGGTTCCAGAGATACATGAACTGCGCCCCTGAAAAAAGCGAGAGTTCGTCCCCGTTTATTGAGATAAGATTTATGACGCGCGGGCTCGTCTGGGGCATTTCGGAATATTCGGAATATATATTTGATTTGAAGGTCTTGGGCCGCACGTAGGTTATCACTCTGGCCTTCTCGATGTTGAGAGCCTTCTTCATCGCCTCAATCGTCTCGTCCAGATAGGCCACATGGTCAATGAGTTTTAACTCAAGGGCCTCGCCTGCTGTGAGTATCCGCCCGTCGGCAAGGGTCTTGACTTCTTCCTGGGTGAGGAGCTTCTTTCTGTTTGCGTAGACCACCCCAACAAAGCGGGCGTAAAGCTTATCGATTATGTCCTGGAACATCTTCTTTTCCTCAGCCGTGCTCGGGCGGAAGGGTGACCAGAAGTCCTTTTTCGGGCCTGATTTGTAAGTCTCATCGGAAACCCCAATCTTCGAAAGAAGCCCCTCGACGTTGAACTTCATGGCTATGACGCCTATGCTGCCCGTGATCGCGGTGGGGCTTGCGATGATGCGGTCTGAGGCGGCAGCGACATAATAGCCCCCCGATGTGCCAAGTTCCATGATGTAGGCAGTAACGGGTATCTTCCTTTTTTCCTTGAATCCTACGATCTCATGGTATATCGTGTCGCTTGCGGTAACGGTTCCGCCTGGCGAGTTGATCCTCATTATCACCCCTGCGATGTCGGAGTCCGCTTCCGCCTTGAGTAGAGCCTCCCTGATAAAGGCGACTTTCGAGGGCCGTGACTTGATATTCAGGCAGTCCGTTTCGTCCTTGAAAGAGATCATGCCGTCCAGGTCGAGAAGAAGTATCTTGGGCTTACCCTCGCCTTCAACCTCCTTTTCCTCAAGAGGCTTTGTCTCGGGCAGAAGAGATACCGCGCATCCCGAAAGGACCAGCAAAGAAAAGACAAACAGAAGTGCATTTCTTTTCATGTACGTCTCTCTGGGGCTCTTTCTGAAGTCATCTTATCTAACCTTAGCTCATACCGTCTCAGACGTCAATAGCCGTCGA
>Ga0187776_10002071_pt1 | contig 10163 bp, 8 predicted proteins | sample 0216_BV02_MP12_2_FD_132426 | JGI IMG/M metagenome (GOLD analysis project Ga0187776, IMG submission 132426) | Tropical peat soil microbial communities from peatlands in Department of Meta, Colombia - 0216_BV02_MP12_20_MG | ecosystem: Environmental > Terrestrial > Soil > Wetlands > Peat | place...
GGACCAGAGCGGCCTCATGTTGATAAAGAATACCTATCGGGAAAGGCGGGATGTACTTTATAAAGGACTGAAGGAGCTCGGCATGGACCTTCTGAAACCTAAGGCCACTTTCTATCTCTGGGCAAAGGTACCCGCCCGTTTCAATTCGATGAGTTTTGTATCTCATATGCTCGATAAGGCCGGGGTGCTTGCCACACCCGGTAACGGTTTCGGTGAAGCCGGGGAAGGGTATGTCAGATTTGCCTTAACGGCGCCGGCAGAAAAAATCAGGGAAGCTGTCGATAGGATACGGAAGGTTCTTTAAATAGATGAGATCATGGCCGGTGGGCGATAAGAGATAATCTTTCACAGCCCCCGCTCTGGATTGATTTTTTATACGAAAATGCCTATTGTATATATCGGTATCGGTTCCAATCTTGGCGATAGGGAGAAAAACTGCGCACGTGCAATAGAACTTCTTGAAAAAAAAGGGATCACCGTCAATAAAAAGTCCTCTCTCTACAAAACCGAACCATGGGGGATGAAAGACCAACCGGAGTTCTTGAATATGGCTATCGAAATAGAGACATATCTTAAACCACGCGAACTTCTAGGCTTTCTTAAACAAATTGAAGCCGAAATCGGCAGGGAGAAGTCATACAAATGGGGACCGCGCCTTATCGACCTCGATATTCTTTTGTTTGACGACATTATCCTGAACGAGGACAATCTGAAAATTCCGCATCCCCTGATGCACAAAAGAGATTTTGTCTTAAGGCCCTTACAGGAAATTGCACCCGACATAATACACCCTTCGTTCAAAATGAACATGAATAAACTATTACAAAAGCTCTACGATGAGTCACCGAGAAGCCATGGAGATTGCTGATCTTGATACGCTATCTTCCTTGCAGAACCGGTTATCAAGTCTGACAGGTTTTTCTCTCGCCGTCTACGGGGAAAAAGGAAATGTTATTCTGCCGCCGGTAAACGAGGACAGACTCCTGTCGGCCGTCAAATCAATCCCAAAAGGCAGCGACGAGTATGCCGCCTTTGTAAAGGATAATATCGAAAAGGCGGTCCTTAAAAATTTTGTATCCGTGGCAAAGGGCCCGGCGGGAGAGCACTATTTTTTTGTACCCCTTCGCCTTGAAAAGTCTGTCATAATAATCGCCGGAAGCGGCGCGTACCTCTCCATTGCAGATTTTGAGTCCTTTTGTAAGAGAGAAGGTCGCTTGATCTACGGCCTGTCTTTCGATCAAATGACCTTCCGTGATGCCGGCATCCGCATTATCGATCACACCGGACTTAATAATGCTGCAAGAGATATCTGCTCTATGTTCGACCTCGTCTTGAGAAGCGGGTTTAAGAACAGCCTGAACGAGAAAAGGTACAGATTGATGAAGGTCATCATCGGTCTGGTATCCGATTTAGACTTGGACAAACAACCGGATGAGTTCTATGACGTGCTGATAGAAGTGATACCTTTCCTGTTCAACGTTGAAAGCATAGCCGTCATCACCCGTGACAGAGACATATTCAAGCCGAGGAAGACAGCCGGCAGGTTAAAGGATTATCTGCAATCCTTTCCCTTCAAGGTCACAGGAATCCTGTCGGAACTGATCGAAAAACGGCGCCCTGTATACTCCGAATCCGTAATGGAAATTCTGAGTCTGGGTCTGACCGACGAAATAACCTCCGTGCGCGCATTTCCGATCATCTCCGACGAAAGAGTTGTCGGGATATTAATCCTCTTCAACCCCGGCATTCTTCAGGAAGACGCCGATATTATCGCGGAGATATGCCGTCTTAGCGGGTTCTTTTTTAAGCTCACGGAGTTGCAGAAATTTTATAACAAGTCCCTGAAGGAAATAGAGGTTTTGAATATTGCGGCCTCACGATTGACCCCTGTTAAAGAACCTGAGATGCTCTATGAGGCCATTCTGGATACGTCGGTACACCTTGCGGAAGCGGAAAAAGGCTCCCTCATGCTGATTAACGGGGATGATTCTCATCTGACGATAAAGGCTGCCAGAGGCATAAACAAAAGACTCCTGAGCGAAATAAAAATTAAGGTGGGCGAGGGGATTGCGGGAAAGGTCTTCCAGGAGGGCTTGCCCCTCATGGTAAATGACATCGAAAAGGAAGGATGGGGTAGGAGACCGAAATACAAGACCGGCTCTTTCATCAGCATGCCGCTGAAAACCGGTGAAAAGACCATAGGTGTGCTGAACATCTCTGACAAAATCACAGGTGAGGTGTTTTTAGAAGAGGACCTGAACCTGCTTAATTCCTTCGGATCATATGCATGCATTGCACTCGATAGGTCGGCTTATTACAGTCTCGCCGGCCAATTGAAAGAACTGTCAATCACCGACGCCTTGACGCGACTTTTTAACAGACGGTATTTTGAAGAACGTTTTTTTGAAGAACTTCACCGTTCGGAGCGACACAACCTGTTCTTCTCACTAGCGATGATAGACATAGACGACTTTAAAATCTTTAATGATTCGGAGGGTCATCTTGCGGGCGACGAAGCATTAAGGTGCATAGCGAATATTGCAAAGGACTGCTTGCGTGTCAGTGATGTGATAGCGCGTTTCGGAGGCGAAGAATTCGCGGTCATTATGCCCCAGACGGTGAAAGAAGAGGCTCTTCTGGTGGCCGAGAGAATAAGGAAGTCCGTCAAGGAACAACTGCCCTGCTCCTGGAAGGTTTTCCCTCAAAACAATATAACCGTCAGCATAGGGGTAGCCACTTTTCCGTCCGATGGGAAGGACAGAAAAGAGCTTCTCCGGAACGCCGATAAGGCCCTCTATATGGCTAAGATGAAGGGCAAGGACAGGACAATATTGTGGGGAAGTTAGAGGACTAAGCCTTCCTCACAAAATCTCCGAAATTTTTCAAAATCTTGAGACCCGTTTCCTGGCTCTTTTCCGGATGGAACTGAGTTGCAAAGATATTCTCCTTCCAGACCATAGAGGTAAAAGTCAATCCGTACTCCGTAGTTGTTGCAACCGCGTCACTGTCATCGGGGGCGACATAATAGGAGTGTACAAAATAAAAGAAGGATTCATCCTCTATTCCGTCAAAAATCGGAGGCCTCTTCAATATCTTCACGTTGTTCCAGCCCATGTGTGGGACCTTCAGGTCAACCTGAAACCTCACAACCTTCCCTTTTAATATGTCCAATCCTTTATGGATCCCGAACTCTTCCGATTCAGTGAACAACACTTGAAGTCCGAGACAGATCCCGAGGTAAGGTTTCCCTTTCCGAATCGCTTTGGTAATCGCCTCTATTAGCGAAGCCGCTTCGAGGTTCCTCATGCAGTCCCTAAATGCACCGACTCCCGGCAGGACAACTGCGTGGGAGGCATCGACCGCTTTAGGATCAGTCACAACCCTCGCATCAACGCCGACCTTGAGGAAACCCTTCTCAACGCTCCTCAGATTCCCCATCCCGTAGTCAATAATCGCTATCATTTTGTTATTATACACCATGGCTCCTTTGAAAGCTTCTGACCTGCAGCCACCCCCAGGGCCGTTTCATTGACACTCCAGAATTTTAACTGATATACTCCATTATAATTTGTAATTTCTGGAATAGATTGCTGAAGGCTTTATAAATTGAGATAAGGACGGCCCCGTGGAGTTTTACTTTCGATGAGTCTCGTAGGAAGGATTGAAGACCTTGCCCTTTCTGATATTTTCCAGATACTCAGCATAGGCAAAAAGACAGGCACTCTCGTTTTGCGCGGCAGCCGCGGAAACGCACTGATTACCTTTCAAAACGGACTCGTCATGAGGGCGGAGACCGATGACCTCGATCAAACCATCGGAGAAGACCTCTTGAAAGCGGGAATAATAAAAGATACGATCTATCATTTAGCCACCGAGGTAAGAAAAAGCCTGCCGGCAAAGTCTTATTCCGACATCCTCTACGAACTCGGCTCCGTCAATAAGGATATCCTGGAAAAATTAACTAAGAAGAGAATAGAGAAGGTAATTTACCAACTTCTTTTCTGGCAGGATGGCGATTTCCAATTTGAGCTCGACGACGTCGATCCTAAGGGTAAGGTTGATCTGCCGGATCTCGGCTGGGAGCTTTCAAAGGGAATAAGTCCCGAATACCTCTTGATGGAAGGAGCGAGAGTGCACGATGAATCCGGCCAGGTAACATCGGTCTCCGCTGAGGACTTTACAGAATTTAAAGAAGAAGCGGCTTGGGAAGATGATTGGGACATGCAGCCCCAGACGGAACGAAAAGATATCATATCGCTCAAGGCTCTTACCCAGGAATTAAGGTTCCCTAATTCAACATCGGAAATAACGCTGCTTATTCTCAGGTTCGCGAGCGATATCTTCCAGCGAGGCATCTTATTCATGGTCGGAGATGCGGAGATGGTGGGACTCGGGCAGTTCGGTCTTGATATCGAAAGGCCTGACGAGAGGATAAGGGAGATTGTATTGCCTTATGGGGACAGTAGGTTCTTAAAGAAGATCATTTCGGAAAAACTTCCCTATAAGGGGCAGATCGAAAAAGACAGGGTAACTCAGTCTCTTATCATGGAAATCGGCGGCGGGTGGCCCAATGAAATCGGCTTGTTCCCACTCATTACGGAGGGAAGGGTTGTGGCATTGCTCTATTGCGACAATTTTGCGACTGGAGAAAAGTTCGGCGAGACTGAGGGACTGGAAATATTCATAGATCACGCCGGCCTTGCCCTCGAAAAATCCTTGCTCCAGAGAAGAATTCAGGATATGGAAAAACAGACCGACCGATAATGTTTTTTTTGTTCCAATCTGTTAGAATTTAACGGAGATGGATAAAGAAGAACCCCTTAAGTCCATTCTTATTGTCGAAGATTCGGTAACCACAAGGGCTCTCATCAGAGCAATTATCGAAGAAATAGGAGATTTTAATACGATAGAAGCCGGGTCGGGCTTCGAGGCGTTAAAGCTCCTGCCGACACAGGAATTTAACCTTGTTATTACGGATGTAAACATGCCTGATATCAACGGCCTTGAGCTTATCAATTTCATCAAGAATAATTCCAGATACAGCCATATTCCCTTAATAATAGTGAGCACCGAACGAAGCGATGAGGACAGGAAGAGAGGCATGGCATTGGGCGCTATGGCTTATATCACCAAACCTTTCAAGGCCCACGAACTCCAGGAAGTCATCAAGCGGGCTATCGAGGCATGAAGGCCTCTAAGAAAGAATTCATAGCCGAGGCAGAGGACATTCTATTCGAATGCCAGCAGTCGGTGCTCGAGATCCAGGACACCTATCAGACGGCTGTAAACCCTGACACTATCAATGCGCTTTTCCGCTCCATGCACACGCTCAAAGGTCTTTCAGGCCTTTTCGGAAATAAGGGGATAACGGATCTTAGCCACACCCTCGAATCTCTCCTCGATGATATTAGACTCGGCAAAATACATATCACCGAAGATATCGTGAATTTTCTTTTTAAGAATCTCGATATTCTGAGGTCGGCCATCGATAAAATCAAGGAAGACAAGGATCAGGACCTGGCGGGACCTATCAGTGACATAAGGGCTTTCAGAGCTTCGCTCACGGAGAGCGAGAGCGGCATGGATATTCAAGGGTTGATCGATGACTCCATTCTGAAGGTGCTCACGGAATATGAGGAACACAGGCTTAAGACAAATATCAAAAAAGGCACCGGAATTTATCTTCTTAAAACAACGCTTGATCTCTCTACGTTCGACTCTGCTCTGGAGGAGCTGACAAAAAAGATAAAATCTGCTGGTGAACTCATCTCTACCCTGCCTACCTCTTCCGATATACCGGAGGGCCTTATAGGCTTTAACCTCATGTTCGCTGCCGAGGCGCCCGAAAATGAGTTAAAGGAAGTGCTTGGCGAAGCGATAAGGGTGCTTGTTGAGTCGAAGCGGACGGCTCACCCGATGCCAAGAAAACAGGAGCAATCGATCAAGAGCAAAACAACGACGGTCAGGGTCGATATTGATAAACTTGACCGGATCCTCAATACAATCGGTGAACTCAACCTCGCAAAAGACGCCGTAAAACGGATCGGTAGTGAGGTGGCAGATGCATACCCTCACTCTTCCTTCGTACAAGATATCTACAAGATTTCACAGACGCTCGAACGAAGGCTGTTGGAACTGCAGGACGAGGTCCTCGAGATACGCATGATACCTATCGGTCAGATCTTCTCGAGGCTGGCACAGGTGATCAGGCGGTATTCGAGAGAGACGGGGAAGGAGATCGAGCTTGCGCTGTACGGGGAGGACACGGAGATTGATAAATCCATTGCCGAAGAGATCGTAGACCCATTGATGCATCTTGTGAGGAACGCAATCGATCACGGCATAGAACCGGTGGAAGAGAGGAGAAAAAGGGGCAAAAGCGAACACGGAAGTATTGTTCTCAAGGCCTTCCAGAAAGGGAATAACGTCGTCATCGAGGTTACCGATGACGGAGGTGGCATCGATCTGGAGAAAGTCAGGGGGAAGGCTGTTGCAAAGGGCCTGCTTGACCCCTCTGCCGAACTCGATGAAAGAGAATTTATCAATTTTATATTCGCCCCCGGATTCAGTACAAAGGAAAACGTAAGCGAGATCTCCGGAAGGGGTGTCGGCATGGATATCGTAAAAGAAAAACTTTCGGCCCTGGGCGGGTTCACGGAAGTTCGTACAGCGAAAGACAAAGGTACGACCTTTACTCTCACCCTTCCGATCACCCTTGCCATTATCAAAGCATTGATCGTGAAGGTAGGGGATGGAAGATTTGCTATACCCTTAACGACAATATCGGAGACCGTCGCGGTAGAACATAAGGACATACAGACTATCGAATGGAAAGACGTTTATTATATAAGAGGTGAAATGCTCCCGATTATCAGCATCGGAAAAATATTCGACATAAAGACTCCCCGGAACGACCTGTCCTTTGCGGTAGTTGTCGGTTTCGGGAAAAAGAAGTTAGGTCTTCTCGTTGATGAGATCCTGGGGCAACAGGAGATTGTCATAAAATCTCTGGGTGAGTATTTTAAGGGGTTGGCGGGATTTGCAGGCGCTGCTGAGATAGGCAAGCACGAGGTAATACTAGTCCTCGATGTGGATTCACTAACGGAAAAATCATTGTTTCGTCAGGAAAGTGCGACCTATGTATGAGGAATTCTTCGGACTGAAGCAAAGGCCCTTTACCAAAACACCCGACCCGAAGTACCTTTTTCTCAGTAAGCACCACGAGGAGGCGCTGGCGAGGTTGCAGTACGCTATTGAAGAAAAGGAACTTATCCTTCTCACGGGAGAGGTCGGCAGCGGGAAGACCACCTTAACCCGCGCACTGGTGGATTCTCTCGGCGAAAAATACAGGGTAATCCTGATACTTAATCCCAGGCTAACGCCTACCCAGTTTCTGAGGATGGTTGCAAAACGGTTCGGTATCGAGGTACCGAATAATTATAAGGACAATCTGCTCGACGCAATTTATGAAAAAGTATACAAGGACTTTGAGTCCGGCATAACACCGGTGATCATCATGGACGAAGCGCAACTGATACCGAACAAAAGCACCTTTGAGGAGATAAGACTCCTCACAAACTTCCAGCTCGACTATACAAACCTTCTGAGCCTTGTACTCGTGGGCCAGACCGACTTAAAGAAGAGGCTGAACCATAAGATATATTTGCCCTTACGGCAGAGGATAGGATTTTTTTATCACCTGGGACCCTTGTCAGAGACCGAGATAAGAGGTTATGTGGAGCATAGATTGAAAATAGCGGGACTCGAAGAACCTCTGTTTACTGCCGCCGCCCTGCGTCAGCTGTATAAGTATTCGGGCGGGATACCGAGGGTCGTCAATAGCATTGCCACATCCGCCCTTCTTGAAGGATTCGGAAAAGAATCCCGGATCATAGACGAAGTCCTCATTAATGAAGCGGCAAAGGAACTTGGGTTGAATGGATATCGCGAAAATTAGAAAGAAGCTCAAGGAGTTGAAAGCCGCCGGGCCGCGGGCAGAAGTCATAGGCCGGACCGCAAAACCCACTGAATATATGCGACGTGACGAAACGATCCCTGAATACTCCGTTAATAAGAATGAAAACCGCACGGAGGGCCGTTCCGAAGAAACCGAAGCCGTAGAGAAGACGGATATCGATATCCAAGAAGCCGGACTCGCCGTTCGGGAAAAAATGAACGGCAGAGAAGAGGAAGCAGAGGCCCAGCAGGTAACTGACAGAAGAATCGAGTCCGGTCAAGAAGAGGTTGTCGAGATACTCACTTTCAGACTTATGAAAGAAGAATTCGCCTTCAGGATCTCCCACCTCGCAGAGATATTGCGCCATCAACGGATAACAAAAGTCCCGAAGGTTCCGAAACATATCCTGGGTATAACTTCACTTAGGGGAAAGGTTATCCCCGTGATGGACCTTAAACTCAAACTTTCTTTAGCCGGGGAGACGGCCGGCAGCGAACCGACAGGGAAGATCCTGATAATCAAGGGGCCAAAGGGGCCGATAGGCGCAGTGGTAGATAAAGTTATCGACGTTGTACGCATAGCAAAGTCTGAAATATTGCCTCCCCCTTCGCATCTTTCAGAGAGAGAGCTCAAATTCATCGACGGCGTTGCTATAGTGGATAAACGTTTCGTATCGATAATAAATATGGAACAGGCCGTTTCCCTTCAGTCTGAATGAACACTGTATCATGACTCTTACTGTTTATTAGGGGGCATCATGAAAAGGGTTTTTAGAGAAAGCCTTGAACTGAAATATTTGGCCTTTGTCCTGGTATTGCTTGTTATAGGGATCATCTGGGCCGGTGTCGCCTCATTCTCCCTTGAAAAGATTTACGGCAAAAGCATCAACTTTATTCTGTGGAGTATGATCATTTCAGCCCTCGGCATCTCTATTGCCGCTCTCCTTTTCTGGGTAGTCTTGAGGAAATTTGTGATAAAACCGCTAAAATCCTTAGAAGAGGGAACAAAATCATTGGCTGGCGGAGATCTTTCCTTTCGTCTCGGCGTGAAGACCGACGACGAGATAGGGAGAATGAGTAGGGCCATCAATGAGTCTCTCCGCTCCTTGGGCAGCATCCTTCAGAGGGTCAAAAACGGCTCGAAAAGGGTCGTTGCTGTAGCCGAAAAAGTGGAAGTCGAATTCAAACACGTTTCTGAGAGCACAAAGCTGGAAACGGAGGCGATAGCTAACATCGCAGCTTCTCTGGAGCAGATGTATTCTGCTGCCGGCGAGATTTCCGATAATACCCAGCAGCTCGCCGCTTCCGCAGAAGAAAAGGCTGCATCAATGCAGGAGATGGTAACGAGCATAAGTCAGGTCGCAAACAGCGCCCAGGAGCTTTCACTCGTTGTTGATTCCACCGCAGCCTCCATAGAACAGTTGTCTGCGACTATAAAAGAGGTGGCTAATAAGGCCGAAGAGCTCGCTTCGGCATCGGAGGAGACGCTCGCAGCAACGGAGGAGATTTCATCCGCCGTCAGAGAGGTGGAACAGAACGCCAAGGAATCCGTATCCTTATCGGAGAAGGTTAAAAACGATGCCTCTTCGTTCGGAATGGCCTCGGTGGAGAAGACTATCGAAGGGATACAGAATATCAAATCATCATTTGACAGGACTGCGAGTTACATAAAGAAACTTGGCGGAAGATCCAATGAGATAGGCAAAATATTAAATGTTATCGATGAAATAACGGAACAGACCACGCTCCTCGCCCTGAACGCGGCTATACTCGCGGCACAGGCTGGGGAGCACGGGAAAGGGTTTTCTGTTGTTGCCGACGAGATAAAGGATCTCGCCGAACGGACGTCTTTCTCGACCCGTGAGATAGCTGAACTCATACAGGCCGTTCAGCAGGAGGTCAAAGACGCCATTCTCGCAATGGACGACGGTCTCAAGTCCGTGGAAGTGGGATTAAAGGTTGCAAAAGATGCAGGTGACGCCCTGAATAAGATAGTCGAGAGTTCGACACAATCCGCGGAAATGTCCGACTCTATCGAGCGCTCGACGGCAGAGCAGGCAAAGACGACAAGACTCGTTTCAGAAGCTATGGAGAGGGTTAAGAATATGGTCGCCCATGTTGCGAGGACTACTCAGGAACAAAGCAAAGGCGCGCTCCTCATAACAAAGGCCACAGAGAAAATGAGAGACGTTGCAAAACACGTCCAA
>Ga0187776_10002073_pt1 | contig 10151 bp, 9 predicted proteins | sample 0216_BV02_MP12_2_FD_132426 | JGI IMG/M metagenome (GOLD analysis project Ga0187776, IMG submission 132426) | Tropical peat soil microbial communities from peatlands in Department of Meta, Colombia - 0216_BV02_MP12_20_MG | ecosystem: Environmental > Terrestrial > Soil > Wetlands > Peat | place...
ATTCACGCTATTATGCAGGTGGAAGAACCGATCCTTTGATTATTCTCTCAGATATAGAAAAAAAACTTCCCCTTCATATCAAAAAATTGCAATATAACAAAGACAAAAGTTCTCCAAAAGTATCTGCGGAATATTCTATCAGTTATGATGATTCAGATCTTCCAAAACAGGAAGAGGGTTTTTTTACAAGATTCGTAGCCAAAGACCCATACGAAGAGTTGCTTGAAGACGATATTGGACTACTGAGAGACCTCATAAAGAAGACATACGGGGTATCAAAGGATGAGAATGATAAAATTGAATATAAAATAATCTTAGAAAGTCACAATTTAATCAAAGTTTAGACTACAGAGTTTTTCTGAAACACTACAGATGAAAATGAGAGGCACAATGTTAGTGAGAAGGTAGTTACAAACGTTTAAGGTTATAAACAAAACCCAAATAAGTGATGAAAAATGATGCACTATTACAAAAATATGTGTTTGAGCTTAAACGTAAATCTGTAATATTGTCAAGCAAGCACAGATTGGTGCTATCGCTTCGAGAGAAACTTAGAGATAAAAAACGAAATTTTACGGAATATTCCCAGATTCTGAACTATTTGCAAGAACAAGAGAGAAAGGAACGCCAAATCGAAAAACAGTGGTATGGAATCAAGAAGAAAATTATCGAACTAGAAAAAAGGAGACCAAAACATCAACAAAGGAACCAAAGGCATGATCTATGAGTATAATTTACTTTTTATTTCGTAAAATACAGTTTAAGCAATAAATTGTATTGCTCATAATAGAACAAGTATTAGCTTAAGCACAAATCTATTTCAAACACGAAACATTTTATCTCTGCATGCAAAGGATTTTCATGCTCAATACGGTGTATCGTGATGCATTAAAGATTCGTGAAGATGCCAAGTCTATCTTTAAAGGAGAAAAATTCGAACAGATAATCCAAGCAGCCAGAGAGAGATGGATAAGATATGAGCCTCGAAAGCATGATGCAAGTATTGCCGGAATTGACAGCAGTTACAACAGTACCAAGTTTCAAGGCCTAGAACTATGGGTGGTTGCTGCCGTATCTGTCAAGTCAGATGGCACCATAATCAGAGAGATACATAATCAAGGCCTAGGTCAGCCATCACCGGAACTTGAAACACAGGCAAGCAAAATGGAGGTAGAGGCCTGTGCAGATTCTATAGATAAAGCAGATCTGGTAGCAATGGATGGTTCTTTATATTCACAATTTCTGACACGACAGGCGTCTCTTGGCAATACCATTACAGGCACAATAAAGAGAAAGCGCAATGTTGTTTTCATATCAAAGACATCTTCTGCAAGAAAACAATTTGAAAAGTTAGGCTCTGTTGCAGGCGATATATTCTATTACAATCACGCCTTGAGAATTCCTGGATTTAGTAGGATTTTCGTTGATAATGAATTGGGTCCTGGAAAAGTTGTTTCGTATGTATATGCAAGACTGAGAGATTCAACACCTTTAATTAAAATTGAATTGCTAGGTTCAGGTCATACTGAATCTGAAATCAAACTATTGCTTGACATGTTAACAAAAAATAGTGTTTCAGGTTATCCTTATGCATTAAGGCTAGCTCATGACAAGTGCAAAATAACGAACGCTGATCTTTCCCGCTTGGTTAGTCTATATGGACTTGGAAATGAGATAGGATCAAGGGAGGTACTGAGTTGATAATTGGTGTAGTGATAGGAGAGTCAAAACCGACTGAGGTTACCGCACAATCATCGCGTCCACTTTCTGTTGGAGAATATGTGATAATAGATTCTCAGGATGGAAAAATTCTAGGCCTAGTAGAAAAATCCATTATATCAAGTGACGCATTAACTGATGTTCGCAATTTCGACGAAGCCATTGAAAGTAAAGAAGTGGCAGAGTTGAATTCGCGTGACAAGAATTATAAAGTAAAAATTGGAATTCTTGGATTTCTTGATAAACTTCAAAAAGGTCATGTGATTCTCCCCGCAGTACCACCATTACCCGGTATCTCCATTTTAGATGCAACAAAAGAGGATCTTGGTACAATTTTTGCCCCAAATGGAATGGAGTGGATTAGAATTGGAACCCTGCTTAGAAATGTAGGAATTGAGGCTAAAATCAACATCAACAAGATTGTCTCAAGGCACATAGGAATTCTTGCAATGACTGGAATGGGAAAAAGCAACCTCGTATCCCTCATAGCTAAACATGTAGGCTCACTTAATGGAACGCTTGTGATTTTTGATTATCACAACGACTATGAAAACTTGGACGTTTCTAAGATTAATTACATGACTGCAAAGATAAATCCTCGATTATTGCCTGCCGATAAATTAGCAGAGGTAATCGAACTACGTGAAAGTGCAGATAAGCAACAAAGAGTACTAAGAGAATCGTTTACTGATACTGTCAAGCAAGCCAAAGATTTCTGGATTGCATTAGAAGAAAGCGTCTCGGCATTTGGCCATACAACCAAAGGTTATGCAGATAGTGCTGGAAGAGTTTTGGATAAAATTGATGATGCAAAGCACAGGTTTTCAGATATTTTGGATCCAGATTGTGGTGATCCCGTAGATCTCATCAAGGAAGGAAGAGTCAATGTACTAAGTGTTGCAGAGCTCAGCGAACGACAGGCAAATGCAGGTCTTGCGTATTATCTGCAAGAATTATTGCAACACAGAAAAGAATCAGTTTGGGAGAAGAAAGGCAAGAAATCTCGTAAAAGCGACCAAAGATTCCTTGCGCCAATTTTTGTCATAATTGAAGAAGCTCACGTCTTCATTCCAAAAGGTGAGCATACTGATACAAAATATTGGGCCTCCAAGGTTGCAAGAGAGGGCCGAAAGTTTGGCATTGGATTAGGAATAGTATCCCAGAGGCCAAGAAACATAGATCCAAATGTTCTAAGCCAAATGGGTTCCCTTGCCATAATGAAGATAGTTCAAGATGATGACCAGCAACAGATAGCTTCTGCAGCAGAATCGCTCAGCAGAGACCTTCTATCTCAACTGCCCTCACTAAACATTGGAGATGCGGTACTAGTAGGCCAATGGGTTAACCTCCCATCTATAGTTCATGTTGATGAGATAAAAAGCAAGAAAACAGGTTCTGATTTGGATGCAGTTTCTGAATGGAGTCAAACAGAGAAATTTAAGAGCATAGCAAGTGAATCAACTCAAGGATTCATACAAAAAGATCTATTATTGGATTGAGATGATCTTCTCACATATCTCTGATACCCATTTAGGTTTTGTTCAATACCACTCTGAAGAGCGTGAGGAGGATGTCTATTTGGCATTCAATCAGGCTATAGATACATCGATAAAAGATCAAGTTGATTTTATTGTTTTTGCAGGAGATATTTTCCATGTGCCAAATCCCAGCGGAAAAGCAATTGTGGTACTAGCAAATGCTCTAAAACGTCTTCGTCAAAAAAATATCGACTCGTTTTTCATCCTAGGAGAACATGACATTAGTAGAATCCGTTCAACCCCAGTTCCATTTGTATACCACAACTTGGAATTTTCAAAATATATTGGAAACGGGAAACCGGTGTATTACAAGGACGTTCTTATAATGGGTTATGATAAGAGAAGGAAAAATGAAATTCACACATTTGAAGATGATTTTGCAAAAGCATCACTTGAAGCTAAAAACCATCAAGGCCATAAGATTTTGACATTACACCAAGGCATATCTGAAATTAACAAATTTGCAGGAGAGTTAAGTTCCACCGACTTGCCAAAGAACTTTACATACTATGCCATGGGGCACCTCCATGAGAGAGAACTGAAAAAGTTCAATCATTTAGACGGTCCTCTTGCATATCCAGGTTCCATTGAACTGACATCAAGTGAGGGCATAAAAGAAACGCAAAAAGGATTTTACGAAGTTGACGTGTCAGGCAAAGAAGCAACCCCGACATGGATACCACTTGATACTAGACCACAGATTTCTGTAAAAACAACAATGGATGGTTTATCGAATGAGATCAAAATTTTATCAGAAAAATTTCATTCATTTAATAGAAAGCCGGTGGTTGAAGTTAAGATCGTAGGGGAGAACATACAACCTGATCTAATTCAAGCTCAAATTGGCAAGTTATCTGAATTAACTCTACGATGTTTTTGGAAGGCTATATCAAAAGAAGAAAATAGTGGCTCAGTTTTCATGGGAAGACCAATGAGGATAGAGGAGGAAATGTTCAAGATTGCAAGGGAAACATTAGGCTCTGACACCCTTGCAAATTTTGCCATAAACGAACTTTTGCCGCTTCTTTCAAAGGGTAGTAATGAGGAAGTAGATCATCTAATCAATGAAAATTTCAACAGGTTCAAGGAAGGTTTGAAAAATGTTACAATCAGTTGAACTGGTAAATTTTCTCTCACATGTAAGTACCAAACTTACGTTTGAGCGAGGTGTAACTGTCTTTGTAGGCCCAAATGGCGCAGGCAAATCAAGTGTAATTGACGGCATAACCTTTGCGTTGTTTGGAGAACACATAAGAAAATCAACCAAAGGGTTACTTAGGAGGGGAAGCAGTCAGGCATTTACAAAAGTGGAATTTTCTGTGGGAGACAAACAGTTTGTAGCGATTCGAAAAATAGACGCCAAAGGTACCACTACCGCGCAGCTATACCAACAGATCGATGGAGAACTAAAACCCATTGCGGCGGGAGAAAGAAAACAATTTGGCGAATCAATGACCAAAACCATTGAGACATTAATTGGTCTTGATTTTCAAAAGCTAAAAGTTGCATCCTTGGTTCAACAAGGAGAATTACAATCAATCATAAATGCAGACCCGAAAAAATTCAAGGAGCTTGTCAACGCCATAATAGGAATAGACAGGCTGGATGTAGCATACGAGTTGATGAAAAAATCCATCGATGTTTTTCGCCAGTCAGTCAAAATAAGATTAGAGTATGATGATACGTCTATTGAAATTCTCAAAACTAAATCTGAAACCATCCAGAAAGAGATCGGTATCATTGAACCACAGAGAATCAAAATGGAAGATGACAAAAAAAATCAAGAAGAGGAATTCACTGCATTACAACAACAAATTGAAACCCAGTCCCCAAAAGAAGTTAAGATTAGCGAGCTGGAATCAAGGAAGAATGAATTGTTAAGTTACCTGAAAAATGCCATATCATCCCTCAAAAAAGAGATTTCGGAGAAGGAGAAAAAACTTGAAGAGTGTACTAGTTGCCTACAGATTATTTCGTTCAAATATGAAACAGAGAATCAGATTAAATCATTGGAGAAAGAGATTGAAAAAAATAGATTGGATATAAGAGAGGCTTCTGAAAAGATAGGCAATCTCAATGGGCAACAAGAGATTGCAGGAAAATTGAGAATAGTTGATGGAAAATGCCCCGTTTGCGATTCCAAAGTAGATCATCTAAGCTCTCTCTTTGAAGAGCAACATATTAGAACAGAGTTGGAAGATCTTCAAAAAAGCATGGATTTATGGAATAAGAACGAGAGATCAGCCAGTGATTTGATCAAGACATTAGACACCAAGCTTCGACAAATAATCAAGGCAGAAAACACATTGAATTTTAATGGGGTAGAAGAGGAAAGCGATTTATTAAAATTAAAAGAGGAAATTGCCTCTCTTAGAACCAATATAGAAAAAGTACCTCATGAGATTACTGCATCAGGAAATCTCCTACAATTTGCAATAGATGACCATTCCTCTTCACTAATCAAAAGCATATCATTACTACAAGATGAGACTTGTGATTTTGACACAACAAGGTTTAGAGAATTAAAAACCATGTTGGAGCAGAGACGCAAGTACCTTAGTACTCTTGACCAAGAACTTGGAGCAATAAATCAAAAAATAAAGTCATTCCGAGAAGAGCAACAAAAAATTACAAATGTGTTAGAAGAACTTCAAATTGTTAGACAATATGTTAACCAGCTCGAAACAATACGTAATCATATTTACAATAGGGATGGTTCAGTAGCAACAAGTCTACGTTCGTGGGCACTTAATGTGATATCTCAAAAAGCTTCAGAATATCTTGTTACATTTAATGTGAAAATTCAAAGAGTTGTTTTAGAAGATAAGGCAAGAGACATAGGCATCACATGCTATGCTGGCAATACTCATCTTGATTTAGAATCCCTTAGCGGTGGAGAAAAAGTAAGTTTGGCACTAGCATTAAGACTTGGGATGGCACACCTCATGGGCTCATCAAATCTTGGTTTTATCATTTTAGATGAACCGACTACTCACTTGGACCAAGAAAGAAGAAAGTCGCTAGTAAATGTCCTAACGCAAGCCTTTGAGGCTAATTTAGATACAATATCTCAGTTCGTAATAATTACTCATGACTCTGAAATATTTGAAAATTCAAACGTCGATACGATTTACAGTTTTGAGTCTGGACATGATGGAACAAAAGTTACTGTTATCTAGCCACCGGTAAGTCTGGCAAATTTTTTGTTTTTGCTCAACTTTTCCATGAACTTTAGATTTGACAGTGCCACTACTGCGGAATCTCTTACCTGCTCGCTTGAATCCTGGAGTGCCTTTTGCAGTGTTTCCTTTGCATCTTGAGAGCCAATAACGCCAAGAGCAACTGCTGCTTCATGTCTAACAAAAAGACTTGGGTCGTTACGGGTTGCATCTTCTAGTGGTAATATGCCGCTTCGTAAACACATCTGACCTAGGGAAAATGCTGCCTCGTGTCGTACTAATTCATTAGGATCATTTTTTAAAACCTTGGCCACTTGTGGAACAACATCTTCTCCACCCATATCCACAAGTATACAAACTGCCCTACACCTAATTACAAAGTCTTTATGATCTAATAGCTGGACGAAATATTCCTTATCCTTCTTTTCATATTGTTCTTCCATCTCTCCCAAAAGTTCTAGACGATCTGCAGGAATAACTTCCATGCACCCAATTTTATAAGCGAATATTTAGCAGTTTTTAAATAATTACAAGCAAATTTAGGCACAAAAATGATCACTAGTAACTAAACAATATGCATTCATAATTGCTCATTTTTGAATAGAATTAATTTTCTAATCTTTAATCAAGTCATTTTTGAGATTCTTTTTAATGCTACCCTAAAGTCATTCATGGGAACGATTTTTACAGTGCTTATAGATGAAATACCAACAGCAATACAGAGTTGTTCGATATCATGTGCATTTTTGGCATCCATAATTATGATCCATTCATGCTCAAGTACAGACATGTAAAAACCAATGATTTTTGTTATATTGAATTTCTTTGAGTGTAATTTCATTTTGTGTTCAATTTCTAGGAATATTTTCTTACTTCGAGTATTGTTCAACGGGCATGATTCTGGACTGTGAGTTGCAAAGACTCCAAAAAGCATGTTTTAATAAAAAAGGTTTGTTTAATAAAACTTTCAATTTTATTGACTCATGGTACACAGCTTTAGTGAATCTTTCAATCCCTTGCACCTGTTTCGTATAGTAACCTCAGTTACTTCAGCTGCCTGTGCAATAATCTTTTGTGTCACGTAATTTCCGTTTATAACAGATGAGAGATATAATGCAGCTGCTGCAAGCCCCATGGGATCTTTTCCTGCAGTAATTTCCATATCAGCGGCATTTTCCAAAATAGCAAGTGCTCCTCGTTTTGCTTTTTCGCCAATACCTGCCTTACTTGCTATTCTTGACATGCATTTTATTGGGTCCTGCACAGGCATCTGGAGATCAAGTTCTTTTAGAAGCAATCGGTAGCACCTAGATACATCCGTTCTCTTCAAATTAATTTTTTTTGAGACCTCGTTTAATGTCCTTGGTGTTTCACTGTCTCTACATGCAAGATATAATGAAGCTGCAAGGAGTCCTGGAATTGACCTGCCTTTGCTAAGACCTTTTTCTTGTGCCTTTCTGTAAACATATGCAGTTTTTTCTATTACTGCATCAGATAGTGCAAGTTTGTCCTTTAATCTACCAAGTTCACTAAATGCATGCATCAAGTTTCTGTCAACAGATTCGTGAGATCTACTTCTGCTGTCCCATGTCCTTAGACGATTTATCATGCCTTTCATTGATGCAGACAAGGGTTTTCCAGACGAGTCCGAGTTCTCATGTCCAATCATAGTAGCAAGTCCCATGTCATGCACTGCAAGTGATGCAGGGGAACCGGTTCTTGTTTTATCGTCAAACTCTTCTTTTGAAAATGAACGCCATTCAGTACTTAGATCATGGACACACTCGGTAATAACAAAGCCACACACTCCACAAAATCTTTCAGCAGTAATACTATCTGTCACCATAGATTCCTTGCCACAACGAGAACATTTCATACCAGAATCAGAATTTAGAAAAACCATTTCAATTTGTTATCCTGGATAATATATCAGATGGATGTTCAACAGTCAAGCCCCTTTTAGCAAAGAATCTTGAAATATTTATAATGTCTCTTTGAAGAAATTCTTTTGCATTTCTATGTCGTATATCAACAGCTGATCCTAGATCAAATAAAACCAAACCGTTTTCTGTTTTGAAAATATTGTATTCTGAGAAATCAGCATGTACAAGTTCGGCCTTTTTGTAAAGTTGAGAAATAATTGAAATTGCATCTTTATAGTCATTTTCATCAACTTCCGACTCTACAAGAGTTTTTGCCGGAACACCATTTTTTCCTACAAATTCCAATACTAGAACATTTTTTAGAACACGAATTGGTTTTATTGACGGAATTCCGTTTTTAGCACATTGGGTCAGATTTTGAAATTCCTTTTGTGCCCAAAGCTCTACCAAGTTTCTTGTACCTTTTTTTATGCGTGAAAATCTTGGATCGTCCACAAGATAGGGTTGTCTTTTCTTAAAATTTGAAGCCGTTACTAGATATATTTTCAAAGCTACATTATTCCCAGCAGGATCAACGGCCCAGTACATCTTTGATTCTTTTCCAGAACCAATTATGCCATTGACGTACGATATAGTACCTGAGTTTATCAACTTGGAAAGTGTCATTACTGAGGTCTTGTCTAAGACATCGTCCATAACCTTTTTTTTATCAAAAACATCCTTCTCCGATGCGCCTCTTCGTTCATTTTTTAAAAGTTGATTGTCAACACGTCTAGCTAATTTTTTTCCAAGATCATCTGACAATGTTGTAATTTCTGACATCTATTGCATACGGGTTCATTACTAATAACGGTATGTAAAGATCATTTGCTGTAAGCATCTTAATAGATATATAAATTGTAATGAACCATGGCAAAAGCAAAGTCAAAATCTGCAAAGAAGACAAAGATAAAAAATTCATTGTGATGATAATGTGGACGTCATCTTTCCCTTTTACCTAAAACTGTGTGTTTGTAAACACATTTGATCGTATTTGTTTTGTGACAAATTTGCAATTTACAATGTGAATAAGCAGATAACGAAGGTATAAGGCAGAGTATAGCATAACGTAATCATAACTGAAAATGCGATTCCGCTAAAAATTTTAGAGGCATATACTCGTGATGTTGGCAGAGCTATAGGCCGTATTGATTATGACACCATGGAATCAATTGGAGTTTCCAGCGGCGACATTTTAGAGATCAAAGGAAAGCGAAGGTCTGTTGCAAAATGTCTTCCACTTTATCCATCCGATGAAGGGAAAGGCATTATCCGAATAGATGGACTTGGTAGGAACAACATTGGGGTAGCAATAGGCGATACTGTCACGGTATCGAAGATAAAAACAGTTCCTGCTGAAAAAATAATAGTTGCACCACTAGAGTCAATTCCACCACTAGATGAAAGGTATCTTACAGATTCTCTTGAAAGCATTCCTTTGATAAAAGGCGACAACATCATGGTCCCTTACTTTGGTGGCAGATTGACATTTCAAGTCATTGGATTGACACCTCCGGCAGATGCAGTTCTTGTAACTGCAAAGACAGTATTTCACATTGCTGAAAAAGGAGAAACTTTACGTGGAGTACCGCAGGTCTCATACGAAGACATAGGTGGTTTACAAGATGAGCTCAAAAAGGTTAGAGAAATGATTGAGCTCCCTATGAGACACCCAGAGATTTTTGAAAAATTAGGAGTCGAAGCACCAAAAGGTGTCTTGCTTTTTGGAGTACCTGGGACTGGCAAGACCCTATTAGCAAAAGCTGTAGCAAATGAAAGTAATGCTAATTTTC
>Ga0187776_10002074_pt1 | contig 10140 bp, 8 predicted proteins | sample 0216_BV02_MP12_2_FD_132426 | JGI IMG/M metagenome (GOLD analysis project Ga0187776, IMG submission 132426) | Tropical peat soil microbial communities from peatlands in Department of Meta, Colombia - 0216_BV02_MP12_20_MG | ecosystem: Environmental > Terrestrial > Soil > Wetlands > Peat | place...
AAATTCCAAAGAGGAATTCGATTTCAAACCAACTGTTTTCGAAATAGAGCTTGACTTATATTCCTGTAAAATCTATCCTTATTGATAAGTCTTGTAAAGAGCTTAGGTATCGAAAAGGCAAGCCGCCTGGCTCTTTAAGCCAAGGGCGGCTTTTTTTTTGAGGCCGAGGGATTCCGAGAGCGATCTCCTTCGGAGGATGAAATCCCTTGAAGATTTTTCGCTTCAAATCCGAAAGAGGGATAACGAAAAAGGAGGGAAGGCCGATATGAACAAGAATCTTTACATCGGAAATTTGTCCATGAAGGTCACCGAAGAGGATTTGAAAGCGAACTTCTCCGAAGTGGGTAAAGTGGTCTCGGTAAACATCATCAAAGATAGGTACACTGGGATTTCCAGGGGATTCGGATTCGTGGAAATGGAGACCGAAGAAGCGGCCCAGGAGGCCATCCGAAGGTTCAGCGGAGGACAGCTTCTAGGCAACACCATAACAGTTAGCGAAGCCCGGCCCAAAAAAGAAGGCGGTGGCGGCGGGCCCAGGCGGGAAGGCGGGCGGGGCGGCGGCGGGTTCCGAGGCGGCCGGGGTGGCGGAGGCGGGGGTCGCAGGTATTAGTTCAATCGCGGAAATCCGGAAGCGGATTGCGGAATGCCGATTGCGATCCAGGGATTCAAGTAAAATCGGGTGAAGGTAGAGATGAAATTTTTGGAACGAATTTTCAATAATCAAAAAAAAGCCGACAAGAAGGAAAGCTTAGGTCGGAACGACCTTTGCTGGTGCGGTAGCGGAAAGAAATACAAACGCTGCCATCTGGATTCCGATGCCCATAAACAGCGTATGAGAAATGGGCTGGGCAAGAAGCCTAAGTAGGAACGGCAGAAAAACTCCATCTTCTTCTCTTAGGGCATGGCCCCCAGGCGACTGACAGCAATCATTTTCTGGGTTTTCATTGCATCTGGGCTTGGGGGCTGTGCTTTTTTGTTTTCTCCCCTGATCAAAACCCCTCTGTCCTTCGATGACCCTGAGAGAATTGAGACCCCTCCCGGGAAATCCTGAGATCGTCCCCGGATGAGTAGGGGTAATTCATGAATCGCCCCTGGCCGAGGTTACCCTTCCCACGGCTCTCAATGCCTTTGCCGCGGCCGCCCTTACCGGGGGCGATCCCTACAAGACCACCATGATGTCCTGGAAGTACACCCTTCCCGCTTTCGTCGTGCCCTTGTTCATCGGAGTCGGGATTCTGGCTGCGGGGATTTGCGGCCGGCTGATGCGGAAGACATCGGGAGTCGAGCGAATTTTGCTCATTGTCGCAGGGTTTATTCTGGTGTACCCTAATCCGATAGCGGATTTGCTGGGCCTGTCTCTCGCCGGCGGAGTGGCTTTCAGGCAATGGCAGACTCGACCGAGCAAGAAGTAATATTCAGCAATAGGCTTTCAGCCATCAGCGATCAGCTAAGCTTTTAGTCCTTTTGCTGACCGCTGAAAGCTGACCGCTATTTTCTGCCGGGAAGGAATCATGAAACCATTAAAGCCCTTTTCCTATTTTGATCCCCAGGATTTGCCGACAGTAAGCAAGCTCCTGATCGAACAAGGAGAGGGAGCTCACCTCCTTGCGGGGGGAACAGACCTTCTGGTACGCATGAAGAAAGGGGAGATCAGCCCATCCACTTTGATCAATCTGAAGCGCGTTCAGGGGCTAAACGGGATCGAAAGGAAACCGGAAAAAGCGTTAACCATCGGCGCTCTGACTCCCATTTCCGCGCTGGTGCAATCCTCTTTGATTCAATCGGAATCTCCGGTCTTGGCCCAGGCGGCACGGCTGCTCGGCTCCCCTTCGATTCGCAATTTGGCCACCCTGGGGGGAAATATCGGCAGAGCCTCCCCCGCTTCCGACATGGCCCCTCCTCTGATGGTCTTGACTGCTCGCATCTTGGTGGAGGGCCCCGGGGGAAAAAGGGAGCTTCCCCTGGAGGCCATTTTTGCCGGCCCGGGAAAGACAAATCTTAAGCCGGGAGAAGTGATGGCTTCTTTCCGGGTACCGAAAATGCCTCCCCTTTCGGCGGCGACTTACTTGAAGCTCGGCCGGCGGGAAGGGATGGATTTGGCTTTGGTCGGAGTAGCTGTCTTTCTTAAGCTTGATGAAAAGGGAGAAACAACAGAGGCCCGGGTCGCCCTGGCTTCCGTGGCCCCGATCCCGGTCCGGGCCCGGAAAGCCGAGGAAGAGCTCCTTTCCGGCCCCATGACCGAGGACCGGGTCCGGAGAGCCGCCCTGGCCGCAGTGTCTGATTCATGCCCCCTCTCCGATATGCGGGCCAGCGCTTCTTACCGGAAGGAGATGACCCGGGTCTTGGCCAGCCGGGCAATTGAGGAGGTCCGGCAGATGGCCAGGGGAGGAATCGTCCATTGAAAGTCAACATCAACCTAATGGTAAACGGCGAGGACTGGGAGCTCGAGGTGCACCCCCAAACCACCCTGCTGGAGCTTCTTCGGGATCATCTGCATCTCACTGGGACAAAAGAGGGCTGTGGCCTGGGAGACTGCGGAACCTGCATTGTCCTTATGGAAGGCCAACCGGTGAACTCCTGTCTGGTGCTGGCGGTCGATGCCGACCGACGAAAGATAACCACCGTCGAGGGGCTGGAGCAAAATGGTCAGCTCCATCCCCTGCAGGAGAAATTTTTGGAAAAAGGAGCGGTGCAGTGTGGTTTCTGTTCCCCGGCTATGGTCCTTTCCGCCAAGTCGCTTCTCGACCGGAACCCCGCCCCCAGGGAGGAAGAGATCAAGGAAGCGCTTTCCGGGGTTCTCTGTCGTTGTGGGTCCTACAAGAAAATCATAGAGGCCGTTCGGGCGGCCGGCGGAGCAATACAGGAAGGCTTGGGAAATGAAAAGTGAGTACGTGGGGAAAAGGGTTCCCCGGGTCGAAGGCCTGGAAAAGGTCACCGGTCGGGCGGCCTATAGCGTGGATGTGGAGCTGCCTGGAATGCTTTACGGGGCGGTTCTGCGGAGCCCCCTGGCCCATGCAAGGATCACGGCCATTGACCTCTCGGAGGCCTGGAAGGCCCGGGGGGTCAAGGCCATCGTTACTGGAAAAGATTTTCCCTTTCTCTTCGGCGGCATGCTCCGCGACCAGCCTTTCCTGGCCATCGCCCGGGTTCGCCACGTGGGGGAACCGGTGGCGGCTGTGGCGGCCACCACGGAGGCCGAGGCCCGGGAGGCGGCGGGAAAGATCAAAGTTCAATACGAGGAACTACCGGCTGTCTTCGATCCCCGGGAAGCCCTGGCCGAAGGGGCCCCGATCCTCCATGAAAAGCTCGGAGAGTACGTCGTCGTCGGCCCGTATAAGAACATCCCGGGGACCAACGTCTGCACCCTCCGCACCTTTTCCCTGGGAGACATAGCAGCGGGCTTCGCCCAGTCCGACGAAATTTTTGAGGATGAATTATACATCCATACGGTCGCCCATACCCCCATGGAGACCCATGCGGCCGTGGCCCAGTTCATCCCCACCGAAAAGAAGTATGTGATCTGGTCCTCCACTGACCGGCCCTTCCGTCTGGCCAAGGAGCTGGCCGATGCCCTGGGAATCACCCTCAACCAGGTACGTTTCATCTCTACCTTCTCGGGCGGCGGATTCGGCGGGAAGGGGTCCATGGTTGCCGAGGCCGTGGCTCTCCCACTTGCCAGGTACAGCAAAGGAAGGCCGGTGAAAGTGGTCTTCTCCCGGGAAGAAGAATTGACCGCTTCGCAAACCCGCCATGCCGCCTACCTGAAGCTCAAAACGGGGGTTAAGAAGGACGGGACCCTCGTCGCCCGGCGGGCGGAAATCCTCTGGGACAAAGGAGCCTATTCCTCTAAAGGGCCCGATGTGGGCCATCGGGGAGGGCTGACCATCTTCGGACCCTACCGCATTCCCCACCTGGAACTGTTCTCCCGCATGGTGTACACCAATAAGCAGCCGGCCGGCGCCTACCGGGGCTTCGGCACCACTCAGGTGACTTGGGCTTGTGAGGTACATATGGACCGGATCGCCCGCGGGTTAAAGATGGACCCATTAGAGTTCCGCCTGAAAAACGGGTACGTCGAGGGAGACCGCTACATCAACGGGCAGGTCATGGATGCCGTGGGACTCAAGGAAACCCTGGAGAGAGCCGCCCGGGAGATCGGTTGGGGTGCGCCTAAGCCCCAAGCGTCGGGAACCCGATTCCGGGGAAGGGGCCTGGCGTCCATGATCAAGGGAACTGCGACCCCCACGGAATCTTCGTGTTTTATCAAAGTGAATCCCGACGGGAGTCTTACCCTCCTCACCAGCTCCGTGGAAATCGGCGCCGGGCAGAAGACGGTCCTGGCCCAGATCGCCGCCGAAACCATCGGTGTGTCCATGGATTCCATCTCCATTCCCAACCCGGATACGGCCATCACCCCCTACGATACGGGCGTTTCTTCCAGCCGCACCACCTACCATATGGGGAATGCGATCCAAATGGCCGGCCAAGAAATCCGGAGGAAGATTTTGGAAGTGGCCGGGGAAATCCTGAAAACCGACCCCGCCCACCTGAGTCTCTCCCGGGGCATAATTTTCGAAGAAAACGGGAGTGAACGGTTGACCCTGAAGGAACTTTTTTCCAGGAAATTCGGGGGAAGGGGCGGCGGCCTGGTCGCCGAGGGTCGATTCTCCCCCGCGGGCTCTCCCCTGCTGGCCGCGGGAGGAAAAGAGGCAATGAGCAGCATCTTCTGGATGTTCGCCACCCACGCGGCCGAGGTGGAGGTCGATCGGGAGACTGGAGTGGTCAAGGTGCTGAAAATCGTGGCCGCTCATGACTTGGGAACGGCCATCAACCCCGTAGGGTGCGAACAGCAGATCGAAGGCGCGGCGATCATGGGTCTTTCCAATACCCTCTTGGAAGAATTTAAGACGGAAAGGGGCCGGATTTTGAATGACAACCTGGCCGATTATAAATTAGCCACCATCAAGGACCTTCCCGAAATCGTCCCCATCCTCGTGGAGACCTTCCACCCCGAGGGGCCTTTCGGCGCCAAGGGCATCGGGGAGCCTGCGGCCGCTTGCACCGCACCGGCCATTGCCAACGCCATTTTCGATGCCATTGGGATTTGGATCAAAGACCTTCCCATCACTCCAGAGAAAGTTCTGGAGGCCTTACGCCGGGGAAAAAATGAAGGCAGCTTAGAGACCCCTACCCCGGAATGACAATATATGTTTCCCGGTTGTATTCGCAAGTACAAAGAGGAGGATAAGAGAAGATGAAGGTCATCACCATCGCTGACCTTTCCGGAATTGTGCCGCCGGATCACTTTGATCTGCTTAGCTACCGGATCGTGGAACCCAGCATCGGGGCCAAAGCCATGGGGGCTTCTCTGGGCCGCATGGAGCCCAAGGGCCGGACCGGCCCTCACGCCCATGAGAATGCGGAGCAGCTTTTTGTGATCTTGAAGGGGGAAATGTTGATGAAGACCGACCGGGGAGAAGCCAGGCTGAAGGCCGGTCAGGCGGCTTTCATTTACCCCGGAGAGGTGCATGAGAACTACAACGTGGCTGACGGGATCACCGAATACCTCGTGGTCACGAGCCGCTTTGGAGTCTGAGAAAAGGCTTCGGGAAAAGACTGATCAGGCGCAGATGAACGCAGATAGAAGCAGATTTTGTATATGCCAAAAACTAAAAATATTTCCCTCCCCCCTTTGAGAGACTGTATCATAATCCGTTCATGGTTCGACAAGCTCGCCATGAACGGATTATGAGCGCAGTAGAATTCAGTCACTTGGCCGTTCGCCCGCTCGGCTGAGCTCGCGACGAAGCCTGAGCCTGTCGAAGGGCGAATGGGGGATTACGACACAGTCTCTTGACGGGGAGGGCGAGGGGTGAATCGAGAGAGTTCTGCGACATCTGCAGATCGATAGTCCAAGGGATTCTTGTCATTTCCTGAGCGACTGAAAACCATGCAAAGGAGGGTTCCAATGAGAGCAAAGAAAATTTGGCGATTTTGGGGCGCGGTTCTGCTCCTTGGGGGAATCCTCACCTTCGGCTCAGCTCCTGCCCAGGCGGCCTCTCCTGCCGGCGTTCTGAAGGAAGCCATACATTGGGGGCTTTCCGCCGATTGGCTTGACCCGGCCACCAACCCCGGCCTCGTTCCTTCACAGATCACCCTCTACCTCCTCCATGACGCCCTTTTGAAGCCCATGCCCGACGGCACCTACTCCCCCTGCCTGGCCGAGTCGTGGAGCATCAGCCCGGACTCGAAGGTCTATGAATTCAAGCTTCGCAAAGGCGTGAAGTTCCACAATGGGGACCCCCTGACCGCCGAGGATGTGATCTTCAGCTTCCAGCGGTACAAGGCGAGCCAGGCGAAAATCATCCAGGGAAAGACCGAAAAGGTGGAAGCGGTGAATTCCCACCTTGTCCGCTTCACCTTCAAGGAGCCTTTTCCCGACTTCCTGGAATCTCTTCTCCCGGGGACGACGGCCATCGGCTGGGTGGTGCCCAAAAAATACGTAGAGAAGGTGGGAGAGGCGGGCTACAAAAAGCATCCCATCGGCGCGGGGCCGTATAAATTTGTGGAATTTGTCACCGGCGTCAGATTGGTGGGGGAAGCTTTTGAAGAATACTGGCGGAAAGTGCCGGCCATCAAGAGAATGGAGTTTTATGTCATCACCGAGCCCGCCACCCGCCTGGCCATGGCCAGAAGGGGTGAGGTCGACATTGCCACCCTTATGCAGGGCGTCTTTTATGAGGATTTAAAAAAAGACCCAAACCTCAGAATGCTCCCCCCTTTGAGCCCGACCCGGTGGCTCGTGTACCTGGCATCTCAGTGGGACCCGAAATCTCCCTGGGCGGATGCGAGAGTACGGAAGGCTGCAAGCCTGGCCATAGACCGGAAGACCCTGGCCGATGTTCACATGCCCGGTTGCGGCCCGATCGGATCGATCGCCTTGGAAGGAGACCCGATGGGACTGGATTTTCCCGCCGACCCCTATGACCCGGAGCGGGCCAAAAAGCTTCTGACCGAGGCGGGATATGCGAAGGGATTTCACGGGGGGAAGTTTTACCCCTACCAGGGAGGATACTGGCCCTATGGTGAGCAGATCGCCAACTACTGGAAGGCCATCGGCATCAACGTCGATACGATTCTCCTGGACCGACCGGCCTGGTTCGCCAACCGGCAGGGGGGAAAGATGAAAGGCGGCATCTTCATCGACAATTCCCAGGCCGCCACCATCGGAGGACGCCTGCTCTACCTTTTCGGTTCCACCTCTTACGGAAATTATCCCGACGTCCAAGGGTTATGGGATCAATACCAGCGGGAAGTGACGCCCAAGGGGCGGAAGGAAATGATCGAGCACATACAGAGGCTCATTTACGACAAGACCATGTTCATCCCCCTAACCTCGACCAATTCGCCCGCGGCTCTTGGCCCCCGGGTGAAGGGGAACCCCTACCGGATTCAGCCGCTCATCTGGTTCACGGCCCCCTTTGAGGACATGGAACTTGTCCAATAAGAAGGCTTCGGACCCGGCCGAATGTTAGCTCGCAACACCACTGAAGGGGTGGTTCCCGAACTGCCCTTACGGTCATTGCTGCAAACCCCTTTTTCCGCCAATGGGAGAAATAAGGATGGGAAGCCAAGAAAAGAGTTGGAAAGTCCTGGAAGGGAGAAGGCTTATCGATGGAAAGGGTGGCGAGGTTCCCTGGGAAGCCCGCGTTCTCATAAAGGGGCCCCGGATCAAAGCGATTGGGGCGGCAAAGGACCTGCGTATTCCCAGGGGTGCACAGGTGATTTCCCTGCCCGATTGCACTCTAATGCCCGGCATGATGGATATCCACCTGCACACCTCGGCCTACAACATCCTCACTTTCCAAAACCCCAGGGCGGCCCATTTCGAAACAACCCCCCAACTCCAGATGCTTTACACGCTGCTCCACGCCCAGATGTGCTTCGAGATGGGTTTTACGACTTTGAGGAACCACCCCTGGGTGACCGCGTACGGCGGCCCTAACACGGCGGAGCTGGTGGCTATCCGGGACGCCATCCAAGCCGGGGTCTTCGCCGGACCCAGGCTCCTGGTCGGCGGCCATGCCATCATCACCAATTCCCACCTGGACCTCCTCCATCCAGGGATGGCTCTCCGGCAGCCCGGGTTGACTGCGGACGGGCCTTGGGAGCTTCGCAAGCTCGTTCGCTCTCAACTGAGAATGGGCTGTGATTACATCAAGACCTGCGCCTCCGGAGGGGGTGGAACGGAAAAAGAGGAACCCGACATCCAGAACATGACCCAGGAGGAGCTGGACGCCGTCGTCGACGAAGCCCACGCCTTCCACAAGCGTTGCGCCTGCCATTGTTTCACCCCCACCGCCCAGCGCATGGCCGTAAGAGCCGGGGTGGACACGATCGAGCACTGCGTGTTCACCGATGAAGAGGCCATTGCCATGATAAAGGCGGAGGATAAAATCATCGTCCCTACCCTGGCCCACCGGTCCGACCGGGCCATTGAGGTACGGCGAAGAGCCGGCAGTTCGGAGTTCGTCCTGAATAAGATGAAGAAGATTCAACCCTACAGCGAAGAGACCTTCAAGAAATTCCACCAAGCAGGGATCAAAATCGCCCTGGGCACGGATACCCAAATCGACCCCGAAATGGGCACCAGCGCCCATGAACTGGAGGTCTACGTGGATTATGGGATGACCCCTATGGAGGCCATCCAAACCGGCACCCGCAACGCCGCAGAGGCCCTTGGACTGGAGCAGGAGACCGGGACGCTGGAAGAGGGGAAATGGGCGGATATCATCGCCGTGGAAGGGAACCCGCTAAAGGACATCCGGGTTCTGCAGGACAAAAGGAAGATACAGATGGTCATGAAAGAAGGAAAGGTTTTTGTTTTTCGCAAACCCGGGCAGGAAAAATATGTGATTCACGATCAGGAATGGGGGTGGAAGCGAATCTAGATGGGAGTTGAGAGTTGGAAATTGAGGGTTGGAGGTTGCAAAGGGTTTATCATCCGCGAGGGAACGACAGATGACCACTGATTTGTTTCAGTTAGTACTCAATGGACTTTTGTTAGGGGGGGTTTATGCTTTAATTAGCATCGGCCTTACTTTGATTTTCGGGGTTCTGGAGATAATCAATTTCGCTCATGGCGAATTCTTGATGCTTGCCATGTATGCAACCTTCTGGTTGTTCCAGCTCTATGGCGTAGATCCCTATTTGAGCATTGTGATTATCCTTCCTGTATTCTTCCTGATTGGATTATCAATCCAAAGAATTACCATCCAGCCGGTCCTGAATTCACCTCCCCTGAACCAGATCTTCACCACGATCGGATTATCCTTGATCCTCCAGAACGTCGCCCTCTTCTTCTTCAAGGCGGATTATCGGACGGTTAAGACCTCTTACTCCGATCTTGGCCTAAATTTCGCCGGATTGATCATCAGCTTTCCGCGCATGGTCGCTTTCATTTTAGCCATGGGATTCATCGGCGCCCTATTAATTTATTTAAAAACCACGTATACCGGCATGGCAATCCGGGCGTTAGCCCAAGAAAGAAGGGCTTCGATGTTAATGGGCATCGATGTCTATAAGACCTACCGAATTGCCTTCGGCATAGGCATTGCCTGTGTGGGCGCCGCAGGGTCTATTTTGATGCCCATTTATTTCGTCTTTCCAACTGTCGGTTCACTATTCGTCCTGATTGCCTTTGTAGTTGTAATTCTGGGAGGTTATAACAGTCTCATAGGGTCTCTTTTCGGAGGTCTTATAATCGGAATTATCGAGGGGTTTAGCGGCTTTTTCATATCTCCCCATCTTAAAGAAGCGGTGTATTTCATTATTTTTATATTTATTTTATTGTTTAAGCCTACGGGCCTTCTGGGACGGAAGTAATTTTAATAATCAGTCCATAATTGTTGGACGTTGAAGACTAAGCCGTTCGTGCTGAGCTTGTCGAAGCATGAACGGCTTAGCGGCGCACCCTTAGACAAGCATACCCTGAGCGTGCCGTCCGTCCCTCGACAAGCTCAGGACGAACGGCGAATCGACGGGCTCAGGGTGAACGGTAACAGGCGAAGTGAAGAGCATCGGGATTAGATGGGATTTTTGAAAGAATATGTCTTTTCAATTATGGACTCCTTAGTAAGA
>Ga0187776_10002075_pt1 | contig 10136 bp, 7 predicted proteins | sample 0216_BV02_MP12_2_FD_132426 | JGI IMG/M metagenome (GOLD analysis project Ga0187776, IMG submission 132426) | Tropical peat soil microbial communities from peatlands in Department of Meta, Colombia - 0216_BV02_MP12_20_MG | ecosystem: Environmental > Terrestrial > Soil > Wetlands > Peat | place...
CCAGGAGCGATTGGCAAAACTTGCCGGAGGAGTCGCCGTGATCAAAGTGGGCGCGGCCACCGAGACAGAGATGAAAGAGAAGAAGGCACGTGTGGAGGATGCGCTCCATGCGACAAGAGCCGCGGTAGAGGAAGGAATTGTTCCCGGCGGCGGAGTGGCCTATCTGAGATGTTTGCCGGCTCTGAAGAAGATTAAAGTTGAAGGCAATCGGCAGACGGGCGTCGATATCATTACGAAAGCTCTTGAAGAGCCCATTCGTCAAATTGTGCAGAACGCCGGCCAGGAAGGATCGGTGGTAGCGGAGAAGGTGAAACTAGAAAAGGGCGCCTTCGGTTTCGATGCAGATAAGGAAGAATATACCGATATGATCGAGGCCGGCATCATCGATCCGACAAAAGTTGTGAGATTTGCCCTGCAGAACGCTGCGAGTGTCGCTTCTTTGTTGATCACAACGGAGGCTGTGATCGCCGAGAAGCCGAAGAAGGAACAAGCCGGCCCGCCCATGCCTCCGGCTTATTAGAATAAGGGGTGAGACATCAGGGGACGGACTCCAACTCCGTCCCCTGACAACGCCCCTCATACAACGAGGGGGTCATGAGTCATGGGTGATCCCTCTTTTTTGACTTTACCCGAGGAACCCAAGGAAGCTCAAAAAGCCTTTCAATCCCTCCCCATCAAAGATCAATTGGACATGGTTTTGAGGGCTCGCGGGAAAGAGCGGCTTCATTACTTGTTCCTTTCAGAAAATCCGGAAGAATTGGTACAACAACTTCCAGAGCTGGAGGTCTTCTTAACGGTCAAGGAAGTTGGAGAAAGGGATAGCCTTGAACTCATCTCCCTGACTACTCCGGAACAATTCCAGTATCTCCTCGACCTCGATTTCTGGAAAAAGGATCGATTGGATGCGGAAAAGGTTCTTCACTGGGTGGAGCTTCTGATCGAATCGGGAGAAAAAAAAGTTACCCAGTTCATCCAATCGACAGATCCTGAATTCATCGCCCTTCTTCTGAAAAAATTCCTTGAAGTCATCACGATCGAAGGAGAAGCCCTCGGAACGCGGGATCGAGTTCCCCTTTTCACCTTGGATCAATATTACTACATCAATTTCAAGGGGAAAGGAGCGAGAGAGATCTTTCAGCCTTTTTTAGAGGTCTTCTGCCGTGTGGACAACAGGGGTTTTCGAAGATTGATGGATTCGCTCCTGGTCGAGTTAGAATCAGAACTCGAAGAGACGGGTTATCGCTTGAGAAATGCTCGATTGGCGGATTATGGGTTTCCCGATTTTGAGGAGGCTTTGGAGATTTATCTTTTTCTCAACCCCGATTCTCAGACAGTGGGGAAGGGATCCCCTCGGGTCACGGGCCGAGAGGAAGTTGGCACGGGAGGTTCCGTTTTCTATCTCACTTTTCAAAAACAGGGCCCCTTTTTTTCTTCAGTTCTTTCGGAGATCGATGATCTTGGTGAGCAGGATCGATTTAAGCAAGAGATCACCGGGCTCTGCAATAAGGCGATCGTGGCAGAGGGCATCGACCTTTCCAATATTGCCGCGATGGAGAGGACGATTGAGAAAGTCTACCACACCCTCAATCTTGGGCTTCTCTATTTGAGCAAGGAAGACAGAGTCAGAGCGTCGCATCTCCTTCGATCTCTTCCCCTGCAGAGATTATTCCAGTACGGCGTGAGCACGACGATTCTTTTAAGAAGAAAAGCGGAATCTATCGCGAAAGGACCGTGGTTTTCAGACAATGAGGAGAATCTTGTCTTTTTGGACCCTCCTCATTTCGAAACATTCGAAGGGATTTTGAGGAAACGGCCAGCCCTTTATCGAAACTGGATTTATGAGGACTTTAAGACGATTCAGGACCTGGAAGAGGCAGAAGATTTTTTGGAATTCATTGAAGCAATTGTCAATTTTTTCGGGAAAGATCTGAAGGTCCATCCTCGTTCTCTTAAAGGACTCGATTTGAGCAGCTGCTACCCCGGAGACTGGCGGGAAATAAAGCTCTCCACAATCTTTCTCACGTGTCTCGCAAATCAAGTTCTCAAAGGAGCTTTTCGATTTGAAGCCATTGAACAGACGCGGTTGGGAGACTTTCTCGATAAGATCTTTGAAAGGGATGCACGAGGAAAGGGGGTCATCAGGATGGAGGTCAAGGAAAGACTGAGAGAATGGCTGTCTTCGATGGAAAGTGAGGATTCAAGGAGACAACACCTCCTTGCCTTTCAGGACTTCTGTTTGGACCTGTTGGAGGAGGGGTATGGGAAGACACCCCCAGAAGAAAAGGTGGACCCTCGATTTGTGAAAGGGCTTCTGGTCAGGAAATAATGGTTACAAGATGGGCCCTCTTCTGTCATGATCGCGAACGCGGGCATTCAGGAATCGCAGGATTGACCGACGTAGAAAGAATGATGATTGAAAGTCTCGATTCTTTTGGAACCCCTCGCTTTCCGAGCGGGGAAGGATTCAATCTTCAGCCTGCGACGTGAAGCTTGTCATTTTCAGCTCTTCCAACTCGAGAGCCAGAAATTCCCAGAGTTGGGTCAATTCTCTCACTTGTTCTTTGACGTGCTTGTGCGTTTGAACCGTTTCGTAAGTCTCCTTCTGGTTCAAGTAAAGTTTGGGGTCAGAGAGCCTTTGATCAAGGTGATCCAATTTTTGGGTAGCCTCTTGCAAAGATTTCTCAACCTCCTGAAATTTCTTTTCGAGACGAGAGAGTTGCCTATTAAACTGGTCCAACTCCTGAGCTCTTTTTCGCCTCGCTTCCCTCGTTCTGTATGAGGATTTCTTCCTTTGAGGTTCCTGCTTTTCTTGAAATTCTGACTTCCGCACTTCTTTCTTCTGAATCTCTTCCGATTGAACCTGCTGTTTTTTGTAAAGGTAGTAGTCGTAGTTCCCGGGATAGAGATGGGGAACTCCGCGATCAATTTCAATGATCTTATTGGCGATCTCATTGATCAGATGCCGGTCGTGTGTGATAAGACAGACCGTTCCTTGAAATTGTTTGAGGGCCATCTCCAGTACATTTCGAGAAGGGATATCCAGGTGGCTGGTCGGCTCGTCAAGAAGAAGAAAATTGGCAGGCTTGAGGAGCATCTTTGCTAAAATAAGACGACTCTTCTCTCCACCGCTCAGTACCGAGACTTTCTTTTCGATCTCGTCTCCGGTGAAAAGAAAAGCACCCAGAAGCGTGCGAAGCGCGGTCTGGCTTTCGTCCGTGGCGACGCTGAGAAGTTCTTCGAAGACCGTATTTTCAGGACGAAGGATATCAAACTGGTGCTGGGCAAAGTAAGCACGGGTCACGTCTTTTCCTAAAATGACCTCGCCTTTTTCGAAATCGAGGACTCCAGCCAGGATCTTGAGAAGAGTCGATTTTCCGGCTCCGTTGGGGCCAACCAGCGCCGCTTTATCTCCCCGGTAGAGGTTGAAGTCAATCCCTTCATAGACCGATGTTTGGTCATAACTTTTGTGAAGACTCTTGACTTCCACAACTTTATGGCCGCTCCGTTGGGGTGCTGGAAAGTGGAATCGAATCTCGTTCTTCTTTTCTGGAAGTTCAATCCGCTCGATTTTTTCGAGCATCTTGATTCGACTTTGAACTTGGCTCGATTTCGTGTTTTTCGCCCGAAATCGCTCGATAAATCTTTCAGTCTGCTCAATTTTTCTTTGCTGAGTTTTAAAGGTCGCCTCGAGGATCTCCCTTCTCGCTTCTTTCTCCTCTAAGTAATGGTCATAGTCACCGTAATAGAGATCGATCGTTTCACCTTCAATCTCTGCAATCCGGTCGATGAGATGGTTAAGAAAAACACGATCGTGTGAGACGACGACCATCGCACCGGGATAATTAGTCAAGAATTCTTCCAGCCAGATGAGGGAAGTGAGGTCCAAGTGATTGGTCGGCTCATCAAGAAGAAGGAGGTCAGGAGATTGTAGAAGGATCTTCGCCAGAGCAATTCGCATTAACCAACCGCCGCTCAGTTCGTTGGTGAACCGGTCGAAATCCTTTTCTCTGAATCCCAATCCCTGAAGGATACGCTTCGCCTCGGCCTCCAGGCTATATCCTCCGAGAAGGGTATAACGCTCTTGAAGTTTTCCATATTCCTTTACCAGGCGCTCCTGTCCTTTCGGATCATCGAGGCATAAAAGCTCCTCCTCCAGAATTTTCATTTTATCCTGGATGGAGGTGATATTTGTTAAACTCTCTAAAACCTCATCCAGAACCGTGTTGTCTTCAAATGAAATCACCTCTTGGGGGAGATGGCCGATCTTCACCCCTTTGGCGACGAGGATCTCCCCATCATCAATCGATTCCTCTCCTATGATCATTCTGAAGAGGGTTGTTTTCCCGGAGCCATTGGGGCCGATGAGACCCACACGATCTCTGACTCCGATCTGGAGGGAGCAGTCCTTAAAAATGACTCTGGTTCCGAACTGTTTCTGAACGTGATTGAGTGTGATCATGGGTATTCCAGAATGACCGAGACATTACGGGTTAATTTCTGGTTTGTCCTTGTTTGGCGGGGTTAGAAAACCCCTGCCTATCGAGATAGGCGGGACATTCTTGTCCCGCGGGGGATATTGTCAGATACGGATTCGAAGGGGTTAAGTTTCATATTTGTCAAAATTGTAGCCGGCTTTTTTGTAATTCTCTAATGCGCGGGTCTTCAAATCCTCCCTCTTCGTCTTCTCAGCCTGTTTATCCGCGAGCTCAGCAGCATGACTCCATTTCCCCTCCCTCTCGTACTCTTTGATCTTCTTATCTGCTTCCGTGACCGGATTCCCCTTGATCACTACGGTTGGGGCAAAGATGACCCGACAGACAGGCCCCTGACAATGTGGGCAGTGCGAGAGTGCGGGCTCACTCATCCTCTGAATGACTTCGAAGCCCGACCTGCAGTGTTCGCAGCACACCTCTAAGTTGATAGCCCGATATTCGTAGGTTGGCATATAGATTTTACCTCTCTAAATTAATAATATTTCTTCCGAAATTGTCAAGAGGGAGGACCCTGGGAGAGCGCTGCAATCAAGGGAGGGGGAAGTATTCTTAACGGTTGATCACGGATTCGCCTCCCTCGGGGTCCACTCGGCACTAGAACTATTTAGGATTTTTTTCGCCTGCGGGGATTGAGATCTCTAATATATTTTCTCTTGGGGGAAGAGCGCAGACGATTTGACTGTTGTAAGCACAGGGAGGATAATAAGCCATGTTAAAGTCCAAAACCATCTTGTAGTTGGCAAGGATTTCAGCATCGACATACCTTCCTCCTCCGAAAGTCTCCTTTCCATTAGTCTCATCTCTAAAAGGGATGAGGAGGAAATCACTCAATATGGATTTGTAAATTTCGATCGCATATTCCTTATCGTCCAACCTAAAATGAAACTTTCCATAGCGAAGGTAGCGTTTGTGCGTCCCTTTATTGGTTGAAAGGATTACATAGTATCTTGGGTCATTCATGTAGAAATGGTAGCATTCAATCCGACCTGACGAGATATATTTAGGATCAAAAGGATAGTATTTTAGGCCTCCAAAAACTTTTTTCTGTTTGGGAGTTAGGGGAGATCGTTCGTGGATTCTAAAAAATTCATCCCGCTCTTTTCTCCATTCCATGACCCGTTGATATCGAATGGCGAGATTCGACGGATCTATCTCTCCCCTGATTATGGGCTTTTTCGATAATCTGTCCTCCTTTTGGTAATGGGCATACCACACCAAACCAATAACCGCAAGAATACAAAAAAGTATCAATAAGGGCCTTCTGAACTTCGGAAAAGCGAGGGCTAAGAAGACGAGGGCTAAAATTATACTGAAAACAAAACTGATTAACAAAATGATCAACCACATTTCTTTACTCTTTTTTATGTGGCGTTACCCTATCCCCCAATCTTGCCTATTCTCCCTCACCCATCCTTGAGAATAGGGCACATCAGAGGGCGGTGGCAAAAGATGGATTCGCAGCTTTCGGTCTCTTCTCGAGGATAGCTCCGGAAATAGCAAATTAGGATTTGGCTCTAATTAAGCAGAAACGAAGTTCCCGTTAGTCCCCACCTGTGGCCTGATTATATCAAAGGGATAATTCTTGTCAACATTCAAGCCTCTTCCTCATATAGCCGGCAACATTTTCTATGAGGTCTTGCGAAACAAAATGTTATTGACTTCAAATTTTCATTGTGTTAAAAAAATCACATTTTGTCTGCCTTGAAATTCCGAAAGTCTTGATCTCGACGGAATAATTTTTTTTGCCTTGGCGTTTGGGCGAAGCCTGTTGTTCAGGGGGGCCTATGGAATATAAATTGAAAAAAGCAACGCTTATTTTTCTCTTGATTTCTGTCGCGATCTGCGTGAGCTCAGAGGCGTTGTGGGCGGCAACCCAGGCTCCTGAAAAAGAAGGTGCGAGGAGTAAAGAGGCGAGCAAGCCTACCGAGCCTCCGAAAAAGGGTGAGAAATTTATCATCAAGGATCGAGAATATTGCTATGAGTGTATTGACAACTCCGAGTGTTTGGGCTGCCACACGAAGATCAGCGAACGAAAATTTGCCCAGTCCGTACATGGAGCGAACTCCTGTAACAGTTGCCACTGGGATATCACAGATATTAAGGCCCATACTAAGGCAAAAGGGGCAAGAATTCATGCGGAACCGGTCACCTGTCACCGATGTCATAAAAAGGAAGGGGCAGAACATTATGCGAGCGCTCATTTCATCAATGACATTCAATGCAAAGACTGCCACAAAAGCATCCATGAGCTAACTCCGTGGAAGGGGGATAAAGTTCGGGTGATCCAAGTTTGCACGACCTGCCACTCCGATGATGGTTATGCTGGGAGCGTGCATGGTAAAGCCGTCCTGGAGGGGAACCCGGATTCGGCCACCTGTAGCGATTGTCATGGTCTCCACAAGATTCCTCTGCTCAAAGGAGATGAACCCAAGACCGTGGAGTTTCGCAAGGAATTTCACACCGAGGTTTGCCAGAAATGTCATGCTGACAAAGAGATGATGGCACGAAACAAGGTCTTTCTCATTGCCACTCAAACCTATTATGAAAGTTATCATGGAAAGGTGGAGCATCTGGGCTACCCGAAATTGGTGGCGGGTTGTGCTGACTGCCATGGGTTTCATAACATCCTGCCCCGGGACAACCCAAAATCTCTCATCTCGGATGCCCGTTTGGTCGAGACCTGCGGCAAGTGCCATACCGGAGCCAATGCGAACTTTGTAAAATGGATTGCCCATGCAACCCATAATGATCCGGAGAGAGAGCCGGTGCTCTACGGTACCTTCGTCCTGATGACCGGCCTCCTGGTTTCAGTCTTTGGAGTGTTCTGGTTTCATACCTTTCTCTGGTGGCGGAAGGACTTCTGGGAAAAGAGGGAGCTGAGAGCGAAGGGGGTCTTCTTCCCGCTCCATGTAAGACCCGATGAAGCAGGGCACATGTACCGGCGATTCAGTCCCTTCGACGTCATCATTCACTTCACGATGATGGTGACCTTTCTTGGCCTCGTCGTGACGGGGCTTCCCTTGAAATTCTCTCATGCCCCGTGGGCGAGCGGTTTGATGCACTTTTTAGGAGGGGCTCGCATGGCGGGGTTGATCCATCGCGTCTGCGCCGGCCTCACATTTGCCTATTTCGGGACGACCATCGCTTACATCATCTATTTCCTCTTCTTCAAAAGGATCCAGGGGAACCCCAATCCTTTGCAAAGGCTGTTCGGTCCGGATTCGCTCTGCCCTCGCTGGAAAGACATCAAAGACGTCGTCGGGATGATCCGCTGGTTCTTTAATAAAGGGTCGAGGCCCCAGTTTGATCGATGGACCTATTGGGAAAAGTTCGATTTCCTTGCGGTCTTCTGGGGGATGTTTGCGATCGGGTTTTCGGGGCTGATGCTCTGGTTTCCAGAATTCTTCACCATCTTCTTACCGGGATGGATTCTCAACATCGCCACCATCGTTCACTCCGATGAAGCCCTCTTGGCGTCGGGGTTCATCTTCACGGTCCATTTCTTCAACACCCATTTCCGGCCTTCAAAGTTTCCCATCGACACCGTGATCTTTACTGGAAGGCTCCCGAAATATGAACTGGTAGAGGAACGGCAGGAACAGTACCAACGCCTCCTCGCCGAACAGAGGTTGGAGACCTATCGGGATAAATATCCCAGCGTGGGCGCAGATCTCTTCTCAACGATCATGGGATTTGCCATGCTCGCCATCGGGCTATTCTGCGTCTTCCTCATTGCGTGGGAGTTCATTGTCTAAGGATGCGAATGGCCACGAACGGTAACGAATAGCACGAATGGTTCATTCGTTAAATTCGGTATCATTCGTGAAATTCGTTACTGAGAGATCTTGCAGCCGATCTTCTCAAGATAGGCCATATAGTTGAAGGTAGGGCTTTGATCCTTGGTATGACAGTTTCGGCAGATACCAAGTGTCACTTTCCTCTCCACACCTCCCTTTCCCGGGTGTTTCTTCCCTTCTCCGTGACAGGCCTCACACTGCACTCCTGTGAGGTGGAGAGGGATCTCTTCTACGGTAGCATATTCGCCAACCTTCCCGTAGCCGGTGGAATGACACATCAAGCATTCTTCCTGCGCATATTTTGGGGAGGCAGCAATGGTCTGGGAAGCCTGGGCATGTTTGGTCTTCAGCCAATTTCTATAATTCACCTCGTGGCATCGCTTGCATGAAATGGCCCCAACGAAGGAACTGGTTTTGGGAATTCGCGCGATCATCTCTTTTTCTGGCAAGTTTTGATCGACGTCGGCCACCATTTTCGGTTTATATAGCTTTGCCGACTGAGCCCGATAGGCCTCCAGTCCCTTGGTAATTTTTGGATCGTCGGAGACGGCCATTTGCACTGGGATGGTGACATGTCGGTAAAAATTCTTGTCTTCAAAAGCGACAAGGGCCTTGTTGAGTTCCTTCTGTTTTGATTCCAGGAACTTCAATTCCTTTGCCTTAACCTCATCCTGTTTTCCAGACTTGTCCATTTCTGCCTTAATTTTTGATGAATTAGAGATCAGTCTTTCCAATTTTTTCTCTATTTCCTCCCGCTCGCCAGATGTCATGAACTGAATCGGTCGTTTTGTATCGGCTAGAGAATAATCGACTCGACCCAGATATCCCCCTCTCGGCTCCTGTCGGTAGATGGCCGTTCCGTTAACTCTTTCCATAACGGCCCTTTTCGATTCGCCCCCTCCTCCTAAAATGAGGTGGATGTCGCGATTTTCTCTGGCCAACTTCTGATCTCTGAGTTCGCCCAGTTGAGAGAGCACGACGATGAGGTCACAATATTCCCTCAGGCCTTTCATTGCCGCTTTTAGAGCAGAGAAGGGTTCTATAATGTTCAGTCCTGGATCTTTCTCTTGGAGGGTTAAATTGAATTGATCGTCGAGGAGGCCCAATACCCCAATCCTGAGGCCCCCGACCTCTTTGATGACATATGGTTTCAAGACAGGCTTCCCTGTTTTCTTGTCAATGAGGTTGGTAGAGATAAAAGGGAACTTTGCCTTAGGGCTCATTTCGGAGAGGAGTTTAAAACCCATCATCAAATCTTTCTCTCCCATGTTGACCACATCGTATCCCATTTCGTTGTAGGATTGGATAAGAAGATCGACGCGTAGAAGAGCATCCCTGCGTTTGGATTCGGTTTGAGGAGGTCTTCGAAAAAGAAGATTTCCGGTATCGAGGAGGAGAATACTTTTGCCATCCTTTTTCATCTGGGAGATCAGGGTGGCTTTCTTGGCGATACCGCCAAGGGGGTTTCTGAATCACCCGCAGGGCTCGACTTCACCCATCACATCGTTCGTATAGACGATGCTGAACTGGTTCTTGGGCCTGGCCTGAGCAAGAGCGTCTTGGGACAGAATCAAAATTAAAGTTGGAATCAGAAGCAAATGTCCCTTTTTCAATTTAAGAGGGGTCCCTTCTAAAAAATATTTACATTTAACCAATCTTTTTTGGGAAAGCAAGTTTGGGAACGATTCCTCTTCCGGCCCTCAAAGCAAAATCAGGATCGCCCTTGAAATAATCTTGAAACTTTGTAAAGATTAGTATTCGGAAGGAGGGGAGAGTGGGAGCTCTTATGGAGACCTTTAAAGAATTTTATGATTTGGTAAAAACCTTCTGGATCGATGTTTACCAG
>Ga0187776_10002076_pt1 | contig 10134 bp, 11 predicted proteins | sample 0216_BV02_MP12_2_FD_132426 | JGI IMG/M metagenome (GOLD analysis project Ga0187776, IMG submission 132426) | Tropical peat soil microbial communities from peatlands in Department of Meta, Colombia - 0216_BV02_MP12_20_MG | ecosystem: Environmental > Terrestrial > Soil > Wetlands > Peat | place...
ACGACAGAGATCGTGACCGCAGCGACTTCAAAGGGTGTGAAGATGAGATCGAGCGGCGACCCGAACGCATAGCTAGCAAAGACCAAAACGGGAGCGACCAGCAACGCGATTTGCAGACTTGACCCAACCGCGATCCCGAGTGCCAGGTCCATCTTATTCTTCAGCGCGACGATGACAGCGGTCGAATGCTCTGCCGCGTTCCCGACCAATGCGACCAGAACCAACCCAACAAATAGCTGCGTCATTCCCAGACGATGGGCCGCTGGCTCCAAGACACCGACCAGAATCTCGCTCATGACTGCGATCAACAGGGTCACCCCGGTCAGTACCATGATCGACTTGTTCCTGCTCCATGGTTTTTCTCCAAGATCATCGGCAGCATGAGGTTCACCTCTATACACGTGCTTATGAGTCTTCAAGGAAAACATGAGACTCAGGACATAAATGGTAAACAGAACAACAGCAATCGCCAGACTCAGCTGTTGTTCGATGGCGACACCGCTATCTGCCGCAGTAAAATGAAACAGGGCGGGGATGATGAGTCCCACCGCAGCAAGCAGCAAGAGGCTGGCTCCCATTCCAGCGGCCGTTTGGTTAAACTTCTGTCGCTCGTATTTCACCCCGCCGGCAACCATCGATGCCCCTAAAACGAGGAGAACGTTCCCGAGAATCGACCCAGTGAGAGAAGCTTTCACCACATCGTGCAATCCACCGCGTAACGCCACCAAGGCGATGATCAGCTCGGCAGCATTGCCAAACGAGGCATTAAGCAATCCGCCTATTCCAGCACCGACGTGGGACGTGAGATGCTCTGTCGCACGTCCGAGCAAGCCGGCTAAGGGAATAATCGCGAGCCCTGATGAGAGAAACACGACGAGCGGATCGGCGTGGAACTGCTTAAGCGCTGCCGTGACAGGAACAAAGACGAGCAGGAGATCGAGCCAGGACGTGAAGATCTGTCGCACGAGCAACCCCTATAGCATGATGCCAGGCGTTTGTCGATGAAACCGCCGCTCGAACCAGATGCCCTGTACTACCCGTTTCACCTGTGTCATCCGGAGACGCTGCATCGGCTGCTGACACGATTCGCTACAATCCATTTTCGTGATTTCATGGCGCTGCGTCTGACGCCGACGGCGGGCATGACCGCCTTTCAGGATCGGATGGGTGCGGACTTTCCCGACCTCGTCGCCAATGGCCGCCTCGTCCAAGGATACGACGTGAGCGGCCCGCTCACGAACGACCTCATCGCCGACATTGATCGCGATCTCGCTGATAACACGTGGCGCAGGCGCTTTCATCAAGCCTTGTGTCACGACCGTCGGTTTCAGCGAGGACTCTTCGATCTCACTCACAGTATGCAGATCGGAAAGACAACGGTGCCGGGAGCCGCAGCTCTCCTCAACCTGATGGGGCCTGCATTTCAGCAATATCCTTTACAAGTGGAAGACATCAAGGCGCTCAGCTCTGTTCCTCTCACGGTCGAGCAAGGGTATCGGTTTGAGTACGGCCTGGCGTTGATCAAAACCTCGGCCTCTCTGGTTTATACCGATCGCCTCGCCCACAGGCACGGTCTCCAGACGGTCACAGATTCCTCCGCCCATTTTGCCTTGTTTGAGCATTCTGCCGGGCGAGATGGCCGTAAATGGGCCAACCATCTGCTGGTGAGACAAGGATATTAATCCCTTACCAGAAGTCTGCTAGAATTCCACCCGTATGGCTACGACGCCCCCCCCTCTCGCCGTCCCACATGCGGCGGAAACACCGACGACCGGAACCGGCGATGGGTTGGAAGCGCGAGTTATCGTCTATAACTGCGATTGTCACACTTACCAGCAAGTGATTACCCTATTTTGCCAATGCATTCCGGGAATGAGTTCGTCTAAAGCATTCGAGCTGGCCTGGAAGATTGACCACGACGGTGAGGCGGTGGTGTTCGCCGGAACGTTGAAGGAGGCGGATGACATCGCGGCCAAACTGGGTGCAGGAGGACTGAAGGTATCGGTCCAGTAGGGCAGGCTAGCGCTTCTTGGACTTCTTGGGTTTGTGAGGTTTCTTCGTTTTCTTTGGCTTCGCAGCCTTGGGACGACCCTTTCCGTGTGTTGACCGTGTTTTCACCCTCGAGGCAACCTTCCCTTTGATCGACTTCTGTTGAGCCCCTTTGAGCTTGTGCAACCCGGCAGCCCGATTGAGCTTATTGACCATCTCTCCGCTAAAAATCCGGACCTGATAGAGCTCAAAGAGTCGATTGATGGCTTTCTGATCGCCTTTTTTCGCCGCATTCAAGAGTCGGCGGCGTTGATTCATTTCTTCTTCTTCTGTGTGCGAGGCAGCACGTCTCTCCATGCCCATCCTTTCCGTCGATTTTCGGCGCAGCGCGGCGCGCAGTATAGCGGAAATAACACAATTGTTCTAGGCCAAATCCACTACCTCCAGCGTTCGACCTTCTTGTGGTCTCTTTTCTTGCGTGGGTATAATTCAGCGACGATTGTTTGAACGACGACGTGATTTCAGCAAGGAGGCCAGACCATGGAACACCAGCACAAACCAGAGACCACAGTTGCCGACGATCCTCATGCCCGCGACCTGCTGCGTCGAGCCTTTGAAAAGACGGCCCGCTGGCAACCAGACTTTAAAGGGTTTACGGCCGATTTGACCGTGAACATCAACGGGAAAGAGACAAGCGGGCCGGTGATCGTGAAAGGCCCTCGTGAGGTGTCGGTTCAACTCTCTGACGGCGACGTGCAGAAGTGGGCGCAGGAACAACTCGGCATGATTGCCGTGCATCGGGGCCCGCGCAGCTTTGAAGAATCGGATGGGAAATATACTTTGACAGCCGAGGAAGACGGCCATCCGCTCGGTACAAAACTCAACATCCACGGATCGAATTCATTTTATCGCCTCAAGAACGACCGGATCACGCAGATCAATCGCACGATGGCTCATCATGGCATGGCTCCCTTTGCCTTCACGATCAACGTGGAAGAAAGCGCGGTCACTCAAGATCATAAGAACCTAACGACGAAGTATACCGTCTATTACTATTCGCCCGCAGATGGCAAGTTGAACAACGTCGAAAGCTTTACCGACACGCATGTGCGCGTCGGTGCATCCGACCTCCCGGCCACTCGCCGGATCATTTCCTTCGAGAACGGCCAAGTGATCGTGAAGAGCTTGACCTTTGCGAATCATCGCCTGCTGTAGGCCATGGATCTAAGGAAGAGCTTTCCGCGGAGCATGCGGTTCAAGTTGGAAGGTTACGTGCACCTTGCGCGCATGATCGACAAATGTCGTGCCGTGCTGACCGGCACCGAGGGTGAATACATCTACCCCTGCCCCATGGATCTCAGGCTGATGGAATTCGCCGGCATCACTGACACCCAATTCACGGAGACGGTCAAAGCCAATCCGACCGATGAGGGTGTGGCCCAGTGGTTCCGCAGGGTAGCGAAACCCCACGTCTCCGCGGAACTCGAAGAATGGAATCGGATGATGTTGAATCGGGGCCCGAGCACACCAGAAAAACAGGAGTACTTCAACAAGTGCCGCAACGCCGTCGATCCTTCACGAACCGACCTCACCGCCTGGTCCGACTTGCAAGACCTCGAAGAAGGCCGGATCGTCCCTCGACGGACCGTTGCACCTTACTAGCACCCTGTGTCCCGTCCCTCAAGCACTCAAAAGGGAGCTGTTGAGGGATCGTATCGCCCTCGTCCACATCACAAAGTTGCACAACTGAGCCGCGGTTTAGGAAAGCGCGAGCACGACCCTCCTCAGGCCTACTGGAACTCACTCAGGCCCACTAAGGCCAAGGTTTTCGCAAAAATCGAACTTTGGCTGCAGTGGGCCTGAGTAGGGTGGAGTGAGGTGGGCTTGAGCGCAAAATGAGCACAATTGGCTGGGGTGAACCTCACTTGAGGCAGGAAATGGCACTCCCGCCTTCATAAATCCACTGCCTCGATTCTTCAACGCCTCAGGGCCAACTTGCTTTGCTGGTTGAGAGAGGAAATGGTTGTTTAATTCATACGGAGAAACCAGCGGTCCACATCGGCCAATCAAAAAGAATGATAAAAACTTAACACCGAATTAACAGGCCAGTTTGTTACCATACGCCCCACTTTTTGAATTGAGTCATAAGACCTTTTAGGCGGATTCACATTTCTGGAGGCACCTGCGATGAGATCTCAAGTGATCAGCAACCGCCTTCTCAGGGGCTTCATCGTGCTTGTCGCGAGCGTTCCGTGCGGGGGACTTGCACACGCGGCCACCGTGAATTTCGTGGACTTATTCAACGGGAACATGCCCACGATCACGAGCCTGGACGGCACCCTGCGTTTTGATCAGTTCACAGGAAACAATTCCTTTGCCGATACGGCCACTCAAGTCAATGGCGGTCTGTTATTTACACAAAACCCATCAACAATTGGTACACCGGACATAGGGTCACACCAGGATGGCTTTAGCTACCGCGTGACTGTCTTAAGCCCGTCACAAGCGCTTCAGGGCTTCCAGGTGAGCATCACCGAAACTCTCTCGTTTGGTACTCAATCGTGGTCGACCCAGACGTCCTTGGTAAACCCCTCTTCTAACCCGATTGGTTCGGGCACATTAAGCGCTACCCTTCCAGGGACGACGTTCCCGCTCAATGGCTCATTTCCTCTTTCAGGAGGCAACACCCAAGCTCTCCAAACGTTGCTGTTATCGCTCACAACGGATGGCAGTGCCCTCGGTGCGACGACTACAGCATCGCTTCAATATACCTACAGTCTTGCGCCGGTCCCACTACCCTCATCCCTCATCCTCTTCGGGTCCGGGATCGCAGCGCTGCTCGCACGAGCGAGGAAAAGAGAGCTGGCGTAACGACCAGTGGCCAGCAACTCGGATGGTCTAGCCGGCTAGTCAGCGGTTTCTAAACAGGCGCAGATTGACACTCAGCCTTGTCTGTGGGTACGAAAGCAAGTTTTCTCGTTTCTAAAACCCTACCAGATAAACGCCTCAAAATAGTCGGGAATATGGCTTCTCTCTCCTAAGGGGTTGGGCGGAGCAAAACCAACTCTTTTTGAACCCGAGTTTTTCTCCTTCGCACTAGGCTCTTGAGTCGATAAGTGTCCAAATACCGATCGCAATGAAGCCAACACCAGCAGTCAACTTTAGTATGCGAGGTGGGATATAGGCAGAAAGTTGGGAGCCCACCACGACTGCGATGAAACTAGAGAGTACGAGTGCTCCTGCTGATGCAATAAAAACTCCCACTTTACTCGTGTTCTGCTCGGCGGCAAACAAGAGCGTTGCCAATTGGGTCTTATCCCCGAGTTCAGCAAAAAACACGGTGACGAAAATTGGCCAGAGACTCATTTCTTAGCTTCTCCTTTTTCAGTTGTGGTAATCAGTTGCGTGAATAGACCTGATTTTGACTTTTGCATTTTGTTTACTTCTGCACCAGATCTGTGATCGCCACTGGATCGGCCTGTCACTTCATGCACCCCTCCAGCGACCAGATGCTGAACCAGGTTGTAAAAAATGATCGGGACCATGACTCGTGGATACGAGGCGAGGGCGAGCGAGGCCAGGACCAGCCCGGTCCCGTTGTTATTCATCCCCAATCCGTACATGAGGGAGACACGTTCCGCCTCATCGACCTTGAAGAGACGGCTCAGCCCATAGCCGGATGCAAAGGCCGTGATGCAGAGACCCGTGGTGATTGCCAGCGTCACTGCCAAGAAGTCGAAATCGCGGTCCGTCACGGCCTGAGGGAGGGAAACCGATCCGTTTGAATAGTTCAACAGCAACAACACAACGGAATTGATGAGCTTGATGAAGGGCATAAAGGCACTGAGCCGCGCTTCAGGTACTGCGAACCGCACACTGAGACCGAGCACCGATGGCAAGACGATCCAGAGGCCCAAGAACGCCCCTGATCCATACGCGGCAAGGTCGTGGATAATGGCCTCATATTCCTCCGAGGCCATCTCCCCGAACACATACAGCGCCATGGGGGTGGTCACAGGGCTGAGGACTGTGGAGAACAGGACCAATCCTAAGCTCAGTGCCAGATTGCCATTGGAGTTCTGTGCCCAGGCGGTTGAGGCGCCGGCGATCGGCATGGCGGCGACCAATGCCAGGCCGACGAGGATATGTTGAGCTTCAATCGGCTCATACCACAGCCGCATGACAAGGGTGACGAGAAAAATATACGCCATGGGGATCATGAGATTGGCGGTGAGTCCGGCGAATAACACCCGCGTCTTGTGCAAGAGAGATGTTAAGTGCGCGGTTTTCACGCCCAGGCCCGCATTAAACATGAGCGTGGCGAGAAGGAGCAGAAGCAATGACACGTGAAGCCTTGCGTTGAAGATGGAGAACTCACCGAAGGTGAGATTTCTGATCCATAACCCAGCCGTTGGAAAGATGGCAGCGAGAGTATAGGCGCTGATTAAGAACCAAAGCAGATGATGGTGGATGAACTGGGACAGAGCAAGGAACGTGAATTTGCGAGTATCTATATTCATTTGTTTTTGGACCACCCTCCACTCTATTCAGAGCCTAGCGAAATATTTCAAGTCAGCACACGGCCTCTCGGGAGGATTTTTGGACACATCAAAACACTCTGTTAAAGCACGCCTGATCTAGCGCAGGTATCCGGCAAGGTTGAGATTGATGCCATAGGCACAATTCTCAGGCCAATTGCCTGTCGTCGATCTTCGCCATTTGATCTGGAACTTACCATCATGGGCCGCAACCCAGATCGAGTGTGGGGTGCGCGCTCCACCATTGACCACCGTCTCAACGGTCTGGGCGATGTAGGGATAATCCCCTGTCTCTCCCTGATCGCGATAGGCCAACGTCAGATTGCAGGTCTCCTCCAACGTGCCGTGCGTGATAATCAAAAGACCGGAGAGGTAGATCGCTTTGACACCGTCCGGGATGATGCCCGTCACATCCACAGTGGTCCATTCATTTTCCGGAAATTTCGCCAGCCCCTCACCTGTATACGTATTGAAGAAAATCACGGGAAATGCGTTCGGATTATGCGCCGCGATGCCAATGGTGGTGCCTTCGATGAATCCTGAAGCGTTATGACACCCCGCCCCAACCAGCAAAACGATGATCAGCGCAGGGAAAAGACTTTGGAATGTTCCGCCTAGCGATCGTCGTTCTTGCACCATTTCGATCAAAGCCGTTGATTTGGAAACTTCATATGGTCACACAGGACCTTTGAAATTTCTCGGAGTACTGGAGAGCAGATCCGGAAGGTTTTTCGACAAGCTCGAGAACTGTTTTGGACCACTACCCTATAGGCTTCGAAGTCGAGAATTGTCTAAGCCCCGATCGTCGATTCTCGATATGGTCGATCCTGTATGGCCGAGATTTATCTGATGCTTATCTCCAGGGGCTCACCATCGCGACTGACTGTCAGCTGTGCGGGAAGCGAGACTGGGTCCGCCCAACTGCCTAGCGGCTGACCGTTCAATTTGAGGATTTGGTCGTCCGGTTTGAGCCCCGCGCGCAAGGCCGGACCTCCTTGGAGGACATCGATGAGCTTTATTCCCTCACCGGTCCAGGTATAGTCAGAGACCACCCCCAGAGGATTATCGCCAAAAGCCGCCGTGAGAGCAGCCAATCCGTAGGCGGCAGCCTCCTCGATCGCCGGACGACGAGTGAGAGGTTTCGGCGTATTCAGCCGCATTGTGACTGCAGCTGCTTCGGAAGAAGATTGCTTTGCCGACGTCATTTGACGGAAGACTGTGGTACCGCTTTCCACGTTAAACAGGCGAAGTTCGAACGCGGCGGACACCGACGGAGTATCGTCCGGCAGGATCAAGCGATAGGTCAACAGACTGTCCGCACCGACAAGTTTACCCACGCGAATTGTAGTATCGTCATCGACCTGTCCGCCATATTGAATACCCACCTCGTCAAGCACTGCTCGCAAATCCTCCCGTTCGACCAATACTAATTCCCGGTGACGCGACCGCAAGAAATTCAAGGTGAGGTCCAGCCATGAGTTGATTTCGTTGTCGATGGATCCTGCGGTGGGGACGATCGCAATACGCTGAGGCAGCGGCGTGATAGGCGGAGGCATGAATACCGGAATTACTGAAACCAGGATTTTCGGCCTGACAGAATTTTCTCTGTTTGTCCTTGCACCCTTTTCACAGGCCCGCGAAACCAAGGGACGGACCGTATTCGGAGTCCCCCACATACAGAGACGATTGTCCTGCAGAACCACGAAATACGGGCTCGCGGCTTCCGCCGGGAAGTAGCAGTTCGGGAAAAATGGACAGTGGGCCAAATACCCGGCCCACTCCCCTTTTGGATAGAACCGATACTCCCAGATGATTCGCTGCCCATCGTCTTGAATGACGCGGTCTGGTTTACCCAAATTCTTCAACACCTGCTCCTTCGGCATGAAAAGAACCAATCCGTCATCTAATTTCTGCGCATCGTACATGTAGGGAAGTAGAACGCCACAGCCTGATAGTGACAGTAGAGAGAGAAGACCGATCAGTATTCTCTCCATACGCTTCTTTCCAGTCATGGCCAAAAACGCTCCTGAAGAATTACACGATTAATTTTACATCTGACAGCCGGATAGAGGCTAGATGGCTGATTGAAGGGAAAATGTCTATATGGAAGGCAGAGCCGATACTCGTCCTCAATGGTCGTTCCTTAGGATCGATCGCATTGTCATGCGAGGGTTCATCACTTGCTTCCCAATGATTGCTGGGTGTGGGTTCAGGGTGGGAGCGGAGGGGCCGTAGGAGGAAATGGATACGTTTCCTTCAACGCCAGAGCAACAGCATCAGCCACCCGAATGTCGCGTCGACTGTGCTCGGTGATGCTGTCATACTGGGCCTGCGTCGTTTCGACCGGCATCTGTTTGTTGTACTCGGTAGTAATCTCTGCTCCTGCCTCTTTGAGGGCTGCACTGGCAAGCTTGCGCAGATCACGCCCATTGAGATCAATCACTTTTCCGACATACCGTTCCGCGATCCGTCGAGCGACCATCTCAGCACTCCGATAATAATATTCCGAAATCTGCCGGTGCCCGTCCTCATGGTCCACCGTCGCCTTGGGCGGATTCTTCGGCAACCAGATGGTAATGTCGAGCTGAAGCGTGACTTGCACCTGGTTGATCCTCAATTTTCCGTGTGTTCCATCTATCTGCTCAGCCTGTCCTCCCACACTCGCATCGGAGAGAAAATCAGAGGCGCACACCGCCTCTTCCGGCGGTGTCAACGGCGGCATGGTACGTGGCGGCCGCCGTGGGTCGAAGGTCTGCGTCGTCACTTTGACCGGGACTTTTGTGATCGTCACCTGTGCCAGCGTCTCATCCGTCCAAGCGGACAAAAGTCCGGCAATCGAAAGAACTGTTAGGATTAACACTGCTCGCACAGGCCACCCTATCTGTACCCCTCGCCGCTTGTTCCCCCTCCAAATCCACCAAAATTCCCACCGAACCCGCCCTGGCCCGTCCCCCAGTACTCACCTTTTTGAATCCTTCGATACGGATGCCGCAAGTCCGGCCGGCTGATCCACCAGAAAAAGAGCAGGGCCCCGAGGCTGGTCAAGAGCGTGACCCACAATCCGAGTCCTTTCAGATGTCGATGCGCAGTCGAGCCGACGCGGACCTCCTGCGCCGGAGATGCAAGAGCCACAACCGTTCGATACAATCCCTCGCCAAAATGCCCATGCTCAATAGAGGGATGGAGATATTCGCTTCCGACCTGATTCATAACGGCGGGTGTAATGACCGGCAACATCTGGCGTCCGAGCGTCATCGCGGCTTGCCGTTCTTCTACTGCTAGTAACACTAATATTCCGTGTTCCTGCTGTGTTGACCCGATTCCCCATCTTTCGTAGATTGCAGCGGCATAGTCATTCGCGGACCCAAAAGGCTTGATCGTCGATACCGTGACCACGACCATCTCGACACCGGTTTTTCGTTCGAGATCTTGGCATACAGACCGGATTCTGGCCTTCCAGTCGTCATCAAGAACACCGGCATAGTCCGACACATACCCCCGCGGATCGGGCAATTGTATCTTGGGCCGCTCATACGGCGCTGCGACTGCGCTTCCAGCAAAGAGCGCGACCAAAATGGGAAGAACGCTCCACATCATCATGGATGGC
>Ga0187776_10002077_pt1 | contig 10126 bp, 9 predicted proteins | sample 0216_BV02_MP12_2_FD_132426 | JGI IMG/M metagenome (GOLD analysis project Ga0187776, IMG submission 132426) | Tropical peat soil microbial communities from peatlands in Department of Meta, Colombia - 0216_BV02_MP12_20_MG | ecosystem: Environmental > Terrestrial > Soil > Wetlands > Peat | place...
GATGCGGTTGAGGCGCCGGAGGCCGAGCACGAGCCCGATCCGCTGAGGCGGTGAGCCGATGGCCATCTTGGTGCCGCCGCCCCACGGCGTGACCGGCAGCCCGGCCTCGCCCGCGGCGACCAGCAGGGCGGAGACCTCCTCCTTGCTGCCGGGGAAGGCCACCGCCTCGGGGGCGCGGCCCTCGACGACGTAGGGCGAGCAGTCCACGCCGGTGAGCACGTGCGGGGCGCCGACGATGCGACGCAGCGTGTCCGGCAGGGCAGACGGCACCGGGAGCCTCCGGGGTCCCGCGCTAGAACCGCTGCGCGAGGCCCTTCTCTTCGATGGGATGCGGGCGGTAGGCCGGGCCGACCTCGACGCAGGCCTTGTTGCTCGGGAAGATCTTGCCGGGATTGCAGAGGCCGCTCGGGTTGAACGCCTCCTTCACCCGGTGCATGCACGCCAGGTCGGCCTCGGAGAAGATGAACGGCATGTAGTCGGCCTTCTCGAGCCCGATGCCGTGCTCGCCCGAGATGGAGCCGCCCACCTCGGCGCAGACCTTCAGGATCTCGGCTCCCGCCGCCACCACGCGCGCCTCCTCGCCCGGCTTGCGCGGATCGTAGAGGATGTTCGGGTGGAGGTTGCCGTCGCCGGCGTGGAACACGTTGCCGACGCGCAGGCCGTGGGCCGCCACGATCTCGTTCACGCGCCCGAGCACGTAGGGCAGCTTGGTGCGCGGGATCACGCCGTCCATCACCATGTAGGCGGGCGACACGCGGCCGTAGGCGCCGAAGGCCGACTTGCGCCCCTTCCACAGGAGCTGCCGCTCGGCCTCGTCGCGCGCGGCGCGCACGTCGCGCGCGCCGCACTCGCGGCACGCCGCCACCACGCGATCGGCCTGCGCGTCCATGCCGGCCTGCAGGCCGTCCAGCTCGATCAGCAGCGCGGCCGCCGCGTCGCGTGGGTAGCCGCAGCCGAACGCGTCCTCGACCGCCTGGATCGTGAGCTGGTCGATCATCTCCATCGCCGCCGGCACGAGCCCGCGCGAGATGATCGCCGAGACCGCCTCGGAGGCCTGGTCGATCCGGTCGAAGACGGCCAGCACCGTCTTCACGGCCTGGGGCTTCCGGAGGATGCGGACGACGATCTTGGTGGCGATCCCGAAGGTGCCCTCCGAGCCCACGAACAGCCCGACCAGGTCGTAGCCCTGCGGATCGCGCGTCTTGCCGCCGAGCCACACCAGCTCGCCGTCCGGCAGCACCACCTGCAGGCCGAGCACGTGATTGGTCGTCACCCCGTACTTGAGCGTGTGCGGGCCGCCCGAGTTGTTGGCGATGTTGCCGCCGATCGTGCACGCCTGCTGGCTCGACGGATCCGGCGCATAGTAGAAGCCGTCGGGGCCGACCGCCCAGGAGAGGTGGAGGTTCACCAGCCCGGGCTCGACGACCGCGATCTGGTTCTCGTAGTCGACCTCGAGCATCCGGTTCATCCGCATCAGCGAGATGACGAGCCCGCCCTGCGACGGCAGGCAGCCCCCGGAGAGGCCGGTGCCGGCGCCGCGCGCGACGAACGGGATGCCCTCGCGGTTGGCGAGCTTGACCACCGCCGCGACCTGCTCGGCGCTGCGGGGGAAGACCACGAAGTCGGCCAGCGCGCGGAAGAGGGTGAGCCCGTCCGACTCGTACACCATCAGCTCCTCGGGGTCCGACAGCACGCTGCCCGGGCCGAGGAGCGTCTCCATCTCGCGGCGGAGGGACTTCTTCCGGGCGTCGGTCAGGGGGGTCACGGGGCCGATTATAGCATCGGCTAGCGGATGACCTCGTCGGCCCTCAGGAGGAGCGCCGGCGCGATCGTGAGGCCCAGCGCCTTCGCGGTCTGGAGGTTGATGACCAGGTCGAACTTGGTCGGCTGCTCGACGGGCAGATCGGCGGGCCGGGCGCCCTTGAGGATCCGGTCGATGTACTTCACGGCGCGCGGGCAACCCTCGAAGACGTTGGGCCCGTAGAACAGCAGCGCGCCGTCCTGGGCCGCGTTCGGCTCCCCCGACAGGCTGGGCAGCCGGCGCTTGAGAGCGAGCTGGGCGATCCGGGCGTTGTTGTGGACGAAGAGCGGCGCCTGCGTGCTCATCACACCCTGGGCGCGCCCGGCGGCCGCGGCGTCGAACGCGGTCGGGAGGTCCTCCGCGCTCCGAACCTCGATCACCTGGAGCTGGACCCCGAGCTGGCGGGCGGCGGCCTCCATGTCCTTCACCACAAGGTCCTGCAGCCGCCCGGGGATGCGGAGCACCGCGAACCGCGAAGCCTTCGGCACCGCCTCCTTGAGCAGCTGCACGCGCTTGGCCATCAGCGCGGGCGTGAAGTGGGTGACGCCGGTGATGTTGCCGCCCGGATGGGCGAGGCTCGCGATGACACCGGACTCGACCGGATAGAAGCTCGACGCCAGCACGATGGGGATCGTCGTCGTCGCGTCCTTCAGGACGACCGCCGCGGGGCCGGCCGCCGAGACGATCAGGTCCACCCGGTTCCGCACCAGGTCGTCCGCCAGGGTCGGGAGCAGATCGAGGCGATCCTCCGCCCAGCGCAGCTCGAGCACGTAGGTCTTCCCCTCGACGTAGCCCAGCTCGGTGAGGCCGCGGCGGAGCCCGTCCACGCACACCGAGTTGGTCGGGGAGTCGAGCGAGAGCACGCCGATCCGCGGCACCTTCGCCGGCTGGGCCGCGACGGCGAGCGGCGCGGCGAGCAGGGCGACGGCGAGCGCCACGAGCCGGACGCAGGCGAGCGGGGACACGCTCACCGTTCTAGGCCCCGGCCCCGCGCATGTCAACGGGCGCATCCGCTCAGTAGTCGTAGAGATGCTCGAGCACCGCGCCGCCGTGCTGCAGGTTGCCCAGGACGGTGTGCAGCGCCGGCACCGGCGCCGCGATCCCGACCCGCTGGACGCCGCGGTCGGTCAGGAGCGGCTCGGCCACCACCACCCGGCCGGGGCCGAGGCCGAAGGCCCACTCGCGCCGGGCGCGCACGGTCAGGAAGATCTCGTCGTTGCCGGCGATCTCGCGGAACCGCACGCCCTGGCGCACCAGGCCGGGCACGATCTCGGTGAAGGCCTCGCCGCGCGGCAGGCCGAGCAGGTACGCGCGCGGTCCCGCGCTCCGCACCTTCCTGATGCGGGCGTCGGCGAACACGCGGTCCGGCACGTTCTCGGCCAGCGCGTGGATCTCGTGGTCCCCCGCCCCCGCGACCCGCGCGGCCGAGCGCACGAGCAGACCGTACAGGGCCTTGCTCCCGTACTCCACGGTCAGCACCACCCGGCGCTCCCACTTCCGGATGGCGTGCGGGCCCTGGAGCGGCACGTCCGTCCAGAGCGCCTCGAGGCGATCCGCGAACGGGAACTCGTACCACGGCCGGGTGCGCATGAACCGCGCGCACTCGCGCGCGGTGCGGGCCGCGAAGGCGTCCTCGGGCGTGTCGTGCCCGGCGATCCACTCGGTGATCCGCCCCAGCGTCTTCTCGTAGGCGCCCTTCAGCGCGTTCTCGACCGAGAAGCCCATCCCGACGACGCCCAGCATGAGGTGCACGCCGGTGTCGAACGGATACTGGTTCCGGGTCACCACGCACGCGCTCCGGTAGTAGCTCCAGAACTGGCGGATCGCCCCGAAGTAGGGGAACCGGCTCGGGGCGCCGCCCTCGATGGCGGCGGCGTACTCCTCGATCCCGTAGATCACGTACCACTCGGGCAGCGCGAGGTAGGTGGCGGCGCCGGGACGCACGTAGCCCGGCAGGCCGGCAGCCGCGGCGGGAATGTCGTGCATGCGCGACGCCCCGCCGGTGCCCACGCACTGGGTGCCGATGAACAGCAGCGGTGCCAGGATCAGCAGGAGGACGACGAGCCCGCCCAGCGCCGCGGTCCGACGGAAGACGCGGCCGACCCGCACGGTGGCGGGCGCCTAGGCGCGATGGGGAGGAGTGGCTCCCCGAGCAGGACTCGAACCTGCAACCCTCCGGTTAACAGCCGGATGCTCTACCATTGAGCTATCGGGGAATCCGGGAGGGGAACCGTCCGGCTCTTGTTCTACCACACGGCCGGACGCCCGCCAAGCATCGCTACCCCATCTCTCGCCGGCCTTCCATGGCCTTGGAGAGCGTCACCTCGTCGGCGTACTCCAGGTCGCCGCCGACCGGCAGCCCGCGGGCGATCCGGGTGATGCGCATGCCGAGCGGCTTGAGCAGCCGGGCCAGGTAGATCGCGGTCGCCTCACCCTCCACGCTCGGGTTGGTGGCGAGGATCACCTCATCGACCTGGTCGTTGTCGAGCCGGGCCAGCAGCTCGCGCACCCGCAGGTCCTCGGGCCCGATGCCATCGAGCGGGGACAGCGCGCCGAGCAGGACATGGTAGCGCCCGCGGAACTCGCCGGTGCGCTCGAGCGCCAGCAGGTCGTTCGGCTCCTCCACCACGCAGAGGGTCCGCCGCTCGCGCCGGGGATCGCTGCAGATGCGGCAGGGATCCTGATCGGTCACGTTGAAGCAGACCGAGCAGTGCACGATGAGCTGCTTGAGCTGGGTCAGCGCCTCCCCGAGGGCCGCGACCTCCGGGGCCGGACGCTTGAGCAGGAAGAAGGTCAGCCGCTGGGCCGTCTTGGGCCCGATCCCGGGCAGGCGCTGGAGCGCGTCGATCAGCCGCGCCACCGGCTCCGGGTAGTAGGCCATTACATCCCGAGGCCGGGAATCTTGAGCCCGGCCGCGATCTTGCCCATCTCGGACTGCACCATCTCCTTCGACTTGCGGAGCGCCTCGTTGCACGCCGCCATCACGAGGTCCTCGAGCATCTGGGCGTCCTCGGGATTGATCACCTCGCGGTCGATCTTGATCGAGACGACCTCCTGCTTGCCGTTGACCACCACCGTGACCATGCCGCCGCCCGCGGTGGCCTCCACCGTCTTCTTCGCCGCCTCCGCCTGCAGCTGCTCCATCTGGGCCTGGAGCTTCTGCGCCTCCTTCATGATGTTGCCGAAGCCTTTCACCGTGACTCTCCCTCCTCCGGGCTCCGCGGCCGCACCGCGACCACCTCGCCCTGGAATGTGCTCAGCGCGGCCTGCACCGCCGGATGGTTCCGGGCCCCGCCGGCCCCGGTGGGCGCCGCGGCGCTGGCGTCGAGCTCGAAGCGCCGCGCCGCCGCCACGTGCCGCTGCACGGCCTCGTTGATCAGCTCCTTGTTGCCCCGGTCGTTCAGCATCTCGCGGTGGAAGGCACTGGCCTGCAGCGCGAGCGTGAGCACGCCCTGCTCCACCTGCACCGGCGAGGCGTGCTGGAGCACCGAGCCCAGGAGGGCCTTGCGCCGCATCACCTCGGCGACCACGCGCTCCCACGCGGCCTCGAGGCCGCTCGCCGGCGCCAGCTCCGCGTCGCTGGCCTCGATGTCGGCCGCGGCGGTCTCGATCAGCGGCTCGTCCTCGAGGGCCCGGCTGCTCCCGCCCGACACCGCGGGTGAGGTCACCGTCGGTGCCGCCGCGGCCGGAGCCGGTGGACGCGGGAGCGGGGCCGAGGGGGCCGACGGCGCCGCGCTCGCCGGGCGGGGCGCGGGGCCGGCGGGGCGCGCGTCGAGCAGCGTCTCCTGCACGACCACCGCGCGCGGCGCGGCGCCGCCGGCGCCCGGCGTCTGGCGCAGCCGCGTCTCGGCCTCCTCGAGCTTGGTGATCAGCGTCTCGATGGCCTGCGGCTGCGGCCGCCGCGTCGCCCGCACCGCGGCGATCTCCAGCTCCACGCGCGGGTGCGGCGAGCGGCGCATCTCCGTGTCGGCGTCGAGGAACGCGCGCAGCACGTAGATCAGCTCGTCCGCGCCCACCGGCTCCGCGGCGGCGCGCAGCTCGGCCGCCTCGGCCGGGGTCAGGTCGGCGAAGGGGGCGCCCGGGGCCACCTTGAGCACCAGCAGGCGCCGGACGGTCTCGATCGCCTCGCGGCAGAGCGTGCCCAGGTCCTCGCCGGCCCCGGCCGCGCGGTCCACCGCCTCGAGCGCGGCGGCGCCGTCGTGCGACAGCAGCGCGGCGACGAAGCCGCGCACGTGGATCGGCGACGAGGAGCCGAGCAGGCGCACCACGCTCGCCTCGTCGAGCTTGCCCTCGCCGTAGGCGATGGCGGTGTCGAGCAGCGACAGCGCGTCGCGCAGGCTGCCCCCGGCGGCGCGGATCAGGACCGGCAGCGCCCCGGGCTCGAACGGCACGCCCTCCTGCTCCAGGATCTGCGTGAGGCTGGCGGTCAGCAGCTCGGGCGGGATCGGGCGGAAGTCGAAGCGCTGGCAGCGCGAGAGGACGGTGGCCGGGATCTTCTTGGGATCCGTGGTGGCGAGGATGAACACCACGTGCGCCGGCGGCTCCTCCAGCGTCTTCAGGAAAGCGTTGAACGCCGCCCCCGACAGCATGTGGACCTCGTCGACGATGTAGACCTTGAAGCGCCCCCGGGCGGGGGCGTACTTGACGTTCTCTCTGAGAGTCCGGATGTCGTCGACGCTCGTGTTGGACGCCGCGTCGATCTCCATCACGTCGACCGGCGCGCCGGAGACGAAGTCCTGGCACGACGGGCAGGCGCCGCACGCCTCGGTGCCGGTGCGCGCGGTGCAGGCCAGCGCCTTGGCGAGCAGACGCGCGGTGGTGGTCTTGCCGACCCCGCGCGGGCCGGTGAAGAGGTAGGCGTGGGCGACCCGGCCCGACGCCAGCGCGTTGCGCAGCGTGCGCGTGACCGGGTCCTGCCCGACGACCGCGTCGAACGCCTGCGGCCGCCACTTCCGGGCCAGTACCTGATAAGTCAAAGACCGTGCACCCTCAATCGAACCGACCACACCGCGATCGCCGTACGAAACCTGCTCCGGTCAGGTACTCCCACGGCACACGAGAGGAGCGCCTTACCGTTGCTCCCTTCCGGGCCTGGCGGGGTTCGACGCATCCCGTTGCGTGGGGCCCAACCCTCAACGCCGTCCCATACGGCTCATTCGACACGACCGGCCCTCGAGAGGGAATTCAACCCCGCTATAGCGGATTGCGGGTTACAGGGCACCGCTACCTCCCCGTCTAGCACGGCCAAGCGACAATGTTGGCGGAGGGGGTGGGATTCGAACCCACGGTACGGTTGCCCGTACACGGCATTTCCAGTGCCGCACCTTCGGCCACTCGGCCACCCCTCCGCGCCTCTCCACCACCCCTGCCCATCGGCGCACTCTTGAAGGTGCGATCAAAATGGCGGAGGGGAGAGGATTTGAACCCCCGAGGGACTTGCGCCCCTATCCGATTTCGAGTCGGACGCCTTCAACCGGGCTCGGCCACCCCTCCGCGACTGTTGTTTCGCTGTGTTACGCAAGTCTACCCCAGCGGCCACGCGACGGCAGGCGAAAGTGTGCCAACCGCAGCAGGCGCAAACGAAAGGGGTTAGCGGGCGCAGACCCGCTAACCCCTCGCGATACGGGTCGACTGCTGGGCCCGGCTATTTCGTCTTGCTGTAGTCGAAATTGAACGGACCCGCCATGGAAGAATAGCCAGAGCCTACGAGCCCCCAGCTCGTGCCCCGGTCCATCAGCGTGGCCGTTCCGGTTCGGTCGCCAACCATGGGGCCGCTTCCAGAAGTGCTGGAGAAGTGCACGTAGCCATCCTTGATCTCGGCCTTGCCCGTGGTGGAGAAGGCGCCGGCATTGCTTGAGTAGGTACCGTCAGGCTTGACAATCAGTGTCCCGGGAACCATTCCTGTCGTCCCGGGGGGATTCACCGTGCCGCCCCACGTGCCGGTGAGCAAGGATGCATCAGCAGGGGTCAGCTTCTTAACCGTACCTTCGGATGCGCAACCAGCGACCAGCAATACGACCAGGCCGACGAACAGCAATCCGTACGTCTTCTGCGTTGCCATTTCGCTCATTCCTCCTGATATTGACGGGCCGAGTTCACCGCGGGCCACACGCACAAGTCGCCTCTTTCTAGCCGACGGGCGATCCCGTGTCAAGAATCACGCATCACGCCCGGCGGGCGCCGAAGAACTCGCGGAGCAGCGCGCCGCTCTCCTCCGCGCGCACCCCCGCGGTGACCGTGACACGGTGATTGAGCCGCCGATCCTCGAGGAGCTGATGGAGGCTCCGGACCGCGCCGGCCTTGGGATCGTCGGCGCCGTACACGAGGCGGGCGATCCGGGCCTGGAGCGCCGCCCCGCAGCACATCGCGCAGGGCTCGATGGTGACGTAGAGCGTGGACCCGACCAGCCGGTAGTTGCCGGTGCGATCGCCCGCCGCCCGGAGCGCGAGGATCTCGGCGTGGGCGGTCGGGTCGTGCCGGGCGATGGGCTCGTTGTGCGCCCGCGCGAGCACCTGGCCGTCGAGCACCACCACGGCCCCGACCGGGACTTCCCCCCGGGCCGCGGCCTCCCGCGCCTCCTCCAGCGCGATGGCCATGAACCGTTCGTCGCCGGCCTGCGCCGCCGCCCCCTCCATCACCGGGTCAGAGCACGACCTTCAGCAGCTGACCCAGGAGCTCCTCGAGGGAGATCATGGTGAGGAGCAAGGGGGTGACCGGAAGGAGCGTGATCACCGCGAGCTGCACCACGGTGTTCCTCGTGAATGGCACCAGGCTCATGTCCTGGACGACCGCGAAGCTGTTGCCCAGGTCCGCGAGCGACTGGATGTCCGGGTTCCCGATCAGGGCTTCAGCCGGCGGCGCCTGGCCGCGCAGCCACTTGGTGTCGAACTCGCGCACATAGTGCTGGGCCAGGGTCCCGTACTCGCGCAGGCCGACGCGCCGGGCCGCCGACAGGTGCGGCACGAACAGCAGGAGCGGCCCCAGCACGACGAGCAGCAGGAACGCGACCACGACCGCCAGCTCGACCTTGAAGGCTGGCAGCTTGGCGCCATGGTAGAAGATCTGGTTGGCCATCATCCCGGCGAGGGCCGCTCCATGGGCCGCCAGGAGGGGAGCGAACGCGACCACCGTCCCCGAGAGGAACCCGAGGCCGCCCGCCCGATCCGGGTGCGTGGGCACCAGGCTCAGCTCGCAGCGCGTCACCTGCCAGAGGAAGCGGATCCAGATGAACATCCTGAAGTACCAGCGGAACAGGATGAACTGGAACAGCGGCAGGCTCACGTAGATGAACCACCGGCCGGCCAGGGACAGCTGCCGGCCGCCACCGACCGGCATCGCGTACCAGGTCGGGACGTGCAGGGCGACGTAGTTGGGCCAGACGTAGAGGACCCCGACGACGTACACGAACGCGATCAGCACCAGCTCCGCGGCGACCGAGTTCCGTAGCCGCAGCGCCCCGGCCACGGCTGCGTCGAACCGCTCCCGGGACGAGGGAGGGATCAGGTCGCGCTCCAGGAACTGATGCACCACCGGGCGCATGCGCTGGTGCACCACCAGCTCGGCCGCGATGAGCAGCGGCAGCGCCAGCAGGAACCGGACGTGCACCTCGACATCCGACAGGAAGGGTACCTGGACCGCACTGCCCCACGCCCGGCCCCCGAGCACCGACAGGATCAGGAGCGGCAGCCAGGCGAACAGGCAGATGCCGACGATCCGGCGCTGCACGTGGCTCAGCGCGTCGCCGGAGAGATGGGCCCGGCGGACGAGCTGGTAGAGCGGCCCGCCCAGCACGACGGAGAAGTCGTACGGGTCCGCGAGCGGCGGGGCCCCTTCGCCCGCCCCTCCGACGGAGGCGGCCGGCACATCGAGCGCACGGCTCATAGGTTCCTCAGAGCGGAGCCCCTGACGGCGCGGGAGTAGCCGTGGTCACGTTGTCGACACCGCTCCACGGCCACTCCCGCCCGCTAAGGTGGCGCGCCCTAGAGGAATCGAACCTCTGACCTTCGGATTCGTAGTCCGACGCTCTATCCATCTGAGCTAAGGGCGCTCTTGGCGGAGAGGCCGGGATTCGAACCCGGGACAGAGGTTTTGCCCCTGTAACCGCTTAGCAGGCGGCTGCCTTCGGCCGACTCGGCCACCTCTCCAAACGTCAAGCCAACCGAGTATAAGGCATTCCGGATGCGTCGACTACCGGGATCCCGGCCATTGGTATGCTGTGGCCGGGAGGCCACGCCATGATCCGCCTGCGAGAGCTGCTTCGCGACGCCTGGACACTGGTCCGGCCCTACTGGTTCTCCGAGGACCGCTGGGCCGGCCGGGGGCTGC
>Ga0187776_10002078_pt1 | contig 10123 bp, 8 predicted proteins | sample 0216_BV02_MP12_2_FD_132426 | JGI IMG/M metagenome (GOLD analysis project Ga0187776, IMG submission 132426) | Tropical peat soil microbial communities from peatlands in Department of Meta, Colombia - 0216_BV02_MP12_20_MG | ecosystem: Environmental > Terrestrial > Soil > Wetlands > Peat | place...
AACGACCGAGAATGAGCAAGAATACTCCATCCTCAGTCTCCATCAAAAAACGTTATGAACAATAAGTTCCGGCCAGCCTTATCCCACCGCATCGAGTTTCCTGATCCGGAACCCCACTCCAAGATCTTCAGCGATCTTTCTGCATTGATCAATATCGACACCTTCAAGTGTTACGACCGTAATCTGAACGCTGGGGATATATTTTTTCGCTTCGCTGATAAAATCTATGATCCCTCTGAATGCGTCTTTGAAAGCCGGTCTGCAGACTCTGTTGTATGTCTCTTCATCATGTGCGTCGAGGCTTATGGAAACGCTGTCGACAATACCCTTAAGTTCAGCCAGTATGTTTCTTCCGTGGATCAGGTTGCCATGTCCGTTAGTATTTATTCTGACCCTGCCACCGCGCTCCTTTATCCATGCAGCAACGTTCCTGACCAGATCGAGACGGAGGAGCGGTTCCCCGTAACCGCAGAATACCACCTCTTTATATTGAGACGGATCACCTATAGCATCCTTAAGCTCCTCCTCATCCGGCTCTGCCGAAAGCCTAAGATTGTGACCTTTCACATAGTCCGACTGGAATCTTATGCAGAAAGAGCATCTGTTTGTACACCTGTTGGTGATATTCAGGTAAAGGCTGTCTCTGATCTGGTAGGCTATCTCACCCTTTTGAATGGCCTGATCCATTTTGAAAAGGCGGTTTGCATTCAGTGAAGTAATCCTTGCTATGTCTTCAGGGCTCACTCCCCGCAGTTCTGCAACCAGCTTAGCAGTGTGAACGAGAAAAGAAGGTTCATTCCTTCTCCCTCTGAAAGGTTCAGGTGCAAGATAAGGCGCATCCGTCTCAATAAGGAGACGGTCATCAGGTATCGCTGCAGCAATCTCTCTCAGCCTCTTTGCCTTCTTAAACGTCACCGGGCCTGCTATCGATATTGAGAACCCCATCTCTATGCCTTTACCGGCCACATCCATGTCACCCGAAAAACAGTGGAAGACTCCCTTGTTCACCCCTGATTCTCTGATAATATCAAGGGTATCTCTTTCCGCCTCCCTACTGTGAATTATCACCGGAAGATCAACTTCTTTCGCGAGTTGAAGTTGCTTCACAAATACCGCCCGTTGCGTCTCCCTCGGGGAGTTGTCATAGTGGTAATCAAGGCCGATCTCGCCGATGGCAACAACCTTTGGAAGAGATGCCCATCCCTTTATTTTGTTGAATATCTCTTCCGTAAAGTCCTTTGCGTCATGAGGGTGGAATCCGACTGAAGAGTAAATGAAATCGTATTTCTTTGAGATATCGAGACCGCCGGTATTGCCTTTGAGGTCAGAGCCGATGGTGATCATCGTTCTGACGCCGGCATCCCCCGCCCTGCGGATTACCTCTTCGCGGTCCGGGTCGAATGCCTCCATTTCCAGATGACAATGAGTGTCGGTCAAAGTGATGGGTGATGGGTGATCGGTAATGAGTTCGCCACTATTTTCCTTTAACTGATTACCCCTTACTGATAACTCTTTACTGCCTTTATGCGCCAAATTTCTTGAGTCTGCCCGCGTTGGCAAGGGCAAGTGGCATAAGGTTGACGGTGGGAAATATCCCCAGTTCGCCTTTAATAAATTCCCTTTCGGAAAATGCCCGGCAGGTACCGGCAATCACATACGGGGATCGAAGGAGGACAGGAACAGGATGCCAGCTGTGGCTCTTGAGGACGGAAGGTGTCGAATGGTCTCCTGTTATTATCAAAACGTCCGGGTTGAGTCCGAGTATTTCGGGCAAAGCCTTATCAAACTCCTCGATCTTTGAAACCTTGCCCTGAAAGTTGCCGTCTTCGCCGTAAGAATCCATTTTCTTGATATGCAGAAAGAAGAAATCATAGTCCTTATAATTCTTTTTCAGAAAAGCTATCTCCTCCGAAATATCACCGGTCAATGCAGGGGCTTCCATACCGATTAACGTTGCCAGGCCCCGGTACATTGGATAGACAGCAATGCACAGGGACTTCAATCCGTAGACTTCTCCAAAATGGGGTATATCAGGCACCTGTGAAAATCCGCGGGTCAGAATGAAGTTAGCCTTCGGCTGGTCCTTTAAGATCTCTGTAACCTCCGATATAAATTCCCGGACAACAGCAGCAACCTTCTCCGCATGCGGGCTGCCGGCTGTAACAGGAACCGGCGCCTTGCCTTCCTTTTGCGGATCCGTATCCTTTATAGAAGAAGAACCCTGGGGCAAAGCTTCGGGAAATCTGAGCACCGCGGCGAACCTGTGCTCCATGCCGGGAGAAAGTATCACTTCCACATCTCCGATTCTCCTGATTTTCTCCTTCAGTTTCTCCGTAGTCTTCCTGCTCTGATCGGTAGGGATTCTGCCGGCCCGCCTGTCCTTTATTACTCCGTCCTCAATGGTCGCGTAATTCACACGTATAGCCACATCGGTTTTCTTAAGCTCAACGCCGAGTCCGAGCGCTTCCAGCACCCCCCTGCCTATCTGCCATTCGATGGGGTCATATCCGAACAGGGATAAATGGCCCGGGCCGCTGCCGGGTGTTATACCCATCGCAACGGGGATATGAAGTCCGCACGCGGACTCTGTCGAGAGCCTGTCGAGATTTGGTTTGTTGGCAGCGTCCAGCTCGGTCTTTCCCTCCGCGGGAAGACCCCCGAGTCCGTCGAGTACTACGAGGATTATTTTGGTGCCGCTTTTCTGGATTAAATCCCTGACTAATTTCTGCATGCAGAAATTATTATACTCTGAATCTCGCCATCGTATCCTGCAGGATCTGTGCGGAACTTGAAAGTTCTGCAGCCGATGCAGAAAGTTCTTCCATCGCCGCCGTCTGTTCCTCGGACGAAGCCGAAGCCTCTTCCGCAGAAGATGCGGTTTCAGCGGCGGAAGCAGCGATATTCTCAATCTGTTTGACGATGTTCCTCACCTGAGACGCTATCCCTGTAAACTGCTGGCTCACCTCTCCTATCAACTCTGCGCCCGACTGCATCTCTCTTTTTCCTTCCTGCACTGAAGCCATCGCTTCCTCCGTCTCGTTCTGAACCTCTTTAATTATCTTAGCTATCTCCCTTGCGGAATTTGCCGAACTCTCCGCCAGCTTGCGGACTTCATCGGCAACGACCGCAAAGCCATGCCCCGACTCGCCCGCACGTGCAGCTTCAATCGCTGCATTCAGAGACAAAAGGTTAGTCTGAAAAGCTATCTTTGTTATCACACTTACTATATTCCCGATTTCGGACGAGCGGGAAGATAGACCCTTCATAGCTTCGACCGACCTGTCGGTCGCATCCAGGAGGGACTTAGTCCTTTCCGAAAGTTTCAGCATAAGTTCGCTGCCTTTCTGGGTAGAATCGTTCGCAACCTGGGACGCCGAAGAGGCCCCCTGGGAATTCTCTGCCACAGACGATGCAGCCGAAGATATCAGAGAGATCGCCGATGTAAGTTCGGACAGGGCACGCGTCGACTGTTTCGTGACAGAAGCCATAGAATTTGCCGAGCTTGTCAGAAGATCCGCCTGCTCCCGAACCCTCACACTCAGCTCTTTCAGAGAAGATATCATTACGTTGGTAGCTTTACCCAGCTGGTTCAACAGATCATCCCCCGTATCCTCATTGGCGTTGACCGTAAGGTTACCCGCCGAAACCTCCTGGAGAATCATGAAATAATCGGTCAGCCCCATAGCAAGATTCATTGAATTGGTATGAAGTTGATCCGAGGTCTCCCGGAGATGTTCGAGCATATGTTCGAAACCGGTGCCAAGGACATCCAAGTCAGAGCGGACGTGGACTTTCACGTCCAGATTACCCTCCCTTACCTCCTCGATACATTCCGACAGTTTCTTATACTCTGCGATCATATTATTCGTCACCCTGCCCAGCTGGTCAAGCAGGTCGTCACCCGTCTCTTCAGACGCCTTCACGTCCAGACGGCCGGTGGAAAACTCAGAGATGACACTAAAATAATCACTCATACCGAGGGCAAGATTCATCGAATTTGTATGGAGTTCATCAACACTGTGTTTGAGGTTCTCCACCATTTTTGCTATTGCATTCGCGAGGACGTCCCTGTCCGAGCGGATTGTGACAACTGCACTCAGGTCGCCGGAGGCTATATTGTCTGCAGTTCTTGCCAGGTCGTTCAATGATGTCGCCATTCGTGAAAAAGCATACTCAAGTTGGGCGATTTCGTTCCCGTTTCCCCCGATTTCAATATGCGATACGTCAGGAATCTCGCCTTCGGCTATCTTGTGCGCCGTGTCCGTTACCCGCTTCAGCGGTCTTACTATCCCTCTTGTCAGAATCACCGCCAATACAACTACGAATATCAGAGAAATGCCTATTATGCCCTTCGAAATCAGTTTTTGCCTTGCAATAGTTCTGTCAGATTCGAGCTTGTATTTGTCGTACACATTGCCGATACCATCGAGAAAAGGGGTATATACCTTCATCAGAGCAGGAAGAAAATTCTCCCTCGTCTGCAGGGAAAATCTTTCCGCCTCCGCCATATTACCCCTTTGCACTGCGTGTATGACGGGCACGGCTGATTGATGCAGCCTCCGATGGGGTTCTTCGAGCGCCTTAAACGACTCTTCCAGTTCAGGATAAGGCAGCTTGTAAGAATAATACCATTTACCGAAAACACATTCCTTCGGGTCCAACTCGCCTTCGAACTTGACTCCTTTCCGTGCCGTCTCTCTAAGAGCATCCACCCATCGGTAATGGACTACCTGCATTTCACGGAGTTTATCTCTTAATTCTATTAAACCGGTCTTCCTGCCTTCAATATCTTTCAGGTTGACCAGTCCCCTCTGCCAGAATATTCCGAGCACCAGGACTACGAAAAAAAGAAAACCGAAACTCAAAGATAATTTCTTTCCTATAGGCAGGTCTTTAAAAAGATTCATTCATTTTCCTTATATGCCGCCTCATTCATTAAAACTGAATCTGGCACCGTTTCTTTCCACCGCCCTCTTCCTTCACCCACATTAGTGTCTTCTTCGTCCTGTCGCACCACTGACGGACATCTTTTTCGAATGTGGGGCAGTCGGCAGTAACTTCAAGAATGTCACCAGACTTGAGCTCCGCAGATTTTGCAGCAATCTTTAATATGGGCTGAGGGCATCTGAGACCAAGACAATCCAGATTTACTGTAGGCATAAGTCTTTCCTCCTTTTTGATATTTATTTGCGAAAAAAATCGTCCTTGTAATCAAAGCGTCCCTAACCCCTTGTCAGAACCCTGATTACATCTCCTTTTGAATCACGGATGTGAACAGACATCGGCATCTGTCCCGGCAGGGAATGGGTGGCACAGGCGAAACATGGATCATAGGCACGGAACGCCATTTCGACCATATTCAGGAGTCCGTCGGAGACCTCACCCCCTTTTATCAGACCTCTTGCAGCTTTCTCGACAGACATGCAGATAGCCGCCGCATTATTCACGGTTGCAACTATCAGATTGGCTTCAGTTATGATACCATTTTTGTCGGTTTTGTAATGGTGAATAAGCGTACCTCTCGGGGCTTCTACAACACCGATGCCTTCTTCGGGCGTCGCGGTCGGGATGTTCCTCACATTCGGATCTGTTATGTCCCTGTCGGAAAGAAGCTGAAGCATGCGTTCAGCGGCATACTGAGCTTCTATCAGGCGCGCCCAGTGAAAAGCGAGGGTATTGTGCACAGGTTTTCCCCCAAGGAAGCTATACATCTTTTCATATTCGGCCTGTGCGAGTGGAGTCGCCATACCGTCGGAGGTGTTCAGTCTCGCAAGCGGCGCAACCCGGTATACGCCGCTGTCTCTTCCTTCAGCAAATCCCTTCCACCCGATCTTTTTCAGAAAGGGGAACTTCACATAACTCCACTGCTCGACATGTTCTCCTATATGATCGAGATAGTCCTTTGGCTTGAACTTGGCGAATTCCTTTCCTTCGGGACTGACCACTCTTATATCGCCATCGTAGAAATTAACCTTGTTGTTCCCGTCAACCAGTCCCATGTAATAAGTCTCATGACGATAGATGTCTCCTACAACAAGGTTGACATATTCCTTATTTTTCAGAACCACGTCCTCAAATATCTTCAATGAGAATTGAGCGAATTCAACACCTGCCTTCGCAACGTCAACAAACTTCAGCCGGTCTTCTTCTGCGAGAGGTTTCGAAACGCCTCCCGGTAGACCGCAGACGGGATGAATCACCCTGCCGCCGAAATAGGTTATGATTTCCCGGCATGCTTTCCTCATTGCAATTACTTTGCCGGCTATCTCAAGTCCCACTTTTCCGATTACGCCAAGAATATTTCTTTCGGCTGCCGGTGCGGTCGGCCCAACGACAAAATCAGGGCCTCCAAGAAAGTAGAAATGAAGAGTGTGATCTTCAAGCATAAAGGTAGAATAGATCAGCTCCCTTATCTTCTTCGCGGTCGGTGTCGGTTCAACTTTGAAAAGGTCATCAAGGGCCTTTGCCGAACATATGTGGTGAGCTGTGGGACAGACGCCGCAGATTTTGGGAGTTATCCTCGGCATTTCTTCCGCAGGCCGGCCTACAGAGAAGACCTCAAATCCCCTGAGTTCAGGCACCTGGAAATAGGCCTTATCAACGTCGCCTTTATCATCAAGGAAAATCTCTATCTTCCCGTGCCCTTCTAATCTAGTAATCGGATCTATTGTAATTCGTTTATTCATTTTCCTCCGGTCTTATTCAGGCAAAGCAGCGATGGCAGGGCATTTGAGCGGGTTCTTTTGCCGATAGTCGCACAAACTTTGAAAATAGAGAGGCAAAAGCCTCGGAGGTCCCGCCCCGAACCCTTTCGGGATTCGGGACCGAGAATGAGCGAAAAAGCCCTGTTATCGCTGCAAATCGTCTGTAATTCAATTACATCAAACAGATCGCTCAGACACATCGGCTTATCCATTATTCCACTTTCCTTCCAAGCATGGAAGCCGCCAGTGAATAATAATAGAAAATACCGGCAGGATCCACAATCGAATCCGTCACCTTCTTTATTTCATCTTCGTCATTGGCATCGATTATCGACGCCAGCGCAGAGAGAAATTTTGCCCCCTGATCTTCAACCCTGCTCGTCGGCCCAAAACACCCGCGGCAGGGCATATTGGCATTAATGCATCTTTCGCCGCAACCGTCACGGGTGGCCGGTCCAAGGCAGATAACACCCTGGTCCAGAAAACATCTCTCGGGATCAAGCAGAGTCTGATGGACCCTTTTGATTTCTTTAATAACCGCTTTTTCAGGCTTCGTGACCTTACGCCTGCAAGTGTCACAGAGAGACTTATCCGGTGAGAGGATAGAACCTCTCGGCGGAAGATTGCCGGAGAGTATGGCTTCAACAGCTTTCATAACCAGATCCGGCGGAGGCGCACAGCCCGGCAAGTAATAATCTACGTCAACGACCTGATCCACGGGATAGACCGCATTATAGAATCTGGGCAACCTCAACTCTCCCTGCCCGACAACCGTCTTCTCTTTCGGGACTATCCCGGCCGGGTTATCAACAGAAGGTGATTTCAGATAGACATAATCAAAAATTTTATTACGATCCGAAAAATTTGCGAGACCGGGGGTGCCGCCGATATGCGCACATGCCCCAAACGCAACGATAAGTCCTGATTTTTTTCTGAGCAGTTTAGCGATATGTTCCTGCTCGGCGGTCCTTATGCCGCCGTTTATGAAGGTTACCGCTATCTCCCCATCCTTCAATGCCTCCACATCTTTGACCTTGAAATCCAGGGCAACGGGCCAGAATACGAAATCGACAGCCTCCACCACCTTCAGTATATCTTCGGCAAGATCAACAACCGCCTCTTCACAACCTCCGCAGGAAGCACACCAATAAAAGCCTACTTTGGGTTTAGCCAACTTCAGCGCCTCCCTGGACACCCTCTGTCTCTCTTGCCAAAGCGGCTTGATAGGGCAGAACTTTGATCGGTCCGAGAGCTTTGACCGTCTTCACCATATCGTTAATTGTCTCGACAAATTTATCGGCCTCGCTTGCAGAAACCCAGTCGAGACGCAGCCTTCTTTCATCGATACCGAACTGGCTCAGCATTCTCTTAAGAAGATGAAACCTCCGGAGAGCCTTGTAGTTGCCTTCCTTGTAATGGCAATCACCGGGATGACATCCGAGTATCATGACCCCGTCTGCGCCCGACTGGAAGGCCTTAATGACAAACTCCGGATCAACCCTGCCGCTGCACATCACGCGTATGACCCTGACATTGGGCGGATACGTTTTTCTCGCGCTGCCTGCCGCATCTGCACCGGCATAGGAACACCAGTTGCACAAAAAGCCCACTATCTTGGGTTCGAATTGCTTTATTTCAATACCTCCTCTATCTCGGCAAATATCTGCTTGGTGGTAAAATGCTTGCTCTTCGCGGCTCCGCTCGGGCAGGCGGCAACACAGGTCCCGCAACCCTTGCAGAGGACCGTATTCACAACCGCGACCTTCTTCTCCCTGTCGAGGACTATCGCCTTATAGGGGCAGAGTCCGATACAAATCATGCACTCTGCACATGCCTCCTCGTCAATCTCGGCCGTCATCACATCAAGCTCCAGCTTCCTGCCGGGGACAAGCAGGGAAAGAAGCTGCCCTGCCGCCGCAGAAGCCTGCGCGACTGAATTCTGGATGTCCTTGGGGCCCTGCGAGCATCCAGCGATAAAAATCCCATCGATATTCGTGGACACGGGTGCGAGCTTGGTATGTCCTTCAGCAAAGAAACCGTCTTTACCCTGATTAATCTGAAGAAGATTCCCTAATGCGGAAGCGCCGGTCGATGGAATCATCGCCGCACAGAGCACAACCATATCGGCAGAAATCTTCTGCTTCTTCTCCGAAACATCAATGCAGCTCAGGTCGATTTTATTATCCTTCTTCTTCAAGACGACATCCATCGGAAGCGGTGTCTGAATAAATTCAATATTTCCCCATTCCTTGATGGAATCCAGGAATGCCTGATTATCTTTTCCCGGAACACACCAGTCGGCGTATATGTCATATACCTTAACCTCCGGTGAATGTTTTTCTATCATATGAGCAAATTTGAGCGCATACAGGCAGCAGACAGCCGAACAGTAATCCCTGTAATCCTTGTCCCTGCTTCCGATACAGTGGATGACCGCGACTGATTCGGGTTCCTTCCCATTCTTCATCAAGAGCTTCCCTCCGGTAGGTCCTGTCTGGGCAAGGATACGCTCGAATTCCAGACCTGTGTAAACTTCGGGGATTACTCCATAGCCGTATTGCGGAAGGACTGCCGGATCAAAAAGCTCAAATCCTGTGGCGACGACTATCCCGCCCACATTCCTTTCAAGGATTTGATCTTTGTCACCATAATTGATTGCATCAAACATGCATGCCTGTTTACAGAGCTGGCAATCCTGATATTTGAACTTTTCAAATTCTTCTTTTGTTATAAGACCTGCATCCAGTGCCTCTTTGGCTATCTCGGATCTGCCTTCAAAACGAAGACAACTTTTCTTGTCGATTACCGGAACATTCGGTAGGGCACCGGTATAGGGCACATGGATCGCTTTCCGGTCACTCAGGTTATAGTCAAATTCATTCCTCACCGTAACCGGGCACTGCTCATAGCATGCACCGCATCCGATGCATTTTTCTTTGTCCACAAAAGTGGCTTTTTTCTCTATTTTCACGACGAAGTTTCCAAGGAACCCTAAAACTTCCTTTAGTTCGCTGCTTGTCACAAGTTCAATATTTTCGTTATGCAGGACTTCATCCATCTTTGGTTCAAGCATGCAGGAAGCACATTCCATCTTTGGGAAGACATCTTCATACCTTGTGACCCTGCCGCCTATGAAAGAATTCCTTTCAACAAGGCATACCTTCCTGCCGGCCTTTGCGAGGACGAGCGCGGCTTCCATGCCTGCAGGCCCTGCGCCTATCACCAGCGCATCGGTATTGCAGTCTATTTCCTTCTTTTCAAGGGGTTCATGATAGGCCACCCGTCTGACGGCGGCCCTGATATAGGACTTGGCTTTATCGGTGGCGTCGGTCTTACCGGCAGTCACCCATGCAACCTGTTCCCTTATATTGACCATCTGGAAGAGGTAGGGGTTCAGTCCTGCTTTAAGCAGGACGTTG
>Ga0187776_10002079_pt1 | contig 10121 bp, 8 predicted proteins | sample 0216_BV02_MP12_2_FD_132426 | JGI IMG/M metagenome (GOLD analysis project Ga0187776, IMG submission 132426) | Tropical peat soil microbial communities from peatlands in Department of Meta, Colombia - 0216_BV02_MP12_20_MG | ecosystem: Environmental > Terrestrial > Soil > Wetlands > Peat | place...
GATCGAGCTTGGCAACGGGCGTAAGCTCGCGTATGCGGTGCGGACATTCTCAGCGTCGGGGTCGTCGGCGTGACCGACCCGGCGACCGAAGACCGCGTCCCGTCAGACCTGATCAAGCCGGTTGTCGACCTGGTCAGCACCGGCCCCGTGCTGCTCGGCGCCTACACGCTGGCCGAGATCGCCGCGGTGGGCGGACGAATCGATTGGCTCGAGCGCGCACCCCGCCCAGAGGAGTTGACCGAGGCCGTCCGTTCCCTCGCGGCACGCGATCTGATCACCACTGAAGCCGGAGACGTGCACATCGAAGTCCGCGGCGATATCGGAATCGGGCTCGCCTTTCAGCGACGCAGCCGGGTCATTCTCGACGCCCGCGTGACCGGCACCGAGCCCGACACTCCGTGGCGCTTCATGCTCATGCCGCAGCCGGAGCAGATCACGCTGGACGTCCAGATCGACGCGCTGGGGATCCGCTTCTACGCATTGCGCAAGACCAGCGTGGCCCTGAGCCGGCTGATGGAGCAACTGCCGCGCGGCGAACGGGGCCCCGCGGACGCTGAGTTCGATCCAGTTCTTGCCGCCAGTCCGCGGACCGCACTTGTCACAGTGACCCACTGGAGCGACGACGGCGCTCGAGAGACCACGGATCTGATTCTCGCCAGCCTGGAACAACGACTGCACGTCTTCGCGCGCGACCCCGAGAACCCTGAACGGTTCGTTGCGCAAGCCCTCGACCGCGGCGAGGTGCGCAGATTGATCGAAAGACTGATCGCACAGGCGCCTGTCTGACGGCGTCTCAGAGACGCCGCCTGAGGGCTGCGTGGGCGCATCCCGCGCCGATAGGAGATCTCATCGCAGCCGATCCGGACCAGCCCTTCAAGCCGGCGCTCGTCGAGGTGATCGGCGACGACACGCTGAACGATCCGCCCGACGGTCGCCCAGCCGACCCCGAGCAGCGCCTGCCCCTGGCTCTTGGCCATCTGCTGGGCGCAGAAGGCGACGAGGTCCTCGAAGTCCCGCGTCTGCCGGGCGGCGCGGCGCGCCCACGGGACCGCCTCGACGCGCACCCCGCAGTCGCGACACTCGACGCGTCTGAGCTCGTACTCAAGAAAGCAGCGATGGCCGGCGAGATCGACATGCCGCCAGCGGCGAAGCTCCCGGTCGTGCATTCCCCGGTAGGCCTGCCCGCACCCTGAACAGGCGATCCGCCGCCGGCGCAAGCGCACCCTGACGACCACCCCCTCGCCGCCCAGCCGGACGCCGGTGACGCTCGCATCGGGGGGAGCGCCAAGAGCTTGTTCAATGCCGTGGTGACGTGCACGCCGTCCTCCTGAAAAGCCGCTGATCTCTGACAACCAGCAGCCTTCACGAGCAGACGGCTGCGCGTCGCTGCCCTCTGCGCAACCACCGAGAAGAACCCGGCGAGCCCGAAACCCGCCGCTCAGCAGGCAAAAACGACGATTCACCATCACAAGCGGTCTGCGGGATGGCGAGACGCGGCGTTTCCGGATCTGTGCGTTCAAGAAGAGGAGGGCAGGTCGCAACTCCTGGCGGCGCTGAGTGTTGATCGCTCCGGAATCGCGACGGCGGCCGCCAGCCACGGAACGGTCGACGGCCGCACGTCTCTCGCTCTCGCCAGCGGGAGCAGCAGCCCCTTCGGCCGTGCGATACCGGCTGGAGCGACCGTTTAAGGGATACCACGATTCCTTCAAAGCGCTCAAGGGAATTTGCGTATTTCTTGCCCGCGCTAGCGAATCAAGGAACTCGGGTGCGGCGGCAGATCGCGCCGGGACAGGGATAGACGAAGTCGATCCGCTGGCAGGCGGGTGACGAGACGGCCTTGCCGAGTCGAGCTTCGAGCGCTCGCGGAGGAGGCGCTGCTCCCTCGCGCCGAGCCGCTTCCGTTGATGCCGCTCGCCCCGGCCCCCCGGCGAGCTCGCGTAGGCGCTTCAGGTTTTTGGTCGCGGAGCGTGCCGCCGGCGCGAGCCGCGGGTAGCGCGGCCGTCCGCCGCCCTCACGCAGGGCCGATCGCGGGGGCCGGACGTGAATCGCAGCGGCCGGGGCAGAGGCGTCTCGCGCCGAATGCGTGCGCCGGTCCCGCCGCGCTGTTTGTTAACAAGGTCGGGGCGGGGGCTCGAGCGACATCGTGATGCTGGCCGACGATCGGCTCGACCGCGGCCGACCGGTGTGATCGGCGAGTGCGTGCCCCTAGCCGTGCGATCCCTGGCCCAGCGGCTGCTTCCAGGCGACTCGCTCTGTCGCTCGCAGGCTGGGAGTCACGAGGAAGCCGAGCAGCGTGATCGTGGCGATCAGGCCGGCGGCGAGCAGCGTTGCCCTGGCTCCAAACGCGTGTGCGGCCGGTCCGGTGAGCGCAAAGGACACCGGGGTCAAGCCGATCGACACAAGCCAGTCGAGGCTGGCGACCCGGCCCAGCAGCTCGTTGGGAACCCGTGTCTTCATCAACGTCCCCCAGATCACGTTCCCGACCGCGCCGCAGGCGCCGCTTAGCAGCGCTATGCAGGCGAACGCCCACGTGCCGGTCGCGAGCGCGTAGCCGGCGAGTGCCAGGGATTGCAGCGCCCAGGCGGCGAACATCGCGCTGATGAAGCGTCCGGGGAGCCCGCCTTGGCCGATCGTGAGGGCGGCCGTCAGCGCGCCGAGGCCGCCTAGTGCCCGGATCGCTCCGAGGGTCCCGCTCCCTGCGTGCAGGACGTTCTTGACCACGAACGGCAGCAGCACCTGGTATGGACCGAGGAAGACCAGCAGCGTAACGCCAGCCGCCACGAGCGTGCGCGCCAGCCACGGATTGGCGCGGACGAACCGCAGTGCGTCGCCCAGGCCAGCGAGAGGACTTCTACCGGAGGCGGGGGTCGTGAGCTGCGATGTCGCCCGCATCGCGAGCAGGGCGCAGGCCGCGACAAGGAACGTGGCCGCGTCCACGAGGAACGCCACTCCGGGTCCGGTCACGGCGACGAGCACGCCACCGACGGCTGGCCCGGCCAGCTGGACCGAAAGCGGGCGCACGAACTGATCGACGGCACTCGCGTGCGCGAGCTCGTCCACGCGCACCAGCGTCGGCACGATCGCTTCAAAGGCCGGGAGGAAGAACGCTTGCGCGGCGCCGTAGAGCGCCACGAGGCATACCAGCTCCCAGAGCTCGAGCGCGCCTGCCGCGGCCAGCACGCCGATCGTTCCGATTGCCAGCGCCTGAGCGACGGTCGCCCACAGCATCAGGTGGCGGCGCTCGAGCCGGTCGCTGAGGGTGCCCCCGAGCAGCAGGCACGCGACTGTCGGCAGCGTCCACGCCACCCCCACTGAGGCCAGGGCACCGGCGGTGTTCGAAAGCGACAGTGCCTCCCAGGCGATCGCGACGAAATAGATGCCGTCACCGACGAGTGAGATCGTCATTCCAGCCCAGAGCAGGGCGAAGTCTCGATTCCGCAGCGGAGCGAGCATCCGAATCCGCCCGAGCGCCATCCACGCGACGCGTCGAGAACGTCTACTGCTGGGTGATCGGGGTGTGTTCGGTATGAGCAACTCGCTCTCAGGCGCTGAGGCCCGGGGTGCGGCGACTTCCGTTAGGCCCTACAAATGAACGGGATTTGTTGACTAATACTGGATCTTCAACCATTAGAGAGCGTGGGCGACAGGCGGGCTGGGAGGCCGGCGGGCCGGCCGCCCAAGCTCCTCGTTGCCGCGTTTTCATGGCTGGATCGTGCGCATGGGGTCACCTCCCGGAGGTGTCGGTGTCGCGTTGGGCGAAGTGGACCAGCTTGATGTGCCGTGCCTCGTCGACGCGGTGCTCGAGCCGCGCTCCGCGGTACTGGCCAAACGTTGCGCGACAAGAAAGGCCCGCGCGCCGGAGCGCGGCATAGATCGCTTCAGGCGGGTGGTGTCGTTGGCGATGCCGCATCGTTCGCCGCTCCCACTCGCCGTCCTCACGTTCGGTCAAGATGTCCACCGAGGCGCTCGCGGTGGCCCGCGGGCGCAGGCTTGACGGGGCCTCGCCCCGCCAAATGAAGCGGACGCCCTCAGCCTGTCTGACCGCCGTCTCGGCAAACGCGGTCCGGTACGTCAGCAGCGAGTTGACGTCGAACGCGAAGACGCCGCCGGGCGCAAGCACCCTGGCGACCCCCGCGAAGGTCGCCTCCAGCTCTTCACCGCTCAGCAGATAGTTGATCGCGTCATCCAGGCAGACGACGAGATCAAACTGTCCGATCTGCGGAAGCTCCCGCATGTCCGCGGCGAAGAACGCCCCTGCATGTATCGGCAGCTTGCGCCGTGCTTGCTCGAGCATTCGTCGCGAGATGTCGCAGGCCGCTACCGAGTAGCCGCGGGCGATCAGCGGTTCGGTGCTCTTGCCCGTGCCGCACGCGATGTCCAGCGCGCGCCGACCACGCAGGCCCAGTGCGCCGGCTCGGTTCTCGATTGCGGCGAGCCACCGGTCGTACGCGTAGCCGGCCGTGAACCGGTCGTAGAACGGCGCCAGGCAGTCGTATCCCTCGGCGACGTGGTCAGGTGCTGTTGTTAGGGTCATCCTTTGATCGATGACCCGTCAGCGCTCAATTTTGTTTCATCTTATGTTCGATTCGCGGGGCGCCGCCGCGCGAGCTTTGGATGTCCGGAAGCGGCGACCACTGGGATTGGCTCCTGATCCGCAAGCGGTGCCGCGCCGAAGCGCTGCGGCTCCTACGGCAGCCGCACGACGCCGAGGAGGTCGTCCAGGAAGCGCTCGCCCGGGCCTGGCGCAGCCGTCGCAGCTGTCGAACGCCCGAGACGCCGCTCCCGTGGTGCCTGCAGATCACCCGCAACGAGGCGCTGCGGCTGATCGGACGTCGCCGCGGCCACCCGTACATGAAGTCGCTGGAGGAGGACTGCTGTCTCGATGATCACCCAGCGCGCGCAGACGCGGACAAAGCGCAGGTCCGCGTTGACGTCCGACGAGCGCTGAAAGTTCTTACACCGGATGACCGTGTCTTGATTGCTTTACGGTATGAGCACGACTACTCCCACACCGAGATCGCCACGAAGCTCGAGATCCCCGAAGCCACCGCTCGCGTGCGCTTGCACCGCGCGCACCAGCGTCTCAGACCCCTGCTACAGGAGCACGCCTGAAAGGTGGCGTGAGCAGTCTGTCCACCGTGGCGTGTAGGGACCTCCTCAGCTCAAGCGCGGAGTGTGCCCGCGCAGGCTTTGTAACCGTGGAGCTTGAGGAGGCCCCTTGTGAGCATCGTAATGGGACTTGATCAGCGTCGAGCGCAGATCACCGCTGAGTTGTTGGAGACGTCGACCGGCGAGGTGAGGCGCGCGCGTGTGACGCCGACGGCCTTGAAAGACCGAGCGGCCGCAACGCTTACCCCAGCGGGATCACCGCATCAACCATCACGTCGCCGGCCCCGGAGCCAACCCGATGGTCGTGGACCGAAGTAAGGCTGGGCGCCCGCGCGCACAACACCCATACTCCCAACCACGCGCACTCACCACCCAACCGACGAAGTCGAACCCTGTCAACACCGGATCACGCGCTTGCCGCCAGATCCCTGCACAAGTAAGTAAGGAGCAGACGTGAAGCGCTACCGCGACATCACCGACCCGTCGTTGGCCAAGGCGCTGGCGCATCCGTTGCGCACCCGCATCCTGGCGGCGCTTGAGGAGCGGACCGCCAGCCCGAGCGAGATCGCGGCCGAGCTCGGCGCCCCGCTCGGCGTGATCAGCTACCACGTTCGGCGCCTCCGCGCGCTCGGTTTCCTCAAGCTCGTCAGGCGCGTCCCGCGCCGGGGCGCGGTGGAGCACTACTACACGACGGTGGCGGGCCCCAGGATCACCAGCTCCGCCTGGGGATCGACACCCACGATCGCAAAACAGGCGACGATCAGCGCCGCGCTGGAGCAGATCGGCTCGCGGGTGAACGAGGCCGCGCAGGCCGGCGGGTTCGAACATAGCGAATCGCATCTGTCGCGCAGTCCAGTGACCGTCGATGTCGAGGGGTGGAAGGCGATCGCAGGCGAACTGGACGCCCTCGTCGCCCGCGTCCAGGAGATCGAGGCGGAGAGCCAGAAACGGCTCGCTCGGACAGATCACCAGGACGAACAACGCGCGACGATGGTCCTGATGCTGTTCGGCTCTCCCGCCGACGCCCCCGCCGGGGAGCCGTCCGCGGGCAAGAGCGATTGTCCGGCCGGCGCGCTCGCGGGAACGCTTGCGGCGCCGCCGGCGTCGGCTGGGCGACCTCACGGCGACTGAGGGACCCAGGGCGCGGTCCTTCCCGAGCGTCGGGCCGGCCAAGCTCACCGCACCGGGTGTACGCATTCCCGAGTGCCGGATCGACGTATCGCCGGATCGGCCTGCGGGCTTAAGGCCGCGGTTGGCAGACGACCCTTCGCTCAACATCACCTTGCCAGCGCCGGGTTGCGCTTGACTTCGCATCGACTAGCTGAGATCATCGCCACCGCTTTAGGACAGTTCACTAATAAGCGAACTGGTGAGCGGAGAGGCGCGTGGCGCGGGCGTCGGCCGGACCGTGAGGCACCCGCGCCCCGGCGATAAGGACGAGACCAGGCGAGCACAAATAACCGCCCCCACTCGCTCGTGCGGGCGGCGCGCCGGTGGCGGCAGGACCAGACACGGCGCGCCGTCCGCGGGTGGGTCACATGTCGTCCCACGCTGAGCCCGGGGACGATCACCGGCGCGAGGCGTTTGGCAACCTGCCGATCATGGGGTTCGCGCTGGCGCGCCTGACCGCTTCGATCACCCAGTGTCGGGCGGCGTCGAAGAGCGCTACCGCGGGCACTTCGTGTCGACCCGACGTCGAAATCGATCATCAGCATGAGACCGCCCTCGTCGAGGCCCTCGACGTGATGGCGGATCACCTCGACTGCGTGCGGAAGATGGAACAGGATCAGCCGACCGACCACCGCGACGAACGCGTCATCGTTGTGAAACGACCGGACGTCGGCCTCGACGAAGCGAACGTTCTCGATGCCGGTAGCGACCCTGTGTTGCTCCGCAGCACCGATCATCGCCGCGGCCTGATCGATTCCCGCCACCGCACCAGTGGGCGCAACCAGACGGTGCAACGCCGGCGCTGCGCAAGAACAACGCCGTCGGCTTGGCGATGCTGACTGCTTGCGCGTCCGGACGAGCCAGCTCGAGTTCCGACTCCCGAGCGAGCAAGCCTGCACTCCGCTCACCGTTCGAACCCCCTTCAAGGTGCTGCCCCGGCTTGGCGTCCTGTCGCGGACGAGACTGCGGACCCAGGCCTAGCCGAGGCCTAGCCGCCAGCGGTGGTTTTCACAAACCGCGCGAAGTCACGTTCGGTTTGTTCCGCGTAGGCGATCGCAAAGCGTGCGATCGCGCGGTCGAACGCGGAACCTGATCCCAGGTACGCCGCGATCGCCACGGGGTCGCCGGAGCGCGCATGCCCGTCTGCGAGCGCCGCTCCACACGCCTGCGCGTAGTGCCCCAGCTCGCTCGGGGCGAGCTTCTCGATCGGCACCGACGCCTTCGCGTCGCGGAGCTGCCGCATGTAGTAGTTGCGCCCGTCGATCGCGGTCCAGCCGAGGAAGATGTCGCTTGCCGCCTGAGTGAGACGCTGTCCGGCCACGACGCGCTGCCCGTGGTTGCGATATCGGCTGGCCGCGGCGATCGGCTCGAGCACCGATGCCTGCGCCTCCTTGACCTGGAGAAACAGGGGGTCATGCTCGCTGTCGCCGAGCAGCAAGACCACGGCATCGTCGGTGCCGACGCTGCCGACGCCCACGACCTTCCGAGCCCAGTCGATCGGTCGATAACGGTCCAGCAGCACGCGCATCTCGTCCGATAGCGAGCGCCGGTAGCGGCGCAGCGCGTCGAGTGCCGGCGCCCGTTCAGCCGCATCAGGCGAGTGTTCGATCAACGGCGGGTTGTCGACGATCCGAAGCTGCCCGTCGACCTCCTTGGTGAGCTTGTCGAGGGCGCCGAGGTTCGTGGCCCGCCCAGCTTTGCGCGCGACGCTCTCACCAAGCTTGCGCGCGTTGGCGGTCTGGATCAGTGCGAGGAGATCGTCGAAGGCGACGCGGTCGTACCAGACGTCGAGATGTCCCATCTGCGCGGAAGCGCTCATCCTTGCCCTGTAGGAGGCTGCGGAGGAACGAGCGGCGCCCTCGCAATCCATTGAGGAAAAGCCCCGGTCGCGCCCGGCGACTGCGACGCTCGCGGCGAGACGTTTCACGTCCCATTCGAACGGCGCGGGGAGCGTTTCGTCGAAGTCGTTGACATCGAACACGAGCTCGCGCTCGGGCGTCGCATAGACGCCGAAGTTGAGTAGATGTGCGTCTCCGCATGCCTGTACGCGGAGTCCGCTCGTTGCCGTCGTCGCCAGGTCTTCGGCCATCACGGCGGCGCCGCCGCGGAAGAACGCAAGCGGCGAGGCCCGCATGCGTTCGTGGCGGATCGGGATGAGCTCCGCGATCCGACGTGCGTCCTGCTCCCGGAGGATCGCCACGGGATCGCGACGGTCGGCCGTTGGGACCCAGCTCGCATGAGCCGACCGTGGCACCTTCTCTCGCAGGGCGCGGGCGCGCTGCTGTCGCGCATCCCGAGGGACATACGCGGCGGTGCGGCGGGGGGCGGACGGCTTTCCGATCGTCGCAGCCAAGGCTGTAAACGAAACGCTAAACGGGGATCCGGTCGAAATCGAGCCGATCGACCGCGGCAGATACGGTCGCGCACACCCGATTGCGTAACCGCCGCCAACGCCGCGGCCCGCTTCGCCGCACCCAAGCCGAGCATCGCGCCCGAGCCAATGCAATCGTTCGGTCATGGCCGACGGGCACCTGATCCTCGCCGCTGGTGCCCTGCTGGCTGCCGGTCTCGTCGCGTCGTTTGTCGCGGTCGGCCTGCGCGTGCCGAGCCTCGTGCTGTTCCTGGGCCTCGGCATGCTCGTCGGTACCGACGCACTCGGATGGATCACGTTCGACGACTACCGCCTGGCTCGGACGATCGGCGTGATCTCGTTGGCGTTGATCTTGTTCGAGGGCGGGCTGACGAGCGGGCTGCTGCACCTGAGACCGGTGCTGGCCGCGGCCACCTCGCTCGCGACGGTTGGGACGGCGATCACGGCGGTGGTCGCGGGAGTCTGTGCGGCCGCCTTGTTCGGCTTCTCCGCCAAGGAGGGCCTGCTGTTGGGCGCGATCCTGTCCGCGACCGACGGCGCGGCGATCTTCTCCGTGCTTCGCGGCTCGACGCTTTCGCGCAAGCTGGCGCGGACGCTCGAGGGGGAGTCAGGTCTGAACGACCCGGTCGCGGTGCTGCTGGTGGTGGGCTTCATCGACCTGCTCACCGAGCGCAACTACGGGGCCGCGGATCTTGCCGCTCTGCTCGTTCGACAACTCGGGATCGGGTTGCTGATCGGTCTGGTGGTCGGATCGATCGGCGTGTACGCGCTACGGCGTGCACGGCTCGCGACGGCCGGCCTGTATCCGGTTGCGTCTCTCACGATCGCGGCGCTCGCGTACGGTGGCGCGGACACGCTCCAGGGCTCGGGCTTTCTCGCCGTGTACCTCGCGGGTCTGATGCTCGGATCCGCGACGATCCCGGCGGAGCGCACCGTCGTCAGCTTTCACCAGGGCTTGGGGTGGGTCGCACAGGTCGCGATGTTCGTGACGCTCGGGTTGCTCGTCTCTCCTGATCAGCTCGGCTCGGTGGCGGTCAAGGGAACGGTGCTGGCGATGGTGCTGGTGTTCCTGGCGCGCCCGGTCGCGGTGGCGATCGCCACCCTGGCGTTTCCCTACAGCTGGCGCGAGCGGTTTCTTCTGGGCTGGGCCGGGCTCCGGGGCGCGGTCCCGGTCGTGCTGGCGACCTTCCCCGTGATCGACCGCGTCCCGCACAGCCTGCAGTTCTTCAACGTCGTGTTCTTCGCGGTGCTGGTCTCAACTGTGCTGCAGGGCTCGACGTTCGAGGCGTTGGCTCGGCGCTTGCGGCTGACGACCAGCGAGCCCGCGCTGCCGCGGCCACTCTCGGAGTCCGGAACGATCCGGCAGCTGGGGGCGGAGGTGGTCGAACATGTGATTGCGCCCGACGACGCGATCGCTGGAGCGCACGTGCGGGACTTGGGACTTCCCCGCGACGCGCTGGTGAGCGTCATC
>Ga0187776_10002080_pt1 | contig 10120 bp, 9 predicted proteins | sample 0216_BV02_MP12_2_FD_132426 | JGI IMG/M metagenome (GOLD analysis project Ga0187776, IMG submission 132426) | Tropical peat soil microbial communities from peatlands in Department of Meta, Colombia - 0216_BV02_MP12_20_MG | ecosystem: Environmental > Terrestrial > Soil > Wetlands > Peat | place...
AAAACACTGGACGTGGAGACATTCAGTGCGCACCCTTCTTTTAAGGATCGATGCACTGTGCGGGACGACAATGGGGACTGATGCGCAGAAGAGCCTTGCAAATAGTGATATTGATGCTGCCTTTATAGAAAGTGCCGTCAGGCAAAAAGCATGAACATGGTTAGACCGCTCGTAAGTGTAATAGTGGCTGTTTCGGAGGGTGAACGCTACATAAGTTCTGCACTTAACAGCATCTTCAGGCAAAACTATGACGCCTTTGAAGTCATTGTTGTCGACGGCCAATCAGTTGACGGTACAGGCGTGATAGCCCGATCCTTTAAAGGTGTCAAATACATCTGTCAGGCGGGACAAGGTCTGGCGGACGGACGCAATACGGGGATAGTAGCCGCCCAGGGTGAGTTCATCGCTTTTCTTGATGCTGATGACCTTTGGATGCCGGACAAGCTTCATGAACAAATTGAGCATCTCATGCGAAATCCGGAAATTCATTACGTAAATGCATGGGTTCAGTTTTTTACCGACCCGGAATACCGTCGGAGGTCCGGTTATACGCGGAAGTTTATAGAGCAGGTGCATATAGGTCGAACGCCCGGCACGCTGGTTGCTCGAAAGTCTGCCTTTGACGTCGTCGGCCTGTTTAGCCCGGATTTCAGCATCGCATGTGATGCCGAGTGGTTTGTGCGGGCCGGCGCCTGCAAGCTTCCCATGTTCATCATCCCGAAGGTTTTGCTTCGCAAAAGAATTCATAATGATAATCTCTCGTCCAATGTGAGCGCAAACAGGAAGGAGTTAATGGCTGTGATAAGACAGTCAATTATCCGGCAGCGACAACACGAAAACGGCATGCTCTATGCTAAATAAGGATCTGGTGAGCGTTATCATCCCTGTCTATAACGGCGAGCGGTACCTGGCCGGGGCAGTCGAAAACGTCCTCGCTCAGGACTATCGACCGCTTGAGATAATAGTGGTAAACGACGGGTCTACGGATAATACGGAAACAATCGCCGGGCACTATGGGAAGGATATCATTTATGTCGGACAGGAAAACTGTGGACCGGGAGCAGCCCGTAACAAAGGGCTGCAGATAGCGGCCGGAGGAGTTGTGGGTTTCCTTGACGTTGATGATCTCTGGAGCGAAGATAAACTCTCGCTTCAGCTTGCACGTCTGGCAGATAACCCTTCGGTCGAAATTGTTCTGGGTCTCACACAGCTTATGAAGTTGCAGGCGGATGCAGAGTGCGGTCCAAAGTTCAAAAAATGGCATAATCCCTTTTACGCGTTGGTACTCGGCGCTGCACTCTTTCGAAGATCGGTATTTGAGAAACTTGGTTTTTTTGACGAAGCACTTTATCATAGCGAAGACACGGACTGGTTTCTAAGGATCCGGGAGATGGGGATTCCCACAATTCTTACGGAAGAGGTGAGTCTTTATTATCGATGGCACGAGTCGAATATGACCCTCGATTCGGCTGGATGTAACAGGTATCTTTTAAAGGCCCTCAAGAAATCACTCGATCGCAGGCGGAAAAACTGTGGCCATGCTGAGTCTCTGCCGCGTTTCCTCTGTCCTGCAAGTCAGTCGGCTGTCAGATTATCCAAGCCGCCAGTTGACCAAACAGAGGACTAGAGTGGTGAAGCCTGTTATAACAAAGCAAATTTTGGAACGCGCCATAGCAGGCAGCGAGTGGCTCATGCGGCATCAGAATGACGATGGAAGTTGGAGGGGACTGAAGGAGCAGGCTGTGGGAGCCTTTTATAAAGCGAGTTGGGCATTTTCGGAGGTCGGCCAATGCGCCGCCGCTCATCGTACGCTTGATTACGTCTATCATCATTTTCTTGCTGCAGAGGGAGTCTTTCTACTCGGAAAACTACATGCTACCCTGCCTTTGATTGGCCGTTTTCCTTACGCGAATTCCTACTTTATTATGGGTAGCCTGCGTGCAGGACGCTATGAGATCGGAGTACCCGCGATTTCCTTTCTGCTGAGTAATCAGGCCGGAGATCACGGCGGATTCTATTCGAGCCCAACACCCCACGGAACGAAAAATATGTCAGACACAATGTCATCAAGTTCGGCGGGCGTTGCGTGTCTGGCTGCGGGGAAAATTGAAGCAGCACGGCGCGTTGCCGAGTATTTGGACCATATGGTTCGTCTGCAGCCATGGCCTCATGAACGCTTCTTCAATACCATTGATGAAAAGGGACGTCTTCATACCGCGGTCAGGAATGATGAGGAAGCGTATCTGCGGGTCATAGATACCACGAAAGCAGACCAGTGCTGGTTCGCCGCCGGACTCCCGATGGCTTTCCTCGTCTTGATGGAACGTGCGACAAATGAGGCAAGATATCGGGAACTGGCACAATGGTACTTTGACTTTCAACAGCGATGTGTTAACCCCTGGGACGGTTACTCAAGCGGAAAGGCAGGTTGGGGGTGCGCAATGCTCTATCGCATTACAGGTGACACACTTTACAGGGAGATTGCATTGCATGTCGCGCAAAGCATAATGAGCAGGCAGAGAAGCGATGGCAGTTGGGCATCTGGCAGCAAGGGGGAGGACCTCACAGAAGCGGACTTTGATTTGACAGGTGAGTTCACCCTGTGGCTATCACTGATTGCCGCCAATGTGTCTGCGCGGGATTTATCTCGAATTCCCGTTGCAGCCGGAAAGATAAACATTCCGAATCCTCCGCGCGCACAAAGTCGTAGAGAAACAGTAAGGCGCACCATTGCCGCTCATCATCGAATATTAAAGGACGAAGGTCTTAAGAGGTATATTCTGCGCTCTTATAATTACAGAAAAAGGCAGATTTCCACATGGATCAGGAAAGAGTCATAGCCGACGAAGTAAGGGATGGAAGCAATTCTCTAAAGCTTGTGCGACGCCTGGGGCGGACGGGTTTCGCAGTGAATGTCCTTGGATTAGGAGGACACACTTATCCGATCGGCGAGGATCCTGATTGTTTCATGTCCCCGGACACAAGGTCTCAGCTTATCAGTCGTCTTGTATCTGCCGGTGTAAATTATTTTGATACCACCGACATGTGCGAAGTAGAAGTACTGGCTGATTCGTTCACGCGTGCCGGCATAGGGGATAATGTGGTTGTTTCTATTCACGGAGGCCATATCCGTGACCCAAAATGGCGGGAGCAGCTTCGCTCCGGAATTGAATCGAGACTGGAGACATTAGGTTATTCATGTGCACCTTTGTTTATAACGAGTGTAGGGGACGGGGAAGCTTCTTATGTCGACGTACTTTCAGCCTGCGAGGCAATGAGAAAACTTAAGGAGGAAAAACTACTGCAGAACATCGGTCTCAGCTGCCACACAATAAGTCTTTTCCCTGTGATAAGCAAAGTCATCAGAGAGACGGATTTAATTGACTATATAATGATACGTTTCAATTGGAAGTTTCGGCAGGCCAACGAAGAACTTTTCCCGGTTGCCGAGGAGCACGACGTGGGCATTGTGGTTATGAAATTATTTTGCTGGGATTGTGGTCCGTCGCAGTGGGGGAGAAGGATCAGTGTCTTCGAGCCGGTAGCTGCTGTAAGCCATATTAAAACCAGCTCATTTCTGACCTCCGCCCAACGAAATATATTGTGGTGTATCCAAAATGCGCCCTGTGATGTTATTGTCCCATCAATGAATACCATGCGGGAGGTCGAAGAGAATATCCAGGCCCTCAGTTCGATGGACGCGTATGCCGACACTGACGATTTTGAGAAGTACAGCGGAAGACTCTGGAACAAGAAAGAGATCAAGAGTCTGGCCCGTCACGCGGAAAGCAGTATAATACGCGACAGGGCCAAGTTTTTGTTGAACCCGAAGCCGAAATGGGGGCGCGTTTTGCTTTTGCTGCGGACTATCAGGGCTCATTACAGAATTTTGAGGGATGAAGGTCTGAAGAAATACCTTCTGTATTCTTATAACTATAGAAAGGTGCAGCTTTTGGGTCTCCTCAAAAAGATGCGGACCTGATGTCAACAGGCGCTATGACGGATAAAGTTCCTTTTGTCAGCGTTGTCATACCTGTATTCAACGGTGAAAAATATCTGCGGGAGGCGATTGAAAGTGTGCTCTCCCAGACCTACGGGTCGTTTGAAGTCATCCTGGTGGACGACGGTTCGACAGACAATAGCGGTGAGATAGCAAAAAGCTTTGGTTCGCAAGTGCGATACTCTTACCAGGAGAACAGGGGTCAGGGATTTGCGATGAACAGGGGCATAGAGTTGTCCAGAGGACGTTTTCTCTCCTTCCTCGATGACGATGACCTGTGGAAGAAAGATAAATTGGTGCGTCAGATGGCCGTCTTTAAAGATAATCCTGACATAGACATGGTATTCGGACAGGTTGAACAATTTTACAGCTCCGAGCTTGATGAGAATCGCCGGAAGAAGATCAAGATTCCTGCCAAGGTCATGCCTGGATTTTTCAAAGGCAGCATGCTTATCAGGCGGGATTCCTTTCTACGCGTCGGGACGTTTGATACAAGGTGGAAATTGGGCGACTTCATTGACTGGTATTTAAGGGCGAGGGAAAAGGGCCTCACCAGCATTATGCTTGGTGAAGTGGTCATGCTAAGGAGAATACATGCCAACAATACCGGCATTCGTGAGCGCCGGTTGCGTCCGGAGTTTGCAAGAATTTTGAAGGCATCTCTTGACCGGCGCCGACAGCAGAAGAGAGATTCCGTTGAACTATCGAATGTTTTTTGCGATTTCGATGATATAAGGGTGTCAGGGACGAACACAAAATCGTGAACAGAAAGACAAAGATATTATATTGGACTCCATTCTTTCTTCCCGATATAGGTGGAATTGAAACACTGAGTGCGAAATTGCTGCCTGTGTTGCAAGAGGAGGGCTACGATATAGCCGTCCTCACTTCTCACGGGAGATATGATGTTCCTGACAGAACAGAATTTAACGGCATTCCGGTTTTCCGTTTTGATACGAGAAGTGCCATTGGGAAGGGAGACCTTGCCCGTATACTCGAAATCCGCTCGCAGGTGGCGAAGCTAAAACAGTCCTTGAAACCCGACCTTATACATATACACATGAGCGATCCGAGCATCTACTTTCACCTCAGCACCGTCGCTGCCTGTCAAGCGCCCACAGTAGTGACGATCCACCAGAGTATTCAGTATTCTGGATTGAAAGGGGGGCGCGACACGTTACTCTGGAATGCGCTTAATACGGCTGATTGGGTCACCGCAGTCTCGGAAGCGCTATTGTCCGAACTGCTTAATATAGCGCCCGAAAGGAGAAATCGCTCTTCCGTTATATATAACGGCATCGGGCCGTTGGATATTATCCCAGTCCCTGTCTTGTTCGATCCGCCGCGTATTCTGTGCCTCGGAAGACTTATACGTTCTAAAGGCGTTGACCTCGCGATTACAGCCTTTGCCTCACTTCTGGGTAGCCATCCTAAGGCCCAACTGATGATCGTCGGCGAGGGACCAGAGCGAACTGAATTGGAAAAACAGGCTACCCGGCTCGGTCTGACTGAATCCGTGGCTTTTACGGGAGCGGTCAGGCCTGAGGAAATTCCCGCATTTCTGAATCAGGCGTCAGTTGTCGTTATGCCTTCGCGTGGCGAGGGGTTCCCGATGAGGGCGCTGGAAGCGGCACAAATGGCTAGGCCGGTGGTTGCAACTGTAGCGGGCGGTTTGCCGGAAGCGATTCTCCACGAGCGGACCGGATTGATAGTGGAGAGCGAAAGCAGTCAAGCCATCGCGAGTGCACTTGCTTTTCTGCTTGATCATCCGCATATTGCCTTGGATATGGGACAGGCTGCGCGGGCGCGTGTCTTAAAAGAATTCACCCTTCAGAGTTGCGTGGACTCCTATAGCAGACTTTATCGTAGGCTCACCCGGCCGGCGCCCGAACCCCTCCTTGTCACGGAGCAATAGTGATGAGTATCTTATCTGTGATAGGCATGATCATCCCTGTTTATATGATAGCGCTCAAAGCATATCTTGAACAGCTGCACCGGGTTCATAAAAGCATGAGGGTCACCTAGTTCATGAAGAGGCGAAAGATAGTGGGAAATCCTCCCTTTGTGAGTGTCGTCATACCTGCGTACAACTGCGAAGGGTTCATTGCTGAAGCGGTGGAGAGTATCAGGCGGCAAGAATACGGACCTATGGAGATTATCATAATAGATGATGGATCCACTGATGGAACCCGATCATGCATAAAGAAACTTGGTAAGGGCATCCGTTACGTATATCAATTAAACAGTGGGCCCGCCGCAGCCCGTAACAGGGGTATCGGGATGGCAAAGGGTGATGTGGTCGCTTTTCTTGACGCGGACGATTACTGGCCGCCGGGTAAATTGAAGATTCAACTGGAGCGGATGAACAGAGATCCTGAAGTCGATGTAGTTTTGGGCCGCATCCGCTTCACCGGCATGTTGAGGGAAGCGGACAAAAGAATACGTTTTGAAAGTCCGGACAATACCATGATCAACATTAACCTGGGCAGCGGAGTCTTCAGAAAATCTGTTTTCGACAGGGTTGGTCTGTTCGATGAATCATTGCGCCATTATGAAGATCATGACTGGTTTTTGCGTGCCCGGGAGAAAGGTATTTCGATTATAATTCTGAAAGATATTACTTTGTATTATCGTCGTAACGAGAATAGTTTGAGCCAGAGAAAGACTAAGGATGACCCGAGCCTGATTTGGATACTCAAGAAATCGTTGGACCGTCGCCGAAAACAGAAAAAGGCTCATGTTGAGTTACCGAGTAATTTCTTTGACTTCGATGTGGAGGATATGTCGCGCAACAATACGGGCCGGTGAACGGAAGAACAAGAATATTATACCGGACCTCTTTATCTCTAGGGGACATAGGCGGCATTAAAATATTAGGCGGTAGATTACTATCACAGACTTGGGCAGGCACTGCCTGCCGCTCGCGTCATGGCGGAGCAGCAGTGACGATATTTAGCTCTGCCCGGTGTTATTGTGCCGCTTTTAAATGAGAGATTAAATAATGATATTCGGGAGCAATAACATTACGCCGTTGGTCAGCATAATCATAACAAGTTACAACTATGGAAGGTTCCTGGCGGACGCCGTTGACAGTGCTGTCAAACAGACCTACCGCAACACAGAAGTCATTATTGTCGATGATGGATCTACTGATAATTCACGCGGAATTATAGCTTCATACGGTGATCGGGTGATACCCGTATTGAAGGATAACGGCGGACAGGCATCAGCTTTCAATGCAGGATTTGCTGTCAGCAAAGGCGATATCGTAATCTTCCTTGATTCTGATGACAAATTGGCCCGAAATGCTGTTGACGAGGTAGTAAGGCTCTGGCATCCCGGCGTCAGCAAGGTTCACTACAGGCTTCAATGGATTAACGCTCAGGGAAATCGCTTGGATGCCTTTATACCTCCTGCTGGCTATGCGCTTCCGTCCGGCTCTCTGAGATCAAGAATTCTGACACAAGGAGTCTATCGTACACCTCCGACAACCGGTAATGCATTCAGCCGGCATTTCCTCGAAGCTGTCTGGCCCATTCCGGAGGAAGAATGGCATTTGTGTCCGGATGCTTATCTGCACGCCAAATGTCCTTTTTATGGAGAAATCGCTGCGATAGACATGCCGCTGGGCTATTATAGGGTGCACGGACTAAATGCTTCGGCAACAATCAGAAACAAGTCCGAGACAGACAGGCTCGCTGAAGAGATTATGTTTAGGTTGAAGTGTGAAACTCTCATTAGGGAGACGGCAGAGCAAATGAACCTTCGAGCTTCCTTTGATCCTACAATCGCAATTGCCCGAAAGGTCGCCCTCCTTGCAGTGTGTCCCGATCATTATATTGTTAAGGAGGAGAACCTCCGCAGATTGGCATTTCGGGGGCTACGTGCCATATGGAGAGAAGCAGAAATTTCTATCCTGAAACAGGCTATCGTTAGTGCATATTTTATCCTTTTACCGTTCATGCCGTCGAGTCTCGTAAAAAGGCTGACGTTTTGGTATGTCTATCCTGAAAAAAGGCCGCCTTTCGTAAGACGTCTCTTTTGAATACTGCAATGAAGATCTTGTTACCGGGACTAAATATCAGGAGTATACCGAAGAAGAGACAAGGCAGTTTCTGGCCTAGTGAGGAGCAGGAATTGCTATTGCAGGCCGCGCTCTTAAAAGGCACAGACGCCATTAATGCCTGGAAAAAATGGAAATCATCTGTTGATGTGGATAAGGTAGATCCGGCTTCACATCGAATGCTACCGCTGCTTTACCGCAATCTGCAAGCCCTCGGCATAAAAGACCCTTCGATCGGAAAATACAAAGGTGTTTATCGTCAGACATGGTACAAAAACCAGATGTTGTTCCATGCCATTGCGTCTGTTCTCCGCTCCTTGCAGTCGGCAGATATACAGACCATGATACTTAAGGGAGCCGCCCTGACCGTTTCTCATTATAAGGATTGCGGTCTTCGTCCAATGAACGATTTTGATGTTCTTATCCGGGCGGAAAAAGCTCTGGCTGCAATCAAGTTACTGGAAACCGGGGGATGGACGCCGATGGATTTCGTACCTACAGAAGAATATATCTCGGTGAGTTATTCCCATGGATTCAGAAACGCCGCCGGGCAGGAATTCGATCTTCACTGGCATTTGTTGTCCGAGTCTCGGGGCAAGAACGCTGACGATGATTTCTGGAATGGAGGGGTGGCGGCCGATATTAACGGCGTTGCCACCCGTGTTCTGAATCCGACCGATCAACTGCTTCATGTTTGTATTCACGGCGCCCGGTGGAATATGACACCGCCATTTCGCTGGGTGGCAGATGCAATGACCATTCTTAATAACGCACGAACCACGATTGACTGGAACGGTATAATCCAAAAGGCCGAAAGACGGCGTCTGGTTTTGCCGTTGTTCGATGTGCTCAGTTACCTGAAGGAAATGTTTGATGCTCCCATCGAACCGGAATGCATCAGAAGCCTCAGGAAGATACATATTCCGAGAATTGAGCGTATAGAATATAGGATCGCGGTCAACCCTCCAACAAAATGGACGGCTGTGTTAGACCTATGGTGTCAGCATCAGCGTCTCGCGGGAAATGCGGGCTTGGCACACAAGATTGCGACATTTCCGAAATTTCTGGAGAATATATGGGGAATACCCCCCTGGAAATTGCCTGTCCACGGCCTGTCAAAAATAATTACGTGGCGTGAAAACCGTCTTTGGGGGAAACCTTCGGAATAATTAAGGATCTTTTGATTCTTCAGATACCGGCCTTTTCCGGATTCTCTACAAAATGTCTTAATACTTCTTCGAACTGGACTGCAATGTCGTCCCACAGGAACCGGGCCGCAAATTCCCGGCCTTTCCTCCCCAATGCTTCCCTTTCTTTGCTGTCCTCCAATAAGAGCTTCATTTTCTCTGACAGCTCATTTGCCGAGCCGGATCTAAAACTTAAACCAAATCCCTCCCGGGTGACAAAAGCCAGTTCTGGAATATTGCTTGTGATGACCGCTTTTTTGCAGGCGGCCGCTTCAAGAATACTTATCGGCGAAGATTCGTGTCTTGAGGGCAGCACAAATATTCTCGCCCTTCTGAGTAGCCTGATCTTTTCAGCGCCAGTCACAAACCCTGCGTACTGGATTCTTTCCCTGAGGAAAGACGGACTACCGGATATCAGCTTTCGTGCGCTGTCGAATTCATAGCCGGCAAGTATTAAGCGCAAATTCGGGAATTCGGGGCTTATCCGCTGAAACGCTTCTATCAGGATATCAAGTCCCTTTGTATAAACATCTATCCGGCTGAAAAAGAGAATATAATCAGAGTCTTCAGGCTGGGTCTGGAGGAGTTCCTTGTCTATGCCGTTGGGTATGACGTGGGACACTGTAGTAATTCCCCCGCGCCTGACCATTACCTTTTCCCGGGTTATATTCGATACAAAAATGAATGCATTATAAAGCCTTGGATAGAAGCTCTCAACAAGATAAATAGGCACATAATAGAAGGGGCTGAACTTTCTGAATGAATGCTTTTCCATAACGCCCTGGACCTGCAGTATTACAGGAGTCCTGGTAAGATACTTGGCAAAAAAGGGTGTTGTAGGCAGGAAATTTTCGACTATGATATCAAAAT
>Ga0187776_10002081_pt1 | contig 10117 bp, 5 predicted proteins | sample 0216_BV02_MP12_2_FD_132426 | JGI IMG/M metagenome (GOLD analysis project Ga0187776, IMG submission 132426) | Tropical peat soil microbial communities from peatlands in Department of Meta, Colombia - 0216_BV02_MP12_20_MG | ecosystem: Environmental > Terrestrial > Soil > Wetlands > Peat | place...
GTGTACGCCTGGAGGCGGTTCGTCTTGAACCCGTGTACGCCTCCCCATAGAAACACGCGGAAAGCCCGGTAGAGCTCCTCGGACCAGCGCTCCGCGATCTCGCGATGCGCGGCGTCGAAGCGTTGCGCCCAATGGCGCATCGTGAGCTCGTAGTCGTGCGTCTCTTGGCGGACATTGAGCACCTCGAATCCATGGAACAGGAGTTCCTCCACGAGATCCGGCAGGGCCAGGCAGGAATGCGGGCCGTGCCACGTGTACTGGCGTGTGAACGTGGTTAGAGCGTGCTTCTCACGAGTGGCGGACGAGTCGACGTAGAGACGCCCACCGGGGCGGAGCGCGGCCCAGGCGCGCTCGCAGAACCGACGATAGTTGGGCACGTGCTCGATGACACCGAGGATCGCTATGTGGTCGTAAGGCTCGCGCGGGTAGTGGTCGAGGATGTCCTCCACGAGGATTTCCGGGGGCACAGCACAATCGCGTGTGCTCCTGCGCATGTAGTCGGCCGAGTCGTGGGTGAGCGTCAGCGACGTGACGTGCACGCCGCGATTGCCCGCGTGAGCCGGGACGGGGCCCCACCCGCCCCCGATATCAAGTAGGCGCATGCCAGGTTGCAATCCGAGTGCACTCCACATGCTCTCGAACTTGTGGCCTGCAGCCTGTTCGAGCGTCTCGTGCTCGGAGTGAAAGAGACATTGCGAGTAGAAGTGATAGTCGTGATCGAGGAAAGTCAGATAGAAGTCGCTTCCCAGGGAATAGTGGAACTCGATCGCACGGGCGTTAGCGACAGTTGGGGGCAGAAGCAGCTCCCCCACAAGGCGTAGAAGCTGCCGAACCGGAACCGCGAACGGGAGCAGGTCGCGGAGGCCGAGCGCCGTGATCACGTCGCCCTCAACGTCAATGTCGCCGTTGACGTATGCCTGCGCGAGTGACAGGTCGGTGATCGGCCGGCTCAGCGGTAACTCGTTCCGAAGAACGACGGAAAACTCAGCGGCTCCGACGCCGAATGGGCAAACCCGGCCATCTGGGAGTACCAGCTCGCACGGCGTGCCGAGTTCTTGGAGCGCTTCGGTCAGCTGCTCCAGAGGGGCCGGCGTCAGGTATCCCGGCGACTGACGCACGTCAACGCGCCCGCGCGCTGGGCGTTCCACCGAAAGCACGCGGCCGTGGAGCGTCTTCGACTCCAGCCAGCGCGCGAACGGCTCGGGCGTTGATCCCAGCCATGCCCAGTCGCCGGGCGGTGGCACGAGATCGCTCGAGCAGTTCTCGCCCGCGACCTCGAGCGTCCTGCCCTCCGCGAGAGACGAGGAATTCCCCGTAGTGGCATTGAACGCGCGCTTCGGCCGGCCGAGCGCCGAGGATACGGGCCCGCTCAAGCGCAAGCTCGGAGTGGCGTTTCGTCGAAGGCTCGTCACCCAGCACGGCCGTTAGCCGACCGAGGAACTCGTGGACTGGCCCGATGACCGCGGTCAGCCCGAGCTGAGCATTGAACCTCGCGTAAGGCTCGAGCGCCTCGATCAACTTTGGCGCGACTGCGGTGTCGCCCAGCTCCGCGGCACATTCGCCGAGCACGCACATGGTCCCAAGCCAGAACATGTCACTGGCGGGAACCGCGCCGAAATTATCGCGGACCATGTCGTGAAGCTCGGAACCGGCGCGCTCGAGTTGGCCGTCTGCTCGACGCGCAAGCATGAGCACCGCCCGCCATCCGGGCAACGTCGGGTTCTCTGTGTCCAGAAACGGCGCCGCCTCGCGCGGCAGCTCGCGCAGCTTTCCCTGATCCCGTAGCAGCGCGAAGCGCTGGCCTCCAAAGAGCAGGGCTACGTGGGTGCCTTGGGCGCGCGTCCCGTGCGTGTAGGCCTCACGCGCCTTTTGCTCTGCCTCCGCGAACCGGCCCTCCATCAGCAGCCACTTGGCGTCGAGGCTCGCGGCGAAATGCCAGTAAAGGGGCTGCTGAAGCCTCTCGGCGAGCTCGCCAAGGCGCTCTCGCACCCCTCGCGCGACGGCGACATCAACGGAGTCGCCACGCTCGAGCAGATCGTAGGCGCGCCAGTTCAGCGCCATGCCCACGCTTTCCCGGCGTCGTTCCTCGGCAAGCTGCACCCATTTCCTGCCAACCTCGAGGCGCTCTTCATGGTGGTCGATGTGCAGCAGCGTCATGTGACGCGCGGCGACCGCCGTAGTTAGCGCGTCGTCGTCTGGGAAGACACGCAGGATGTCCAGCGCCTCGTCGGTCAGCTCAATTGCTCGCGCACCGTCGACCGGATGCAGCGCCTCCGCATATCGGGCCAACAGCTTGGCTCGGAGCGACGTCTCGGTCGTTGGAACCGTTGCCAGCGCCTCTTCGAACAGGTCGCGCAGCGCCGGATCGATGCCCTCGGCGTCGTAGGATCGCCCGGCGTAGCCGAGCGTGGCCCGGGCGAACTGCGTCGCGTCACCGAGCTGACGAGCGAGTGCGGCCGCACGCTGGAATTCCCGCTGCGCCGCCCTTTGGTCACCCGCCTGCCAGCACAGCCGCCCCGCGGACAGCAGCACGCGGCATCGCTCAGCGTCGCGGGAAGGCCCCAGGCACTCGAGAGCATCGCAGGCCTCGCGCGCGTACTCCGCGGCCTCCTCATAGGCCAGCGCCTTTGCCGCAGCATCGGCAGCGGCCAATGCGTACTTCACGGCTCGTTCGGCACCGCCAATCTCGCGCGCCGCGTGAAAGTGCAGCGCGAGCTCGGGGGCATTCACGCCTCGCGGCTGCATGCGCTCCAGCGTCTCGCCGATTCGCAGATGCAGCTGGGCGCGCTCGCTCTTGCCGAGTCCCCGCTGGTAGAGGGTTTCTCGCACCAACGCGTGGGAGAACGCGTAGCGACCGATGCGAGGCTCGACGACGAGTCCCGCCGCAATCGGTGCTGAGAGGCGTTCGATCAACGACTCCGCGCGGGCGCCGCGGAACTCGGCGAGCACGTCGAGGCGAAATTCGGGGCCGCAAACGGCCGCCTGCTTGAGGAGCTCGACGGTATCTCCGCTGAATGCGGCGAGCCGGTATTCGATGAACTCTTCCACTTCTCGCGGGACACCGAGTGAGCGCAGTGCCGCCGCGGCAGGTTGGCTTGCCGAAAGATCGGAATCGTGCAGGCCTCGGAGGATCTGCTCGATGAAGAACGGGTTGCCGGCGGTGTTTGCCTGTAGCAGGCGACTGAACTCATGGTCCACCGGGCGTTCCGAGCGCGAGCTCGCCAGGTCGTAGGTCTCCTCGGCATCCAGGCCAGAAATGGTCAGTGTCACGAGACGTCGATCGCCCGCGGCTTCTCGCTTGAGGTCCTGGGTCACCTTGGCGATGGGATCGCGTTCGTCTGGGTTCGGCGGACGACGAGTGATCAGGACCATGAGGCCGTGCAGAGGGGCACGCATGAGATGGCGTAGCAGCAACTTGGTCGGCTCGTCGGCCCACTGCATGTCGTCCAAGACCAGAAGCAATCGCTCCCGCCGAGCCGTTGGCGACAACAACGCGAGGATCGTCTCGAACAGCTGATAGCGCTCGAGGCTCTGCGGCGTAGAGCCGGTAGCTGGACCCGTCGTCACATGTCGACGTAGCTCTGGTACGAGCTTCGCGAGCTCGCCGACCTCGGCGCTCCAGTCCGGATCGAGCTCAGTCACGACTTCTGGGCGGGAAGCGATCAGCTGCCGCAGCGCCTCGACGAAGGGTTGATAGCTGACGAGCGGATCCTCGTCACAGCGGCCGTAGAGGACGACGGCGCCCGCGTCGTGAACGCCAGAGGCGAAGGCCGAAGCCAGACGGGTCTTCCCGATTCCGGGCTCGCCGGTTAGCAACGCCAAGTGCGGCCGGCCCGTCGCTGCGCGGTCCCACGCGTCACGCAACTCGTGCAGCGACGCGTGACGGCCGACGAACGGTCGTAGTGGGTCGGTGATCAGTGGTGCCGGCAACGCCTGGGGGGACGGCTCGGCGGGTTGCACGGCTGACGAGGCCGAGGCTCCAAGCGCATCCAGCGCTGCGCACACGGCCAGACCCGATGGCGGACGGGCGTCCGGGCGCTTGTTCAGGAGCTGAAGGATCAGGCGACCGAGAGCCTCAGGCACCGCGGGATTCACCAGGCACGGGTTCGGCGCCGGCTCGTACAGGTGCTTGGTGACCAGAGCGGCAACTGTGTCGCCCGCGAACGGAGGTCTGCCACAGATCAGTTCGAACAACATGGCCCCAAGGCCATACAAGTCCGACCTTCGATCAACCGTCTCCCCTCGCGCCTGTTCCGGTGACATGTAGGCCGCGGTGCCGACCGGAGCGCCGCTCACCGTGAGGCGCGGGTGATCCGGCAGGAACGCCACTCCGAAATCAGCCAAGAGCGCAGTGTCGTCCGGAGCGGCGAGCAGGACGTTGCTCGGCTTGACGTCACGATGAATTACACCGTTCTCGTGGGCGAAATGCAGCGCGTCCGCGACCTCGCGCGCAATCCGGACCGCATCCGGGACGGGCAGTCCCTGGGGGTTCGCTTCCAGACGATCCGCCACGGACCCTCCCCGGACAAGCTGCGAGACGATCCATGTCGCACCGTTCTCCTCGATCACGTCGTACACGGTGACGATGTGGGGGTGCTCGTCGAGCCTCGCGGTCGTCCGAATCTCCTGCAGGATGCGGGGCGACAACCCTCCGCGGTCACTCGCGGTCCTGACCAAGCTCAGGGCCACCTCTCGATCCAGCCGGATGTCGTGAGCAAGAAACACCTGCTTGCTCGCGCCCCTTCCGAGCGAGCGCTTCACCTCGTAGCGACCGGCGACACACGATGGGCGGAGCTCGTCCTCCACTCCCAGAGTCTCGAGCTCTGCGCTCGATGCGATCAGCGGAGGTTCGCCAGCCATTGACACGCGCGTCTGGAGGGGACGAAGAGATACTCACACCCCCGAACCGTCACGAACGGTTTGGGCGGTGGCTTCAGTACGACGGTTCGATTGTCGGGAAACTGGATGACCATTCCGGTGAACTTTTCGGGATCGCCCTGCTGTAGCAGCAGGTCGCGTTCAGCGAGCCCGAGTGCTGCACCGTCGTTGCACCAGGTACGCAGGATGAACTCGAAGCCGTTGGCAATACTCGCGTTGAAGCACACGAACACGAGCCCGCGGTCACCGGTCCCGTCCCGCTCACCGTAGGGCATGCCCCGGCGGATGATGCGGTGTCGCATGGTGCGCTCCCCGCCGCCCGGGAGGGCATCGCGCGGGTTCGCCCGTCGAACGTGGGCGCCCAACGGACACCCATAGCCATCGGTGTCGGCGGGGTATCCGTTTCCGGCTTCCTGATAGAGGAAGTCGTTGGCGCGGCGCCGATCGGTGGCGATCAGGACGTCGCGCCGCTCCGGGCAGAGCGTCAGTGGTGTGCCGTCCGGCCAGCGACCCACGATCTTTGCGCGGACCAGCTCGGGGTCGAGTTCGAGTCGCTGCGCCTCGTCGGCAACATAGGTGTCGAACGTCGGGACGTCCTGGCTCATCGGCCGGTAGACCATGAAGGTGCCGTTGGGTCCGAGCGGGTCGGGGGGACCCGTTGGCAGCACCCCGTCTTCGTTGTCGTAACCGAGGACAAACTCACCGGGACGGATCGACCGCCAGTGTTTGCGCACTGATTTGAGCCCGAGGTCCTCCAGCAGCAACTCGAAAGACCAGACCGGTTGCCACCCCGTAAGCGGCGTGCGCACGTAGACTCCGCCGCCGGTCGGGTCGTCGTGCAGTCCTTCGATCGCAGGCTGCGAGCAGCCGTCGGAAAAGCCGAAATGCTCGCGGTCCAACGCGATGTTGCAGATCGCTTGGCCGCTTTGCGCGGTTTCGGCTTGGACCCTACCCGGGGCGCGTCTCGTCTTGAGCCGGGCCGCGCTCAGATCGTGGAGCACGGTCATCGATGCATCGATGCCCTTGAGTAGATCTGCGACGAGCCTGTCTCTGCCTTCCTCGTCGTGGGCGTGGACGACGAGGAGGATATGGCCCGTTCCGAGCCCTTCGATCCAATGTTCGGCCGAGCTGTCTCCGACATCGCCGTTGTCCTCGGCCCGTTCTCGCGGTCCTTGCCGAAATTCCTCAGGAAAGGTGAAGAGGAGGTCATCCGGGACGCCGAGAGACCGGAGTCCCGGGAACGTAAAAGCAATGTTCACGTGAGGGCGCGCATCTACCGCGGGCGGCAAGTCTTGCGGGCGGCGGCCAAACGTGACCTCCTCGACCCACCAGCGGACCCTCTCCCGTGCGGATGCCGCATTGGTGATGCGGAGCAGCACATACCTCGCGTAGGAGAAGCACTCACCGTACGCGTAGAGCACGTTGCCCTGTATTTCGTCGATCTCAATCACGGTCGTTGTCTGCGCCGGCACGCAACTGACCCGCGGCGGCGCGTTCCGCCGCGTACCTCTCGGCGGCCCGCGCGCGCTGCTCGAGGTAGCGGTGTATCTTGGCGACAGACCGGGGTGGGTACCCGGCTACGTAGTATCGGGTTTTCAGAGTGTGGCTGTTGACCCAGGCGTGAAAGCGTGCCTTCGCGCGCTCGTCGTGGCCGGGGTAACCGTCGCATTCGCCCCACATCAGGTCGGCGGTGGCGCCCAGCTTTGTGCGGACGGTCTCGATGTGATCGTAGGGCTGACCCCATGAGTCGCTCGTGTAGAGCAAATAGGCGGTGTCCAGCCGATCCGGGTTCGGCTGTCCGAGGTCCGTCAGCCAGGGTGGGATGATCGACAGGCGCGCGAAATGGGTCTCTGTTCCGTTGAGACCGTCCAGCGGCCTCCGCCGGCTGGCCTCTCGCAAGGCGTCTGCTCGTTCGCCGCTCAGCGGCGTCACGACGGTCAAGGGGTTGACGCCATAATGGCCGCTCAGCGCCTGCTTCCAGGGGTCGTAGAGAGCCGAGAACCGCTCTCGCACCGTGAGCGTCGGCGACACCGGTCCGAGTGCTGTCTCGCGCGCCTCGCTCTTCCGCTGTAACGCGGCTCTCGCACTCCTGGCATTCCTCGGCTCGCGTGAGGCCTCGGCCTCCAGCTCGTTCAGTGTGACAGCCTGTCGAATGTCGATCGCCGTGGAACCGGGAAACGCCGCAAAGCGGGTGAGTATCTCGAGTGAATTGCTGTCGATAAACGTCTGAAAGCCAGACGGTTGGACGCTTGGAGCGCCCCCCCGGTGGCGGCGCAAGGCTGCTCTTTCGAACCCGACGCAGTCGCCCCACAGGCCGATCAAGCGCGCGGGCAGGATGTCGGAGAACGCCCGAAAGTACTCGCCCGCGCTTCCATCGTAGTTGCCTTCGAACAGCAGGTACTTCCAACGCAGTCCGTGCCACCCGCCGTTCCCCGTCCTGGGCGGCAGCCATTCGACGATGATCCAGCGCGCGTAGTGGATGAAGCCGAGCTGGAGGAGGGGTCGGCCCAGCCCCGGGGTGTACCGGACGACGCGCAGTCGACTCGTCAACTCCCGCATCCGCTCGGGCAGAATCGGCGACAGCGTCGTAAGCGCCTGGGTCGTGCCGGCCTCGTCCATTGATCGTGTCCGCGGCAACCGCGCAGAATGCCCTCGGGCCACGCTAGGCGATACGGCGTGTCTCGTCAAGGGGGCGCTTTTGTGGTAGCCCTTGGATGTGGCAAGTTCCCCTGGGAACAGCCCAGACCAGGCGCACAGACCGAGCACCCACGCCGGTGGCTCGGATGCGGCGGCCTTGCGGATCGCATTGACGCTTCCAGGCGGGATCGCCACCGGGGCGTTTGAGGCCGGCGCGGTCGGCGCGCTCCTCGCATGGACGCAGGAGGTCAACGCCCGAACCGCTGACAGCGTCGTCGTGGACGTGATTGCCGGTGCGTCGGGTGGCGCGCTCACCGGGTTGCTGGCGGCAAGGGTGTTGCTCGCCGGGGACGATCCTGTCGATGTCTTCCACCGCGCCTGGGTCGCAGCGCCATCGCTTCGGGCGTTGCGAGGTACCGATCGCTGGGCGCCGCTGTCGCTCCGAACGGCGCGCAACGTGGCGCACAAGCTGGTGTTTGCTCCCCGTGGGCGGGGCTGGCCGCGACGCCAGACGGCTGAGGTAAAGCTCGATCTCGCGCTTGGGTGCTTACGGGGCTTGGCGTCAGAGATTGCGCTCAACGGAGTTTCCGAAGACCGACGCCGGCCATTGCTCGCGACGAGCTACTTGGACTGGTCGAGGTTTGCCCTCGATCAAGCTCCGGATGGTTCGCAATCCGCGGAAGAAAAGTGGCGAGGGGCAATTGACTCGGCGCTCGCGTCCGCTTCCCATCCCCTGGCCTTTCGGGCACGAGAGCTGAATCGAGAGATTAAGGAATACCTCGGCCGCGGCATCGTCAATCTGCCAGCCGGCGAGGAGCCTCTCCGGCTCTGGTACACCGACGGCGGCCTGTTCGACAACGAGCCGTTTGGCCGTTGCCTGGCGAGGGTGGCTGAGGTCGACACGGGCGACACACCGTCACGTCTCGTGATCCTGCTCCGGGCTGGCACGCGTTCTCCGATCCCGTCCGATAACCCCGCCTGGACTGCGAAGGGACGTCCCCGCTGGACTCAGACTCTCTGGCGGGTCCTCGACCTTGTCGCCACGCACGCTGCTGATCAAGACCTACAACACCTCGAGACGGTCAACGCTCGGCTCAGGTGGACCAACCATGTAGCGGCGGCGATCGCGGAGGTAGTAGCGGAGCGCGACGAAACGTACGATCACCTCCGGCAGGTGCTGAGCACGATCATGCAGGAGAGGGGGCAGCCCGATCTGGCGAAGGGGGAAGACCCCGTCTCGGCTTCGGCCGGTCGCGGCAACCTGGCCGAACTGGTCGAGTCGCTCGTGCGCGCGGCGTCTGGTTTGGACGACAAGCGACACGTTCACGTGGCCGTGTTCGCGCCAGATCCTGCATCCCTCGGCCCACCGTCGATGGGCGGCGTCGTTGGATTCATCCAGCGGGGGCACCGCGAGGATCGGTTCGTAGCGGGCTTCAGGAGCATGCTGAACTCGATCACGGAATCCCCCCGGATCGAGGCCCGCGTAGGACGGGAGTTGACGATCGATGCCGCAGCGGCGGCGCAGAGCAAGGTGCACCGATCGAGCGATGGGCGCGCCGCCTGGCTTCGGTCGCCGGGAATCTCGCGCAGGGACCGGTTCGAACTGACGCAACTGGGTTTTCGGGTCCTGAAGATCGCCTGGCGCGATCTTGACGACTACTTGGATAAGCGCGAGTCCCGGCAGCGTGGTGCAGTGCGGCGCCGATCGTCGCGCTGACTCAGCGGTCGTTTCCGGCTCGCCCTCGTATCACCCGGCGGACTGCCGCCTCTTATCGGTATCCGATCGCATCCGGCGATCGTTACAACAGGAGGAGTCATGCGACTCAAATCACGCAGCGGGCCGATCGCAACCGCAGTTGCGATTGCCGCGATCGCTGCGCCTAGCGCCGCCCAGGCAAGCGGCCTAGCGGGCGTCGCCGGGAGTCCAGCGGTCGCCGCTCACGAGGAGGGGCAAAGCTTCCGGTGGGTCGAGAGCCATCCGGCTGCCATCTCACCGGCCGTGAGACCCAACCCGGACGAGCAGGCTCCCGCGTCCCAGCCGACGGGCTCGAAGCCCGTCAACCCGGTCGTGCCTACACGGCTCGGGAACCGCGTGCTGAGCGGGAACCTACTGCGGACCACTCCGGTCACCGGGCACGAGGCTCCGTCGACGGCGAAGCCGGCCGTGACCACGTCCTCGGGCTCCCAGGGTTTCCACTACGACGACGCCGCGATCGGCGCTGGCGTGATGGTTGGGCTCATGCTGCTCGGCGGAGGCACCGTTCTCGTGGTTCGTCGACGCAGTCAGCTGAGCCACGCATAACAGCAGTACGTAACAGCAGTACGCATCGGAGGGCGGAACGGAATCCGCCCTCCGATGCGTACGGATCAACGTTCACGTTCCGCGGCGCGATCGGGCAGAGCCGCCAGATCTGATCCCGCTAGGCGGCAACCCCGCGCTCGGATTGCGCTCGGTCTACGCGCGACGTATCAGGAGTCTGAGTGCCGGCTCTGTTTCGGTGAAACCAGTAGGTGTCCGGATCGCAGAACGACCGGGCATTCATCGCAACCGTGGCACACGATGTCCGCTTCTCAAACACTTGCTCTCCCCGAGGCTGATGAA
>Ga0187776_10002084_pt1 | contig 10109 bp, 7 predicted proteins | sample 0216_BV02_MP12_2_FD_132426 | JGI IMG/M metagenome (GOLD analysis project Ga0187776, IMG submission 132426) | Tropical peat soil microbial communities from peatlands in Department of Meta, Colombia - 0216_BV02_MP12_20_MG | ecosystem: Environmental > Terrestrial > Soil > Wetlands > Peat | place...
CAACATCGTCGATCTGCAAGCCGCCTGGGACGTAGCCCAGGAATTCGATGAGCCGGTGTGCGCCATCATCAAGCACACGAATCCCTGCGGGACGGCGACAGGGAAGGACCTGCTGGAAGCCTACAAGAAGGCGTATGAGGCCGACCCGGTTTCGGCGTTCGGAGGCGTGATCGGCGTCAACCGCGTGATTGATGGCGCCGCCGCGGAAGAGATGGCCAAGCTATTCGTGGAAGCCATCGCCGCGCCGGGATTTGATCCAGCCGCGCGCGAGCGCTTCGCCGCCAAGAAAAATCTGCGCTTGGTCGAGGTGACACCTATGCCGAAAAAATGGGTTTACAAGAGCGTTTCCGGCGGCCTGCTGGTGCAGGATGAGGACGCACACGAGCTCAAAGAATCAGACCTGAAGGTAGTCACCAAGCGCTCGCCTACGCCAGAAGAAATGAGTGCCCTGCTGTTCGCGTGGAAGATCTGCAAGCACGTCAAGTCCAACGCCATTCTCTACGCGCGCGACGGGCAATCAGTCGGCGTGGGCGCCGGGCAGATGAGCCGCGTGTTCTCGGCCAAGATCGGCGCCATGCACGCTCACCTGCCAGTCAAGGGGACAGTGGCCGCGTCCGACGCGTTCTTCCCCTTCCCTGATGGCTTGGAGGAGATCGCCAAGGCCGGCGCCACGGCCATCATTCAGCCGGGAGGGTCGGTGCGCGATCAGGAAGCGATTGATGCCGCCGACCGGCTGGGTCTGGCCATGGTATTCACCGGAGTCCGGCATTTCCGGCACTGAGAAAAGTCACCACCCTTTGCAAATGCGGGCCACCTCGGAACCTGATTACTTGTGAGAAGGTGATTTATCAACAGTTACGCAGCACATCTGCGTGCCTGAGGATCCATGTGATTCTCACCAGACGCGGCATGGTTGCGGGCTAACCATCGGGTCGGTGCGCCTCCATCCAGGTGCCACAGGCGTACTGGCAAAAGTCCGCACAAGGATTGGCGGCTTATCAACGGCGCTGGCGTCGAACCGCAAACCGTCGGGGGCGGTGGTCTGGCTGAAGGAAAGTGTGGCCGCGAGAGCAACAAAGAGGACCAGCAGTGCGCTACGGGTCATTAGGCCACCGCCGGGGACACGCTGCGGATTGTATGTTGCATTGCACATTGGACGCGGAAAACCCAAGGTCGTCATCCCAACCGCGCGACAGTGCCACTGGTACGGCGAAATCTCAGTTGGCGATAACAGGCCTTGGGCACTCGCGATCGCGTCGCCCGGATAATGGGGCAGGTTCTTATCATTCGATGCCACGATCTCCCGATGACCCAATGGCGAGCGGGGAACCGGGGCCAGCACTCTGGTAACCGGCTTCTTCGCGGTCTTTTCACGTAAAATACGTAGTGCAGCACCCGGCAGGGGGCCAGCATCTAATCGGATGCTGGAAATGGGTACTCAGGGGTTGCGCGCCTTCATGAAGAAAAGACTCGTCGCAGTCCTATTGCTGATTTCGGCTTCCTGTGTTGCACAACAGGGCAAGGAGACCAAGACCCCGCAGACCCCCGCCCCGGCGAGCGCTGCCGCCGACTCCAACAAGCCAGCACCGAAGCTCCCCGACAAGGCCGCCGCTTACTACCACTACACCCTAGCGCACATGTACGAGGAGCTGGTCTCGATGTACGGGCGGGCGGAGTACGCGACCAAGGCCATCCAGGAATACCGGGCCGCCATCGAGAACGATCCCAGTTCTGAGTACTTAAACGCGGGCCTAGCCGAGCTTTACGCCAAGACCGGCCGCATCCGCGACGCGGTGATCGAGGCTCAGGACATCATCAAGCGCGATCCCAACAACCTGGAGGCGCGCAAGCTGCTGGGCCGCATCTATCTGCGGTCCCTCGGCGACCTGCAGTCGGGGACGCAGTCGCAGGAGGTGCTGAAGCTGGCCATCGAGCAGTTCCAGCAGATCGTCCGGCTGGAGCCCAATAACGTGGACAACCACCTGCTGCTCGGCCGGCTGTACCGTCTCGACAACGACCTGGTGAAAGCGGAGAGCGAATTCAAGGCCGCGATTCAGCAGCAGCCCGATTCGGAGGAGGCGGTCACCAGCCTGGCGTACCTCTACAACGAGGAAGGCGACACGTCCCGAGCCGTCACCCTGCTCACTCAGGTCCCGGATACGGGGCGCAGCGGCAAGCTCTACTCCGCGCTGGGCTACACCTACGAGCAGCAGAAGGATTACAAGAAGGCGGTCGCCGCCTACCGCAAGGCCGTCGAGCTGGACCGCGATAACCTTGATGCCCTGCGCGGGCTGGCCCAGAACCTGATGAACGACGGCCAGTACGACGCTGCCCTGGAGCAATACAAGCAGATCGCCGACGCCGATCCCCAGGATGCGCAGACCTACCTACGTATTTCCGAGATTTACCGCCGCCAGGGCAAATTCGACCAGGCGCTCGACATGCTGAAGAAGGCCGAGAGCCTGGTACAGGATTCGCTGGAAATCCCCTTCAACATGGCGCTGGTGTACGAAGCGCAAGGGCGCTTCGACGATGCCGCCGCGACCTTGCAACAACTGCTGGACAAGACCGTACACGCGGATGGCAATTACAGCACCGGTGAGCGCAACAACCGCAGCGTTTTCCTCGAGCGTCTGGGGAGCGTGTACCGGGAGCAGGGCAAGAGCCAGCAGGCGGTTGAGACCTACCGCAAGATGCTCGACCTGGGAGGCGACGGCGCATCGCGCGGCTATCAGCAGATTATCGATATCCTGCGCGAAGCCAAGCAGTGGTCGCAGGCCACCGCTGTGGCGCAGGAAGCGGTGCAGAAACTTCCGGAGGACCGCGGCCTCAAGCTCGTGCTGGCGGGACAATTGGCGGACACCGGTCAGGCCGACGAGGGCATCGCCATGGCCAACGCGCTGCTCAAGGGCACGTCGGATGACCGCGAGGTCTATATCGCGCTGGCGCAGATCAACAGCCGGCTGAAACGCTGGCGCCAGGCGGAAGAGGACGTCAACAAGGCCGCCGGACTGGCCACCAAGCAGGAAGACAAGGATTACGTCCAGTTCGTGCTAGGTTCAATCTACGAACGGCAGAAGAGATACGAGCCGGCGGAGGCAGCGTTCAAGAAAGTGCTGGCCAGCGACCCCCGCAGCGCCATCACCCTGAACTACCTGGGCTACATGATGGCCGACCGCGGTACCCATCTCGAAGAGGCGCTGGGATACATCAAGAAGGCGGTCGAGCTCGAGCCGCAGAACGGCGCCTACCTGGACTCGCTAGGCTGGGCCTACTACAAGCTCGGCAATTACGATCTTGCGGAAGAGAACCTGCGCAAGGCTTCCGAACGCATCGGCAACGATGCCACCGTGCAGGACCACCTGGGCGATCTTTATCACAAGATGGGACGTTTGAAGCTGGCTGCCGCCCACTGGCAGCGCGCGCTCGAGGAGTGGGGCAAGGCCGTCCCCGCCGATGTGGACCAGGAAGACGTCGCCAAGGTGCAGCACAAGCTGGAAGCGGCGCGCGTCAAGCTAGCGCAGCAGGGACGGCAGTAGCGCCGGCGTCTCGCCGGCCGTCTCCTACCCCCCCGAACACCAAAATTTAGGGGCCGCGGTCTTGTCCGCGCCGGTGTTAGACTCAACTCATGCTGGCTGCCTGCGCGGTCCGTGTGCAGAACAGCCGGGGGCGTCGCCACCCCGAGCCCGCGCATCCCTACCGTGACGATTTTCAGCGCGACCGCGATCGCGTCGTCCACTCGCGCGCCTTCCGGCGTCTCGAAAACAAGACCCAGGTCTTCACCCGCCGCTACTCCGACCACTTCCGCAACCGGCTGACGCACACCATCGAAGTCGCGCAGATCGCGCGCACGGTCGCTGGCGCTCTGGGACTGAACGTCGATCTGGTGGAATGCCTGGCGCTGGTGCACGACATCGGGCATCCGCCCTTCGGCCACGCCGGCGAAAAGGCGCTCGACGCCGCCATGCGCGCCCACGGCTTCTTCTTCGACCACAACCTGCACGCGCTACGCATCGTGGAGGATTTCGAGCTGCGCTATGCCGACTTCCGCGGCCTGAACCTCACGTTCGAGGTTCGTGAAGGCATCATCAAGCACTCGCGCGATTACTCCGCCGCGGAATTCCCTGAGCTTGCCGAATATCTGCTCGACCAGCGCCCGCCGCTCGAGGCCCAGCTCATCGACCTGGCCGACGAGATCGCCTACCACACCGCCGACCTCGACGACGGTACGGAGGCGCGCATCCTCGCCGCGGAGGAGATCCGCGCCGGGGTGCCTGTGTTCGATATGTTCTATCGCCAAGCCGAGGCGCGCCGCGCGGATGCCTTGCCCAAGCTCAAGTTCAACGAAGCGGTGCGGAACGTATTGAACCTGCTGGTCACCGATCTGATTGAGAACACGGTGACGCGGGTACGCGCGGCCGGCATCGAAGGTGTGGAAGGTGTGCGGCGCCATCCCGAGCGCCTGGTGTCATTCAGCCCCGAGGTGGAAGAGCATCGCAACCAGCTCCGCCGGTTCCTCTACGAGCGGCTCTACCTCAGCCCCGACCTGAACCCGGAGAAAGACACGGCCGAGCGTACGGTTCGGGAATTGTTCGACTACTGGACCAGCCGTCCGCAGGCCCTGCCCGCCAGCTATCGGGAGAAGACGCGCCACGAGCCCTTGCCACGGGTGGTCTGCGATTACATCGCCGGCATGACCGAAAACTTCATCCAGGAACAGCACGCGGCACTCTGCGGAAGGAGGACGGCGGTACCGCGGTAGCGCCTGGCCCGCCCTATCAAAATTACCCGTGCCGTCCATTTCCTACCTATCGCGGCCAGGATGCCCAAGCGACACCCACTTCAAAATAAATGAGTTAGCTTCAAACTTCGGGACCCGAGTTTGGCCCTTCATTTGATTACAAAAGGAGCGCTACGCGCTCCCAGGTGCAAGCAGAGAGGCGTGCAGTCGGGTGGTGAGCTCCTACTCCGGGGTTCCCAAGGAAGCCGCTTTCGCTTCGTTGGGTGGTGACTCCGATGCTCTCCCGGCTACTTCGGAGGAAATCGATCATGAAAAGCAAGTTTCTGTTGGCGCTGCCCTTAGCTGCGGTTTTGGCTGTTCCAGGATTGGCGCAGCAGACGCAATCCAGCAGTTCCAGCCAAACCCCTCAGACCGACCAGAGCCAGAGCGCGCCGGCGCCGACCGGCGATCAGAGCACACAGTCTAATCCCAACGGCCACGAGCCGCTGACGTACGAGCGGCATGAAGGCTTTTGGGGCCACCTGAACCCGTTCGCGCGTAAGAAGTACGTCCAGAAGCAGTTGGACCCGGTGCGCGGCCGCCTGAACGAGCTGGATGAGATCACGGCACAGAACGCCAAGGCTATCAAGGACGTGGATGCGCGCGCGCAGGAAGGCATCCGACTGGCTTCGCTTAAGGCAAACGAGGCCGACATGCACGCCATTGACGCCGGCAACCGCGCTCAGCTTGCCAACCAGACGGCGCAGCAGGCCACTACCCGGCTGAACACGGTCGAGCACGTGGTGGACAACATCGACCAGTATCAGGCCGAAAGCCAGGCCGAAATCCACTTCAGGCCGGGGCAGATGGGTCTGAGTCCCAAGGCCAAGCAGGCCTTGGATGACATGGCCACCCCGCTCAAAGACCAGAAGGGATACATCATCGAGGTGCAAGGCTTCTCCTCCGGTCAAGGCCAGGAGGCCATCCGGAACTCGCAGCAGATGACGCAGTCCGTAGTGCGGTATCTAGTGCTGAAGCATGAGATCCCCGTGTACCGGATTTATATGATTGGCATGGGAAACGCTCCCGCCCCCGCCCCGGCCTCGGCCGAGGGGACCAAGCCGCAGCGCACGCGCGGCGGCAGGGTCGAGATCAGCCTGCTGAAGAACGGCGCTGGTGACTTGGCCTCTCCGGAGCCAACGACGCAATCCGAAGTGAAGTAAGCCCACGACGGGCCTTCCCCCCGAGCCTCCTGGTAGCAATGCCGGGAGGCTCTTACTTTTTCCTCAGCGTCTCGTGCTAGGCTGGTTTCACCCGCCGTGCCCGAAACCATCTACTACTCGCGCATCAGCTCACCGGTCGGACCTCTGCTATTGGCGGTTTCCGAGCGCGGGCTGGTGGCGCTCGAGTTCGGCCGTGGGAAGATCGCGGCGGGATGGGTGGAATCCGAAGAGAAAACCGCAGCCTGCGCGCGCCAGCTCGAGGAATATTTTGCGGGGCGCCGGCGACGCTTCGACCTGCCGCTCGACCTGCGTGGCACCGACTTCCGAAAAAGCTGCTGGCGCGAGCTGTTGAAGATCCCATACGGCGAGACGCGCTCGTACGCGGATATCGCTCGCGCCATCGGCAAGCCGGCGGCGGTGCGCGCGGTGGGACTGGCGAACGGGCAGAACCCCGTCGCGATCATCGTGCCCTGCCACCGGGTGATCGGCTCCGACGGCTCGCTCACCGGTTACGGCGGAGGCCTGGAGGCTAAGCGCCGGCTGTTGGAGTTGGAGGGAGGGTTAAGCGGATCGCTGGTTTAGCCATGATTCGCTTTTTATTCGCCAAAGAGGTAGTTCCAGAGTATACTTACTTCCATTCTACTCCCTGACCCAGCTAGCCGATGGGATGTAGGCTATGGTGCTATTTTCAAGTTCTGAGAGGGGGATATGGCTGACGAAAAGGTACGTGCGGTCGAGCTGGCGGTTTCACAGATCGAGAAGCAGTTCGGCAAAGGCTCCATCATGCGGCTGGGGACGAAGGAGGCGATCGTTCCCATCTCGGTGATCCCCACTGGGGCGCTGTCGTTTGACGCGGCGCTGGGCGTGGGCGGCTTCCCCCGCGGACGGGTGGTCGAAGTGTTCGGGCCGGAATCTTCCGGCAAAACCACGATCGCGCTGCAGGTGATCGCGGAAGCACAGAAGTCCGGCGGGATGGCGGCCTTCGTGGATGCCGAGCATGCGCTCGATCCCGGCTACGCCAAGAAGCTGGGCGTGGACGTGGACAATCTGCTGGTCTCGCAGCCCGACTATGGCGAACAGGCGCTGGAGATCGCCGAAGCGCTCGTGCGCTCGGGCGCCATCGATGTACTGGTGGTGGACTCGGTGGCGGCGCTGGTCCCCAAGGCCGAGCTCGATGGCGAAATGGGCGACAGCCACGTCGGCCTGCAGGCGCGCCTGATGTCGCAGGCGCTGCGCAAGCTCACCGGCATCGTGTCGAAGTCGCGCACCTGCCTGATCTTCATCAACCAGATCCGCGAAAAAATCGGGGTGATGTTCGGCAATCCCGAGACCACCACCGGCGGCCGCGCGCTGAAGTTCTACGCCACCGTGCGCATCGACATCCGCCGCATTGCCGCCATCAAGGATGGCGAGAACGTCATCGGATCGCGCACCCGCGTCAAGGTCGTCAAGAACAAAGTGGCGGCGCCGTTCCGCGAGGCCGAATTCGATCTGATGTACGGCGAAGGCATCAGCCGCGAAGGTGATTTGATTGACCTGGCAGTCACGCACGAGATCGTCGAGAAGTCCGGCGCGTGGTTCAGCTACAAGGGGGAACGCATCGGCCAGGGACGCGAGAACGCCCGTCAGTTCCTGAAGGACAACCGCGACATTGCCCGCAAGATCGAAGACGAAGTGCGCAAGAAGCTCGGCATGCCTGCTTTGGGCGGCGGCGACAAGACCCCCGTCCAGATGCCGGCGCCGGCGGACAGCCACGCCGCTCGGGTGACGGTGGGCGCGGGAAGGCGGTAGACGCGAATCCCGCCTGAGGAAGACCGCGTCTCCCTGCGGGGGTATACGCAGCGCATGGAGACGGGTCGGAATCTTCAAGAAGACGACGTAAGGCTGTTTGAGGGCACCCTACGCCTCGCCCAGTCGGCCAAGGGCGCCCGTTCCGGCTAGCTTTCCCCGACGGCCGGATGATTGTGAAGCTCGCCGACGGCCATGAGCTTTCCGTCCGATTGGATTGCTTTCCCAGACTGCAGCGCGCTTCGACACGTGAACGCAAAAAGTGGGAACTGATCGGTGGCGGTCTTGGCATCCATAGGCCGCTTAATTTCGGTCGAGAACCTCTTGGCACCGCGGCCGCACCGCCGGCGCAAAGCAGTTGCGCCTTAGTACTCGCCTCGTTGCTACCGATTGCCACCTGTGTGCCCCACGGCTTAGAATCGCACTGCCACCGACTTCCCACAATTCCGAGGGGCTTTGAAAGGCGTCATTGCCATCTATCCCGGCTCGTTCGATCCGCCTACCAACGGACATCTCGACCTGATCGAGCGCGGCAGCAATATCTTCGATAAGCTTGTCGTGGCGGTGCTGCGTAATCCCGGAAAGGACGAGCCCCTGTTTACGGTAGAAGAGCGCAGGGAGATGCTGGCGACGCTGGTCCGGCCCTGGAAGAACGTGGTCATCGATTCCTTCGAAGGCCTGCTGGTGGACTATGCGCGGGGGCTGGGGGCGCACGCGCTGCTGCGCGGTATTCGCGCCATCAGCGACTACGAATACGAACTGCAGATGGCGCTGATGAACCGCAAGCTTGAGCCCCAACTGGAGACCGTTTTCATGCTGCCCGCAGAAAAGTACTCCTACCTCAGCTCGCGACTCATCAAAGACGTATTCCAGCTTGGGGGGTCGGTGCGCGGGCTGGTTCCACCTCTGGTCGAGCAGAAACTGCGCCACAAGGTGAACGGCGGCCGCCGGCCTGGACTGGTCACAAAAACGGGGGAATCGTTATGAGCACAGTCGCAGAAGCCAGAAGAACGCTGACCGACCGCATTCAGCGCATCGAGGTCTCGGCCACCATGGCGGTGGTGAATGAAGCGGAGAAGCTGCGCGCCGCGGGTGTCGACTTGGTGGATTTTGGCGCGGGCGAGCCCCACTTCGCGACGCCGCAGCACATCAAGGACGCGGCCATCCTCGCCATCCAGCAGAACTTCACTAAGTACACCGCGGTGCCAGGCACGGCCGAAGTGCGCGACTCGATCGTCCATCGCCACAACGTGGACTTCGACTCCGACTACAAGCGCGAGGAGGTGATTGCATCCACTGGCGGCAAGCACGCTCTGTTCAATGCAATCCAAGTGCTGGTGGACCACGGCGACGAGGTCATCCTGCCGGTGCCCTACTGGGTGTCGTTCAAGGACATGATCCGCTACTCGGGGGGAGAGCCGGTGCTGGTCGCAGCCGACGAGGCGCGCGACTTCGCGCTCACCGCCGGGATGATCGAGCGTGCCATCACGCCGCGCACCAAGCTCATCATCCTGAACTCGCCCTCCAACCCGTCCGGAGCGGTGATGAGCCCCGAGGACATGGCGGCCATCGTGCGCCTGGCCCACCAGCGCGGCATCTACGTGATCTCCGACGAGTGCTACGTCTACCTGAACTTCACGGGGAAGCGGTTCTCAGCGGGCTCGCTGCGCGACGCCAAGGAGCACCTGCTTATCGTGGGCTCGCTCTCCAAGACCTACGCCATGACCGGCTGGCGCCTGGGATACACCATGGCACCGGCGCCCATCGTGGCGGCCATGAGCAAGCTGCAGAGCCAGCAGACGTCGAATCCCACCTCAATCGTGCAGAAAGCCGCAGTGGCTGCTCTGAAAGGTCCGCAGGAGTGCGTTGAACAGATGCTGACCGAATATATCGCGCTGCGCGATCACGTGCTGGAGGGATTGCGGACCATCCCCGGGTTGCGCTGCGTAAAGCCGCAGGGCGCCTTCTACGTGTATCCCAATGTCTCGAACTTCTTCGGACGGAAAGGACTGAACTCGGCGTCCGACATCGCAGGAAGGCTGTTGCGAGAGGCGCACGTAGCGGTCGTGCCAGGAGAAGGATTCGGGACGCGGGAGCACGTCCGCGTCTCCTACGCCACGTCGCGGAAGGAGCTCGATCGGGGCGTAGAACGCATGCGGCGGTTCTTCGCCGCGCTTTAATGTCCGCCTTGTATCCATTCTTATTGCGGCCGGAGTTCGTCGAGCGTCCCTGGGGCGCTCGCAACCTCTCGCCCATCTATCCCGGGCATCGCTGCGAGAAGCCGGTGGGGGAAGTCTGGCTCACCGGAGACGAGAACCGCGTTTCGAACGGCCCGCTCGCCGGCCGGACGCTGGGCGAACTGTGCCGCGAATACGGAC
>Ga0187776_10002085_pt1 | contig 10105 bp, 8 predicted proteins | sample 0216_BV02_MP12_2_FD_132426 | JGI IMG/M metagenome (GOLD analysis project Ga0187776, IMG submission 132426) | Tropical peat soil microbial communities from peatlands in Department of Meta, Colombia - 0216_BV02_MP12_20_MG | ecosystem: Environmental > Terrestrial > Soil > Wetlands > Peat | place...
CACGATGCCGTCGGCGAGGTGCTGGCGCCGGCCGCGGTTGTAAGCCAGGATGGCGCGGGAGATCACCGGGGTGGGAGTCACGCCGTCGTCGCTTTGAATGACGGTCTCCACCCCGTTGGCCGCCAGCACCTCCAGCGCGGTGTGCTGCGCCGGGGCAGAGAGCGCGTGCGTGTCCTTGCCCAGGTAGAGCGGGCCGTCGGTACCCTGGGCGCGCCGCCAGTCGCAGATGGCCTGGGTGATGGCCAGGATGTGGTCCTCGGTGAAGGTGGCGCGCAGGGGCGAGCCGCGGTGTCCGCTGGTGCCGAAGCTGACCAATTGATTGGGATCGGCGAGGTCGGGCTTGCGGGCGAAGTACTCGCGCTCCAGGCGGGCCACGTCCACGAGAATCTCGCGGGGGGCGGGCCGCCCCGCCAGCGGGGAGAGCGACTCTTCTTTCTTGGCCTGGCTCGCCATCTCCTCTATTAGACCACCGGCGGGGCCGCCAGGCAGAGGGCGGCAGCGCCGGTGATGCCGGAGTCCTCGCCGTAGTGGGCGCGTACCAACGGGATCTCGCGGCAGCGCGAGTTGATGGACCACTGCGGCAACTGCGCCCGGATGTGCTCGAACCACTCCGCGAACAGCTCACCCATGCCGCCGCCGAAGATGAGGACCTCGGGCTCCAGCACGTCGATCACATCGCCCAGCCAGATGGCCAGCAGGTCGGCGGTGTCGCGCAGAACGGCAGTGGCGAAGGGATCGCCCGCGCGCCAGGCCGCGGCCACGACCTCCGCGGTGACTGCCTGCGGATCCCCTCCCGCCAGCTCCAGGACCTTGGCTCCGGCTGGGCCCGCGGCGGCCAGGCGCTCGCGGGCGCGTTGGGCCATCGCCGGCCCGGAGGCCAGAGCCTCGATGCAGCCGCGCTTGCCGCAGCCGCAGCGCGGACCGCGATAGTCGATGGAGATGTGCCCGGCCTCCACGGCCGCCCCCGTGCGCCCGTGATAGATGCGGCCGTCCAGCACCAGGCCGGTGCCGATGCCGGTCCCCAGCGTGGCGTAGAAGACGTAGCGAAAGCCGGCGCCGGCGCCCCACAGGGCTTCGGCCAGGGCGGCGGCGTTGGCATCGTTTTCGATGTGCGTGGGCAGGCCGTGCGCCTTCTGGATCTCTTCCACCAGGGGGAAATTGCGCCAGCAGGGCAGGTTGGGAGGATTGAGGACCACCCCGCGCTCCGGATCGAGCGGGCCCGGGCTGCTGATGCCGATGGCGGACGGCGCTGTCCCCTTCCCCGGTTGCGCCTGCAGAGCGGCGGCGATGGCACTCTGCACCGAGCGCAGTCCCGCGGCCGCGTCTTCGCGGCTCACCATGGGCACGCGTGCCTTGGCCAGGATGCGCCCGCGCGCGTCCACCAGCCCCGCGGCCACCTTGGTGCCACCGATATCCACGCCTAGAAAAACCGGTTCCACGCGACTCCCTCGCACGGGCGGTGGGAACGGCATCCTAGCCCCGCCCCGTGGCTTGCGAGTATACTGCCGCCGCCTTCGGGTCCCCAGAGCGGACCCGCGAGAGAGACCTCCATGAACGGCACGGTCGTTGGCGTTCTGCTGTTGTTAGTTGCCGGGGCGATGAACGGCAGCTTCACGCTGCCCATGAAGTTCACCAAGGGGTGGGCCTGGGAGAACACCTGGCTGGCCTGGACCTTCTGGGCCCTGGTGCTGTTCCCGCCGACCGTGACCCTGGCCACGGTGCCTGCGCTGCGCCAGGTGTATGGCAACGCGCCCGGCAGTGCGCTGGTCATCGTGATCGCCTGCGGGGCCGGCTGGGGGATCTCGCAGGTTTTCTTCGGGCTGGCGGTGGATGCGGTGGGCATCGCTCTGGCGTTCTCCGTGATCCTGGGCCTGGCGGCGGCGGTAGGCAGCCTGGTGCCGCTCATCCGCCTGCACCCGGAGCAGATCTTCACCGCGCAGGGTCTGGAGGTGCTGGGCGGCGTGGCCCTGGTGCTGGTGGGCGTGGGCGTGTGCGGGGTGGCAGGGCGCAAGCGCGAAGCCGCGCTGGGGCAGGCGCCACAGAAGGCTTCGGTGTCGCGCGGCCTGCTGTATTGCTGCATCAGCGGGGTCGGCTCGGCGCTGGTGAACTTCGGCTTGGCCTTCGGCCAGCCCCTGCTGGCGGCGGCGCAGAAACTGGGCGCCTCGCCCACTTGGTCGCCCAACGCCGTCTGGATGCCGCTGATGTGCGCCGGCGGCGTCCCCAACCTTGTTTACTGCGCCTACCTGCTGCGCAAGAACCGCACCGGAAGCCGCTTCGGCAGCCGCGGCACCGCCGGCTACTTCCTGCTGGCGGGCGTGATGGGCGTCTTCTGGTTCGGCAGCACGCTGATGTACGGCGTGGCGGCGGGGCGGCTGGGTTCGCTGGGCACGGTGCTGGGCTGGCCGCTGTTCATGTCGCTCATCGTGATCACCGCCAGCTTCTGGGGCGTGGTCACCAAGGAGTGGAAGGGCACGGGCCGGCGCCCGCTGCAAGTCATGTTCGCGGGCGTCTCCGTGCTGGTGGTGGCGATCTTCGTGCTCGCTTCCGCCAGCCGCTGACGGCGGCAGCGCGACGTCGAGGAGGCTCCTATGAGAAACACCATCCTGCGCTGTGCGCCCGGCTTGCTCCTTCTCGCCGCGCTCCCCGCTCTGGCGCTTCCGCCCCAGGCCGCCGGCGCGCCAAACGCGGCGCGCGACTGGAAGCCTATCGTCGCCCGCTTCGACGCCATCACCACCATCCCGCTGCCCGAGTGGCGCTTCCATGCGGTGGACGGCACGCCCGGCGAGGCCGAGGAGACCGACGACACAAGCTGGCAGTCCTACCAGACAAGAAAGGAGTGGACCACGGGTTCGGCGTGGCTGCGCCGCACAGTGGAACTGCCTGCGCTGTTGCACGGCTACGACCTTCGCGGCGCGCGCCTGCTGCTGCACATCGACCTGGAGGGCGAGACCACGCCGCGGGTGGCGGTGTACGTCAACGGGCGGCAGGTGGCCGAAGGCGAGGACCTGGACACTGCTCTGATCTCGCCCAGCGTCGAGCCCGGGACGAAGCTGCTGCTCGCCATCCGCGTGCAGGTGCTGCCCGGCAAGACCGTGCTGCGGCGGTCGCAGCTCGACTTCCAGCCTGCGCCCGGCCGCCCCGATCCTCGCATGCTGCTGGAGGAGTGCCAGTCCGCCGACCTGGTGATCCGCGGCGTCGCCGAACAGCAGGCGGAGCGTGAGGCCTACGTGGATTCCGCCCTGGCGGCGGTGGACTGGGCCGCGCTGGAGCGCGGCGACCAGGCCGGCTTCGACCAGTCTCTGCGCGCGGCCCAGGCGAAGCTGCAGCCGCTGGATGCCTGGCTGAAGAGCTTCACCATCCACGCCACCGGCAACACCCACATCGACATGGCCTGGCTGTGGCCGGCCAGCGAGACCGTGGACGTGGTGCGCAACACCTTCTCCAGCGCCCTGGAACTCATGCAGGAGTACCCCGACTTCACCTTCACCATGTCCACCGCCCAGGCCTACGCCTGGATGGAGGAGAAGTACCCCTCGCTCTTCCAGCAGATCCAGGAGCGGGTGAAGGAGGGGCGGTGGGAACCCATCGGCGGCATGTGGGTAGAGCCCGACCTCAACATCCCGGACGGCGAGTCGCTGGTGCGCCAGATCCTGATCGGCAAGCGCTACTTCAAAGAAAAGTTAGGCGTGGACATCCGCACCGGGTGGAACCCCGACTCCTTCGGCTACAACTGGCAACTGCCGCAGATCTACAAGAAGTCGGGCTTCGACTTCTTCGTCACCCAGAAGATCTACTGGAACGAGACCACCAAGTTCCCCTACTCCGTCTTCTGGTGGGAGTCGCCCGACGGCACCCGCATCCTGACCTATTTCCCGCACGACTACGCCAATCCGCTGGAACCCGTGCGCATGGCCGATCATCTGGGCGAGTTCCAGCGCAAGGCCCACTACCCCGAGATGATGTTCCTCTACGGCGTGGGCGACCACGGCGGCGGACCCACGCGCGAGATGCTGGAAACGGCGCGCCGCTGGCAGCAGCCGGGGGCCATCTATCCCCGCCTCGAATTGGGCAAGGCGCAGCCCTACCTCGATCAGTTGGCCGCCGCCGCTCCCCAGGCCAACTTCCCCGTCTGGGACAGCGAGCTTTATTTGGAGTATCACCGCGGCACCTTCACCACCCAGGCCGAGACCAAGAAGGCGAACCGGCGCAACGAAGTGCTGCTGCTGGAGGCGGAGAAGTTCTCCTCCCTGGCTTCGCTCTACGGGCGGCCGTATCCGCAGGCCGATCTCACCGAGGCCTGGAAAAAGGTGCTGTTCAACCAGTTCCACGACATCATGGCGGGCTCGGGCATCCACGCGCTGTACGTGGACGCCGGCCGCGACCACGCCGAGGTGCGCCGCACCGGCCGCCAGGAGCTTCATGAAGCGCTGGGCGAGCTCGCCGCCCACGCCGCCACCGCCGGGCCCGGCGTCCCCGTGGTGGTCTTCAATCCGCTCTCCTGGACTCGCACCGGGGTGGTCGAGGTGGAAGCGCAGTTCGACCGGGCGGCTCCCGCGGTGGAAGTGCGCGCGCCGTCGGGCGAGATCATGCTCTCCGAGAACGGGCCGCTCGACCCAGCCACCCACCGGGCGAGCGTGCGCTTCGTCGCACAGGATGTGCCCGCGCTCGGCTACGCCGTCTTTCACCTGGTGCCCGTCGCCCGCGCCCAGCTCCAGCCTTCTCCCCTGGTGGCCTCGGTCGACACCCTGGAGAACGAGTTCCTGCGGGTGCGCGTGGACCCCGCGACCGGCTGCATCACCAGCCTCTTCGACAAGGCGCACCAGCGGGAGGCGCTGCCTCCCGGCGCCTGCGGCAACCTGCTCCAGACCTTTGTGGACAAGCCCAAGGCCTGGGACGCCTGGAACATCGACGCCGACTTCGAGAAGCAGAAGTGGGACCTCACCCAGCCGGAGGAGGTCAGGCTGGTGGAGAGCGGCCCGGTGCGCGCCGTCCTGCGCGTGGTCAAGAAGTTCCAGAGGTCCACCTTCACCCAGGACATCACCGTCTACGCCCATGTGCCGCGGGTGGACGTGCGCATGTCGGCCGACTGGCACGAGCAGCACATCCTGCTGAAAGTAGCCTTCCCCGTGGGCGCGCACAGCGACTTCGCCACCTTCGAGATCCCCTACGGCAGCATCCAGCGCCCCACCACGCGCAACACCCCCGCGGAGCAGGCGCAGTTCGAGGTGCCGGCGCTGCGCTGGGCCGACCTCTCCGATGCCCACGGCGGTCTCAGCCTGCTCAACGACTGCAAGTACGGCTACGACGCCAAGGGCAACGTGCTGCGGCTGTCGCTGCTGCGCTCGCCGGTGTGGCCCGATCCCACCGCCGACCAGGGTTTCCACCGCTTCACCTACTCCCTCTACCCTCACGCCGGCTCCTGGAAGGACGCCGACACCGTGCACCAGGGATACGAGCTCAATACTCCCTTGCTGGCCATGGCCGCGGCGCCCCACCCCGGGCCGTTGCCCGCCGCCTTCTCCTTCGCCTCGCTCGCGCCCGGCAACCTCGTGCTCACCGCCGTCAAGAAGGCGGAGGACGACGATGGCCTGATCTTCCGCTTCTACGAATCCGCCGGGCGCAAGACCGAGGCCCGGCTGCGGCTTCCCGCCGGCGCCGAACGCGCCTGGGAGACCAACCTGATGGAGAAGCCGGAGCGGGAACTCTCCCTCCACGACGGCGAGGTGAGGCTGGCCACCGGTCCCTACGAGATCAAGTGCGTGAAGGTGATGTTCGCGGCGCCGGCGCAAGCCGCCGGCCCGCATCCTCAACCGTGAATCGTGGACTCCAGGAAGAGAGGTTCTTTCATGCCACGAATCGAAGAGCGCTTGCGGAGCCTGGGGCTGGTTTTGCCTCCGCCGACGAAGCCGCCACAGGGCGTGGTCTTCCCTTTTCAGTTCGTGCGTGTCGTGGGCCGACGGGCGCTGATCTCCGGACACGGCCCGCAGAGCCCCGACGGCGCCGTCGCCGAGCCGCGCGGCAAAGTGGGGCGCGAACTCACCCTGGAACAGGGCTACACCGCGGCGCGGCTCACCGCGCTCTCCATCCTGGGCAGCCTGCAGCGCGCACTCGGCGACCTGGACCGCATCGCCGCCTGGGGCCGCGTCCTCGGCATGGTCAACTCGGCGCCCGGCTTCAATCGCCAGCCCGCCGTCATCAACGGCTTCTCCGACCTCATCCTGGAGGTCTTCGGGCCGGACACCGGAGCGCACAGCCGCAGCGCGGTGGGCATGGCCGAGCTGCCCTTCGACATCCCGGTGGAGATCGAAGGCGAGGTAGAACTGATCGGATGACTCAGGCCGTGCCGGCAGGCTCGGGCGGACCCAATTCCGCCTCCAGCAGTCCCATCTGCTCGAGGATCTCGTAGGTGCGGGCGGCCTCGGCGGCGTCTACCTTGCTGATGGCGAAGCCCACGTGCACCATCACGTAGTCGCCGACCCCGGCCTCGGGAACGAAGTCCAGGTAGGCCTGCTTGGTGATGCCGCCGAACATCACGCGGGCGGTGCGCGCGCCGCCGCGCTCTTCGGTGGAGAGGATCTTTCCGGGCACGGCCAGGCACATGACGGCTTCTCCTTAACCCTTGGCGGCCGGCAGGGCGAACTTGGGCGCCGCCCCATTGCCGGGCTGGGGCGGGCGGGGCTTGTGGCTCTTGTTGCGATGGTAGAAGCAGTTGCGCTTCACCAACTGGCGGACCAGGCACTTCTCGCGGAAGTAGATGCCGCACTGCAGGCAGACCTCGTCCACCTTGGCGGTGTGGTCCACGAGGCCGGCGGAGAGGCGGTCGAGCAGTTGGGAGGCGCGCCTCAGATCCTCGGGTGCGAACTGGCGGAAGATGCGGGCCAGCTTGCGGTCCTTGAGTTGGGCGTAGGCGTCCAGCAGGCGCTGGGCGGGCGGGGTGAGGGAGAGGCGGATCTCGCGGCGGTCGGGGGCGCCCTCGCAGCGGCCCAGCAGCCCCTGGCGCACCAGCTTGTCCACCGCCTTGCTGGCGGCGGCGTTGGAGATGCCCAGGAAGAGGGCGACGTCCCCGATGGTGCGGGCGTCGGTCATCTCCACCAGCTTGAGCAGGCGGAACTGGGAGAAGGTGAGCTCGGCGCCGGCCACCTCACGCAGCAGGCGCTTCTCCACCACGTCGTTCACCGCCGAGGTGAAGATGTGGGCGCTGCCCAGGAAGTCGTGGATCACCTCTCCGCTGCGGGTACCGGCCATGATGTTGCTTTCCCTCCGAAATAGTTTCTCAAGTTAATTAATGCCCGGGGACGGCGCCCCTGTCAAGTCCTCCCCGGCCCTCCCGCGACCCTCGCCGCCGAAGTACCGGCCTGTCAGCCAGCCGGCGGCGCGCGGCAGGGCGGCTCCCACCTCGGGCGAGAGGCCGGGACGGATCTCCTCCGGCAAGGGTCCGGTCTGGCAAGCCAGCACCCGTACCTCTACCCCGCAGCTCTCCTGCAATTCGCGCAGCAGGTTGGAGGTGGGGAGCTGGTGCAGGGAGAAGTCGTCGAGCTTGACCGCCGGGATCTCGGCGGGATCGAGCTCGAACAGTTCCCCGGGGGCGCGGCCGGCGTCGAAGGCGTCGAGGATGAGCAGGCGGCGCGGCCGGCGCGGGCTGAGGCACAGGGTGAAGAGCAGCTTGCGCACCCCCGTGCCCACGTCCAGCAGGCAGACGGCTTCGGGGACGTCGCAGTGGGCCGCGACGTAGTCCACCAAGGCGCACCCGAAACCGTCATCGCCAAACAGGGTGTTGCCGCAGCCCAGCACCAGGGTGGGCTTGAGGCAAAACTCCGGCAGCTCGCTTGGCTCCGCTTCCAGCATGGCCGTGGCGGAGGAGCGGGAGAGCGGGCTCCCCTTCCTCCGTCCTCCTACCTTCCCTTCCTCGATGCGCGGGCTAGTTGGCCAGCGAATCGAGCAGCTTGCCTTCCGCGTCCACGATGTCCAGGCGCACCGCCAGCTTGCCGTCCAGACGATGGGTAGCGCAGGAGAGGCAAGGATCGTAGGCGCGGATGGACATCTCCACGGTGTTGAGCACTCCCTGGTCATACTTGCCGTCGTGAATGAGGCTCTTGGCGGCCTGGGTGACCGACATGTTGATGGGAGCGTTGTTGTGGGTGGTGCCGACGATGAGGTTGACGTTGGTCACCATGCCGTCGGCATCGGTCTCGTAGTCGTGGATGAGAGTGCCGCGCGGGGCCTCGGTCACGCCCACGCCGCGCGCCGCCCGGGGGGTCACCTTCACGCGGGTCTCGGTGCTGGTGATCTCCGGATCGTCGAGCAGGCGGACGGCATTCTCGGCGTTGTAGAGCAGTTCGATCAGCCGCGCCCAGTGATAGAGCAGGGTGAGCTGCGCGGGCCGCCCGAACTTCTGGCGGAACTCCTCCAGCTCCTTTTGCGCCAAGGGAGTGGCGATCTTGTCGCAGACGTTGATGCGCGCCAGGGTATTGGTGCGGTACACGCCCTGGGGCTTGTCCACGTCCATGGAAAAGCCTTCGCCCCACTTCTTGGCGTAGGGGAACTTCAGGTAGCTCCAGGGCTCGATGTGCTCGGCGATGAAGTCGGTGTAGTGGTCGTAGGAGAAGTCCTCGAACGAGCCGTCCGGCTTCATCAGGCGGGCTTGGCCGTCGTAGAGGTCGAGCGCGCCGTCCTTGCTCACCGTGCCCAGGAACCCGGTGGTGATCACCCCCAGCGACTTCACCACCTCCAGGTACTTGGGGAAGACGTTCTCCTTGGCGAAGGCGATGGAGAACTTGGCCAATTCCAGGGCCTCGTCCGCCATCTTGCGGAGCTGGTCGCGCTCGGCGGGCAGCAGGGGCTTGCTGAAACCGCCGGGCACCGCCGCCTGGGGATGGATGGGCTTGCCCGCCAGGATCTCGAGCATCTTGGCGCACATGTGCCGCACCTTGACCACGCGGCGGGCGACCTCGGGCGCGGCCTGCAGGATGCCGATCACGTTGCGCACCGAGTAATCGGCGTCCGGGCCGAGCAGGAAGTCGGCGCCCGCCAGGAAGTAGAAGTGCAGGATGTGCTCCTCCATGTAGGCGACCGAGTTGCAGAGTTCGCGCAGCTTGGCGCCCGCGGGCGGGGGTGTGACCCCGAAGACCGCGTCGGTGGCCTTGGCCGCCGCCAGATGGTGCGACCAGGGACAGACGCCGCAGATGCGCGGGGTGATGCGGGGCATGTCCTCCACCGGGCGGCCCAGGCAGAACTTCTCGAAGCCGCGCAGTTCGATGACGTTGACCCGCGCCGTGTCCACGTTGCCGGCGTCGTTGAGCTGGATGGTGACCTTGGCGTGGCCCTCGATGCGGGTGACGGGTTGGATCACGAGTGTCTTAGCCATGGTTCACCTCTTGGGCAGGGGACGGAGTCGTCCCGCGCCGGCAAATCGGTTGAAGGTGGCGGCCCGGTCCGGGATCTGCTTGGGATCCAGGCCGATGGAAGCGAGCGCGCCCATCATGTCGACCATGGGGTTGGCCTTCTCCGAGAGCGGCCCGAAGCAGCCCTCGCAAGGCATGTAAGCGCGGATGCAGCGGGGCACACCTTCAGAGCCGCCGCAGCCGGAGCGGGTGGCCGGACCCAGGCAGAGCAAGCCCTGCTCCATCAGGCAGCGCATCTCGCCGAGGGGCGCGCCGGGGGTGAACTCCGGCGCCTCCAGGCGGCGCTTCAAGGTGGAGACGGCCTTCTTCTCACGCTTGGTGGGACACTCGTCGCAGACGCTCTTGCTGGGCAGGGGGAAGGGTTCTCCCTTGAGCAGCGCCAGCAGCGCGCCCGCCACCATCTCGGGGGTGGTGGGACATCCGGGCAGATAGACGTCCACCGGCACCACCTCGTGCACCGCGTAGACCCGGTCGGTCAGCGCCGGGATCTGTTCGTGGGGCAGGCCGTTGGCTTCCGTGGACTTGCTGCCGCGATAGACCTTTTCCAGCAGCTCTTCGGTCTGGTACTGGTTGGCGAGGGCGGGAACACCGCCGAAGCAGGCGCAGGAGCCCAGCGCGATCAGGGTCTTCGTCTTCTTGCGCATCTCCTGGGCCAGCTTCTTGTGTTCTTCGGAGCGGATTCCCCCGGATATGATCCCGATCTC
>Ga0187776_10002086_pt1 | contig 10103 bp, 11 predicted proteins | sample 0216_BV02_MP12_2_FD_132426 | JGI IMG/M metagenome (GOLD analysis project Ga0187776, IMG submission 132426) | Tropical peat soil microbial communities from peatlands in Department of Meta, Colombia - 0216_BV02_MP12_20_MG | ecosystem: Environmental > Terrestrial > Soil > Wetlands > Peat | place...
ACGGGAACAATCGGGCATAGTTCTTATTTCGATAGGAAAAATGCCCTATTTCAGGACCGAAAATGTGTCAGATGAGATGAGTATCTATTCGGAAAGCATACTCTCGGCTATCCGGGGCTATCTTGCCTCTTGATTGTATTGCTGAAAAACCTTTCTTAAGACAGTTCCTCATTATCAAAGCTTTTCATCTACCTCATGATCTTTCCTCAACAGCTATTCCATCAAATTATAGCGAATGGTGATATAGCGCCTTACATGTCGAATTCAGCAATAAAAAAGTCTCTCTCAATCTTTCTATCTCAATTATATGTTCTGAGAAAAAAGAAAAAAGGGATGTACCCTATCTGTCTACCAAATCTGTTGTGTACTGTTCCCTCTTTGAGCGGAAAGAAAAATCGGGTATACTTCAAATAAGTGAGGCCATATATATGATCAAAAGAAGAAATACTAAAGGAACGGAGTTTATTTTGATATTGCTCTTCTAAGATCTCATAGTGGAAGTATTTATTGGTCCATGGAAAAATACCATTTCTTATCAAAGTTAAGTGCCAATTATCGTGAAGCTCTTGAAGACCTGCTCCTTTTTAATGAAAAACAGTCAGATTATATGGACGATATCGCAAACAGTATTGAAAAATATGGTGCTCCCGAAGTTGTCAATGAGAGAGAAACTTTGCGCATCAAAATAGGGTCTCTTGATGATGCTCAATGTTTATTTGCTCTCGATAGTAAAGCTGAAGATGCCAACCTCATCGGTCTTATAATTTATTTTCGATGCGCGTTCAATAATATAACGGTTCTACATGTTGCGGTGGATAAAGAATATACTTTTGATGGAAAGTTCTCTGCTCAAAATCTGACATGGCAGTTGATAGAAAAGGTAAAGGCAAGTGCTGTGAAAATTAAGGGGGTTGAATCATTAATCATTTCTTATAGAAACATAACCTTTCCTATTAAGGAGTAGACCTTAATTTCGGTCCTGTGTAATATTGCCTGCTGGATTGAGCATTATGAGGAGGAAAATATGAAAAATATTTTTTTTATTCTGACGATTTGTTCATTTTTAGTTGGTTGTGTCAGTGCTGAAAGACAAGCCTTAATGAAAGATAAATACCCATATTATCCTGAGAATATTAAGCAAGCAATCGACCGCAACCTAATAGTTGAAGGTATGAATCAAGAACAAGTTTATTTAGCGCTTGGAAGAACTTATTGCAAATCAAATCAGGACTATAAGGGAAGAAATACGGAAGTTTGGTCTTACGAGCCCGACTCGTGGACTGGGAGACCCATGGGAACTTGGGATTGTTCCCAAGCAACACAGCACGTTTATTTTGAGAACGGCATAGTTATTGGATGGGATAATATGCAAAAGGCAAATATTGTTCCTTAAGGGGAATATGTGATGTGCGACATTTACAGCGGGGCATCAGAAGGCCACGAAAGAAGGTTGCAGATATCCCATTGAAGAGCTATTCAGAGCTATCAAGTGGTATAAAGCCTCCTACCGAGCCAGTTCAGTATCCTCATAAATAAGAGATGCCCGATATTGACCTCTGGCATAGAGAGGATAGTGCCTCCCATTGTTGTAATGTCATCTGTCTCTGTTATGCAGAAGTCTTTCAAGATCAGAGAGGTGAGGGTTCCCTTGTACGCTGTAGCAAGATTACCCATCAAATATTCAACTCTGCATATGTCAAAAAATTCTGTCACCTAAGGATCCAGCCCGTTCAGCACACGGTGCATTGTCACTTCGTTAAAGGTCGTACCAGGCCCGGTCTGGGGCAATAATCCGCTCGGCCTCGGTTGGCCCCCAGGTATTTGGTTCGTCCTCTTCGGCCCTCTTCTGACATGTTCGCTTTCAGATACCGGTAGGTAGGGGGAAAAGGGCCTCCGCGTATAAAGCAAATATATATAGATACTCCCTCTTTACGAAAGCAAAAAGAAGGTTAACCCGTCCGCAATGGCCCCTCGATGCGAGAGAAACCGAAGGTTAATCGTTGCCCCCTTCCATACGAACAAGATTGAGGGTTGAACAGGGCGCAATGGACATCTCCCTGCCGGATCATATTCTCTACAGCAGAGGCTCCTCCATCCGCGGGAGAAGGAACTCAGGGAGTATCTGCTCTTATGGTGTCGCTAATGCGCTGTTTATTGACGAATACACGGCGTTGACCTGCTGGCCGGCGCCTCTCAGCATAACGATTACTACAATTGCTATCAGAACGAGTATCAGAGCATACTCAATAAGCCCCTGCCCTTCTTCGCTGCGTAACGCAGTGAAAATCCTTACGATCAGTTTCTCGTGCAGTTCTTTCAACTTCTTCATAACTTCCTCCTTTCACACAGACCTTTTCTATTCTGGTTGCCACATAGTTTAATGATAAGCTTTTTTTGCATCATAGCTATGCTTGCAATTGCTCTTTAACATAGAATAATTGCTACAGAACGATGCAGATAACGAAGGTGCCAGAGGCATAGTATGATGGTTCAAAAAGGGGGATAAGATTTGGAGGAAACTACCGATGATAAAACTACTCATAGGCGTATTGTTAGTCATAGCTGCGGCATTATTGGTAATATGGGGGGATAATATTTTGGATTGAGGAACAGATGAATAAGGGGCGACACGTCGCCCGTTTTTTGTTTTTGGTGAGGGTTTGGTGAAGGAGAGTTTGACTTCTGTGCACCATTTGACCGTGATTATGTAAAATCAGACGCAATAACCCCTTGATTTAAAAAGGGTTGATTGGTGGAGGCGGCGGGAATCGAACCCGCGTCCGAAGGTACTACTCTTATGCTTCTACATGTGTAGGCTGTCTTTTGGCTTTCGGATTACGGAACGCCGGCAGTCAGGCTTTCAGAAATCCAATCTCCCTTATTCTCGCCTCAGGGTCAGAAGCACCCCCCCGAGGCCAGCCTGCTGATTGACGCTTTCTTCCGGCCACAGGCGATCCAAAAGAAGCGTGCCGCTTAATTAAGCAGCGAGTGCCAGTTCGTTGTTGGCTTTTGTGTTTGTTTCCATCTTTTTACGTGGTGATGGAGCCACGACATGCCACATAAGCCTCATAACCCCCGTCGAGCCCAATCGCCCCCGGAGATCACTTATAGTATACCATACTCAGCGATGGCTCTTCATCGCCCGTTCTATTTCTCTTTCGGCATCTCTCTTCTTGATCGTCTCTCTCTTTTCATACTGCTTCTTCCCCCTGGCAAGCCCTACCTCAACCTTAGCACGGGAATCCTTGAAGTATATCTTCAGGGGAATGAGGGAATAGCCTTTCTGTGCGGCCTTCCCCTGAAGTCTCTCGATCTCTTTCTTATGAAGCAGAAGTTTTCTAGTCCGCACGGGGTCATGGTTCATGATATTCCCGTGGGTATAAGGGCTGATGTGACAGTTCAGGAGAAAGACTTCAGAACCCTTTACGAGTACATAACTGTCTTTGAGGTTTGCGTTCCCTTCTCTGAGTGACTTTACCTCTGTTCCGGCGAGCACGATCCCTGCTTCTACAGTTTCCTCGATCGAGTAATCGTGGAAGGCTTTTCTATTCTGGGCAACGATTTTCATCTCAAATTGTACCATGATAGTGAAACAAAGGAAAGAACTGACAGCCCTCCGCCTATAGAAAAAGAGGTCAGTCCATTAAGGGGCGTGACATCTCTTACAGTCATCCAGTGGGAAGGCCGTCCTTAAATGACAGATTCCGCAGAATTCGAAGTGAAGGCTTCTCGTCATGGAAAAGTGCTTTGTCGTCTTCTGTTTGATATTGAAGATATCGGGATGGCAGTTGGCGCAGTCCAGCCACTGAGTGTGCGACTTGTGCGGAAAGACCGCGGCCGGTATGCAGCCCAATTCAGTATCGAGATAAAGTTTTTTATCAAAAGGCATCGGTTTATAATTACCGAGTATGGTATCCTTGGGTGTGATTAAACCTCTTTTGAAAGCGGCAACCCAGTCGATCTGATTCCCGAATAAAGCCCTCGGAAAAGTTGCCAAATTTTTAAATTTCTCCCTGCCGTAAGAAATATCCCCGTTATGACACTTGTCACAATTTTCCTTTGTATGCCCAAAGGCAACCTTGCCGTCGTGACAAGCCCCGCAGAACTTGCCTTCCTTATTCCCCTCTTCTGTAATTTCAGTCGTATTCAACTGCAAGGAAAACCCGAGTTCGAGATGGCAGACCCGGCATGTGTGTTTCATCCTGTGGCTCCAATGGGAAAATGTGACCGGCTTTACCCCGTTAGTGTCAGAGGTTCTATTGATGAGGATGTTGCCATACTGTTCAGGCGGAGGGAGCTTAGGAAGATCAAAGTACCCCGCGGTTACCGGCACAGCCAAGACAGATGCCACGGCGCACAAGAAAATCTGAAGCCTTCTCAATCCGTTCTTCATCTTTATTGCTTTCTCTCAGCTAATTCTTATCAGATCGATTGAAAATTGTCAAGGCTGCATTCTTTGAAAAAAGCCATGTATCTTTTTTTTGCTTACAAGATTTTTTGTTAATTTTCATTAGGCCTATTGTTTCATAAGTGCATTTGGGGACGATATAAAAAGAGTATAATAAACAGGAACAATTCTTCAGAAATGAACAGGAAACTCATAGAAAGGGCTGATTACCTGCTTTCTCAGGAAAAGGGGACGGTCTTCAAGGACCCGGGTGGGCGCGTAAGCGTGGCGCTGGTGTATCCGAATATCTATTCGGTCGGGATGTCGAATCTCGGTTTTCAGGGCGTCTATGGACTGCTGAATGGCATTAACGATGTCGTATGTGAACGGTGTTTCCTTCCTTCGCCGCACGACATGAAAGAACATGAAAGAACTCGAACCGAACTTTTCTCTCTTGAATCCAAAAGATCCCTCACGAGGTTTGACATAATAGCCTTTTCAGTTTCTTTTGAGAATGATTATCCGAACATAATGAGGATACTTCAGATGTCGCGAATACCCTTGAGAAGTTGTGAGAGGAAGGCTTCCCATCCGCTTGTGATCATGGGGGGCGTTTGCGCTTTTTTTAACCCCGAGCCCCTGGCTGAGTTCATGGACATGGTTTTTGTCGGAGAGGCGGAGGAGATGCTTCCGGAGTTCATCTCTGCTTACAGGAGTTCGGATACGAAGGAGGCCTTATTCGAAAAATCACTCACGATTGAGGGCATCTATATTCCCCGCTATTATTCGGTCACATACTCCGATTCGAACGCTCAGATCATTGAGCGGAGACCGCTGAATAACGCCCCGGAAATCATCAGAAAGCGTGCCGTCAAGGATATTTCCCGATCCTGTTTCAGACCCGCTATCATTACTCCCGAAGCTGAGTTTTCCGATATGTATCTCCTCGAGGCGATGCGCGGATGCCCGTGGTCCTGCAGGTTCTGTGTGGCAGGACATATTTACAATCCTGTAAGGAGTAAGGATCTGGATGCCCTTAAAGATGAGATAAGAGCCGCGTTGCCGATGACGGGCAGGGTCGGACTCGTAGGACCTTCCTTGTCGGAATATCCTCATGTGGAGGAAGTCCTCTCCATAGAGGGTGTCAATTTTTCGATTACGTCGCTGAGGGCGAGTCCGAAAAGCGGTCGCATTGTGGGATTGATGAGCGGACATAAGAGCGTTTCGATAGCGCCTGAAGCGGGTACCCAGAGGCTGAGGAATGTCATACATAAGAAAATTACAGATGATGACATATTCGAAACGGCAAGGCTCATTCTGGAAGGGGGGATAGAAACCTTGCGATTGTACTTCATGGTAGGACTTCCAACAGAAAATGAGGAAGACGTTGAGGGGATAGTCATTCTTGTCAAGAAGATACGTGCCAATACCCGACAGGGATTTATCAATTTAAGCGTAAGCACATTTGTCCCGAAACCGTTTACCCCTTTTCAGTGGCATCCTATGGCGCCCATAAGAGAGGTGAAGGAAAAGTTAAAATTCATAAAACAGGGACTATCCCAGGTGAAAGGAGTCAGAATATTCCACGACGTTCCCAGATACGCCTACATGCAGGGAACTCTGTCGCTTGGCGACAGGAGGGTTTCATCTCTCATAGAAAAGATCGCCTTTGAAGACGATATTGATTCGGCGTTTAAAACCTTTGAGATGAACAGGGACTTCTATATTTTCAGAAAAAAGGACTTAAGCGAAATTCTGCCCTGGGATTTCATCGATGCCGGTGTTACAAAAGAGAAACTTTGGAAGGAATATATGATAGCCCGCGGGATATGAATATCGTTTCATGGCCCTTTCCTGCTTCCCCAGAATCCACCGTCAAAAATATATGCGTGAGGACGACACCTTACTCATTTTCGGTCCGTCGAAGCTCCGGACCTCCTCCGCCACTGCGGATTCGCCGAGGCGAAGAGGGCTTTTCCCGGCGCGCATCGCCTTTCAGATGATGCAATAGGCGCCGCTGAATCCGCTCAGATGCTGTCCTCACACAAAGTTGATGGTGACGGGGCTTCCTGAGATTTTATTGAAATTTCGCGGCAGAGATACTACTATATTACTTTTGAGAAAGAAATCTGTCGAAAACATAGTAATCAATGTCATGCTCCTAAACAACATAAAAGAGGTATATAAGAGGATCTCTCAAGCTGCCATGAGAGCCGGAAGAAGCCCCGAAGAGGTGAAGCTCGTTGCCGTCACGAAAGGTGCGGGAGTTGAGGCGGTTGTAGAATCGATAGATATCGGGCTGAGGGATTTCGGGGAGAGCAGGATCCAGGCTGCGCAGGAAAAGATCCCTCTCGTCAAATCCCGCGCACAGGATTCGGCGGTTGTCTGGCATCTGATCGGCCACCTCCAGAAGAACAAGGCCAAGGCTGCAGTCGAATTATTTGATATCATACATTCCGTTGATTCGCCAAGACTCGCTGAAGTATTGGATAAGCATGCGGAAAGAATAGGTAAGAAGCAGAAAATATTACTTCAAGTAAAACTTTCTGATGATAAAAGTAAGTATGGAATATTAAAAGAAAATATAATTGGATCAATTAAAGACATCCAGCCGATGAAAAGCCTCAAAATTAGGGGCTTGATGACGATACCTCCTTTTTTTGAAGATGCCGAAATGGCCAGGCCTTATTTCAGGGAGTTGCGGAAAATCAAGGAGGAAGCGGAAAGTTCCGGATTTAGATTGCCGGAGCTTTCTATGGGAATGTCCAATGACTTCGAGGTGGCGATAGAAGAAGGTGCGACAATGGTAAGGATAGGTACTGCGATTTTCGGAGAGAGGAAGAGGGGGGCGAAATGATAGGTTTTATCGGCGGCGGAAATATGGCGGAGGCCTTGATAAAGGGGATGACATCACAGGGCATGAAAGATATATTTGTGTCTGAACCGAGAGAGGAAAGAAGGCTGGATCTGGAGCGATCATATGGAGTAAAGACGACGGGATCCAATGGAGCAGTGGTCGCTGAGTGCGATATCGTTATCCTTGCGGTCAAGCCCCAGAATATCGATTCTGTTCTCGATGAAATCTCCGATGCAGTAACCGATATGAATACGGTTGTCTCAATCGCCGCCGGCGTCACCCTTTCTTATCTTGAATCCAAGGTGAAGACAAAAAAACTCATCAGGGTCATGCCAAATACCCCTGCCCTTGTCCAGGAGGGCATGTCCGTCATCTCATTATGCGGATGTTTCCACGGTAAGGAAGTCGATATCGTAAAAAGTATGTTACTGTCGATCGGCAAAGTGCTCACCCTTCCTGAAGGATTGATGAATGCTGTCACGGCATTGTCGGGGAGCGGTCCTGCCTTTGTAGCGCTATTTACAGAGGCGATGATAGCGAGCGGGGAGAAGATGGGCCTGAGCAGGAGGGATGCTTCTGAACTTGCTGTTCAGACGTTACTGGGCACAGCCAGCCTTCTCGATACCGGAATGTCGCCTGAGAAACTGAGGAATATGGTCACCTCCCCTGGCGGCACGACAGAGGCTGGATTAAGGGTCTTTGTTGAAAAAGGATTGAATGTCATCGTAGCGGATGCTTTGGATGCAGCCCGGAAGAGGGCAGACGAACTCGGAAGGAAATAACCGTCTAACGATAAGGAGAAGAGATGTTTATTGTCGGTAATTTTTTATCAGCGGCAGCGGCCGTTATTGATGCAGTTTTGACGATCTATATGTGGATAGTAATCATTGCGGCGTTGATAACATGGGTGAATCCCGACCCGTATAACCCGATCGTGCGATTTCTGCACTCGGTTACCGAGCCTGTGCTGAGGCCGATAAGGAGGATGATAGGGTACGGGATAGGGATAGATTTTTCGCCGATGGTTGTAATTCTCGGCATATTATTTGTAAAGTATTTTTTGGTCAGATCGCTGCAAGACATAGCATTCAGGCTGCGATAAGAGAAAGGAGGGAAGTTTATGAGGATAACACCGCTTGACATCCAACAGAAGCAGTTCCCGACGAAATGGTTCAGGGGCTTTGATGAGGAGGAGGTCTTCGCGTTTCTTGAAGTCATTCGGGAAGAGATGGAGGAACTTCTGAGGGAGAACGCCTCTCTAAAAGAAAGCGTACAAAGGGCGGAGAATCATATTAAAGAATATAAAGACATGGAGGCGACCTTGCGGGAGACCCTTATGACGGCGCAGCAGATGGTCGAGGATTATAAAACGAACGCAAGAAAAGAGGCCGAACTTCTGATCAAGGAATCCGAACTCAAGGCAGAAGGCATGCTTAGAGAGGCCCAGGAAAAGGTCATCAAGATACACGAAGACATCGTAGACCTCAAAGGTATAAGGCGCCATTTCAAGGAAGAGGTAAAGAGACTCATCGAAAGCCATACGCGGATGCTGGATCTCGACACGTTCAGAGAAGGCGAAAACAGGGACGAGGAAGCACAGTGAGTTCTTCTGAACGGTATAAGGCACTGAAGGGTATGCGCGACATCATGGCCCCTGATATTTACGTGTGGCAGAAGGTCGAAGGCATCGCAAAAGATAGTTTTTATTCATACGGTTTTCAGGAAATGAGGCCCCCTGTCGTCGAATCGACAGACATCTTCACGCGGTCTATAGGCGAGAACACCGATATCGTCGAAAAGGAGATGTACACGTTTCTTGACAAAGGACGAAGAAGCGTCTCTCTGAGGCCTGAGGGAACGGCTTCCGTTGTGAGAAGCTATGTCGAACATCACCTCTATAACCTGCCTTCTCCACAGAAGTTCTATTATTCGGGTCCCATGTTCAGATATGAAAGACCTCAGTCGGGCCGCTTCAGACAGTTTTATCAGGTAGGAGTCGAAGCGTTCGGTTCCCCCCATCCGGAAATGGATGCAGAGGTCCTTTCCATGCTCCGACATTTTCTCATGAAACTTGGTCTCGCTACTCTTCATTTTCAGCTTAATTCCATTGGAGATGAAAAATGCAGACCAGCATATAAGGAAGCCCTCGTGACGTTCTTTTCCGGCCGGCTCGACGGTCTTTGCCCGGACTGTGTGCGAAGATACAGCCAGAATCCTTTGAGGATTCTTGATTGTAAGGTCGAACGGTGCATTGAAATGAGAAACGGTGCGCCGAAAATTACCGATTACCTCTGTTCTGATTGCAGGAGTCATTTCGGCAGACTGCTCGAACTGATGGGGATACTTGGCATCCCTTATTCGGTAAACCCCGATATGGTCAGGGGGCTTGATTATTACACGCGCACAACATTCGAGGTGACGAGCGAAAACCTCGGCGCCCAGAATGCCGTGGCCGCTGGGGGGAGATATGACGGGCTCGTAAAGGAATTCGGCGGACCGGAGACGCCTGCGGTTGGATTTGCCATAGGTGTCGAAAGGATCGTTGAATTGTTGAAGACGTCTTCATCTTACACCATTCCCGCCCCACAGGCATTTATCGCCACTATTGGCGCACGCGCGGGCAACGAAAGCATCGTGTTAGCAGACAGGCTCAGGGAAAGCGGCCTGTGGGTTGAACTCGGCGACGGAGGCTCTTCTTTAAAAAGTCAGATGAGGAGGGCGGACAGAGTTAATGCAAAATATGTCTTCATCGTGGGTGATGATGAGATCACTTCGGGCAATCTCAAATGGAAAGACCTCTCTGACTCGACACAGGGTGAAATTTCCCTCTCCGGGATATCAGATTTTCTCCTGAATAAA
>Ga0187776_10002088_pt1 | contig 10101 bp, 13 predicted proteins | sample 0216_BV02_MP12_2_FD_132426 | JGI IMG/M metagenome (GOLD analysis project Ga0187776, IMG submission 132426) | Tropical peat soil microbial communities from peatlands in Department of Meta, Colombia - 0216_BV02_MP12_20_MG | ecosystem: Environmental > Terrestrial > Soil > Wetlands > Peat | place...
GCGATGCCGACCAGCGCGATGACGACCAGGCTCACCAGCGACACCGGCAGTGCGAAGACGATCCCGAGCCCGAGCACGCTGAGCCCGACTGCCCAGGCGATCCCGCGGCGAAACGCGCCGAGCAGGAAGTGGCCGGTGCCCGGCGCGACGAGCGAGAGGAGGACGGCGAACAGATAGCGGACGGAGCCCACGTGTCCCGGCCCTAGGCCGTGAACCGATCCATCACTCGATCACGTGGTCCGCCCGGACCAGCAGGGTCGGCCATATCGCGCGATGATAGCCCAACTACCGTGTCACCTCTTGAGCTGTAGCTCCACGCGCACCCCGTCCGGGTCGTGGACGAAGAGGGCCGTGCCATCGCGGCGCTCGACCGGACCCCGGACGATGTCGATCCCGGCCGCCCGCAGGCCAGCCACGACGTCCTCGATCGAGGCGGCGTCCACGGCCAGGCAGAAGTGGTCCATGCCGACCGGGCCGTCCGTCGCGTAGCCGGCGGCGCCGGCATTGCAGAAGATGTTGAGCTCCTGGCCTCCGACCGCCATCACCGCGGACCGCACGCCGTCGGCGTTCGGCCCCGACGTCCGCAGCAGCGTGAGCCCCAGGCGCCGATAGAAGTCCAGCGTCCGGTCCATGTCCGTGACCTTGAGACCGACGTGATCGAGGCTTCTGAGCCGCAGCGTCACTGAGGGAACCCCGGCGCACGCAGGATCCCTTCGATCTGACGCCGATGGAGGTCCAGGTGAAATCCCACGAACGCGAGCCATTGGAGAGCGTCCCACGGACCGGAGATCGGGTGCGGCGTGACGACCTCGACCGGATCGAGCCCGGCCAGCGAGGGCGGCAGCGCCTCGAGGAGCGGCTGATTGCATCGGATCGCCACGACCCAGTAGGCGAGCGGGCCCCGGCGCCGGGGCGCCGCGATGTCCGGAGCCTGCTGGCGCGGCACCCACGTCTCCGCGACGACCTGCTCGATGGACTTGCCGCGGTGGACCGGATCGCCGGTCCACACGTGCTGTCCGTGCCGGAGACCCTCGGCCGCGGCCCACACGCGGTTGATCGAACCCTGCTCCGCGAGCACGAGGTGCTCGACATTCTCGGCGATCGACCATTCGGCTGGGTCGGCCTTGAACGCGCCCTGCGCCGTCGACAGGCCACGAACCCGATCGAGCAGCCGGGTGCGCGCGGCCGTCGCCGCCGCGATCAGCTCGGCGATGCGTTCCATCCCCATCTCAGCCTCCTTCTTCCGGAGCTACTCCGTCGGCCCGAGCTAGGGGACGAGACCCCGGACCGCCCATGCGCGTGCTACCAGGTGAATCGCGCCGCCCTCGGCGACGGGCAGCCGGAACCTGATGTGGTCCCTCAGCGCCGCCCGCCGCTCCTCGCTCAACGACATCGCATAGCCGGGCGCGGGGGCCTGCCCGCCGAGGAAAGGAGACCAGTAGTCGTCGAAGTCGCGGAAGGTGGTCGGGACATCGATCGCCCGCATGTCGATGTCACGCAAGCGGGCTTGCGCCAAGAGCTCGGTCAGCGGCCCGGGCCGGCAGATCGGGAATCGACGGCCCTCGTCGAGCTCGTACGCCGCGGGGTCGAGCGCCACCGCCGCGTCCCAGAAGTGGCGCATCAATTCCATCTTCCCGGCGTAGTCCCAGACGTACGCAGCGACGGTGCCACCCGGCCGGACGACCCGCACCATCTCGGTGACCGCTCGCAGCGGCTGGGGAACGAAATTCAGGACGAGGCCCGAGACCGCGGCATCGACGGTCGCGGAATCGACCGGCAGCGCCTGGGCGTCGCCGACCGCGAACCGCACGGGCCCGCCGCCGATATGCCTCCTCGCATGGCCGACGAACCCCGCCGAGGGGTCCACGCCCTTCACCGACCGCGGGGATCCGTAGTCGAGGATGGTCTGGGTCAAGGCACCGGTTCCGCACCCGACGTCGAGCCAGTCTTTGGCGCTCGGCACCGCGAGCCAGTCCACGAATGCGCGAGCCGCCAGACGACTCCATCGCCCGACGTAGGGCTCGTAGAGATCCCCCGCTGCCCAGACGTCCTTATCGCCTCGACCTGGGCTCACGGTCAACCATGGGATCGAAACATTTCAAGCACGAGTGTGCACACCGTCAGAGCCCCCGTCGCCGTCGCGCCTCGGCGATCTGGCGCTCGCGGCTCGTTGCCCACTCCGCGAGCCATTCCTTCGGCAGGCGCTCGCGTAGGGCTCGAAGCGTAAGCGGTTCGCCACTCCGGTGACGGCCACCACCCACCACATCGGCGAGAAAGATGGTCAGCTCCTCGGCATCCAACGTATTCACCACCCGCGCCTCTACGTAGGTGAGCGTCGCCGCGAGAATCGGCGAGCCGGTAACGCCCGGCCGTGCCGCGAATCCGGCCATCTTGTCTCCATCGTGCCCGGAGCGCATCCCGAGCGTGCGCACCAGCGACAGCGAGGTCGCCAGAGCGTCGTCAGGCGCGGTCGGAAGCGTGTGGAGGGCGAAGACGCGAGAGGCGAGCACGAGGTCATGAGTCAGGCTCGTCTTCGTGATCTCGACGAGCACCCGAGGGGCCTCCGGGACCAAACTCGCGAAGACGCCCGTCGCGGCCACCATCCCGTTGCTCCGACCCTGATGGTGCGTCGTGATCGCGAGGAGCGGAGACCAGAGTGCGGCGAGCGTTTCGGCTACGGGATCAGCCGCCGATGGGGCGCTGGACATGTCGTGCCGTCTCCTCCGGGCTCCGCGCGCTAGCCGAGCCGGCCCCAGGCGTCCCAGTACGTCCGGTCGTGGGCCGGCACCCGCTTTGCCGGACGTGGGTCCGGGCCCGTGAAGTAGCCGACCGGCAAGAGCGCCACCTGTGTGATGTCGTCCGGAATGCCGAGGACGCTTGCCGACTCCCGCGCGTACTTGAGGTGAGATGTTGTCCACGCCGAGCCGAGACCCCGCGATCGCAGAGCGAGCATCAGCGACCAGGTGGCGGGCAGGATCGATCCATAGAAGGACGCGGGTCCGGAGTCGGAGCCCAGGGCCGCAAAGGCCTCGCGCCCAGCGATACAGGGGAGAATGTGCACCGGTACTTCATGAAGGTGCTCGGCAAGGTAGAGGGCCGACGCCATGAAGGCCGGCTTGGTCTTCTGAATCTGTTCGATCCGCTGTGGCGGGTAGATCTCTGCCAACCCACGCCGATAGAGCTCGGCGAGCCGAGCCCGCTTCGACTGGTCGGTCACGACGACAAAATGATACCGGGCGGTGTCCCCACCGGTCGGCGCTTGGACGGCGATCTCCAGGCACTCCTGGATCAGCGCGGCCGGTACCGGGCGGGTCAGGTCGAAACGCCTCCGGATCGAACGAGTGGTGGTCAGTAGCTCATCGACCGCCTTGAGATCCATGGTTACCCTCCGGCAGCCAGCGTCCAAGAGCATGCGCGCGCCATCGATCACGACCGCGGGGCGTGCAGGCGGTTGCTCTCCTCGAACAGCTGCAGCGTCCGCTGCACGTCGCCGCGCTGCTCTACGAGCCGCTCCGGATCCCACTCGCTACGTGGCACACCGAAGAAGTCGCCACCATACACGTGGATCGCACCCGTCAAACGCCCGATCGGATTGGTGACAGAGTGGATGACGTCGCGGCCCAGGGGCAAGGCGTCGCGTTCGCTGAGGGCCCTTGCGCCGGCGGCCTCGATTCGCCCATCTGGCGCATTCGCAACCCGGCGCCAGAGGATGTTGTCCTCGCGCCCGGTATAGATGCCGATGATGGCCCACATATTGTGGTTGTGGGGCATGACCGTCATACGTGGCCCCCAGACAACGTTCAGGATCGTGAGATCGGAGCCGCGGTGCAGCGCCTGAACCTCTGCGCGTCGTGGCTCGCCCAGCGTTCTGAGCACGGCCCCGGGCTCCGAGACCGCGCGCGCCACAATCTCGCGAATCGCCTGCTGGCCCGCCCCTTCTGATGCCGCCGCCGCGCACTCGCTCTTGAACCGCTCGAGGTCGAACATTGGCTCACCCTCCTACACACGCCCCGCTGGGCCGATCACGCGAGCAATTGCCTCAGCAGCTTGCGCAGCTTCGGCGTGCTCTTCACCGCCCTGCGCAGTGGAGCGAGATCACGCTCGTCGATGATCAGCGGCATCCGCTGGAAGCGGCCCGAGTGGTCGTAGACGCAGAAGCGGATCTCGTACGAGCCCTTTGCTTTGCCTTCCGTGAACTTCAGCAGCTGGATGGTTGGCCGGTGGTATGGCGTCGCGATCTGCGCCTCCTCTTCGACAACACCGCTGCCCCAGTGCAGTGAGAACGTCTTCATGGTGATCTCCACGCTCAGAGGCACGATCTCAGCCGCGCGAAGCGCCGTCGGCGTCGTGTTGCCGCCGACGCGCTCATCTCCTTGCAACGACCTGCGCCAGAACGATCCGGCCCTCCTCCAGATTGCGCCGCTGGTTTTGCGCCATGACCCGGAAGTCAGGCCCGAGCAGCACATGGAAGCCGAGCGGCGGCAGGCCGTCTCTTTGGATCTTCTCTGCCACGGATGCGAACCAGGCGCGCGCAGCGTCTGTCGTGTCGGACCAGACCGTCAGGGTGAACCCAGCTTTCTCGAGCAGCTCGCGCAACCCTGCCGGCGTCACGAGAAAGCTCGATTCCGGGGTGCGCGCCCAAGGAGTCGGGAAGAGCACGGGACCGGCCGGCCCGGCGAGAACGTCGTAGATCGCGAGCGTGCCTCCCGGCTTCAACACCCGGTACATCTCGCCGTATAGCCTGGGCTTATCCGGGATATTCATTGCGGCATGCTCGGTCCAGACGATGTCGAACGAGGCATCCGGAAACGGCAGATTCGTCGCATCTCCTTGACGATAGTCGACAAGTGCAGCGAGGCCGACGAGGTCGGACAGCATCGCGGCGACGCGGCAGTACTCATCGGTCAAGTCGATGCCGGTGACACGACATCCGAATTCCTTGGCAAGGCATCTCGATGCCCCCCCAACGCCGCTGCCGACGTCGAGCACGCGCTTGCTGGAGTCGACATTCGCCGCCCGAGCCAGCTCGAGCGTTGCCTCTCGGCCCCGAATGTGAAACTGATCGATAGGCGCCAGATCTTCGGGCGTGAGGCGATTCACATCCTTCCCGGCCTTTTCGAGCGCAGCCAGGATGATGCCACCGAGGTCGGGCCGGCTGTAGTGCGCCTGCACGGTTTCGCTGACTCGACTCGGCACCGACATAGATCCTCCGTTCTTGCGCTGCCTGACGATCAGGCTGAGCGGCCGGCGCCGAACCGGTCCGTTCTAGCCCGTTGTTCAGCAGACGATGGCCACCGCGCCGACCGCCTGTCGAGGACCCACCGTGTCACCCGCCGCTCGACACCGCGCGAGTCGATCTCGGTAGCGCCTGCCCCCCGGGCTGCGAAGCCGAGCTTCTCGAGCACCCGTGCCGAAGCAGGATTCTCATCAAGAGTCGTCGCCCGAATCTCGGCGACCCCGAGGACCGCGACCGCAAACTTGACCAGGAGGGCCGCCAGCTCCGTGCCCAAGCCTCGCCCCCAGTATTCAGGGAGGACCGAGTACCCGATCGACACGCCCCCGGGCACCTCGGTATGCGCGCCGACACTGCCCACGGCGATGAGCCTTCCACCAGCCCGAAGGGCGGCACCGAAACGGTAATCCCCGCACTCTGCCGCCGGTTTCTGGCAGAACTCTCGCGCCTCCTCGGTGGAGAGCGCCCTTTGGATCCGGAGGAGAGTTCGGGTCACCTCTGTGTTCGCGTACAAGATTTCCACGAACTCGGCGTCCCCAACGTCGAGCATCCGGAGCTCAAGCCGATCCGATCGCAACTCCACCATCCGCGGCCCCCCTATCACTCGCCGCGCACGGTACTCGTCTCTTAGCCCGGGTTCATGCCCTTCGCCCGTATGACCGCGATCGCCCCGGGAGTCGTCAGGTACATGAACCCTCCCTTTGATGGTTGGTCTCCAGCGCATCAGCTCAGCGGCGCCCTGCAGTGTGCCAGAGAATCCCCGCGGGAGTGAAGGAGATTGCGTGGAAGCTGGCTGGCTCCCTGCACGATGGTCTGCGCTCCAGAGCCTGGATCTTGGCCCGATCGATCACGGGAACGTCTATACTTTCACCTCTGTCGGTGCTGGCTTGTGTTCGCTCTCGTTAGCCGGCTTCCGGCGCGCCATCAAAGACGTCCACCAGGCCGGTCTCGAGAGAGTATTCTGCGCCTACGACGAGCAGGCCATCATGCCCGATCAGCCGCTCCAGAATCTCGGAGCCGTGGCGCAGCTGATTCGCTGAAACGCGGACGTTCGCGCGGACAGCCTCGGACACCAGAGCATTCCGGTCCGTGCGGAGCTCGGTCGCCAGGAGGCCCTCAACGGACGGCCGCACGCGATCAACGATCGAGCGCAGATTCCGCGATTGCGTTTCACGCGGCCGCCCGAGCTCCTCCAAGGTCGCGAGAATGGCCCCGCACTGGGAATGACCGAGGACCACGACGAGTCGCGTGCCGAACCGTTCAGCAGCAAACTCGACACTGCCGATCTGTGAAGGCGCAACAATATTCCCAGCAACTCGAATGACAAACAGGTCTCCCAGGCCCTGGTCGAACACGATCTCTGCAGGCACGCGCGAATCGGAGCACCCAAGGACGATCGCGGATGGCTGCTGGCCCGTCACCAGCTCGGCGCGTCGACTGCTGCTGGACAGCCCATCAACGATCCCCGTGCCCGAAGCAAACCGACGATTCCCCTCTCGCAGCCGCGCCAGTGCCTCGTCCGCCCCGATCTTCAACTGTCGATTACCCCTCTTGTCCGGCTAGTCCCGGGCGCAGCGGGCGGCTTCGCCGGTCCGCTGAAGTTGGAGGCAATCCGCTCGAGCTGCTCGTCGGCCGAGAGATCGCCTTCGAGCCTGATGACCGGGCATGACACGGTCGCCAGCCATGCCTCATGTAGAGCGCGACTCCGCATCTCTAGGCCGCCCGTGTCATAGCGGCCAGCCCAGTCAAGGAACTCCACGTGAGATTCGTGCAGGGATCCGCCAGGCGTAATTGCGTCTAGACCATAGCGTCGCTTCTCTCGCATCAAGAGCCGCGTCAGGCGAACCGGCGTCGGAACAATCAGGAACACGACGAGCTCGAATTCCGGGATGAGCGAGTCTCCCCAGCCACAGAGCGACCCGGACAAGACCCAGGAGCTGGCCTTGTCGAACGCTTCGCGTAGTAACTGGACTCGCTCCTCCGGCGGCCGCTTCTCCCGATAGGGCGGCACCGTGCGCAACCAGAAGTAGTCATCCGTGTCCAAGTGCTGATGGCCGTGTCTCGCGGCTATCTCAGCCGCAAGTGACGTCGTCCCGCTACCCGACGCCCCGACGATGTGGATGCGAACGGGCCAACTCACCTTACGCTGCGGCGTCGCGTGGAACCGATTGCTGGGCCGTGTCACTTCCGCCCCCCAGGATAAGTCTTGAGCACGCTGATTGCTCGCAACTCCGCGAGGCCCGCAACAGTCCAGTCCGCGAGCTGCTCCGCCCAGGCCTCCGGCACGGTCCACCGAAGACCACACGCGATCGAGGCTCCTCGACCGAACAGCCAGATCAGCGTTCCATCGAGGTGCCTTCTCCGTACGCCCTTCGTAGATCGGCCCGCGTCTCGGCCATGTTCGTCGGGGCAATCGGCACGCGTGGTCGCCCAATGGTCCCAGGAGAGCGCCCAGTGTTACATAGACCGGGCCAATTCCGGGGGCTACCGTGGCGGCCCCTAGAGTTGCCGCAACCGCCCCCCGGGGCGTAGCATCCACTCCAGATGCCCTTCGCCTACTTCCGGCGGCTCACGCGGCGGCAGCAGGCGATCTATCTCGAGAGCGACGGCATCGTCACGATGGCGCTGCCCCAGGCCTCCCGGCTCCAGCCCCTGGTCACCACGCTGGCCCGCACGCTCGAGGGTGGGGACCGGGCCCGGACCGAGGGCGCGGCCCAGCACCTGGTGCTGGGGCTCGCGGCCGCGCTGGGGGCGCCGCCGGTGCGCGTGAAGGTGCTGGCCGCTCGGCCGCACGCGGGCTGGGGCGAGCTGCACGGCCTCTACGAGACCACGCACAAGCCCGCAGAGGCGCCACTGATCACACTGTGGATGCGCACCGCGCGGCAGAAGCGCGTTGTGGCCTTCCGCACCTTTCTCCGCACGCTGCTCCACGAGGTCGGCCACCACGTGGACTATACTCTGCTGCGGCTGGGCGACTCCTTCCACACCCAGGGCTTCTACGCGCGGGAGTCGCACCTGTTCCATCAACTGGTCACCAACGGGGGAATCCTCATGGCGAGTCAGGAGGAGCAGCTGACACGGATGGCGCGGACGGGAGACGACTTCGCGGCCACCATCAAGGGCTTGTCGGACGCGATGCTGAGCAAGCGTCCCGACGACAAGAGCTGGTCGGCCAAGGAAGTGATCTGCCACGTGCGCGACACCGAGGAGTCCTTCATGCTGCGCTTCCAGGCCATCATGGAGATGGACGAGCCCAAGTTCGTGCCCGCCGAGCCCGACCGCTGGGCCGTCGAGCGGCAGTACCAGCGCAACGACGCCGGCGAGGCGCTCCAGGCCTTCCGCGCCCGTCGCGAGGAGACGCTGCGGTTCCTTCACGGCCTGCGCCCCGAGCACTGGGACCGGGGCGGCGTGCACTCCACGCGCGGCCGCATGACGGTGCGGGACTTCGTCGGGCTCATCGCCTGGCACGACGACAACCACCTCGACCAGCTCAAGCGCGCGCTCGCGGGCCAGCCCTAGCCGCCTCCCGGGCCCGCGGGAGGCGCCTACTCGATGACCTGGTCGACCCGTGGGAGCAGCGACTTCGGCGCCGGCAGCCCCATGGCGGTGGCGGCCTTGAGGTTGAGCGTCAGCGTGAACTTCGAGGCCTGCTCGACGGGGATCGTGGCCGGCGTGCCGCCCTTGAGGATCCGGTCGACGAAGTAGGGCGCCCGCCGCCACAGCTCCGGGAAGCTCACGCCGTAGGCCAGCAGCCCACCGCCCTCCGCGAAAGCGTCGGAGCCGGCGGCCGGCAGACGCTTGGCGGCGGCCAGCCCGCCGAGACGTCGCATGTTGGCGACGAACATCGAGTCGCTGAGGATGACCAGGCCCTCGGCCCCTCGATGGAGCATCAGCGCGAAGGCCTCGTCGAACTCCCGCGGGGACGCCGCCGGCACCTCGATGAGCTGCACGTGCAGCGCCGTGGCCCGCTTCCTCAGCAGGTCGAGGTCCGCGGCGTTGTTGCGGCTGGGATTCAGCAGGACCGCGATCCTCGTCAGACGCGGCGCCGCCTCCTTCAGGATCTCCAGGCGCTTGGCCGACAGCTCGGGTCCGAAGAAGGTCGATCCGGTGATGTTGCCTCCGGGCCGGGCCAGTGAGGCAACGATTCCCTCCGCGACCACGTCGCCACCGACCGCCATGACGATGGGGATCGTCGCGGTCGTGTCCTTCAACACGCGGACGCCCTGTCCGCTCGTGACGAGGACGTCCGGCTGGAGCCGGATCAGCTCGGCCGCGAGGGTGGGAAGCCGATCGTACTCGCCCTGCGCCCACCGGTACTCGATGACGAGGTTCTGGCCTTCGACGTAGCCCAGGTCGCGGAACCCCTGCCGCATGGCCTCGATCTGGCGCGCGTAACCGGCCGCCGAGGTGACGCCGAGGAGTCCGACGCGCGGCACCTTGGCGGCGGTAGGCTGAGGGGCGGCCGGCCGCGGCGCGAAGACGGCAGCCACGAGCACCGCGAGCACTCCGAGACCCATCACCCATCCGCGATGCGTTGCCACGCGCCGATCCTTTCCCGGTGCTTCACCGCGAGATCGAAGGTCCGATGCACACGGCGGGTTGCCACCAGACACCCCTCGGCGGTAGCATTCACTCCCGTGCCGCAAGGAGACACTGTGCCACATCCCCGACCTCGAGCGGCCCCAGGTTTTTCGCGCCCGTCGCGACCAGACCTCGGCCTCGATCGACTCACGCGCGCGCTCGCGGGCCAGCACTGACGCCCCGCGCCCGGAAGGATCCCGCCATGCTCAAGCAGAGGTCGTCCGACTACCGTGGCTTCCGCACACCCGGCATCCGCCTCAGGGAGGAGATGCTGCCCCATCTGCAGC
>Ga0187776_10002089_pt1 | contig 10100 bp, 11 predicted proteins | sample 0216_BV02_MP12_2_FD_132426 | JGI IMG/M metagenome (GOLD analysis project Ga0187776, IMG submission 132426) | Tropical peat soil microbial communities from peatlands in Department of Meta, Colombia - 0216_BV02_MP12_20_MG | ecosystem: Environmental > Terrestrial > Soil > Wetlands > Peat | place...
AGCGGGACCACCATTGTTACTTGTATTCTGGGGAGCATAGCCAAGGGCGTCAAGGCATCCGTGACGATTGTCGTTACGCCAACCGTTGCGGAGACCCTCAGCAATACCGCCGATGCAACAGGCAGCAATGCCAATCCCGATCCCAATCCGGCCAACAACAGCGTCACAGTCAATACTACAGTATTGGCGAATCCACCTCCAACCACGGTGAGCGGTGGTGGAGGTAACGGAAGCGGTTGCTTTATCGCCACGGCGGCCTACGGAAGCTATCTGGCTCCCGAAGTCCAAGTGTTGAGGAAGTTCAGGGACGACGTTCTATTGCCCCATTCGGTCGGAAGAGCCTTTGTCCAATTGTATTACAAAACATCTCCGCCCATTGCGGATTACATCCGCCAACACGAGAGCCTGAGAATGATCACAAGATGGGCTTTGACACCAATCGTTTATGGCATTGAATTTCCCGGTTGTTCAATTTCAATTATTTTTGGACTCGTTCTGATTCCGATTCTTCGGAATCGCCGTTCAATCGTCGCAGATTAAAGATCGTCCTTCCGGTTGCAGATCCACAGTGCAAGTCGTATAATGAAAAGTCACTGGCCTCTTTCCTTGAGGTGTTCATGCCGTCTTCTAAGAAGACACGAGCCGAGGCGATCAAGGTTTCGGACAAAACCGCGCTGATCATCGTGGACGTTCAGAATGATTTTTGCCCGGGTGGAGCGCTGGCCGTCTCGGATGGAGATCGGGTCGTGCCGGTTCTGAACAAGTATATACGGATCTTTCAGGTCCATCATGCGCCGATCGTCGCAACGCGTGATTGGCATCCCCGTGATCATAACTCCTTCAAACCTTTTGGCGGTATCTGGCCGCCGCATTGTATTCAAGATTCGCGGGGAGCGGAGTTTCATCCTAACCTAAACCTTCCCAATACGTCGAAGATCATATCAAAGGGAACGGATGCCAAGATCGAAGCCTACTCCGGATTTCAACACACGAGTTTGGCCGAGTGGTTGAGGGGGCAAAAGGTCGAGACGGTGTTCGTCGGCGGACTCGCCACCGATTATTGTGTGAAGAGCACTGTGATGGATGCCATGAAGGCCGGTTTCAAAGCAATCTATCTGGCGGATGCGTCTAAGGGAGTTAACGTGAAACCCAAAGACAGCGAACAGGCCGAACATGAAATGGAACGATCCGGGGCAAAGAGAATCGTATTGGAAGAGATCAAATCGTAGAATAGACCGAGGTTAAATATCGGTGGCAAGGTTCGGTGCCGATTGGGCGCGGCGTGTGAAGGCGGGGACGGGGATCTGAACGAGGTCGGGCGCCGGAGACGCCGCATCGTCGAAGAAATAACCGCACTGAAAATTCACATCGGCGAGATCACGCTCGTCGATTGGAAACGCGACACAGGGCTTGGGTCGTCCTTCATAAACCATGCAGCGCGGATTTTCGTCCGTTCCTCCGAGAAACGGGCATTTGAAAACCAGTTTACAACATTTGCCGCATTGAACGCATTCACCCCCACGGTGCTGGATCATTTCTTCAACAAAGCGGGGTCTCACAGCGCAGAGAAAAAAACGTCGGATTTTGTTGCCGAGTCGTGTCAGGTGGGTTGCGGAAGCGCTGCGCATTAATTTCCTCAACCGTCGGTTCGTCATACACACCTCCAGTTAGAGATATACAAATTCTGTCATTTTTAGCACAGACGCCGTCATAGTGCAAGAAATTTTTTATGGAAAACCTTCTGCGGTCCCCCTTTTAGTGTGCCCCTGCCTATGAAGACGGGCGTGGCGGTTGCTCGCATCGGTGTAGCTACTCTTTTTGAAAACGCAGATTGTCGAAATAACTTTCAGCGGTAGAATTCGTGTCGTCCGAATCGATCATCAACGTGATTCCTCCAACCTCGGGCGGATCTTGTCCAAACAGGTCGCGGTAGTCCTGAAGGACATCGCGTTTCTCCTCCATCCATTGGTTTAGAGGATCCGAATGATTTCGGAGAACGACATAACGCGTATTGGAAGATTTGCGGCTGGTGACATGGAGGTCCTTTGGGGTGAGGTTCTCCCAGATGTAGCCCACCAGCCGTGTATTGACCGCGGATGGAAACCTGGGAAAAAGCACGTAGACCTGTGCCGCTTGATCGTCCGTCCTTTTGTTCCGTACATCCCCTCCGATCGGTAGAACCGTGACTTTCCATCGCCAGGAAAGATAGGGATAGCTACGAATATCGAAATCCATTTTTTTGTAAATCCCGAAACTGTTGTCCTTCGAGATCAAATGAAGAACCGGCTTTTCGTCGTTTTTTTCGATTCGAATATCATGGCCACCGCCAAACCACTGTTTTAGATCCCAGCCGTTCGGTATAGCGTCGGGCCCGAGCCCGGCGCTTACTGGATCGACGATCAAGGTATCGGGTCCGGCCGAAGAAGTATCCGTGAATACAAATGGGCTTAACAACAGGACCATAAGAAGCGGGAAGAACCGCATCGGCTGCATGATGCGCAATTATAGCATACTCGGAAAAAATAAGAAAACACTTGATAAATTCGATCAACTTGTGTAAAAGTAACTCAACGATTTATTAGCCTATCGAATCCAATAGCCCCCGCGGCGCTCTCTTATGATCGGAAAATACGGCGGGCGAATGGATTACAAAATAGGATGTTCTCCACTCGGATCGAGGAATCCCCGGACAGAAAACGGTGGTTCTTCAAAGTTGGGGATGCAGCAAAGGAATTCAGCAAATTTAACCAGAGGCGAAATCTGGGCCGTCGGCGGCGGTAAAGGCGGCACGGGCAAAAGCTTTCTCGCTGCGAACGTGGGGATTGCGCTTTCCAATCAGGGAAAACGCGTCCTATTGATCGACGCCGATCTCGGCTGCGCCAATCTCCATACCTGCCTCGGAATCGATTATCCGGAGGCCACCCTCTCGGATCTTCTCACCGGCCGCATCAAACGGATCGAACAGGCCATCGTTCCGACGGGCATCCGCCATCTGAGCCTCATCAGCGGGGCGCAGGATATTCTGGAGATGGCCAATCCCAAGCATGCACAGAAGATGCGTCTCCTTCGTCAGATCCAGGAACTCGATATGGAATATATCATCCTGGATCTGGGAGCCGGCACGTCGTTCAACATACTGGATTTTTTCCTGATCGCCGATCAGGGAATACTGGCCGTCTTGCCGGAGCCGACCTCCATTGAAAACGTCTATCGCTTCATTAAAAGCGTTTTTTACCGGAAATTCCGAAAAATCGCCCGGGAGGATTCCGTTAAAGAGATCATCGCGAAAGCGATGGATCAAAAGAACGAGTTTGGAATCAAGACCCCTTATGATCTGATCGAACAGGTGGCGCGGATGGATGAGGCGGTGGGAGAGCAACTGAAAAAAGAGATGTACGGCCTCCGGCCGAAACTGGTGGTGAACCAGGTCCGGTCGAGAGACGACATCACGCTGGGTTTCTCGATGCGAAGCTCATGCACCAAGTATTTTGGCATCACCGTGGAATATGTCGGTTATGTGGAATACGATGATCATGTATGGCAGGCCACGAAACGTCGCCGCCCGATGTTGACCGAGTATCCGATGTCCAACTCGGCGCGAGGAATCCAAAAAGTGGCGGCCAACCTGGTCAAACGCGAACAGCTGACGATCGATTATCTGCTCGACACCGCTCCACGGCGATGAAGCCCATCCGGGAACAGAACTTTTACGAGATATTTGAGATCCCGACCACCGCGACCCGAGAGCAGATCGAGCAGGCTTATGCATTGGCCAAGAAAACGTACGGCGATCAATCGTTGGCCACCTATTCGCTGTTTGATTCCGAGGAACGCAAAGAGATTATCCGAAAGATCCATCTGGCCTACGAAACGCTTTCGGATGAAAAGCGGCGAAGGGCCTACGATCAGGATTTGTTGGGACAGGTCGTTCCTCAAAAACCCGTTCAACCCGTTTCGGAACCGTTGAAGGTCGAGGCCCCGGTTAGCGGATCCAGTCCGCAAAAACCGGCTGTTCAGGCCTTTGAGCCCATTAATATCGATTCCATGACGGGCGCCGATCTCCGGCTGATACGAGAACGGCGGGGGATCCCGCTCCAGGAAATCGCGAGCAAGACACGAATCAATATCACCTATCTCGAGTTTTTGGAAAAAAACCAGTTTCGCTCCTTGCCCCCGGCTGTCTATCTTCGCAGCTACGTACACCAATACGCGCGGCTGTTGGGTCTTGACGCCAACCGGGTGGCCGATCGGATACTAATTCTGGTGGATCAGGCCAAGCGCTCCGAGTCGGAATAAATTCGGAGATCTTGACCATTTAGAGGGGACCGTATGGCAGAACGTTCTGAAGAGCTCTACATTAAGGTGTCGCGTTGCGACCTGTGCGGCCGGAAACTCTGGAAGGGCTACTTCCTTTTGGTTCCGGATGAAGTCCAATCCATGGCCATCAAGGTGGTCTGCTGGAGATGTAAATTGTTCGGTAAAAAAAAGGCATAGTCGCCCAGCCTACCGCGCTTTTAATGCCCAGTGGCCGCCTGAATCGATTCCTTCAGAATGGATGTCATCTTTTTGAGTTGCGGGATCGTGACGGACAACGGGGGTAGAAGCGGAACGACGTTTCCGAGCGGACGGATGATCATCCCTCGCTTTAAGGCCTCCCGGGCCACCCGATGGCCCATTCGCTCTTCCAAGTTGTAGGGTTCCTTTGTCGTTCGATTTTTCACCAGTTCAACGGCCGCGATCAGTCCGATCTGTCGAATCTCTCCCACGTGCGGATGATCCTGAACCCGCTTTAATTCCCTGCCCAACGTGTTGATCTTCGATCGGAGTCGCGACAAGACCTGTTCCTTTTCGAAAACTTCAAGGCTGGCCAGCGCCGCCGCACAGCCCAATTGATTTCCGGTATAACTGTGGCCGTGAAAAAAAGTCTTGAATTCCCCGTATTCACCTAAAAAGGCGTCGTAGATTTCCTGAGTCACCAGCGTAGCGGCCAACGGCAGATATCCTCCGGTCAGACCTTTCGCGACGGCCATCAGGTCCGGCGTTACCCCTTCATGCTGGCAGGCGAACATCGTTCCGGTTCGCCCGAATCCGGTAAAAACCTCGTCCGCAATCAAGAAAACTTGGTACCGTGTGCAAAGTTCCCGAATTTTTTTTAGATAGCCCGGTGGCCAGGTCATCATCCCGGCTGCGCCTTGGATCATCGGTTCCACCACCACGGCCGCGATCTCATCATGGTGCTGTGACAGAACTTTTTCGACTTCCTCCTGACAGGCGAGGCTGCATTCCGGATAGGTTTTATTTAGAAAACAGCGGTAACAGTACGGGGCGCCGACTTTGTAGGTCGGAAATAGAAGAGGGGAGTAGAGGCCGTGAAACAATTCGATCCCACCCAGACTGACCGAGCCGACGGTGTCTCCATGATAGGCGTTGATCAGCGACAGGAATTTTGTCTTGCCGAGTTTGCCGCGGTGACGCCAGTACTGAAACGCGATCTTCAGGGCGACTTCCATGGCGGTCGAGCCGTTGTCCGAGAAAAAAACCTTCGCCAATCCCTGCGGTGCTAACGCGACCAGTTTTTTCGCGAGCCGAATCGCCGGCCGATGGGTCAGGCCGAGGAGAGTGGAGTGTGCGATTTTATTGATCTGGTTCTTCACCGCGCGGTCCAGCGCGGCCTTACGGTGTCCGTGAAGGTTGACCCATATGGATGACACGCCGTCCAGATATCGTTTGCCATAAACGTCGAAGAGATACACCCCCTCTCCGCGTTCAATAATAAGAGGCGTTTCCTTCTCCCACTCGGCCATCTGGGTGAAGGGATGCCAGATGTAGCGCCTTGCGTCCTCTTCCAGGTTTTGAATCTGAGCTTTCCGCCGGCCCGATTTTCTTTTCATAAGGTCATCATTATACTGTACGACCGGTAAGCAGTAAAGCCTACTGTTGAACGGTGATTCGTCTTGACAATTCGGGTATAATTTTGTTAATTTTATTTGCTTCTATGCTGACTTAGCCATCCATGCCGATTGTAGGCTCCAAGAGGTAAGATTTGACCTTTCAAGAGATTATTTCAGCGCTTCAAGATTTCTGGTCTCGCCAAGGTTGTGTACTGCATCAGCCTTACGACTTGGAAGTGGGTGCCGGAACGTTCCATCCGGCCACGTTTCTCCGGGTGATCGGCCCGGAACCCTGGAAAACGGCTTATGTCCAGCCGACCCGGCGGCCTACAGATGGGCGATATGGAGAAAACCCAAACCGACTTCAGCATTATTATCAGTATCAGGTGGTACTGAAACCCTCTCCTGAGAATATCCAGGACCTGTACCTCGACAGCCTGAAGAAACTCGGCATCGACGGCCGGATTCATGACATCCGCTTTGTCGAGGACGATTGGGAATCGCCCACCCTTGGGGCCTGGGGACTGGGTTGGGAAGTTCGACTCAACGGGATGGAAATCACACAGTTCACCTATTTCCAGGAGGTGGGAGGCATTGAACTTTCTCCCGTCTCGGTTGAACTGACGTACGGACTGGAACGGCTTGCGATGTACCTCCAGGGTGTCGACAGTGTGTTTGATCTTCAATGGACCGACGCCGTAACTTATGGAGATGTGCATCACCAGACCGAGATCCAGTTCTCCAAACACAATTTTGAGTTGACCGACCCGAAGGACATCCGCGAAATCTTCAGTCGGTGGGAGTCCCAATGCAAGTCGCTGTTGTCGGCCGGACTGCCGCTTCCGGCGTACGACTACTGCATCAAGACGTCTCATCTCTTTAATCTGCTCGATGCAAGGGGTGCGGTCAGTGTAACGGAACGTGCAGGCCTCATCGCGCGGGTGCGGGATTTGGCTAAGCAGTGCGCCGAGGCTTACCGCGAAAACCGAGAGAAACTGGGGCATCCTTTACTGCCCCGTTCGGGCGTCCGAGTTCGGTCATGAAACGCACAGCCTCTCAGACTGCAAACCGCGGCGGTTCGTTGCTTCTCGAAATCGGGACGGAGGAAATCCCTTCAAGCGTTCTTCCTCAGGCGCTGATCGAATTGAAGGAGAAGGCCGCCCGGATGCTTTCCGATGCCAAAATTCCTGCAGAACGTGTGGAAACCTTTGCCACCCCGCGGCGTCTTGTTCTCCGTGCAATCGGCCTCCCGCCTCGTCAGGTGACACAGATCACGGAAGTCACCGGCCCGCCCCGTTCGGCGGCTTATGATTCCGATGGCCGGCCCACTGCCGCCGCGATCGGTTTTGCAAAGTCGCAAGGCGTCTCGGTTGAAAGTCTGACGATTAAAAAGACCGGAAAAGGGGACTATGTAAGCGTTGTTCAAAAACAGCCAAGCCTTCCTTCGAGTCGAATATTGAAAGGTCTCCTGCCCGAATTGATTCTGTCCTTGGGATTTCCGAAAACGATGCGATGGAACGGAAAGGGTGTACGCTTCGCCCGTCCTATACGACGGATCCTGGCTCTGCTCGATGGTCGAGTGGTTCCCTTTCATCTGGCGGGGCTCGCCAGCGGCAACCGATCTTGGGGCCACCGCTTTATGGCGAATCGATCCTTCCCAGTGAAAAGTTGGGACGGCTATTGTCGGGATCTAAAACGACACCACGTGGTCCTGGATCCGGCCGAGCGCGAGCAGTTGATCCGTCAGGAGCTTCTGCGATTTGCACAGCACAAGAAAGGTCGCATGGTAGAGGATCCCGACCTGCTTTTACAGGCCGTCTTTCTCACGGAGGAGCCGGTTGTAATGCTGGGAGAATTTGATAAAAAATATCTCGCTCTCCCCTCCGAGGTCCCGATCACGGTCATGAAGGAACACCAGGGTTATTTCCATCTTTTGGATAAAAGCGGTTCGCTGCTGCCCTATTTTCTCTTTGTGAACAACGTCAAGACCCAAAAACCGGATCTGATCCGTGCCGGCAATGAGCGTGTGCTTCGGGCCCGCCTCGAAGATGCCCGGTTTTATTTTGAACAGGACAAAAAGCAAACGCTGATCGAACGCCAGGAACAGCTTAAGGGACTCATCTTCCATGAAAAACTCGGGACCGTTTATCAGAAAATGGAACGGCTCAAGGAGCTCGCTTCGGGATTGGCTCGTGCCCTTGGGAGCGACCTTCAGGAAGTCAGCCGTATTGAGAAGGCGGCGCTTCTGTGTAAATCGGATCTTTTAACCGGCATGGTACGCGAATTTCCCAGCCTACAGGGCGTTGTGGGTCGCGAGTATGCGCGTCTACAGGGGGAAGATCCAAAAGTGGCCGAAGCGATTGAGGAGCATTATTTCCCGAGGCAGTCCGATGATGCAAACCCGCCCCGGACGATGGCCGGAAAGTTTTTGACCGTTGCGGACCGACTCGATACCTTGGTTGGATTTTTTGGGGTGGACCTCTTGCCGAGCGGCTCCATGGATCCCTACGCCCTTCGACGGCAGGGGCTGGGCTTGGTCCAAGTCCTTTTGGACCAAGCCTTTGCCGGTATCTCACTCGAGAAGGCGATTGAAACCTCGGCGGACCTTTATTCGGATCGGGGTATTTCCCTGAAAAAAGACTCCAAGACGATTTGCGATGAGCTCGAACGCTTCCTAGCCCAAAGGATGGAAACCTATCTCAAACGCCGATTCGGCCAGACTTCGCGAGAGGGCATTGTATTTCGGGCCGATCTCGCCGATGCGGTGCTGTGCCGTCCCTTTGACAATCCGCTCGACCGGTATCTGCGTTTTGTCGCATTGACGGCGATTCACCGGCAGCCAGATTTCGATCCATTGATCGTGGTATTCAAACGGGCTTCCCGCATTCTGCCTCCCGGTTTTAAGGGGAGAGTGGAGCCCGAAGCGCTTCGGGAATCCGTCGAAAAAAAGTTGTATAACGCTTATATAAAAATTGAAAAACAGGTGACGGAATATATGCAGAAGCGGGACTACTCGCAGGCGCTGCAGGTCCTTTCGCAACTCCGTCAGCCGATCGATGATTTCTTCAACAAGGTGATGGTCATGGATAAGGACCCTGGCATCCAGAAGAACCGGCTCGCACTTTTGCAAGGGATCACAGAGGTTTTTTCACGGTTCGGGGATTTTACACGGGTCACCGTGGAAGAGAGCGCTAAAGTGAAATAGGGCGCTATAATAATTAAGATTGACCCATAATGGCGGCAACGCAGAACCCTACAATGGACGATGAGAACCTTCGGCTCGAGTTGAGGATTTACGCCCGTCGCGTGACGTGGATGCTCGTTTTCGTCGGCGGGTTGCTCTTCATCGGAGGGCTTCGGTTCACCGGCGTAGATATGGACGAATTGGAGGGGCGGGGGAAATATTTTAGGCCGGATCGGTCCATTTGTGTAAAAACGGATTGGTTGGAGACGACCATCGGCGAAAAAGATCGTGCTCAATTCTGTGTGGAATGGCTTGACCCGAGCGACACAAGCGGAAACACCCACAAATTAATCCTGACCGATGTGGTGATTATGAAAGATGCGGACGGGATCATTCGCACACACCATAAGTGGAAGATGAACTACGCATTGATCGGAACGATTCTTTTTCTGGCCTTTCTGATTGTCCTTGGGAAACGGGTCCAGAAAAATTTGATTGAGAAACGTCGGGTGCAGCTGGGTCTTGCGGCGTGGGTAAAGGAATAGTCCGAAGGGTGACGCAAGCCCCTACGAAACGGAGGCGTCTGTGAAACAGAAAAAATATGTCTACTATTTCGGCGGCGGCAAGGCCGAAGGGCGAGGCGACATGAAAGACCTGCTCGGGGGCAAAGGCGCCGGTCTCGCCGAGATGACCCGTTTGGGGATTCCAGTGCCGGCCGGTTTTACGATCACCACGCAGGCCTGCATCGAGTATTTCAAGAGTGGAAAGAGATTTCCAAAAGGGATGTGGGAGCAGTCCCTTCACGATTTAAAAAAGATCGAACAGGCGATGGGGATGACCTTCGGCGATTCCGAAAGGCCGTTATTGGTTTCGGTGCGGTCGGGGGCTAAGGCTTCGATGCCGGGGATGATGGACACGGTGCTCAATCTGGGATTGAACGAGCAGACCCTCAAGGGGATTATTCAGAAGACCGGGAACGAACGGTTTGCCCACGATGCCTATCGGCGCTTTATCACGATGTTCGG
>Ga0187776_10002090_pt1 | contig 10099 bp, 5 predicted proteins | sample 0216_BV02_MP12_2_FD_132426 | JGI IMG/M metagenome (GOLD analysis project Ga0187776, IMG submission 132426) | Tropical peat soil microbial communities from peatlands in Department of Meta, Colombia - 0216_BV02_MP12_20_MG | ecosystem: Environmental > Terrestrial > Soil > Wetlands > Peat | place...
GCGCGATCATCCCCTGCATGAACTCGACGTCGGCCTTGGTGTACAGGGCGCCTTTCGGGATCACGATCTCGTGACCCATGTCCATGCCGGTCATGCTCATTCCCGCCATGCCGCCGGTTTGCGATAGCGCGAGCGACGGGCCTCCCATCAACACGGAGAGCACGAGCGCACTGGCAATGTGTTTGGTCGTCACGATGACCTCTTTCAATAGGAACCGGCGATAGGATACGCGCTGCCGCGCCCGCGCACTAGACGCCGTGCTATCAGAACGGGGCCACGCGACTCTACTTCAGGAGGTATACGATCGTCGTCTCGGTCTCGGCCGGCTCCGGTGTGGGATATCCGTAGATCTCCCACGAGTAGCCGGCGGATTCGCGGCGGTTCGCCGGCATCCATTCCCGGATCGCGTCGTGCGCCTCTTTCATTCGGTCGTAGGGGCCGCGGTGCACCGCGACGGCAGCCTCGCCGGCCGGCGTTTCGGTCGCGTACACCTCGCCGGCGGTTTCAAATGCGCGCGTGACCTCGACGCCGAAGTCACACACTATGGGCGCGCCCGGCTGAGCGGGGTGGCGGTAGAGAAAAATGTTGTGGCCGGTGGTCCACAGGCCTGGCTGGCTGCGAATGAAGGGCCAGACCTTGCCCAGTGCCGGCCCCCACGCCGCACCCACCATGCCGGGCGAGACCTCGCGCCGTACCGCGGCCAATTTGCGAGGGTAAACCGTTTGTAGGTTGACGGAGACTGGCATTTTGTCGATCACTCCTGGAGTCCGTTCCATGACCAGTGCTGCTACGTGGAGCGCCGAGTGGAATGTAGGACATCCACAATGCTCCGGTGTCGTCCGACAGGCGTGGGCGAGGGCTAACGGACCGGGTGACGCTCAGGAGACGCTGCCACATGACCGTGGCAGGCATCCAGTCGTGGTTTCCGGCCGCGGCGCCGCGCCGGCCACGCGGGACACCATCCAATTCAACCGCATGAACCGAACGATCCGCGCGTGGCGTATCGCCACGTTCGTGCTGCTGATCGCGAGCCTGCCCCGTTCCCTCCACGCCCAAGGCCTTGCCGGAGCGACCGTCGACGGTGTCGCTAGGCGAGCGTCGGGCGAGCCGGTCGCGCATGCCAGCATCGTTCTCCGCAACGCAAGCACCGGGTTCACCCGCGAGTATCGCACCGGCTCGAGCGGCCGTTTCGTGTTCGAAGATGTGCCGCCCGGAGGACCATACGAGCTGCGCGGATTCGCCATGGGGCTCGACTCGGCGCGGGCACCGCGAGCGTTCACGCTGGCGCTGGGCGACCGGATCGAAATGAAACTCGAGTTCCGCGCGGCCGTGCTGGGGGCGGTCAGTGTTCGGGCCGAGGCACGGCGCGAGGACGGCGGACCGTCGTTCGCGATTCCCAGCGAGATGATTCACGCCCTCCCGCTCTTGAACCGCGACTTCACCGCGCTTTTCGCCACCATCCCCCAAGCCGTGGGCCGCGGATTGTACTCGATCAGCGGTCAGCTGCCATCGCTGAACGCGATTCAAATCGACGGCGGAATCGCGAACGACATCTATGGAGTCTCACGTACACCCGGAGCAGCGGCCGGCGCGAACTCGATCTCGCTCGAGGTGCTCGATCAAATCCAGGTGCTCGTCGCACCGCTCGACGTGCGGCAGGGAGCGTTTACCGGTGGGCTCATCAATGGCATAACGCGCTCGGGCACGAATGAGTGGAAGTGGAACGCTTTCACGTCGCTTCAAAACCAGGCGCTCGTCGGAAGCGACACATCGGGAGCGCCGGCCGGTGGATTCAAGTTCATTCAATATGGCGGAACGATCGGTGGGCCTATCGTTCGCGACAAGCTGCTCCTGTTCGCGGCCGCCGATCTGCAGCAACGACAAAAGCCGTTCGCCGAGTTCGATGCACGCGATCCGTCGACAGGCATCAGCTGGGCAACGGCGACGCGTGCGGCGGACGATTTTCGCACGCTCTATGGCTTCGATGCGGGCGGGCCCGAGGGGCCGATCATCCGCCAACCCGATCGATCGGTGTTCGCGAAACTGACCTGGCAGCCATCGAGCAGCCATCGGGTCGAGTTGACGCACAATTGGGTGGACGCGTCGTTGGACAACTTTGCGCGCAACCCGAAACTGGGAAACCTGCTTCGTCCCGGCGGGTGGGAGCTCTCACGAGGCGGTTTGGTGGTGACGGATCTGGTTCATACGACTCGCCTTCACGTCGTCAGCGCACTCGGAAAATTCGGCAACGAGATCACGGCCGGCGTTCAGACGACCGACGAGAGTCACGACTCCAAGCTTCGCACGCCGCTCTTTCTCGTGCAGGGTGATTCCGCCGGCAGTTATTTGGCCGGAGGATCGGTCGGCAACGCGGCCGGCACGATCTTGAACCAGCGCATGGCGGAGGTGACCGACAACGTCACGCTTCCCATCGGTGGGCACGAGCTCACCGCGGGCGTGCACGCCGAGTGGTATCACTTCACCGACGACCTTTTCCAGAACTCGTGGGGGGTTTGGAGGTTCCCGAGCATCGCGGCGTTCGAGCGGAAGCAGCCGGATTTGTACGAGGTTGGTTTGCCGCTGCGCCCTGGTGGACCGTTGGGCCATTTCGGAGCCGGTGAAGGCGCGGCGTACATCCAGGATCGGTGGACGCCCGCGAATCCGATCAGCGTCACCGCCGGCCTGCGTGCCGATCGACCGTCCAGCGACGTGCCGGCGGAGAATCCAGTGCTCGCATCGAGCGTGGCGTTGGGCGCCGACTATTCCAGCCGTTTCTCGACGGCGACGCAGCTGTCGCCCCGGCTCGGGCTTAGCTGGCGCGCCTCCGACCGTCATCGAGTCGTGATTCGACTGGGCGGAGGAATGTTTGAAGCGCGAGCGCCGCAGGTCTGGCTCGGCAACGAGTTCATAAATACCGGTTCCGATCAGGAAACGCTCTCGTGCACGGCGAAGGACGGTGTACCATCCCCCGTCGTCGACGTCGACCATCTGCCGCAGAGCTGCACCGGAGCCGGATCGGCGGCACCGGTCCCGATCGCGGTCTACGTCTCGCGCGACTTTCGTCCGCCGCAAGTGCAAAAGGCCCTCGCCGGCGTAGACGCGGTTGTGGCGTGGGGTACATCCGTTTCGGTCGACGCGGTCCGGGCCGAGGCGCGTTACGAGATGTACATCCGCGACGTGAACCTCACGCCGATGGGGAAGAACTCCGAAGGGCGGGCGATGTACGGCACGATCACGAGCGGTGGGATCGTGACTCCGTCACGGCCCGAGCAAGCATTCGGCTCCGTCTACGCGCTCAGCAGCCAGGGCGGAGACCGCTCGACCGCGGTATCCGTGTCGGCCATCAAGCGATGGGACAACGGATCCGTCGCGCAGCTGGGGTACCAATGGTCGCGCGCGCTCGACGAGATGACGCTGGGCAATCCCGGCGCGATGCTGATGTTTCTGAACAGCCCCATCGATGGAACTCTCGATTCGCGTCGTCGGACGCTGTCCACGCTGGATGTGCCGCACAGCCTGACCGCGAGCGCCGTCGCCAATCTTCCGTTCATGACCCAGGCGTCGTTCCTGCTGCGCGTGCAGAGCGGGCAGCCCTTCGCGTACACGGTCGGCGGCGACGCGAACGCGGACGGCGCCGGCACCAACGCCGGCACCAGCAACGATCTGTTCTACGTTCCTCGCGATTCGGCCGACATCACGTTGACGACTCCCGAGCGATGGGGGGAACTCGAGCAGTACATCGAGAGCCACGCGTGCCTGAGAAATCAGCGCGGTCGCATCATGGGACGGAGCTCGTGCCGCAACCCCGCCGTGTTCACACTCGACGGACGGTTGGCCAAGACGATCTCGATCGGAGAAGACCGAATCGAGATCGGCGCCAACATCTTCAACGTGCCCAACCTCATTAACCATCGATGGGGCTTGATTCGCCAGACGACTGGGCTGGGCGGCGCGAACATACTCACGCTGGCCGGCTGGGACGCAACGTCGAATCGTCCGACGTATAAGTTCAATCCAGGCCCGCTGCCCGCGGACAACGCCGACGTGGCTGCGTCGCGATGGCAAATCCAGCTAGGGGCGCGGTACTGGCCGCGCTAGATCCCACTTGGGCAGAGATTCCAGAATTTGCCAGAAGCGCGGCGACGATCGCGCCTCGTCCCAGCCGCAGGGAACGTTGTAGAGGTTGAACTCGCCGCGAGCTGCGAGTTTCGCCAACTCGTCGAGTCCACCGTCGACGTCGCCGGAGGCGGCTCGATCCCCGGCCATCAAGACGGGCGAAACCCACTCGTGCTTCTGGACGCGGGCAAGGGACGCGTCCAGACGTCTCTTGGCGTCGGCACGACTGAGCTGCCAGTAGCCTTTTTCACCCTTCGCGAGCGTGTCCCGAAGTGCTGAATCGGCGGCCGTCTTCGCGGGCAGCGCAATCTCGAGCTCAGCGAGAGCCTCGTCCCACTTCTCGAGGCGTGCGAGCGCGCGCGCCGCGCCGACGTGGGGGCCCGCCGATTTCAAGAGACGCTCCAGCGTTCTATAGAGCTCGAGGGCCTCTCGCGGATGGTTCCTGCACATCTCCACGTCCGCCTCGTGACTGATGTGGGCGAAATTCATTGGCTCGAGGCGGCTGGCGATTCGATCGGCGTCGACGGCCTCGTCCCACGCCCACGCGAGACGGTACATGGCGCCCTTCACTCCCGGGATTTCGGCGTTGCCCGGGTCAACCGCGTTCGCTCTGGCGAAGTACGGCTCCGCCGCGTGAACGGAACGCGTTCTCAATGCTTTTGACATCGCCAGCGTGAGCCACGCCGAGCCCTCCAGTGAGTCGAGAAAAAGCGCTTTGTTCGCCGCGGCGCGAGCTTGCTCGTCGGCCTCCTCGAACGGAACCTGCAACGCCGTGCCGGAGGACGACCAGATGGAGCTCAGCCCGGCCCAAGCGCGCGCGTTCGTCGGATCGCGCGCGATAGCCTCGAGGAACGCCTGCTTTGCCTTCTCCTTCCTTTGCGGCCTTGGCTCGCCTCCTCCTCCTCCCCCGATGCCGAACCACGTGTCCCACGCGTACATCGTGAGGCGAACCGACTCGGGATCGACTCGGTCTGAACGCCCCCTCGGCATTTCGGGCAACGGTTTGTGGAACATCACGCCGGCGATCGCCGCGCTCACTCGGCTCGACACATCGCGCAACTGATCCACGAGAAATGCGTACCGCCCTACGTCCGATCGCTTGCCGCTCGCGATGTCTATGACGTATCCGGTGACGACGAAGCTGTCGGCCTGTTGCTCGAGCTTCCCGAGAAACGCCACCCGGGCGCCGAACTCCTCCCCGATGTGAGGGAGATCGCCGGGCGCGGAGTCGGCCCATGCCCAGACCGCCGATTTCGTCGTTTCCAGCCCGCCAATGCCGCGCAGTCGCCGCGCAATTTCGTCGTCGATACCCGTCGCCATGTAGCCGAGATCACTTCGGCCTGTCGCGTTCTTCATCGGCAAAACGAGCAGCGTTTGCCGAAGCGACGCGTGCATTAGAAACCGAACCGGCAGTAGCGCGACGAGACCGACGACCGCTGCTGTTGTCGCCAGAGCTGCCACTCGGCGGCCGCGTTTCGTCGGTTTTTCGACAGCAGAGGATTCGGCCTGCGACACGACGGGGTCGGCGGAGAGCATCGCCGCATTCGTGAGATCTGTCGAACCGTCGGGAGCACCAGGCTCGCTCGACCGGCGCGGCGGCGACGCTGGACCTCGGCGCGATCGTATTGCGTCCGCCAGACGCACTGTTTCGGCAGCCGGCTCGGCGTCGAACTCCTCGGCCAAACGCGCGCGGAACCGCTCGTAGACGTCGAGCGCACGCGCATGATCGCCCGCCCGATCGAGCGTCGCGATGAGACGCCGGGCCACCGACTCGTCGACCGGATCCAGCTTGGCTGCGTTCGACAGCGCATCCGCGGCGCCCGCGAGATCGCCGCGCTGCTCGCAATCCGTAGCCAACTTGAGGCCGGCGCCGCGCGCCAGCCCCCTGGTGCGCAACCGCTCTTCGTCCAACCAGGTCTCGAATCCTTCGGCATCGCCCACGTGAAGTCCCGGTAGTGCGTCGCCCTCGTAGCGCCGAAGCGCCTCGGCGAACCGCCCCGCGGCGACATCGGCTTCGAGCATCGCAACGTCGGTCGTCAGGCGCGACGGGTCAATCGACACCTCTTCGTCGCCCCGCGTGCGAACCGTGCCCTCCTCGAGGTGCTGCCGCAGCATGTAGAGCGCGTTGCGGAGGGCCGTGCGCGCGTGCGGCGTATCGAGCTGCGGCCAAAATGCGGCGAGCAACACGTCTCGCCGGTGCCAAACGCCGGGCCGAGGGGACGAGAGATACGCGAGGAGCGCGAGCCGCTTCGGCTGCCGCAAGACCTCGCCCAGCTCGGTACCGTCGGCTCGAGTGAGCCGAATCGAGCCGAGGGTGTGCAGGGTGATCATGCTTTCGAATGATGATTCCATATGCGAAGAGCCGTAAGAGGGCGACTCCCGACCGCCTTATGAGCAGGTTGTCTCCCGACCGTCTCCTGAGCGTGAGGGGGCCGTGAGCCGGGAAACCGCACGCGCTGTTTAAGCTGGTCAAGTTCCACATTTTCAGTGCTCACGGTCGCCTAACAGTCCGCTTTCGGCCGACCTCCAGGTTGTGCGCCTCAGCTTCGCCACCTCGGCGAAGCGCGGCTTTCACTTGGAGGTGCGAAATGATCACACCGTGGAAATCCCTCGTCGTCTTTTCCCGTGGAGCGCGATTCACACTTGGCGTCGCAGCCGCGGCCGTATCCGTCGCGTGTGCAACCGATGCTCCGACGAGTGTCGCCGTACGACGGCTCGGGCCTGCGTTCGACGCGTCTCCATCGGCGGATCAGGTGGCGATCTGCCACCATCCCGAATCGGGCGGCCAATACTTGCAGGTCGCTCAACCGGCCCTCGCCGGGCACTTGGAGCACGGCGACTATGTCACGATCCTGCTCGTGAGCCACGACTTCGTCGGCGTGAACGACGGCGTTCACTTCGCTCGGATCGGAGATGCGTTGGCGGCGGCACGCGCCGCACGCCTCCAGCACAACGAGCTCACCGACGCCGCCTGTCGCGTCACGATCGGCGTCTCGTCCGACGTCTACAGCGGCACGGCGATCGGTCCGGTGACCGGCACCACCGAGGCGTTTCCGATGATCGTGGACGTCCCGGACATCACGCTGCACGGCGCGTTCGTGATGGGCCTCGATGAATTCGGCCGCGCGACCGGCGTGGGCGCGGCGGCCGACCAGACGACACTCGCGTCCATCGAGCGGCTCCCGGTGCTCAACGGTGCCCAGACGCCGATCTTCGTCGCCAACGCGCATCCCGGCGGCTCAGCCGGAAACGGCCTCACCGTTGAAGGCTTCGTTTTTCAGTCAGGCCCTGCTCCGATGACGCCCGCCGGGGGGCAAGGCGTGCTGAGCATGCGCGTCACGGGGCTGACAATCCGCGGAAATCGATTTCAGGGCTTCCAGAGCCCGATCGACCTCCGCGCGAGCAGCGCTGACGTCCTCCAGAATCAGACGGAGGGTTCGGGCGCCTGCGACATCTGCCCCGCCGCCCCGGGGACATACAGCGTGGTTGGGAATCTGATTCTCGCCGGCGGAATTGAAGGCGTCGCGCCGGTGGGCGTCGTGACGCTCGCGGTGCCGAGCGGTGTCGAGCCGTACGTCATTCCGGCCACCGCCGAAGCGTGGTTCGAGATTCGGAACAACGCGGTGCACGATCATTCGCGGCTTCCCGTGGGTTCCGGCGTTCGAGTCTCCGTGAAAGGGATGGCGCCGAGCGTGCACAATACGACCCACGCGATCATTGCCGACAATCTCCTCGCCAACGACCGATTCGGAATCATCGTCGACGCGGGGTTTCCGACCGCCGTCGCCGATCTCAAGAGCGACGCCGATGTGACGCTGAGCGGAAACCAGTTCGAGCAGGTCTGCCAGTCGAAATTGTACGTCTCGCTGGCGCGGCACACGGTCGGCCTCGGACTCGGCAACGGCCCCTACTTGCAAAACTCGAATTACACGTTGTCGCTCGGCGGTGATTTGAATTGGAGCGATGCGTGGTATGCTCATGCGGGCGGCTTCGGGAACACGCTCGTCGTGGACGGCCAACTGATCGCCAACGGAATCCACAATTTCTACAGCGCTTCGAGTTGTCCTGGTCTTTGACTCTCCCGGGGCTCGGGCGACGGATTCACAATCCGAATCGGCGCTTGCCGGCACGATGTCGTCTTTTGAATTCGACAGTCGTGCTAACGCGTAGAGACCGACGACAGGACCCAAAACGACGAGGCGCGTCGGGTGGGTGCGCGTGGCCGCTCACGGCCAGGAGACGGCGCCCTCACACTTGAGCGCTACCTTCGCGGCACCTCGAGGGAAACGATATCATGAACACCCGCTCCGTTCTCATCGCAATCGGCCTGTGTGGCGCCTGGGCGTGCAACGACAGGGTGGAGCCGGTAGCCCCTCTGCCCACTGCTCCGCGCCCTCCGTTCCGGATCTATGTGACGACGACGCTGGTCCAGCCGCTGGAACAGGTGCCCGTGTACATGGATGGGGGAAGTGCCGCCGTCGCCACATGGACGTCGTCCGATGAATCCGTCGCCACGATCTCTCGAGGTACCCTTACGGGCGTTTCTCCTGGCGACGTCACCATCACAGGGTCTGCGGGTGGACTCACCGCCAGCACCGTTGTCCACGTGGGGTGGCGGCCGGAGACGCGCCTATTCGCGGGCAGCCCGCACTTCTTCCTCGACGTCGGCACGCACGTCACGCTGTACCCGGAGCTGCTCGAATCGTCCGGCAATGTGTACATCGCCGGGCGCGACGTCGAGTGGACCACTTCGAATCCGGACATCGCGCGTGTCGACTTTACCGGCACGCTCTCCACGTTTGCCGCCGGCACGACGACGCTCATCGGGCGCTTTCGGGGCCTTGTTGATTCAACAGTGGTGGAGGTCGGCGGCCCTTCTCCGAGTTTCGGGTATTTCTATTCCGGCGACGCCGTCATCACCGACGCCGACTTATACGGCGACGAAGTATTCTGGACGCCAGCGCCCGGAAAGGGTTTCTCGACGGCCGGCTTCGTGGCGGCAACCTGGGGGCCGCCATACTCGAGTCAACCTGATCTGGGTTGGGTTGGGCCGAGCGCGCCACTGCGAGACGCGTTCATGCATGTCGTGTCGCTGGACAACGTCCCGTGCACCGCGTATGCGCAGGCGGACAGCGGATTCCATTTCGTCGACGTCGGGTCTCCACTCGTCGATTGTTACGACGCGCACTCGTCGCTTTGGCAGTCGGTGCACATGGAGTTCGTGGCCTTTCGCCCCGGTGGTTTCGCCGGCACGATAGCGACGATATACCCGAACGCGACGGCCGTCACGACGAGCGCCGGAGGCATCACGCAGACGTCCGCCACGGCGGACTCGCGGTCGTACGCCATGCCCGGCGTCCCGCGCGATTCCATGTACTGGTTCGTCACCCCGGGCGACTGGAACGTCGCGGACTGCTGGATGGCTCCATCAGACGGAAGTCTGTCGCCGGCCGAAGTGCGCGTGACCTGCGATCGGCTTACAGCAGTCGGCCCACCACAGGCGGCGTTCGAGCCGGCGTTCTATGCCGTGGGCTTCGGCGCGAACGCGCGCCACGCCGCGGCTCCAATCGGCTTCGCCGAGGTCAATAACGGCGTCGTCACGCGAAAGACCGTCGACGGTCTGGACATCGCGACCACGTCCGCGGGCGCTCAATCCACCGACGTGATCGTGAGCGGCGCGGGCCTCTCGGCGTTCGACCGAGTTCCCGCGGTGCTCGTGACGGCCATCGGGCTCAATTCCGGGAGGTGCGGCATGAGCGAGCCGGTTCGATCGACGCCGGCGATGGTGAAGCTCACGGTGACATGCACGGCGGGCGTCTCGGGTTTCACGCTCGGCGTCATCTACTGAGCCGACGAAAGGCATCCATGCGCATTCCAGTATCGCGCGAGGAGCATGACGATGCGGAATCGCGTCCGGATTCCTGCAATCGCGCTGTGGGTCGCACCAATCCTGTCGTGCAGCGATGCCGGCCCGACGCCGCCC
>Ga0187776_10002092_pt1 | contig 10098 bp, 10 predicted proteins | sample 0216_BV02_MP12_2_FD_132426 | JGI IMG/M metagenome (GOLD analysis project Ga0187776, IMG submission 132426) | Tropical peat soil microbial communities from peatlands in Department of Meta, Colombia - 0216_BV02_MP12_20_MG | ecosystem: Environmental > Terrestrial > Soil > Wetlands > Peat | place...
AAAGCGGATTCATTCGCGCGACCATGTACACTCCGGCGGTGACCATTGTCGCCGCGTGAATCAGCGCGCTGACTGGCGTGGGGCCTTCCATCGCGTCGGGCAGCCAGACGTAGAGCGGCAACTGCGCCGATTTTCCGATCGCGCCGGTGAAAAGCAGCAGGCAGATGGAAGTGAGCACACCGACGTCCACCGGGTTCTGCGAAACCTTGGCGAAGATTTCGGTGAAATCGACGGAACGGAACGTCCAGAACAGCAACAGGATGCCGACGGTGAAGCCGAAATCGCCGAGACGCGTGACGATGAATGCTTTCTTTCCGGCATCTGCCGCCGATTTCTTCAGGAACCAGAAGCCAATCAACAGATAGCTGCACAGGCCTACGCCCTCCCAGCCGACGAACATCACCACCACGTTCGCCGCCGACACCAGCGTCAGCATGAAGAACATGAACAGGTTCAGGTAACTGAAGTACCGGTAGTAGCCGCCTTCGTGTTCCATGTAGCCGGTCGAATAGATGTGGATCAGCATGCCCACGAAGGAGGCCGTAAGCAGCATCACCACTGTGAGCTGATCCACCTGCAAGGAAAAATTCACGTGAAATGGCCCGGCGGTGATCCACGGGAAATAACTCTTCACCCACGGGATCTGGTTGGGAGAAAGCTGCCAGAATTCGCGCACCGTTTCGGCGACCGCGACAAACGCGAGCGAGACCGAACCGATGGCCACGGAATTCACCGCGGACTTCGGCCAATTCTTGCCGAGCAGGCCGTTGATCGCCGCCCCCGCGAGAGGCAGCGCGAGAATGATCCAGAGATGATTAAGAAGGAGCATCAGAACTTGAGAAGGTTCACTCGCTCAACATTGAGCGACTGGCGGTTGTGGGCAATGGTGATGGCGATGGCGAGTCCCACGGCCGCTTCGGCCGCCGCCACAACGATGACGAAGAAGACGAACACCAGCCCGTCCAGTTGGTTGTGCGCCCGCGCGAACGCGACGAACGCGAGATTCACCGCATTGAGCATCAGCTCGATCGCCATGTAGATGGTGATGATGTTGTGCTTAAACACAAACGCGACGACGCCGAGCCCAAACAGGATGGCGCTCAGCACGAGGTAATAGGAAATCGGAACGACGGTCATGGTTCCCTCTTCGCCAGCACCAACGCGCCCAGAATGGCAATCAAGATGAGAATGGATGTGGCCTCGAATGGAAACATGTATTTCTGAAACAGCAGGAAGGAAAGCTCGCGCGTTGATTGCGCCGTTGCCAGAGCGCCCGATCCGTTGGCAACGGTTCCTCCGACAAAAGATCGCGCCAGCCAGTGCCCCAAATACAGGAGCAGAAAAAGTCCCAGCGGCAGACCCGCATACTTGGCGACCTTGCTCCAGTTCGTGCGCTCTTCAACGCCGGCGTTGAGCAGCATGATGACAAACACGAATAGCACCATGATCGCGCCGGCATACACGATGATCTGCACGGCGGCTATGAACGGCGCTCCAAGGAGCAAATACAGAGCGGCGAGCGCCACCATAACCAAAATCAGCGCGACGGCGCTGTGAATCGGCTCGCGCGCCAGAATCAGGAGCAGCGCGCCGGCCACTGCCAACAGGGCAAAGATAAAGAACAGGAGAATTGGAATGTTCATCCGTGCTTCACCCAGCCGTACAGGAACCACGCCGAAGTCGCCAGCAGATTCAGCAGCGACACCGGCAACAGGAGCTTCCAACCGAACGACATCAACTGGTCATACCGGAAGCGCGGCAGCGTCCCGCGGGTCCACACGTAGAAAAACAGGAACGCCAGAACTTTCGTCAGGAACCAGAACGGCCCCTGAATCACCGGCCGGACTCCCGGAAGCAGACACAGCGCGCCGATTCCGAAGGCGAGGAGCGTCACAAAGCCGAGTTGCAGGCGGGCCATCCCGCGCGTCTGCCTCGCCGTGTCGTACGCGGTGTAGAGCCCGGTCAGCAGCAGCAGAGCGCCAGGCAGAAATTGCAGGAAGGTCCAGGAGTCGGGGAAGGGAGAGAGCCATCCTCCGAAGAAAAGGATCGTGGCGAGGCACGACACGGTGATCATGTTCGCGTATTCAGCCATGAAGAACATGGCGAATTTGAAGCTCGAATATTCGGTGTGAAATCCGGCGACGAGCTCCGTCTCCGCTTCGGGAAGATCGAACGGCACGCGATTGGTCTCGGCGATGGCGGCAGTGATGTAGCAGAGGAAACCAACGATTTGCGGCACCACGTGCCAGCGGGGAATGAAGGGCAGATAATGAAAATAGCCGCGCTGATGTTCGATGATTTCGTTGAAATCCAGGCTCCCCGCAAGCAGAAGGACACCGACAACGGAAAGAGTGATGGAAACCTCGTAGCTGATCATCTGCGCCGAACTGCGCAGGCCGCCGAGCAGTGGATATTTGCTGTTCGAAGACCATCCCGCCAGGGCCACGCCATACACGCCGATGGAGGTGATGGCAAAGAGAAACAGGACCCCAAGATCGATGTTGGCGATGACGAGCTGCGTCGGGTGGCCGAGAACGTAAATCGTCGCCGGGCCGAACGGAATCAACGCGAGCGTCGTGAGCGCCAGTGACAGAGCGAGGAAGGGAGCAAGAACGTAGAGAAATTTATCGGCCTGCGGCGGCGTGAGATCTTCTTTGAACAAAAACTTCACGCCGTCGGCAAGCGGCTGGAGCAATCCATGCGCACCGACGTAATACGGGCCCCAGCGCGACTGGATGTGCGCAACGACCTTGCGCTCGAACCAGGTGAGGTACGCCAGCGTCGTCAGCGCAACGAATAACAGGACGACTATCTTGACTAGCGATACCACCAGGACTGGATGCTGGGCGATGAACTCCACGGTTGATCCTTGGCCTCGTTCGCCGAAGTTAATTTGGAACAGAAGCGTCCCAAGGTGCCGCATGAAAACAGAAAGTCCTGGGAAGAAAACACCGTGCCCGGCGGCACGTCGTAGCCAGGCTCCACAAATTTACCGCTCGCGCAGGAAAGCTCCGAACCGCCTGCCAGCAGATTCGAGACGGGAAAATCGTATCCCGCCACATTCTGGCGAATTTCCTCGAGTGCTGCATCGGGCGTGCGCAGCCGAATGGGCGAACCAACGCCGAGCATTCCAAGCTGGTGCGAGATGATGCGAATCAAGTCGAAATCGCTGCGCGGCCCCTGCGGATCAATGGCTCGATGCGTCATCTGCAATTCGCCGGCGGTGTTGGTCAGGGTGCCATCTTTTTCATAGCTCGAGGCGGCCGGCAGGACGACGTCGGCACGTTGAGCCGTCTCAGTGAGAAACAGCTCGTGCACCACCAGCAGCTCAAGACCCGCAAGTCGGTCCGGCTGCGTGATGCCGAACGTCTTCACCGGATTTGCACCCACGACGTAAAGCGCTTTGAGTTTTCCGGTGGCTGCGGCATCCATCATCGCGCGAGCTGAAAGCCCGGGAGCAGCGGGCAACTCCACTCCCCAGATCTTCCCAAAGCGAGCGCGTTCGGCGGCGTCGGTGATGGGCGCGTAGCCGGGCAAGCGGTCCGGAAGCATTCCCATGTCCGCAGCCCCGCGCGAATTCGAATAGTCTCCGAGTGCCATGTAGCGCGTCTGACCGGCCAGGCGCGAGCCAAACGCAACCAGGTCGAGAATCGCGGCTCCCTGAACGTCTGCGCCAAACGCGATGAGCACATTCGATTCTTTTTCGAGCGCAGATTTCAGTGATGCCAAATCAGCGGAGGTGCTCCCTTCAAACTGCCCTTCGCCCGTCGCAAGCCAGCGAACCGCCGCGTGTTCAGCTCCCTTGGCCACATCCACGGCCAGGACAGCCTGCCGGTGAATCTTGCTCGGCCGGCTGTTAATCGCATAGAACCTCAACCCGTGATGGCGCACGCCGGTTCGAATCTGCCAGGCGACCAGCGGATTCTGCTGCGTCACGTCGTTGCCGATCAGCAGAACGGCGCTTGCGGTGTATAGGTCTGCCATGGCCGCGAGAGAGTTCTTTGCCTTCGGCCCCAGCGAAGCAGCGAGGCCGGCGTAATCGGCCGTGCGATGGTGGTCCAGATTATTCGTGCCGAGCGTCGCGCGCGCAAAGCGATTCAGCAGATAATTTTCTTCGTTCGTGGTGTGATTCGATCCAATCACGCCAACAGCCGCCGGACCATGCTGATCGCGCGCTTGTTTCAGGCGACGGGCGACTTCTTCGAGCGCATCCTCCCAACTCGCCGGCTCCAGCTTGCCGTTGCGGCGGATGAGCGGCTGGCGAATGCGTGCCGGGTGATGCGTGAAATCGAATCCAAATCTTCCTTTCACGCACAGGAATTCGCCGTTGATGCCGGAATGATCGCGATTATTAGCGCGCAGGATTGCGTTGTTGCGGACGCTGAGAGTGGTCTTGCATCCGTTCGAGCAGTGGGCGCACGGATTCCCGACGTAGGTCATCTCCCAGGGACGCGTCTGGTAGCGGTAGGTGCCGCTGGTGAGCGCGCCGACCGGGCAAATGTCAATGCACATGCCGCATTCTTCGCAGGCGAGTTCGCTCCCCTTGTTGGGCAGAATCACAGAGTGCACGCCGCGCGCGCCGACTCCCAGCGCCTTCACGTCCATGCCTTCGTCACAAACGCGTACGCAGCGGAAGCAAAGGATGCAGCGCGGCGCGTCGTAAAAAACGAGCGGCGACCATCTCTCTTCCGGGTAGTGCAGTTTTTCTTCGGCAAACCGGCTGTGATCGAGGCCGTAGCGGAACGTCATGTCCTGCAATTCGCATTCACCACCTTTGTCGCAGACAGGACAATCGAGCGGATGATTCGACAGCAGAAACTCCAGCATGTCTTTCCGCGCTTTGTGCACTTGTGGCGTGTCGGTCTTAACCACCATCCCGTCCACAGCCACGAGCGTGCACGCCGTTTGCAGCTTCGGCGCTTTTTCGACGTCCACCAGGCACATGCGACAAGCGGCTTGCAGGGACAATCCCGGGTAGTAGCAGAACGAGGGAACTTCGATCCCTTGCCGCTTGGCCGCTTCGATCACGAGCGTGCCCGCAGGAACGGTCACTTTCTGCCCGTTCAGAGTGAAGGCGATTTGTTTTTGTTCGGGCATCAGTCTGCTACAGGGCTCCGGCAACCACTTCCGCGGGCTTGTATGCACACTTTCCGCGAAGATGGTCTTCAAATTCATTTCGCCACTTCTTGACGATGCTGATTGTCGGCATGGCCGCCGCGTCGCCCAGAGGGCAAAACGTGCGTCCGAGCATATTCTTCGCCAGTTCGTCAATCAGCGGGATATCTTCGCTGCGACCGCCGCCTTCGTGGAAGCGGTCCAGCATTTTGCGCAGCCATGTGGTGCCTTCGCGGCAGGGAATGCACCAGCCGCAGGATTCGTGCGCATAAAAATGCATGATGCGCCGCGCCACATCCACCATGCAGGTGTCCTCATCGATCACGACGGTTCCGCCGGATCCCAGCATCGAACCGATCTTGGCCACCGAATCAAAATCCATGGCGACATCAATTTCATCGGCGGTCAGCAGCGGACAGGAGCTGCCGCCGGGGATGACGGCTTTCACTTTCTTCCCGCCCGAGACGCCTCCCGCGACTTCTTCGATCATGCGCTTCAGGTTGAACCCCATCGGCAGCTCGTAAATCCCGGGGCGATTCACGTGGCCGGAGATGGCGAACAGGCGCGTCCCGCCGTTCTTTGGTGTGCCTAATCCGGCGTACCAGTCACCGCCGCGAAGGATCACGCTTGGGACGGAGCAGAGCGTCTCAACGTTGTTGATCACTGTGGGACAGCCGTAAAGGCCCACCACGGCAGGGAAGGGCGGCCGGATGCGCGGATAGCCGCGCTTTCCTTCGAGCGATTCCATCAGCGCCGATTCTTCGCCGCATTCGTATGCGCCCGCGCCGGTGTGCGCGGCGAGATCGAAATCGAAACCCGAGCCGAGAATATTCTTGCCGAGGTAGCCTCTTGCGTATGCTTCGGCGATGGCCGCTTCAACAATGTCGATTACGTAGCGATACTCACCGCGAATGTAGATGTATCCGCGGTTTGCGCCCACCGCGCGTCCGGCGATGAGCATTCCTTCGATCAACTGGTGCGGGTCCATCTCGAGCAGCGGGCGGTCCTTGCAGGTGCCCGGCTCGCTCTCATCGCCGTTCGCAAGAATGTACTTTTGCCTCCCCGGATCTTTCGGAACGAAGCTCCATTTCATTCCGGCCGGAAAGCCGGCGCCGCCGCGCCCGCGCAGATTCGCTTTTTTGACCTCCTCGATAACCTGGTCAGGTGTTATCTGCTTGAGGGACTTTTCCAGTGCCTGGTAGCCTTCGTTCTGCAAATACACGTCTATCTTGTGGGAGTTGGGGATTCCGAAGCGGCGGCTGATCACCGGGACTTCCGCCGGATGACGCTCGTGGAGCGCTCCCGACGTCACCGGAACCGGTTTCGGCCTGCGGCCCTCCTGGAGCTGTTCAAACAGCGCGTCCACCTTGTCCGGGTCGAGATTCTCGAAGTAGTCGTAGTTTACCTGCATAGCCGGCGCGCCGGTGCAGGCGCCGATGCATTCCACTTCCTCGAGCGAAAAGGTCCCGGTCGGCGACACTTCCTTGTTCCCGATGCTCAGCCGCTTCTGGACGTGCTTCAGCAGTTCGTTGCCGCCGCGCAGCATGCAGGAAATGTTGGTGCACATTTGAATGTGGAACCGGCCCGCGCGCTTTCGGCGCAGCATCGAATAGTAGGCCAGCGTTTCGGTCACCTGGATCAAATTCAAGCCCGCCCGCTGGGCAATCTCTTCGAGCAGGTCGTCGCTCAAATAGCCGTATTGATCCTGGGCGTACATCATCATGGGAATCAGCGCTGAGCGCTTCACCGGATAGCGCCCGAGCAGTTCCGTGAATTTTCCTTCCAGTGACGGCGGCAGTTGCATGATTATGTCTCGCCGGAAAAGCTAGCGGTCCACTTCCCCCAGGACGATGTCGGTGGTGCCGATGCAGGCGACTACATCCGCGATCAGTCGATTTTCTACCAGTTCCGGCAGGCTTTGCAGGTTGATGAACGACGGCGCCCGCACCTTCACGCGGTAAGGGTGTGCCGAGCCGTCGCTGGCGACAAAAAATCCCAGCTCGCCTCTGGGTGACTCGATGACTTGATAAACTTCGCCCGGCGGCGGCGCGAACCCTTCCGTGAAGATTTTGAAATGGTAGATGAGGCCTTCGATCGAAGACTTCATCTCCTCGCGTGAAGGCGGCACAATTCCCGGCGCCTCGGCTTTAATCGGTCCTTCCGCCGGGATCTTGCCCATGGCCTGGCGGACGATTTTGATGCTTTCGCGGATTTCCGCGACGCGCACCTGATACCGGGCAAAACAATCGCCGGCAGTTTGCGTTTTGATCTCGAAATCGAACTCGTCGTAGCTCGAGTACGGAAACGCCTTGCGCACATCGTAAGCCACGCCACTCGCGCGGAGCAGCGGCCCGGAGACGCCAAAAGCGATCGCGTCCTCCGCGCTGAGGATGCCGATGCCTTTGGTCCGGCCCATCCAGATGCGGTTGTTGGTGAGCAGATCTTCATACTCGTCCACGTGAGCCGGCAGGGAGTCGATGACGGAGTTCACCTGGTCAAGCCAACCGGGCGGGGGTTCGAGCGCGAGGCCTCCGATGCGGAAGAAGCTCGTCATCATCCGCTGGCCGGAGACGTACTCGAAGATTTTCATGATTTCTTCGCGTTCGCGGAACGTGTAGAGGAAAACGGACATGGCCCCGAGATCGATCGCGTGCGTCCCGAGCCAGACCAGATGCGAGGCGATGCGCGTCAGCTCCGTCAGCAGCACGCGGATGTACTGCGCGCGCTTCGGAATTTCCAATCCGAGCAGTTTTTCCACCGCCAGGCAGTAGCACAAATTGTTTGAGAGCGGCGCGAGGTAATCCAACCGGTCGGTCAGCGTAATCGCCTGCGAATAAGTCTTCGCTTCGCAGCTCTTCTCGATGCCGGTATGCAGATAACCCACCACTGGCTGAGCCTTCTTCACGATTTCGCCGTCGAGCTCCAGGATCACCCGAAGCACGCCGTGCGTGGACGGGTGCTGCGGCCCCATATTGAGGACCATTGTGTGAACGCTTCCGACGGGCGTCTCAACGGTCGTGGTCATCGCTCAGCGGTATCCTTCAACCGGATAGTCTTTGCGAAGGGGATAGCCCTCCCAATCGTCCGGCATCAGGATGCGCCGGAGATCGGGATGGCCTTCGAAGCGGATGCCGAAAAGGTCAAAATTCTCCCGCTCGTGCCAGTTCGCCGTAGGCCAGACCGACGTCACGGAATGAATCACCGGATCGCTGCCGCCCAGGCGCACCTTCAGGCGCAGCCGCTCGCCCCGGTCGAGCGAGAGCAAGTGGTAATTCACCTCGAAGCGCGGTTCGAGGGGAAAGCGGTCTACCGTGGTGATATCCGAAAGATAAGAGAACCGCAGGGGAGGCTCGGCCGCCAGATACCCCGCGGCGCGCAGCAAATGTTCGCGCGGTACCACCACAGTTGTCTCGCCGCGAAATTCAATGACTTCGGCGACCGCCTGGGCGTCCCACTCCTTCAGTTGACGGACAACTGGATTTTTTTCATCAGACGCTGGATCCACAATGAGTTCGATTCCGGAGGGCGATCAGCGGTTCCAGTCGAGCGCGCCCTTCTTCCAGAGGTATATGTAACCGGCCAGCAGAATTATAATGTACAGCAGCATCTCCACAAAGCCGAACACTTTCAGCCCGCCGCGGTAAATCAGCGCCCACGGGTAAAGAAAAATCGCCTCGATGTCGAACAGGATAAACAGCAGCGCCACCATATAGAACTGCACGGTGATGGGCGCGCGGGCGTCGCCCGTCGGCGTGATTCCGCATTCGTAGGCCTGGTCTTTTTCGCGGCTCCGCCGGTGTTTCCCGACCAGGGTCGAGACCACCAAAATCGCCCCGGAAAGGCCCGCCGCGAGCAGGAACATCAGCAACAATGGCCCATAGTTATCCAGGTAATTGCTGGTCATGTTCGTTCGACTGGTATAATAACGGCGCTACGGTGCATGGTCAAATGAACTCCATCGCACTTAAATTCGCGCGGCTGCATGCCGCCTCATTCCTGGAACAGGCCCGCGTCACCCGATGAGCTCCGGCTTCAACACCGATGTCCGCATCGGCGAACAGCTCTTCCACGTGCAAACGGAGGACCGCGGCCCGGCTCATCCGGTCATTGACACCGCCGTGTACCAGAACGGGCGCGTGCTCCACCGGCGCACATCGCATTACGAGCGTCCCGAATCTTCCCCGGCCTTCGCGGACGAGTTGCGCCACCGCGTCGAAACCCAGCACCGCGCCGTCATCGAAGATCTCCGCTCGGGCGCACTTGACGCCGAGCTCGCGGCGGCAGCCGAACGCGCCGCGCGCGCCGCCGGCATCGAAGTCCAGCTTCTCAATCCCGGCTCCTGGCTTGCGGGCGGCCACGTCGCGCTCGACGTCCAGGTGCTGCGCCGCGCGGACGGCAAGCCGGAAGCGGCCGCCGAAGTCGAAGCCCTCATCGAGGGCGCGCTCCAGGAAACTCGCCACGCCGGCAAGAGCGACGACAGCGGCCGCGTGCGCATCGAATTTCCCTTGCCGCCTCTCGGCAAAGGCGGCCTCGCGCTCGTGATCCAGGCGCGCACCGAAGCGGCCAAGGACGAGGTCCGCTTCACCATGCGCTCCCGCGCCAAAGCTCCGTCCGCGGAGTCCGCTCCATGACCGTGACCATCAACGGCGAGCGCCGCGAAATTCCGGAAGGCCTCACCGTCATCGAGCTGCTCGAAAAACTCGGCATGCCCCGCGAGCGCGTGGCCATCGAGCGCAACCTGGAAATTCTTCCGCGCGCCTGCTGGCGGCAGACAGCCGTCGAGCCGAACGACAGCTTCGAAATCGTCCACTTCGTCGGCGGCGGCTAGAACCCATCTCGCCCTGTTGCCATCTTCACCATGCATTTTGCTCTCGCGCCCCTCTCACTCCGTGCCAGGAGATTTCTTGAGTCCCAGGTGCTCTTCGAGCCGGTCGAAACAGGCGTTCCACCCTTGCTGGTGCAGGTCGCGCATTTCAGCGGTGG
>Ga0187776_10002093_pt1 | contig 10095 bp, 9 predicted proteins | sample 0216_BV02_MP12_2_FD_132426 | JGI IMG/M metagenome (GOLD analysis project Ga0187776, IMG submission 132426) | Tropical peat soil microbial communities from peatlands in Department of Meta, Colombia - 0216_BV02_MP12_20_MG | ecosystem: Environmental > Terrestrial > Soil > Wetlands > Peat | place...
AGCATGCGGGCGGTAGGATCACCGCAGCGATTGGCGGTCCAGGCGTGCGCCGACTCATGCACGCTGATGGCAAACAGGAAGGCAATAATCTGGAATAGTATTTCGACTAATTGCTGGCTGCTCATGCCGGTGGCTTGATGGTAACACGGCGGTCTGGCGCGCTATCCGGGGCAGACTGAGAGAGAGAGGGCAAAGCCCTGCAGGCCGAGGCAGCGTACGAGCTCAGGGATTTTGCTGAACGCGGAGCGCAGGCGAGGTAGTGGGATCGACCTGAATCTCAACCCGCGTGTTGTGGGGAAAGGCCACATCGCTGCCGCGGGCAATGAAGCGGGTATACACAGTGCGGCCGGTGGCGAACAGGCCGATGGCAGCTCCTACGTAGCGGGAGCCGGAGGCGATGCCGATGATGCGACCCATCAGCGCAAAGCCGTTGCTGGAGGCGCCAGCATTGAAGACGGTGCTCTCATCGTCGTGCAGGGTCGCGGCCGAGATCAGTGCCATTACCAAGGGTCCGCCCAGGCCGTTGTTCTTGGCGCGAACACCGCCCTCAGCATCCATCTGCAGATTCGCCTCGCTGCTGCTCTGTACCGAGGTGGTGGTGCCGTGGATACTCTGCTGGAAGCCGGCGGGGAACTGCATCTGGCGGAAGGCAAATCGCAGGGCGCCGTTCTTGCCCCACTTGCCGGCGGGAACCGATTGCGTCACCGATCCCAGCAATAGCGTTCCTTCCGGCACGACCAGTTGATTCTGTTTGTCGAACAGGGGCTGGGTGATCTTCGCGGTCACCGGCGCTCCCCGCTCCACTTCCCTGGAGTTGAGATCGGTGAGCAAGAGGGCATGCAGGCGCGCCGGTTCCTCCAACCCACGCTTCTTCTTGTCGGGCGCAGCAACGGGCGAGACCACGGGCAGGGCCACGGGCTGGATCAGTTCGGCGTTGTACTCCAGGCCGGCATCGACGGTCTCCGGATGATAGGGAAGCTGGTGGTAGGCAAACTTTTTCAGGCGGCTGGCCTTGCCGGGGGCCTTGACGCTGTTGATGGCGGCGGTTTCACGGCCGCGGAGATCGTCAAACAGTCTCCTGAGCAGCGAAGGGCGGCGCGATCCCGAGCCCAGGCTTTCGATCTGCACCGTCTGCACCCCCTGCTGCGTGGGCGCGGTGGCGATGGGGAATTCGGCGCCGTCAGAGGTTCGCAGATGATCGAACACGACGCGGGCTTCGTGCAAGGGAGTGAAATCACCCTGCAGACGCGCGGCGTTCCTCTTCCTGGAAGAGGCAGGCACGACCTCAACCACCTGCCCGCTAACCACCGAGCCTTGCGGCACCGTGAGGCGGTTGGAGACGTAAATCGACTCCAGGATATGGCCGCGCACGGGCGCCCCCGCTTTCATGCGCGCATCGACATGCAACTGCACGTGCAGAACGGTTCCGGGCTCGAGGGTTTCCTTTGTGACGTCAGGATCGGCGCCCAGGGCCCAATGCGGACACAAGAAGAGGGCAAGGCAGGACAGCAGGAATCGATTGACGCTGAACATCACGGCCCACCAGCCCAGAAAGTCTAGTCCTGAATCACGGATACGTCCATTCTACCCTTCGGTTTTCTTCAGGATGCAGGATGGGGGGGCCGCGGAGAGCGCGGAGCGTCAAAGTTTTCACGACTGGGCGGGGCAAGTACAATCGGCTGATGCCGGACATCCGTGGGAGAGCAGGCAGAGCGGTGCTTCTGGCCACTTGTCTGCTTGCGGCCGCAGTTCAGCCGGGGATTGTGGCCGCTTCCGAACATCGGCCGCCGCAAGGGGCGAGGTACTACCTGGGATTCGATCGCAACCGGTATCCGGGAGACGAACTTATGCCGTCGCTGGCGGAAACCTTCGCTTACACCGGCTATTGGCTGAACAATCCTCCCGGCGAGAGCGAAAACACGTGGGCAGGCAAGAGGGCAGCCGTCGAAGCGGCGGGCCTGGGTTTCCTGGTGCTGTTCAACGGCCGGACTGATGCCGAGATCAAGAGTCACCCTGCGGCCAGGGACCTCGGCAGCGCGGATGGCAAGGAGGCGGTCGCGGCTGCCGAGAGAGAAGGGTTTCCCGCGGGCACCATCATTTTTCTGGACCAGGAAGAAGGAGGCCGGCTGCTAGCGGAGCAGCGGGAGTATCTGCTCGCCTGGGTGGACGCGGTGACCGGTTCCAGATTCCGCGCCGGCGTGTACTGCTCAGGCATCGCCGTAAAGGAGGGCCGAGGCAGCATCACTACGGCCAACGACATCGCACAGGCAGTGGGCAAGCAGCGGGTGGCTTTCTGGGTGGCCAATGACATGTGCGGCCCCTCGCCCGGCTGCTCATTTCCAGCCAGTCCGCCGGGGCCGTGGGAGAGCGGGGTCAAGTTCGCCGACGTCTGGCAATACGCCCAATCGCCCAAGCGCGGGTCCTTCGCGTCCGGGTGCCGCAATTACAGCGACGACAACAACTGCTACCCGGTGGGATTTGAGCCGAACTCCCGGCTGTTCGTGGACCTGAACACGGCCACGTCCCCCGATCCCTCCCAGGGACGCGTCACCAAGCCGGGTGACTGATTCCCGCCGGATCGCATGCCGCCGGGCGAAAGTCAGCCTGCGATTTATCCGGCGCGCTCATTCCGAGGCTGGACTGCGCGAAGGCGCAGCCGGGGCCGCGCTCGGGGCTGAATCGGGAGCGATGGTCTTCACCTTGACCGGCTTTGCCGGAATGCCGGCAACAATGTTATAGGGCTCCACATCCTTGGAAGCCACTCCCATCGATCCGACCAGGCCGTGCTCGCCGACCGTCACTCCGCTGAGCACCGTGGCGTGGTAGGTGATGCGGGCCTTGGGGCCGATCTCGGTCTTGTGATTGATCACGATCATGCCGTCGTTGAGATCGTGGGAGTGGGAGTACACGTTGGCGTAGTCGGAGACCGAGGTACCGGCGTGAATGATGATCTCGCCCCGATCGTCCAGCAGGACATACTTGTGGATCACGCAATTGTCTTCAATCGTCAGGTTGTAACCGAACGAGACCTCGACTCCATGAAAGATCTTGACGTTCTTGCCCAGGTGCTTCAGGACGTGGCTGGCGATCATGGATCGCATGCGGAATCCCAGCCAGTGATTCAAGCCGACGGGCGAGCGGTCGAACATCATCCAGAACCAGATGAGGGGTTTTCGTTCGGCATATTTCTGGGCGTCCACATCGCCGTAGTATTCGGGCTCGAGGGTGGCGTTGCGTGGATCGAAGGAGTGGTGAAGCGCCTGGCTGCCCAAGGAGTGAAGCGCGGCGTCCGGCGGAGCATAGGGCGTGCCCAGGTAGATGCTGTGCAAGGCATCACGAACGACGAGGCTGCGGTAATCGGGATCGGGGTTGGCGAACTGCCGATCCAATTCGTCGATCCAACTGAGGTAGGCCTTCTCGGCCGGGGCAGCAGGGTTCAGAAGGCGATATTCGTAACGCGGCATAAGAGACTCGCATGCGCCGCAAACGGCGCTCAAGGCTTCAAAATTCTAATGGCTTAGCTCGTCCGGGGGAAGAAACCAGGCACACGGGCGGGCAAAGGGGCCGGAGATGCTTTCAACATCGCCCGCAGCCGAGCAGCAAAGCAGATGGCAGCGTGGCTACGTGCAGCTCCAGCGCCTTTGACATGGCTACATTATGACATGCGGGCATCGGGGAATGGGGGCGCGACCTAGGTTGCCGGCTGCAGGACATAGATGACCCAGGGAGCGATCCTGGTCTCATTCACCCAGGGGTAGGGTTCGTCGCCTTTGGCCAGGGGCCGGACCATCTCGACGACTCGCAGGTCCGCTTCCTTATGCAGATCACGATAGGAGTCCTCGGTCCAGAGGATGTCTTCGACGGGCCTGCGGTCGCCGTGGTCGGTCACGATGATGCGCACGAGATCGCCGCTGCGAGCGGCGGCATTCTCGGGAAAGTTTGTGGTGGTGAAGGAAGCCCACTCATGGGTGTAAATCTCGGGTGAGGAAACGATGCTGACGATGGTCCCATTGGGAGTGAGGAGCCGTTTCAGGCTGCAAAGGATTGGTGGCTTCGCGGGACCGGGAATGTTGTCGAAGGTGAAGGCGGAGAGCACCAGATCGAATGCCTGGACGGCAAACTGGTCGAGATTGTCGCCGGGCACGAGCCGGTAATCGCCGTCAGGATCGGTGGTGCGAGCGATTTGAAGCATCTCCTCCGATATGTCAACCCCGGTCGCATGGAATCCGAGCTTGCGGAGAAATCGAGTGGAGCGGCCGGCGCCGCAGCCGAAGTCAAGAGCGCGCGTTCCGGATACGTGGCGGGAGAGAATCTCCGGCAGATCCCGGTAGGCGAGATAGTAGGTATTTGCGAACTCGAGGGTGGCGTAGGCACTAGCCCGCCGGACATCCTGGTAGCAGTTAACGAAGTTCACTGCGCCTCTGTCCTCCCTTTTCAGGCACTCCAGGCGCGCCGCGGGAAGCGGCCCGTGATCTTGCGGATCCAACCGTGAAAACGATGCCCGCCCGCGGCATCCTTCAGGAACATGAACGGGCACTGTCCTGGCACCACCTGAATGCCCCGGTCTCGGCAAAACTGGACAGCGCGGCCGCTCACCGCGCCTTTACCCGCGGCGCGATACATCCAGACGCGAGGTATGCCCGCTTCCGCGCAGTCACGGACTACGGCGTCGGTTACTTGCGGCGAGGTCATCAGCAGCGCCGCATCCACGGGTGGCTGGATGTCCTGAACGCGGGCGTAGCAGCGCCGCTCCAGCACCTGCGTCATGTTGGGATTCACGGGGATGATCTCATACCCGCGGCGCGACAATTCTTCAAACAGCGTGATGCTGAAATCCGTGGGCTGGCTGGAGATTCCAACCATCGCGATCCGCTTCTGCCGCAGGAAGTCCTCGATGGTGTCGAGGGTTACAGGCCGTACAGCCATTTCTCCTCCCAGGTTATCGGCGGGGCAGAAATGCCCGTTTTCAGTGTTTCGCAGGTCGCCAACGGAGCGCAGTGACCAACAACACGGAACCTGGTTTATGCGGGTGCAGGTTCACTTGGGAAGCGATGCGCTCACTTCTGCACCAGCGTGACCTGGTGCTGGCCGACCTCAGCGTGATCCACGCGATCGGGCATGGGGAAGGTGCTATCGAGCCCCAGCTCCGGGTAGCGCGGACGAACATACTCCTCGACGAAGTACTCCAACGCCGGGCGCGGAACCGGCACCCCATTGATTGCTACCGAGTCGATGTGGACCTGGGCCCTGCCTTGGTTTCCGGCAGCGTGGGCCAACACCTGCACCTGGTTGGTGCCGCGGAAGAGCGACATCAGGGGATTCGTGCGATAGCGGCCTCCGGTCACCTGATCGAAGTCCACCAGCGCATCGGCGCGCACGATTCCCGGAGAACCCGTCAACTGGAGCCGCTTGACTCCCTCAGGCAGCTGCACGTTGCGGGAATTCAGGTAGGCGTTCACCTCGCGCTCGGTGAGGATGGTGGGGCTGGGATCCGGAGGGTGGCGCTTGGCATTTTCCTCGATATGGCGGAGTTTGCGGCTGGCGCTTGCAACGGCCGCGTCGCGCATGGCCTGGGTTTGCGAGGCGGGGGGAGATTGCGCGAGAAAGGAGGAAGACCCGACGAGAATGGGCAAGATGATCGAGACCGAGATCCAAGGGGGCGTGGCGCGGGCCTTAGTCTGCGGTTGTCGATTTGCGGGTATGGGCGCCGGCGATAGGCCGTGTTCCAACGTTGCTACCTGAGCTTGGCTTCGGCATCGCGTCCGCCCACCAGGGTGACCTGAGGCTTCTCGAGCGTGCCGCCGACGGAGAACTCGCGTCCGCCATCGCGCACGACCTTCAAACCCAGCTCTCGTCCCAGGGAGGCAGTGCCGCTAACCTGATAGATGCCGCCAGGCGCCTCTAATTTGCCTTCGCCCAGCTTGAGCACTCCTTTACTGAGATCGGCGGTGGCGGTAAAGCGGCGGAGCAGGAGCGGCTTGCCGTCGCTGTTGAGGGAAAAGTGGGGCAGGACGCCGTCGCGCCAGTCAAATTTGGCGGTTCCGGCGGCGGAGCTGAGAAGCTGCGCGCTGTCCCAGCCGCTGGCGCTGCCTTTATAGCTGGCAGTTGCCTGGCCGCTGGCCCAGCCTTCTTTGGTGAGGGCCGCAACCTGCGCCATCGACACCCGCAAGAGGGAGCCCTCTGACTGGTAAACCGGCACATCGCCGGCGAAATTCCCGGCGATGTCGGCCAGGAAAGCTCCCCCGAGGGCTTCGCCGCGAAGATTGGCGATCAGGAGCTTGTCGGGCCTGATGTCGACGTCGGCAGTGGCGTGAGTGACAACCACGGTTTTGATGACCAGCCTGGCGGCGGTGATGCGTCCCTTGGCATACAGCCCGGACCAGGGTGAGGGCTGCGAATCACCCTGGGGAAAGATCGCGTACCAAGGCCGCTTGCGCAATTTCGGATTGACCAGACGATTGAGGTCATCCACGCTCACCTGGTCGGTCTTCAGATCGAAACCCAGGGAGCAATCGGCAGAGAGTTCGCAGGCGGTGGGAAATTCGAGCATCCCGGTGACGGCGCTGTGAAGGTTGCCGATGGTGGCCGAGAGATTATCGAGGGAAATCTTGCCGTTTGCGGCCGCCAGGTTGGCGGAGGCGATGTGCACCGGGGCAGCCAGTCCCTCCCAGGCGACGGTGGTTGTGCGCAGTTGGCCTCTTCCCGACACGGCGGGTCCCTTGAAGTCCGGCCATTCGCCGCTCAGGTGAGCATCCAGCTTCAGTACCTGGCCCTGTGCCGGGGTATCGGAAACCACCAGCCCGAGCATGCGGCCGACCTGGAGCAGAGTCTGAACCTGGCCGTCGCCCTGAAAGTGAACATCGTAGCCCGTGCGCGAAAACCACGACTCGACGGTTGCCGGAGAGGCTGCGCCCAGCGGCAGGGAGAAGGGCTGAACCTGGAGCACCATCGCATCAGGCAGGGGGCCAGGAGCAGGCTTGGATGATTTCGGCGCCGCTTTGAGTCTGACCCGCTTAATGGGGACCGCCTCGTAGTTCTCCGTGCCTGGACCGGCCAGGGCAAAGCTAACCGGCTTAAGAGCAAGAGGAGCGGAAAGCACACGGGAGCGGACCTCGAGTGCGCTGGTTACGCCATTGCCTGCCCACAGCTTGTCGCCCCCGACTAGAGGAGTGCGGAGCGTGGCCATCGCATCGACATTTCCGGTAGCGCTCAGATCCTGCGGCAGGTTCAGCTTGGCATGGCGCGCCAAGTCAACCAGGAATTGTGCGGCCACATTCTCGGCGGTGAAGCGCAGGTCATAGGCACGCTTGCCAGGCTCGCCGACAACGGTTCCGGAGGCACGAAGGAATCCGCCACCCGCGGGGGCATCGCAGGACAGATCGCGCAACTCATGGGTGTAAACGCTATAACGCCCGCTGCATCGGGTGGCCAGGCGCATGCTGCCGGTGGTGGCGATGTCATAGCGGCGGAAATCGCTGAGGGAGGCGTCGGTGGCGAAGCTGAGAGCGTTGGGGGTTCCCTTGAGGTCGGCCGACAGGTTCACGGTGCCGCGCCAGCCGTGATCACGTCCGGAGGCCAGGTAGGTGAGCTGCCCGAGCTGGCCCTGCGCCCAGGTGAAGTGCAGGACGAGAGGCATCTCGGCGAGGGAAGGCGCCCTTTGGAGTGTGCCGCTGAGCCTGACCGTGCCAGTGTCGCCCAGGTTGGCGTCGGTGCGGATCGGTCTAGCCTCCAGGCGCATGCGCCAGACATCCTCGGAAGCCAGCCACACGGCGAAGTCGGTGTCGGCAAGGGCGTAGACCTTCTTTTCCTGGCCGATCTTGAGGTTCACGCGCCCGTTAACGAACTCGACGTAGGGAAAGCGAATGCGCGATTCGGGGCGGGGCTTGGCGGTAGGGGCGGTGGGAGTTTGGCGTGCGCGCTCCAGCAGAGGCTCGATGTTCCAGCGGCCGTTCTTGCCCAGGACCAGGTTGAAGCTGGGGTAGCGCAGGCTGAGGCTGGCGATCTCCAGCCTGCCGCGCCAGAGCGAGGTCCAGCGCAGCGAGACGGAGACCTCGTCGGCGCGCAGGATGGGCTCGGCGCTGATCTGGGGATCGTCGGCCACCACCAGGCCATCCAGCTTCAATCCGGGGGGCAGCAGGCTGAGATGCACGCCGCGCACCGTGACGTCACGACCCAAGGCCTGGCCCAGGGAGCGGGCGACGGATGCCCGATAGCGGCTGAAGTTGGTGGCGGGGACCAAGAACAGAGCTACGCCCAGGATCAACACGCTGGCGGCCAAGAAGCGCTTTTGGGGTCGCGTGAGCATCAGCGCACGAGGTGGAACATCCGCCGCCAGCGGGTCTCGTCAAAGAAGTGGATGATAACTTTGCCGATAAATGCCAGCCGGTCCTGAAAGCTGGTCTTCAGGTATTGGCCGGCAGGGGTCTCAAACGACCAGTAGATGAACATCGGCCGTCCCACGATATTCTCGCGCGGGATGAACCCCCAGTAGCGGCTGTCGTAACTGACGTCGCGGTTGTCGCCCATGGCGAAGTAACGGTCCGGCGGAACTACCAGCTCGCCATCCTTAATGTAGGAGTTCATGGCCAGGTGCCAGTCGGGAGTGACGACGCCGCCTTCGGGGGGGGCGACGCCGGGAAAGTTGTCGCGGTAGGAATTGTAGCTGCCGTTGTGGATGACGTAGGGTTCGTCGAGCTGCTGTCCGTTGCGAAACACCGCTCCATCGCGCAGGCGGATGCGGTCCCCGGGAATGCCCATGATGCGCTTGACCACGTAGAGACCGGCCTCCGCCGGGGACAGAAACACCACGATGTCGCCGCGCTGCACGTTGCGATAGCGGATGATGGGTCCCACCCAGTTGGTTTTGGGAGCCAGAGTAACGCGATCGACAAACACGTGATCGCCGATCAGCAAGGTGTTCTCCATGGAGCTGGAGGGAATTTCGAAGGCCTGCAGATTGAAGGTAATAATGAAGAGTCCTACGACCAAGACCAGGGCCATGGACGCGATGAACTCCATGGCGGTCTCGCCCTTTTTTTCAGGTTTTGCGGGATCGATATTGCTGCTTTTGCGGTTCTTACTGGCCAAGATTTCGTCCTGTCGCGCGCCCCGACTACTTGACCCGCCGGAAAGTGCGGTCCCAGCGGGTTTCCTTGAAGACATGGGTCATGGCATAGAGGAATCGAGTTAGTTTAACACTGCCGCTTTCGTCATACTCAGGGATGGCGCTGTCCTTCTCCACCGACCAGTAGATAAACAGGGGGCGGCCCACGATGTTCTCCTCAGGGACGAAACCCCAGTAGCGGCTATCCAGGCTCTCGTCGCGGTTATCGCCGAGAGCGAAGTAGTGGCCGCTGGGAACGATCAGCTCGCCGCGCTCCACCAGCTTGCGCATCTGCGCCCACCACTTGGGATCGATGGCCGCGGGGTACTGCGGGTTGGGAAAGTCGTCGCGAAAGGGATCGCGAGATGCCGATTTGAAAACCACATAGCGCTTCTCGTCCGTCGGCTGGCCGTTCACGAACACCTGCTTGTTGGCGATTCGCACCCGGTCTCCCGGTAGCCCGATCACCCGTTTCACGAAATGCTGCTGGGGATTGACGGGATAGCGGAAAACGATGATATCGCCGCGCTTGACCGGGGTGTAAGGAAGGATGTGACCCCAGGCGCCGCCGCTGGCGTAGTCGATCTTATCCACCAGCAGGTAGTCGCCGATGAGCAGAGTGTCCTCCATCGACTCGGAGGGAATTTCAAAGGCCTGCACGATAAAGGTCATGACGAAAACGGCAATCACTACGACCCCGGCGAGCCACTGCGCCACGCCGAACCATCCGGAGTGATAGTCGCTGTCGGCGTGCTTCGGCTTGGCCGGGGCCGGCGCCTCAGCCACGGCGGCAGTCGCAGTTGGTGGTTGCTCCGTCGGTTCGCTCATGCCCTGCTTGTCTCACTCTTGCGGCGCGCACCTTCCCGCTTCTGCAGGGAGCGCAGATGCGCCAAGGCGTCCTTGGCCGCAGCCTGCTCACCCTTTTTCTTGGTGGAGCCCTGCGCCTGGCCGGCGTACTCGAGTCCTCCGTGCCCGTTGCCGCGAATCTTCAC
>Ga0187776_10002094_pt1 | contig 10093 bp, 8 predicted proteins | sample 0216_BV02_MP12_2_FD_132426 | JGI IMG/M metagenome (GOLD analysis project Ga0187776, IMG submission 132426) | Tropical peat soil microbial communities from peatlands in Department of Meta, Colombia - 0216_BV02_MP12_20_MG | ecosystem: Environmental > Terrestrial > Soil > Wetlands > Peat | place...
AGGCGGTGGAGTTTGTGAAGCAGGGCGGAGAGGTCTATCAAAAGGTGTAGACTAAACGGAAACCCATTGAGCTGGAGCCCGCAATGGAAAAGAAGCGGCAACTGACGGCGATTATCCAAAAGAAAGACAGTGCCTACACCGCGCTTTGTCCCGAGCTCGATATCGCCAGCCAGGGCGAGAGCATTGAGAAAGCGCGCAATAACCTCCAGCAAGCCGTGGAACTATTCCTGGAAACCGCCGACTCGGGGGAAGTAAAGCGGCGGCTGCACGACGAGATTTTTATTACCGTTCTGGAGGTCGCGGTTGGCTAAGCTTCGCGATCTTTCCGGGCGCGAAGTCTGCTTGATTCTCGCAGCACGGGGTTTCACCGAAGCCTGCCACCGGGGAAGGCACATCGTCATGCAAAAACGGGAACGCGGTTCCACCGTTACCGTATCCGTACCCGATCATCACGACCTTCGCATCAATACCTTGCAGTCCATCATCCGCCAATCCGGCCTCAAGCGGAATTTATTCGAAATTTCATAATGTGCGGCACGCGTTTTTGCTTGATGAAATTCACCTAGAACTCACCCAACCACATCGCGCAAATAGGAGTATCGAAAATCGAGGCACTCAAGCGCGGCATGGAAAAAGCGCTAGAATTTTTACTGGCGGTTGCGAAGGTTTATTTGAAGCTTTGAATGAAGTAAGTCTCCGCATTCGATGGGAGAATGGCGGCTGAACTAGAACAATTGGCGGGCGAGAAAATAGACCAGTGCTAACTGCCGCCGGGAAAGCAGTACAAACATTAAAAGTGCAAAATCTACCTTGTTTGCGGTGGCGACGTATACGTACTTGCCGATCTAGCAGGAATTTTCGTAACCTAACCCCCTTGCGCTTTTTATATATCGGCAACCGTTAGTACGTTGCCAGGACGGACCGAGGAAACATGGACATTCGAATGATACAGGACCAGCTGGAAAGATTCGCAGTCGAGCGCGACTGGAACAAATTTCACAGTCCAAAGAATCTGGCAATGGCATTGGCAGGAGAAGTGGGGGAACTGATGGAGATTTTCCAGTGGTTGACGGAGGAGCAATCAGTAAAGATTAGCAAGGATGATACTCAACACAAAGCTATCGCTGACGAGTTGGCTGACATAGCAATCTATACCCTGCGGCTCGCTCATAAGACGGGGGTTGACTTGGAAACCGCGATATGGAAAAAAATAAAGAAGAATGCGGAAAAATATCCAATAGGTTTATCGCGTGGTAACGCGACCAAGTACAACAGACGAAAAAAGTAAACATCGGGGCTATTCTACGGCCGATTAAAAACTAAGGAACTTAAACCCAAAAGAAACCAAAGCAGATTCACTTAGTACCAAAAATGAGACTTTACGAAGGTACAATTTTAGAATTTAGTTCTGATGTGACGCGAAATCAGATAGCAGACAAAATCTCCCAGAGGTTTAAGGACTACTACCATAGGAAGCCTAGCTCGTCGGAATATCGTGCTTGGCGCCAATCTTTGTTGTTTCTGAATAATTCTCTGCAGCACGCAGGTCTCGTGGATAACCAGATTGTGATTGAGTACGAATTACCGTATTTGGAACGGCGTATAGATGCTCTCCTTTTTGGGAAAAATCGGTCTCTTGAGGATGGTGTTGCGCTGATTGAATTGAAGCAGTGGTCTAATGAAAGTGTGGAGGACTGCACAAACGATGGAAACGTAATTGTAGATTACGGTCGGTTTAAGAAGGAGCAACCTCACCCTTCATTGCAGGTGCAGGGTTATCACTTCGATCTTAAAGATTTTCTGGCGATTTTTAGCGATCCGAGGTCGCCAGATTTGGCTTCTTGTGCCTATTGTCACAATTATTCGCGTAATGACCAACCTAATACGCTTTTTGCTTCCAAATTCGAGAAGGAATTAAAGGCATTTCCCGTTTTCGCCAAGGAGGATTTTGAAGCCCTCGGAGAATTTCTAAAGGAACGCCTTTGTAGCGGAGCTGGTTTAGAAGTGTTCAACCGATTTATAACCAGTCCCGTACGACCTTCGCGCAAATTGCTTGAACACACAAGTGAAATGATTAATCAACGTCAAATATTCAATCTTATTGATGACCAGATTGCCGCTTACAACGCAATTATGCACAAAGCCCGACAGCTGTCCCAAAGTAAGAAAAAATCCGTTGTCATTGTCAAGGGTGGACCTGGGACAGGCAAATCAGTAATCGCCTTGGAGGTCATGGGTGAGCTCATGCGCCTGGGCAAAAGCGTCATGCATGCAACCGGATCGAGTGCCTTTACGAATACCTTGCGGAATATAGTAGGAAACAGAGCCCAAAGACTCTTCAAATTCTTCAACAGTTTTATTAACACCGAGCCCGACTCGATTGAGGTCTTGATCTGTGATGAAGCGCATCGGATTCGTGCATCGAGCAACAGCAGGTACACTCGCAGAGCAGACCGCTCGGGTTCCCCGCAAGTAGATGAACTGTTGAGAGTCGCTAGGCTTTCTATTTTTCTAATCGACGAACACCAGATTGTTCGCCCCAGTGAAATCGGCAGTGTTCAACTCATTCACGAGGCCGCTCGTCGGTTAGGGGTAAGTAAAAGCGAAATCGCAGAATTCGAATTACAGACACAATTTCGGTGTTCAGGATCGGATGCCTATCTCCAGTGGGTAGATAAAGTGCTGGATGTGCGCGACTCGGGTTTCGCCAGATTCGACGCGCGCATGGGCTTCGAAATATTCGACAGTCCGTCGGCAATGATGGATGCAATTAGGCAACGCAACGCTGAAAAGCGAAACTCAGCCCGAATCGTCGCTGGTTTTTGTTGGCCATGGAGCAATCCCAGGCCCGATGGCACGTTGGTAAATGACGTCAGAATCGGGGATTTCGCAATGCCATGGGAAAAGAAAAACGAATTTTGGAAATGGGCAACTGATGATTCCGGTATGGAGCAGGTAGGCACGGTTTACACGGCTCAAGGTTTTGAATTTGACTATATCGGCGTGATCTTTGGAAATGATCTTGTATACGATTTGTCCCAGAAAAAATGGGCAGCCGTGCCACAAAACTCGCATGATACGGCTGTCACGCGAAATAATCCTGGACTGGCGAGGCATCTGCAAAATGTATATCGAGTGTTACTTACTCGGGCACATAAAGGCGTGTACATTTACTTTATGGACAAACCTACTGAGAAATATGTGCGCAGCCACCTAGGGGAATTTAAGCAGCCGGAAGAGCAACGGAAAGTTGTTGGCGAAGTGGCAGTGGTCAATGATGAGGTTGAACAGGCTCAGCTGCAAACTACAGTTCTGCCGTTTAAACGCGTACAACGAAAAGACGTCAGGCCGTACGAGAATGCCGTGCCCCTGCTCGATTTAAAGATTGCAGCGGGGCATTTCAGTGGCGAGCAACAAGTCGATCTCAATAACGTCGACTGGGCGGAGTTGCCGGATACTTTTAGGGTTCAAAATGGTCTTTTCGTTGCGCAAGTAGTCGGCGAATCCATGAACCGGCGAATACCAAATGGTGCTTGGTGCTTGTTTCGCGCGAATCCGGTGGGTTCCCGGCAAGGCAAGGTGGTCGTCGTGCAGCATCGCGAGATTAGCGACATGGACACCGGCGGTCATGTCACGGTAAAGGTTTACGAAAGCAAAAAAGTGCTTGACAAGGAAGTGGAATGGAGGCACAGCGCGATTATCCTGAAGCCAGATTCCACAATAAGTGATTACAAGCCTATTGTCCTGCAACCGGATCAAGCAGAGGAACTCATTGTCGTAGCTGAACTGGTTGCAGTTCTGGGCTAGCCTTGGAAGAAATAGGATGGGCTCAGAACGGAAACAAAATGGCACGTAAGAACCAAGGACTGTTCGATGATTTAATTGAAATCATCTCCAAGTTTCCTTGGTGGGTTGGCGTTGTTCTCGCGATTGTCACATATTCCATTCTGCATTCACTCACCAATTCAGAAATATCAGGGACGCCCAACATCAAAGACATTGGTTCGGTTATCAGCACGCAAATGTTTAGGAGTTTTGCAACGATCGGGCAATATCTTCTGCCTGCGGTATTTCTGATTGGCTCGCTGGTTTCGGTGTTTGAACGACAAAAGCGAAACGTTTTGCATGACCAAGTGGCAGCCGGTGGTGTGCAAAGCACTCTTGAAAAAATGCCGTGGCGTGGGTTCGAAATGCTCGTTGGCGAGTTTTTCAGGCGACGTGGTTTTTCGGTGACCGAAACCGGGAGTGGCGGCGCGGATGGTGGAGTGGACCTTGTTGTCTCTCGCGGCGCTGACCGTTACTTTGTCCAATGCAAGCAATGGAAAGCCAGACAAGTCGGCGTCGAAATTGTAAGGGAGCTCTACGGTGTGATGGCAGCGGGCGGCGCAGCTGGCGGTTATGTCATTACCTCGGGCGTATTTACTGACGAAGCTCAGCGCTTTGCCGAAGGGCGCGAAATAAGCTTGATTACAGGAGATCAGCTAGCCGATCTGATACGCATGGCGCGGACTACTGTGCCAAAAAAAGATTTTGTCACTGCCGACAACTCTCCTTTCTGTCCAAAATGTGGTTCGCCGATGGTCATGAGGGCCGCTCGCCAGGGTCCACGATCAGGCAGTTCGTTTTGGGGTTGTTCAAAATTCCCAAACTGTCGTGGCACGCGACCGGCTTGAACCCCAACCCTGATTTAATCACATCGCTCATCATCGAGTACTCAGGATTAAGGATCTGAGCGCTTCATCATCGTAGTTCTAACTGTGAAATCCCCTGCGAGCTGCCGAGCAGCGCAACACATGCGGGGGAGTTCGGCGAGCACTGCTTGAGCGCGAACGCGCGAGTTGCGCAGCCGCCCGCTTGGGTGAGCAGCACAAGGGAACCCTAAAGGGGCAGCGAACCGGGGCCGCGTTTTCTTTGGTGACTTTCTTTTGGCGACGTAAAAGAAAGTCACCAGCTGCCGGTCTGCCACGGATGAATTTTTTCATCAGTCCTTCCGCTTTCAACTCTCCTGCTGCACCTTATGCCGCGGCACTTCGGCGTCGGCATGGTGTGAACAGAGAAATAGAGTCGGATTCAATTTGCAAGCCGCGAGGGGCGATCCGTGCACTTCCGAGCGCTGATTGCGGTCCTGTCACCAGAAGCCGGCATGATGAACTGATGCGGGACCGTCTCAAGCGCTGGACGCGTGAAATAGACCACTGAGATCCTTAGCGTCAAATCTTGAATCTTCAATTTCCCAATAGTTGATTTAATCTCGTCGCTCACGTCGAACATTCCACATTCAAGGCCTGAATGTCTCTTCATTGCTTCTAGTCCCCTGTGAGCTGCGATGCTGACTTAGCGCATTGAGTCGGTGGGAGCAACACGGCTACGCGCAAGATCGGCAAGGCGCTTATCGGTGCATACGGCCGTACCACGTTCGAGCTCGGCCCCGTCACTTGGTTGACAAAAAACGGCAACAACCGCGGACCCTGCCGCAATCTGCCTCGTACCCTATCGGACAAAAACGGTTTTTAGCACCGAGTGCATGGCATGCGCGTTGCTTTACTCGTGCATGCAACAGAACGTTGTGTCTTGTCGCCGAGCCGGCTTGGCGCACGCCAGTCAGCCGGCATGCCGGTTGTGAAACTGTGGTAGGCGCCAATCAGAAAAATTCGCGGCAAACGATGCGCAACAGGGCGGCACAGACGGCAAAGCAAGTGGTCAACAAAGGGGAGGACTTTTCAGGCGGTATGAACAGATTCATGCGATTACGTAGCTCAAAGGAGAGGCGCCAAAGAAATGTGCGGGGCGTGACCGGGTACGACCGCCGCAAACGCCAGCGCCGCAAGTCGCTCGATAGCGCCCTGGCGTTTGCACCGACACATCCGCGCGAATTCGCAGCACTGAGCGCGGCCTATTCGTATTTTTCCATCTACAGACGTCCAAAGTGAAATCCGCGCTAAAAAGCGCGTACTCCGATTTCGGATAACTTTAACTGCGGCTAGATTGATAGCCTCAGCGAAAAAATATGCCGTTTTACGTCTTCGAGGGTGAGTGCGTTTTGATTCGGCCTTAATCGTGTCTCAGAAATTGTGACAAATATCATAGCGTTGGGGTATGCTTTGGACCAGCATGAGTGCCGGTATGCATATTGCTCTAACTTTATGACAGGAGTTAAGGAGCTAAAGGTGTCTTCATTGTTTGTCATCGTAATCGTATGCGGAATCGTCTGGGCGCTTTGGTCCGAGGCTGTTTGGCAGCTTCGGTCTAGAAAGATGCGGTACGCTGACAACCACGATTTTGTTGAGCATCTTCGTGCCGAAGAGCGCGTCTATAACAAAGAGGCCGGCTTTAGCATTTCCGGGGCAGTTATCGGCTCGATTTTCGGAATCGCAGGCTTCGGCGGGGCAATTTCCGGTATCATCATCGGCGCAGTTCTCGGCTGGGCACTGAGTCATTTGGCCGCCAAATCAGCCAAGTAAATTCCCGACAACACGCTGCAACCTACCTACTCTCGTTGCGAGAGCATAGAACCGGGTCCAGATTTGAATCTTGATTTTCCCATCGCTGAAATAAACACAGTCCTCATCATCAAGCGTTCAAGCTACAAGACTTAGTCGCTCCTCTATTCCGCCGGTTTACCACCGGCGAGTCTATTTTCATTCCGTCTGCCTCAGAATGGCCACTGGATAAGAATAGCGTCTTGTCCTATAGTCGCTCTCCATGAGCGCTGAGGAAGCATTCCGAAAACTAAACGAGCGGCAACGCGAAGCCGCCCGATTCGCCAACAGCCCGCTGCTCATTCTTGCTGGCGCAGGCACTGGAAAGACCAATACGCTTGCGCACCGAGTCGCGCATTTGATTATTCAGGGCGCGGCGCCGGGGCGCATCCTGCTGCTTACGTTCACGCGCCGCGCTGCGCTGGAGATGACGCGCCGGGCGGGGCGCATCGTGGGAGAAACCCACCGGGCGGTGAGGCTGCCTTGGAGCGGAACATTTCATTCGGTGGCCAACCGGCTCATCCGACGTCATTGCGCCCGAGTGGGGCTGACTGAAAACTTTAGCGTGCTTGACCGCGGCGATGCTGCGGATCTCATGGACGTGGCGCGGCACGAACTGGGATTCTCCAAGACCGAGAAACGCTTTCCGAGGAAAGACACTTGCCTTGCAATCTACTCACACCGCGTGAACACGCAAGGGACGCTTGCGGCGACGCTCCAGGACACGTTTCCCTGGTGCGCGCAATGGGAGGACGAATTAAAGCGGCTGTTCGGCGCCTTTGTCGAGCGCAAGCTCTCCAACCAGGCGCTGGACTACGACGACCTGCTGCTTTACTGGCACACCATGATGGCAGACGATGCGCTGGCACGCGAGATCAACGCGGCGTGGGACCATGTGCTGGTAGACGAGTACCAGGACACCAATTTCATTCAGGCGGAGATCCTCGCGCGGCTGCGCCCGGATGGGACGGGGCTCACGGTAGTGGGAGACGATGCGCAAGCGATCTATTCATTCCGCGCAGCGACCGTGGAGAACATCCGCTCGTTCCAAGCGCGTTTCGGTGCGTCTGTAGTCCCGCTGGAGGAAAACTACCGCTCAACCCAGGAAGTGCTGGACGCGGCGAATGCCCTGGCAGGCAAAAACCTTTATTCGAAAGACCGGAGAGGCGAAAGGCCACGCTATGTCACGGTGGCAGACGATGTTGCACAGGCGCAGTATGTCGTTACGCGAGTTCTGGAAGCGCGCGAAGAAGGAGTGGAGCTAAACCGGCAAGCGGTGCTTTTCCGCTCTTCGTACCACTCGGACATGCTGGAGCTCGAGCTGGTACGCCGGAGCATTCCCTACGTGAAATACGGGGGCCTCAAGTTTCTCGAAGCGGCACATGTAAAAGACGCGCTCGCGGTGCTGCGTTGGGCGGATAACCCGAAGAACCGCGTTGCTGCCTGGAGGGCGCTCCAGCTATTGCCCGGCGTGGGTCCCGGGCGGACGGAAAAAATCTTCGGCTCTTTTCAAGCGCAAGACTATTCCTGGAAGACACTCAAAACTCATTCTTCGGAGTTCGACGCGCTGATGCGTTTTCTCGGCGACGCGCAAACCCCTTGGCCGGGACAAATGCAGCGTGTGCGCGAGTGGTACGCGCCGGTGCTGGAGCGCAAGTACGACTCGGCCGAGGTACGCGCTGGCGACCTTGTTCAATTGGAACGGATCGCGGAAACCTATGAGAAGAGGCAAACATTTCTCACCGAGATGGCGCTCGATCCGCCTGCTGCGACTTCCGACCTCGCCGGCGAGCCGTTGCTTGATGAAGATTACTTGGTGCTTTCTACCGTCCATTCGGCAAAAGGGCAGGAGTGGGAGGCGGTCTATCTGCTGAACGTGACTGACGGCAACTTCCCGAACGAATTCGCTGCGGGAAAACCCGAGCAGATCGAGGAGGAGCGGCGCTTGCTGTATGTGGCGATGACGCGGGCGAAGACCGAGCTTCACCTCATCGTGCCGCTCAAATTCTACGTCGCTCAACAGTCGCGAATGGGTGACCGGCATGTTTACGGTGCGCGCAGCCGGTTCATGACCCCCGAGGTCATGGCTTGCTTCAACGAACTGGCCTGGCCTGAGGGAACCGAGGCCTCCATTGGAGCGGCGCCGGGAACGCCAGTGGATGTGGCATCAAGGCTGCGCGAGATGTGGAGCTAGGCAGGATTAGCGAGTTTGCAGGCTTCTTGCGGCGGCGCTAGTCGGCGCCATAGCCTTTGATCTCGGTCTCGGTATGGCGCATTTGTTCTTCCATCACCAATTTCGCGACTTCCCTTTTTAGCTCGTTGAATTCAGCGCTTGCAGTATCGCGGGGGCGCGGGAGCGCGATGCGCAGTTCGCGCTTGATGGTTCCAGGCCGATAGGTCATCACCGCAACACGGTCCGCGAGGTAAATCGATTCCTCAATGCTGTGGGTGACGAAAATGATGGTCTTGCGGAACTCATCCCAGATGCGCAGCAATTCGTCCTGCAAGGTGTGGCGAGTCAGAGCATCGAGCGCGCCGAATGGCTCATCCATCAACATCACCGGGGAATCCAGCGCCAGCACCCGGGCAATCGCTACACGCTGGCACATGCCGCCTGAAAGATCTTTGGGAAATCGCTCCCGGAACTCGTACAGGTTGAATTTGCGCAGCAGCATGTCGACCTTCGCGTCGATTGCAGCTTTGGGAAGATGTTTGATCTCGAGGCCAAAGCCGACGTTCTGGGCTACCGTCATCCAGGGAAACAAGGCGTATTCCTGAAATACCATTCCACGGTCAGGGCCGGGAAAGCGGGTGGCATCGGTCTTTCCGTTGATTGCAATGCTGCCGTCGGTGGGCGGCGAGAACCCAGCGATAGCATTTAGAAGCGTGGATTTACCGCAGCCAGACGGCCCCAGCAGGCAAACGAACTCGCCTTCGGCAACATCCAGGTTGATGCTTTTCAGCGCGACCACTTCACCGCCAGGAACGGGAAAACGCTTGCCGACGTTTTCAATATGGATGAACGCCATGGTCCGCTAATTTTGCTCGATGCCGCGGTGCCACTTGAGCAGCCAATTGTTCAGGCCGGTCATGAAGAAGTCGATACCCAGTCCGAGCAGGCCGATGGTGAACATTCCCGCGATGATTTTGTCCGACCACAGGTACTCGCGCGCCTCGGTGATGCGGTAGCCCAGACCGTTGTTGACCGCGATCATCTCCGCGACGATCACCACGATGAAGGCAGTGCCGATCCCGATGCGCATCCCTGTCAAAATGTAAGGCATCGCCGCTGGCACGATCACTCGCCTGAACAGCGTCATTTGCCCCGCGCCCAAATTGCGCGCGGCGCGCAGATAGATTCCGTCAACGTGCCGCACGCCGGCGATGGTGTTCATCAATACCGGAAAAAAAGCGCCGATGCTGATCAGGAAAAAAGCGGGCGGGTTTCCCAGACCGAACCACAGGATGGCGAGCGGAATATAGGCGATGGGTGGAATAGGACGCAGCACCTGCACCAGCGGATTGAACAAGCCGTAAAGCCGGTTGCTGGTGCCCATCAGCAAACCCAGTGGCAGCGCGAGGAGTGTGCCGATCAGAAACCCGCCCAATACCCG
>Ga0187776_10002095_pt1 | contig 10093 bp, 6 predicted proteins | sample 0216_BV02_MP12_2_FD_132426 | JGI IMG/M metagenome (GOLD analysis project Ga0187776, IMG submission 132426) | Tropical peat soil microbial communities from peatlands in Department of Meta, Colombia - 0216_BV02_MP12_20_MG | ecosystem: Environmental > Terrestrial > Soil > Wetlands > Peat | place...
CCCCGCAGGTCGCGCGATTCTCGCGCTCGAGGACGGGCGAGTCTTTAACGGACGCGCGGCGGGCGCCAAAGCCCGCCGAGGCGGCGAAGTCGTTTTCAATACCTCCCTCACCGGCTACCAAGAAGTATTCACCGATCCCAGCTATGCAGGGCAGATCGTGTGCCTGACGTATCCGCACATCGGCAACGTAGGTGCGAACCGCGAGGACGAGGAGTCCGCGAAGCCGTACATCGAAGCGCTGGTGGTGCGGGAATTTTCGCCGCTCGCTTCGAACTGGCGCGCGACGGAAACGACGCAAGAGTATTTGGCGCGCTGCGGCGTGCCGGTGATCTGGGATTTGGATACGCGGGCGCTGGTGCGGCACTTGCGCGAGGTGGGTGCGCTGCGCGGAGTGGTTTCGACGGACGGAACTGCGGCAGAGAAGCTTGTCGCCGAAGCGCGGGCGCTGCCGCCGATGGCTGGGCAGGAGCTGGCGAGCCGAGTGACGTCTGCGAAGGCCTATTCGTGGACAAGTGGGTCGATTGATTTGGCGGCGCCGGTGGCTGCGGCGGCGAGTGCGGGAGCAAAAGCGGCTGGTGGCAGCGCCACGGTGAGATCGCACGCGGCTAGGGCGGAATCGCGCGCGGGATACAAGGTGGTCGCATACGATTTCGGGATCAAGCAGAACATTCTGCGGTTGCTGGTGGATCATGGATGCGACGTAAGGGTGGTTCCTGCGCAGACATCGGCCGAAGAAGTTCTGGCGATGAAGCCGAATGGAGTGTTCCTTTCGAATGGGCCGGGAGATCCGGAGCCGATTACGTATGCGGTCGCAAGTATTCGGAAGCTGGTTGGGCGCGTGCCAATTTTTGGGATTTGTTTGGGGCACCAGCTATGCGGGCTGGCACTGGGAGGGCGGACGTACAAGCTGAAGTTCGGGCACCACGGCTCCAACCATCCCGTAAAAAATCTGCGTACGGAGAAAGTTGAGATTACGGCGCAAAATCACGGGTTCTGTGTCGACCCTGATTCGCTGCACTCAAGCGATGTCGAAATTACGCACTTGAATTTGAACGACAACACGAATGAGGGCCTGCGGCATCGTTCGCTGCCACTTTTTAGCGTTCAGTATCACCCGGAGGCATCGCCCGGTCCGCATGATGCTCGATATCTTTTCGACGACTTCACCAGGATGATGGCGGAGTGGAGGGGATGAGAGTCGCCAGAAAAAAATGGGCAATCCTCCTGGTTGGGTCATGCTCCCTTATTATCTTTGGCGCATGGTGCAGGGTCTCCGCATGTGAGACTTCCTCAAATCCAATAAAGGTGGGCCGCACGATTAGAGTAGAGGTTCACGATCGGGGAAAGCCGGTCGCTGGATTACCGATTGAACTAAGCACGTACGGGAGAAATCGTTCAGTTGCGGTGGTCAAGACGGACAAATACGGGCGCTCAGAATTTATCAACATTCAGACATGACAGTACTTCGTCGGCATAAAACATCCGGCTTTCGATTATTCGGAGGCGATCCAAGTCCTGCGCCACCCGCCGGCCGGAGCGGCGAGCACCATCAGTTTCGAATGGCCCGGCTTGACGCCCTTGTCCACCCAAAATGTAGCCGGATTCCTGAGGGGGAGGGCCAGAACTGGCCGCCCGCTGATAGTTGATATGACTTCTGAACCAAGCTACGGTCATGTCGCCGGTGCGAAGCTGACGTTATCGAGGGCGGTTTCGAATGAGACAGTGAGGTCCGTTACAACGGGGGAAGCTGGCAATTTTGACTTTGGTGTTGTGCCTTCAGGATTGTACTTCCTCAGAGTAGAGACGCCGGTCGCGAAACCAGCGCGCTGGCTTTATCCCGTGGACGGCTACGTCCCGATCGAAGTAAATCCCGCAGCGATACTGAAGACGTTGAATCTGGTTCTTGATAATGCAATTTGTAGCGAGCTAGCGTGGAAAAACGACGAGGGAAATCCATCGGCCGATGCCCAAGCGCACTGACATCAAGAAAATTCTGATCATCGGCTCGGGGCCGATCGTGATCGGGCAGGCGTGCGAGTTCGATTATTCGGGGACGCAGGCTTGCAAAGCGCTGCGCGCCGAAGGCTACGAAGTGGTGCTGGTGAATTCGAACCCCGCGACGATTATGACCGACCCGGAAATTGCGAACCGGACGTATGTTGAGCCGCTCTCGAAGGAGTATCTCGAAGCAATCATCGCGACGGAGAAGCCGGACGGGCTGCTGCCGACCGTGGGCGGGCAGACGGGGCTCAATCTGGCAGTTGAGTTGGCGGAGAGCGGGATACTCGAAAAATACGGAGTGAAATTGATTGGTGCGTCGCGGCGGGCGATTCAAATTGCGGAAGACCGGCTGCTGTTCAAGGGCGCGTGCCGAAAAGTCGGGCTGGAAGTGCCAGCTTCCGAAGTTGTGAACAATGTGCCCGATGCTGTGGCGCTGGCCGATGCGTTGGGGTATCCGGTAGTGATCCGGCCGTCGTTCACCCTGGGTGGTACGGGCGGTTCGATTGCGTACAACCGGGAGGAATTTGCCGATTTGATCGCGCGGGCGTTGGATGCGAGCCCCGTGCGTCAGGCGCTGGTGGAAGAATCCGTGCTCGGGTGGAAGGAATTCGAGCTGGAAGTGATGCGGGATTTTCGCGACAACTTCGTGGTGATTTGCTCGATCGAGAATTTCGATCCGATGGGGATTCACACGGGCGACTCCATCACGGTGGCGCCTGCGCAAACGCTGACGGACAAGGAATACCAGCGGATGCGCGATGCGGCGGCGGCGATCATTCGCGAAGTGGGCGTGGAGACGGGTGGGTCAAACATTCAGTTCGCGGTCGAGCCGGGCACGGGGCGAATGGTGGTGATCGAAATGAACCCGCGCGTTTCGCGGAGTTCGGCGCTAGCGAGCAAGGCCACGGGATTTCCCATTGCGAAAATTGCGGCCAAGCTTGCGGTGGGAATGACGCTCGATGAAATTCCAAACGACATCACGAAGAAAACTCCATCGTGTTTCGAGCCGACGATTGACTATGTGGTGGTGAAAATTCCGAAATGGCAATTCGAAAAATTTCCGGGGAGCGATCCTACGCTGACGACGCAGATGAAATCCGTCGGCGAAGTGATGGCCATCGGGCGCACATTTCAGGAGGCGCTCTGCAAGGGGATGCGCGCGCTCGAGCCGCACACCGCGTGGCAGCCCCCCGCCGAAGTGACCACCGCGCTTTTGCGCGAAAAGCTGACGGTACCGGGGCCGGACCGGATTCACTGGCTATTTGACGCGATCGAGCGCGGGATGACGCGCGTGGAAGTTTGCTCGTTGACGAAGATTGATCCCTGGTTCATTCGACATTTGGAGGAGATGGTCGAGATTGACCGGCGTGTCGCTGCGACGCCGCTGGCGGAAACGCCCAGAGAAATTCTTCTCGATGCAAAGAGATCCGGAGCAAGCGACGAGGAGATGGCCAAGCTGTGGAAGACTACGGCCGAAAAAGTGCGCGGGCGGCGCAGAGAAGCGGGTGTAGTTCCGGTGTTCAAGCGCGTGGACACCTGCGCCGCAGAATTCGAATCTTACACGCCGTATCTCTATTCCACCTACGAGGAAGAAGACGAATCCGGGGCAGTCGAGAGGCCAAAGATCGCGATTCTGGGCAGCGGGCCGAATCGGATCGGGCAGGGAATCGAGTTTGATTATTGCTGCTGCCACGCGGCGTTTGCGCTGAAAGAGGACGGCTACGAGACCGTGATGATCAACTGCAACCCGGAGACGGTTTCAACGGACTACGACACTTCCGACCGGCTCTATTTTGAGCCGCTGACGCTGGAGGACGTGTTGGCCGTACTCGAGCGCGAGAGGCCGCAAGGCGTGATTGTGCAGTTCGGCGGGCAGACGCCGCTGAATTTGGCGCTAGAGCTAAAGAAAAACGGCGCGCGGATTATCGGGACCGATCCTGAGTCGATAGACCTGGCCGAGGACCGCCGGCGATTTGGCACGCTGTTGGAAGAGTTAAAGATTCCACAGCCGCGTGCGCGAACGGCGCTGGCTCCTGCGGAAGCAGTGCGCGTGGCGAACGAAATCGGGCTGCCCGTGTTGGTGCGGCCCAGCTACGTGTTGGGCGGACGCGCGATGGTGATTGCATACGATTTGAAGACGGTGGAGGAATACGTGGCGCAGGCCGCGCAGATTGGAGGAGCGTCGGACCCGCGCCGGCCCATCCTGATTGATCAGTTTCTCGAAGACGCCACGGAAGTGGACGTGGACGCGCTGGCAGACGGCGAAGAGGTGGTGATTGCCGGGATCATGGAGCACATCGAGGAAGCGGGGATTCACTCGGGCGATTCATCCTGCGTGCTGCCGGCCGTGACGCTGAAGCTGGCGGTGCTGGAACGAATTCGCGAGTACACAGCGAGGCTGGCGCGGGCGCTGCGCGTGGTGGGGCTGATGAACGTGCAGTACGCGATTCAGCGCGACACCGTTTACGTGCTCGAAGTGAATCCGCGCGCGTCGCGGACGATACCTTACGTGAGCAAGGCGACAGGCGTGCCGCTGGCGAAAGTGGCGGCGCGGCTGATGACCGGGCGCAAGCTGCGTGAGCTTCATTTACCGATCGTTGAAACGGGAGGGGTGAAAGAGCTAGCCGTCCGTGATTTCTTCGCGGTGAAATCTCCGGTATTCCCGTTCAACAAGTTCCGCGGCATAGACACGATCCTCGGGCCGGAAATGCGTTCGACGGGCGAAGTCATGGGCGTGGCTTCCACATTCGGGCTGGCGTTTGCAAAGGCGCAGCTGGCGGCCGGACAGAGGCTTCCGCTTGAAGGCACGGTGTTCATCAGCGTGAACGATCACGATAAGAGGTACGCTGCGGGGGTGGCTCGGGATTTGTTGGCTGCCGGGCTGAAAGTGATCGCCACGCGAGGCACGACCGCGGCGTTGAAGGCGGCGGGGATCGAGGTCGAGCCGATCTACAAAGTGAATGAAGGCCGGCCGAACATCGTGGACCTGATCAAGACCGGCAAAGTGAATCTGGTGATCAACACGCCGCTCGGACGCGAGTCTTTTTACGATGAGAAATCTATTCGGCGAGCGGCCATTCGCTACAACGTTCCGTGCATTACGACGCTATCCGCGGCGCGGGCAGCGGCGGGTGGAATCCGGGCGATGGCGGGCTGCGCAGCGGAGGTATTCGCGTTGCAAGATTTGCACCAGCGCAAATCGGCTTCGGCTGTGCCGGCTGATCGCACTTAGCCCCGGCAGGTTTAGCCCTTGCGGTTCGATTTTGAACCGCTGGATTGGCGGCCTGCGAAACGTTTTACAACTGAGGTAGAATGCATCCCGTGAATCTTCACGGCATTTTCGCGCCCTTGACAGCGCCCTATGCGGCCGATGGGTCGGTATCACTTGCGCACTTGAGGCAGAACATCGAGCGATACAACCGGACACGGCTTGCGGGATACGTTCTGAACGGCTCGACGGGCGAATCGGTTTTGCTTCGCTGGGAAGATATTTACCGGATTTGGGAAGCAGCACGAGAAGTTGCCGCGCCGGAGAAGACGCTGGTTGCCGGGACGGGCGCGGAATCTACCGCTGAGACGATTGAGCAAACGAACCGCGCGGCTTCACTGGGATACGAGATTGCGCTGGTGCGGACGCCGAGTTTTTATAAGCCGGCGATGAATGAAGACGCTCTGGCCGAGCACTATCTGCGCGTGGCGGATGCCGTGCGCATTCCGATTCTTGTTTATTCCGTGCCCATTTTCACGCACGTACAGGTGGAGGCGCCGTTGATCGCGCGCGTGGCCGCGCATCCCAACATTATTGGAATGAAGGACAGTTCCGGGGACGTCGAAGGCGTGCGGCAAATTATTGCCGCGGCACCGAAGAGATTCCTGACGCTGGTCGGCTCGGCTTCGACGCTCTACGAATCACTTGAACTCGGAGCTGTCGGGGCCATCCTGGCGCTAGCATGTGCTTTTCCGGATTTGTGCGCGGAAATTTACGAATCCTCCCGCAGAGGAGACCGAGCACTCGCTCACTCGCTGGCGCAGAAATTGATTTCCCCGGCGAAGATACTCGGCGCTCCGTTTGGGATTGCCGGGCTGAAGTACGCGCTCGACCGGCTCGGCTATTATGGCGGCCCCGCACGGCTTCCGTTGCTACCGGTGAATGAGGCTGCGAAGCTAGAAATTGACGCCATGCTTGCCGAATTGTCCGCCACACCTGCCGCGGCAGGTTAGTCTGCGTTTCGATCCCGCACTTTGAATCCGCCAAGGGCCAATGACATCAAACAAAGAGTCGCTTCGTACGTCAAAAGTGCCGTTGTGAGGCGGCTATAGATTCTCTTTAATCGTGGATTCCTTCATGGCACATCCGGCCTCGTCCCAGCCACACGATTGCTGGCTCATGAGGACGCGTGTATCATGAGCGGTTCCATGGAGTCCCACTGTCTTTCCTTCCGTGAAGTCCCCCATGCAACGAAGTTGTTTTCCACTTTCCTGGAAAATTTTGGGGAAGTCTCCGGCCTTTACGCGCATCCTCCTACCGAAGCGGGGGTGCTGGATGCGTCGCGCGAAATTCGCCTGGAGCCTGAAGTCCGCCGACGCGTTGCGGAAGTCCTGCGCGAGCAGAACCTGCGTTTGAGTCCGGGCGGAGAACTCGATCCGGCGACGGAACGAAATTTGAACCGGCTGGGCGCGGGAGCGGCCGGGATCGTGACGGGCCAGCAAGTGGCGCTTTTTTCGGGCCCCGCGTTCAGCTTCTATAAGGCAGCATCCGCTGTGCGCATCTCCGAGGAGATTACGGCGCGCGGGACCGACGCCGTCCCCATATTTTGGCTTGCCACGGAAGATCACGATCTTGCGGAAGTGAACCACGTCGATTGGATTGTGCGCGAAGGAATTGCACACTTCGGGTTGCCCTTGAAGAAGGAGGATGAAGGGCGCCGAGTCGGAGACGTTTTTTTCAACGATGCGATTACGGGGTTGGTGGCCCAAGCGGTGGAAGCCCTGGAGGGCCCCGCCGCGGAAGAAGTAGGACAGGCCCTGCGCGAATCTTATGTCCCGGGCGAGTCGTACGGCTCCGCGTTCGGGAAACTGATGGCGCGCTTGCTAGCCGGAAAAGGAATCATCCTCATCGATCCGCTCGACGCGCGCCTGCATCAGCTCGCTGCCGGTGTCTACCGGCGCGCACTGGACGATTCGAGGGAGATTCGGAAGGCGCTGCTGGAGCGCGGCAAGGAACTCGAGCGGGCGGGACTCCACGCGCAAGTGAAGGTGACGCAGGAAACCACACTCCTTTTCTACAACGTGGAAGGTCGGCGCGAGCCTCTGCGCAGCCACAACGGAAAGTTTCAGGCGGGCGAGGCGACATTTACGCCCGACGAACTGCGCGCAGCCATTGAGAGGGCGCCCGAAGCTTTCACGGCGAACGTGCTGCTACGGTCGGTGGTGCAGGATACGGTTCTTCCAACGGCTGCTTATATCGGCGGCCCTGCGGAAATTGCGTACATGGCTCAGGTGCAGGTGGTGTACGAGAAAATTCTCGGTCGCATGCCCGCAATTCTGCACCGAGCGAGTTTCACATTGGTTGAACCTGCGGTCGCGCGGTTGCTTTCGAAGTACGGGCTGGAAGTGCGCGACGTGTTTCGCGGGAAGCAGCAATTGCGCTCGAAGATGGAGCAGAAATATCTTCCGCGGGCGCTGGCGAAGCGATTCGAAAGAGACGAAAAAGCGCTGGTCCGGATTCTGCAGGGCTACCGGAAGCCGCTTGAGCATCTGGATAAAACATTGCTCGGTTCGCTCGATCATGCCGAAGCGAAGGTGCTTCACCAATTCCGTGAATTAAAAGAGAAAGCGGGCCGCGCAGAAAGTTTTCGCGGTGGCGTATTAGACCGGCACGAACGACTCCTCTGCGATGCACTTTACCCGCATCACGAACTTCAGGAGCGCACGCTTTCCCTTTTGCCGGCGCTGGCCGCGCATGGGCTGGGCGTGTTTGATACGTTGATGCGACACGCCTCGCTCTCGGGGTGCTCGCAGCACCACATCCTTCCCCTCTAGGATGATTGGTTCTTGCCGCGGCCCAGTCATAGGCGGCACTCGATTCGAATCGCTCATCGAGCGAGCGTTAGCGCCGATTCCTCAAGTCCGTGCTAGAATGTGTCGAAAAATACTTCAGTGATGATTCCTACGCAGGAGGGCTCACCGTGAAGATCACACAGGGAAAACAGAGGGGATTGCAGGCGGTTTCGGATGCGCGCGGCGTGATTGGTGCCGCGGCGATGGATCAGCGCGGGTCGTTGAAGAGCGCGATCGCTAAAGACAAGGGGATCGACAAAAAGGATGTTACGTCGCCGATGCTCGAAGAATTCAAGACGATCGTGACGAGGGTGCTAACGCCGCACGCGAGCGCGATCTTGTTGGATCCGGAGTATGGCTTGCCAGCGGCCAAAGCGCGATCGAAGAATGCGGGCCTGCTTTTGGCGTACGAGAATTCCGGCTATGACAATACTCGTCCGGGCCGCTTGCCGGATTTGCTGGACGACTGGTCGGTGAAGCGGTTGGTTGCGGCCGGGGCCGATTGCGTGAAGATTCTCCTTTATTACACGCCGTTTGATCCGCCGGCGATCAACAATGTCAAGCACGCATGGGTCGAGCGAATCGGCGGAGAATGTACCGCCTCGGATGTGCCGTTCTTCCTGGAATTTGTCGGTTACGAGGAAGGGAAGGACGAAAAGACGATCGAGTATGCGCGGAAGAAACCGGAAATCGTGACGCGAAGCATGGAGGAATTTTCTAAGCCGCAATATGCGGTGGATGTCCTGAAAGTGGAGATTCCGGTGAACATGGCGTTCGTGGCAGGCACGAAGGCGTGCAAGGGCGAATCTTGTTATACGCGAGAAGAGGCGAAGGAACTATTCCGCCGGGCCGCCGCAGTCGCCAAGAAGCCATTCATTTATTTGTCCGCCGGCGTTTCGAACGACGTGTTCAACGAATCGCTCGAGCTGGCGGCCGAATCCGGGACAAATTTTTCCGGGGTTCTCTGCGGGCGCGCGACCTGGAAAGATGGAATTCCCGTGTACGCGAAACAAGGAGCCAAGGCGCTGGAGGATTGGCTGAATGACCAGGGCGTGAAGAACATCAACAATGTGAACGCGCGCCTGAAGGCGGCAAAGCCCTGGTTTACCTTCTACGAAGCAACGTCTGCGGCTGGTTTGGCTGACTAGATCGGTCCATCGTCGTATTGCAAGAGGGCGGGCCTTCCGCCCATGAATCCCCGCAAGGTTCTGAAACGGCTCGAGTGTCCGCGGTTCGAAGCATCTTCCTCCTCCTCCATCATTGGAGGATAATAGGGCGCCATCGCGGGCGCTTGGGAATGCCTACTCGCTCGCGCGTGGGCGCAGATTATGGCCTCAGTGGAAACGCTCTTCTGGGATAACGGCGGCGTAATTCTTTCGAACGGGTGGGACCGTGCCGCGCGAATGGAAGCAGTCGAGAAATTCCATCTGGATTGGGAAGACTTCGAGGATCGGCACGAGCTGATGTTGAATGCCTTCGAAACGGGCCAGGCGAGCCTCGACGAATATCTCCAGCGCACGGTGTTCTACCGGTCGCGACCGTTCACAATCGAAGAATTCAAGGCGTTCATGTTCTCGAAATCGACGCCCTATCCGGAGTCACTAAGATTTCTAAGGATGCTTGCGAGAACGAAGCGATATATCCTCGCGGCGCTGAACAACGAATCGCGCGAGATCAACGAGCACCGGATCAGAGAATTTCGTTTACGGGATTATTTCGAGGCGTTTTTCAGTTCATGTTACCTGGGGGTGCGCAAGCCCGATGCGCAGATTTACCGGCTGGCGCTCTCGATCACGCAAAGAGAGCCCGCCGAATGCGTGATGATTGACGATCGCGGGCTGAATCTGGAGTGCGCGCGGGAGTTGGGCATGCATACGATTCAATTTCAGAATGTGAAGCAGTTGGCAGAGGATTTGGAGCGTCTGGGGATCACAACGAACGGAGCCTAATCAGGAGGAATCCGTATGGAACTTGGAATGATCGGACTCGGGAAGATGGGCGCATTCATGGCGGAGCGGTTGGTAAGAGGCGG
>Ga0187776_10002096_pt1 | contig 10091 bp, 11 predicted proteins | sample 0216_BV02_MP12_2_FD_132426 | JGI IMG/M metagenome (GOLD analysis project Ga0187776, IMG submission 132426) | Tropical peat soil microbial communities from peatlands in Department of Meta, Colombia - 0216_BV02_MP12_20_MG | ecosystem: Environmental > Terrestrial > Soil > Wetlands > Peat | place...
ACCGAGGTTCGTGTAGTACGCCATCGGATTGTGATGAACCAGATAGTTCCCCGAATCCGAACCAGAGCAGTTGGACGGCATGCCCTCTTGCAACGAACGGGCTCCCCCACCACCGAGCTGGGAAAAGATCGACGGCACATTCAGACGATGACTCGACGGACCGTTGTCGTCCGAGATCCCCTGAGTGCCACCGCTCGTCAACGCGATGTAATTGGGAAGGCTCGGATGTGAAATCGCGAAATAGTTCGTCGCCAGGCCATACGTATTCGCCAGTTGATTCGTGTATGGCGCCTGGCTCGAACCTATGACCGACGAGTAGCTATGGTTCTCCATCACCACCCACACGACGTGCGTGATCTTGCCCGAAGGCGTAGCGGCGCTGGCCAGTGTGCCGAGCACACACAGGGTCGCCGCAACGAGTCCGGCGAGGATCGAGATCCGTCTCATCTTGGGTCGATGTTCAGTCAAGGCAGATGCTTGAGCAGGGTGAAACGTCGGATCACGAGGATCCCTTCCCCGGTTCGGAATCGCCAGCGGGCGCAAAACCCACTTCGCGCCCAGCCCCCTTCGTTTCGCCCTTACGGTCCAGCATAGGCACACCTGAGCAAGATTGCAAGGGGTCGCAGATCCCGGCCCTACAGCCAGCCCTTCTCCTCCGCCACGCGCACCGCCTCGGCGCGATTGCGAGCGTCGAGCTTGCGCATCACCGACGAGAGGTGATTGCGGACCGTCCCGGGCGACAGGTACAGAGCGCCGGCGATGTCCGCGACCGTCGCAAACCGCCGCGACGCCGCAAGCACCTCGTGCTCGCGCTCGGTCAAGGGACTCTCCCCCTCGCTCAACGCAGCCGCCGCCAAACCGGGGTCGACGACCCGCTCGCCGGCGGCAGCACGGCGGATCGCCCGAGCCAGCTCGGACGCGGGCGCATCCTTCAGCAGGAACCCGGACGCGCCGCCCTCCATCGCACGCCGCAAGTATCCGGGTCGCCCAAACGTCGTCACGATCAGGACCCGGCACTCCGGCAGCTCGCGCCGAAGCTGAGCCGCGGCCTCGAGCCCGGTCGCGCCGGGCATCTCGATGTCGAGCAGCGCCACGTCGGGGCGAGCCGAGACAGCAGCCGCGACCACCTCGTCGCCGCGCGAGACCTGCGCCACGACCTCGATGTCGGGCTCCAGCCCGAGCAGGCTCGCGAGCGCGCCGCGCACCATCCCCTGGTCCTCGGCGATCAGAACGCGGATCACGACCGCGGCAACGGCACCGTGACCGCCAGCCGGTAGCCGCCGCCGGGCTGGCTGCCCGCCTCGACGCGTCCGTTCAGGCCCCGGGCGCGCTCGGCGAGGCCGTCCAGCCCGTGTCCGTCGCCGCTCCCGTTCACGCTCGCGCCGGACTCGACACCGACGCCGTCGTCGACCACCTCCACCCCCGCGTCAGCGAGCGTCGAGCTGACCGTCACCGAGCAGTGCCTCGCGCCGCTGTGTCGGATCACGTTGGTCGCGCCCTCCCGGACCGCCCACGCCAGTACCCCTTCGACCGCGGGGTCAAGCGCGGTCGGCGACCGGGCCACATCGGCCTCGATGCCAGCCGCCGACAGCGCCACCCGCGCGCCTGCCAGCTCGCGGTCGAGCGTCGGCTGGCGGTAGCCGCTGACCGCCTCGCGCACCTCGCTCAGTGCCCCGCGGGCCACGTCCTCCAGCTCGGCGATCTCGCCCGCCGCCTCGTCGGCTCGGTCGGGCAGGAGCCGTCCCGCGAGCTCCGCCTTCAAAGCGATCACCGACAGACTGTGGCCGAGCAGGTCGTGCAGATCGCGGGCGAACCGCTCGCGCTCCTCGGCCACGGCCATCCGCGCCAGCTCCGCCCGGGCCCGGCTGAGCTCCTCGTTGCGGATTCGCAGGTCGCGCATCACGAGGATCAGCATCCCGATGCCGGCGGTGCTCGCGACCCAGCCGATCACCTGTCCTCCGTTCGCGCCGCCGACAGACGAGCTCGCGCCGGCGAGCACCGTGCACGCGACCACGCCCCAGAACCCGTAGCGGCGCGAGATCAGCCCCGCGGCGGCGGCGCAGTAGGTGAACAGGAATCCCCAGCTGCCTCCGTCGCTCACCGTGAGCGCGGTCGCGATGCCCACCAGCGCCGCGAACAGCGCCGGCAGCAGGCGATCCGCCGACCGGGCCCGCCACAGCAGGACGAGCGCGACGTAGGCCGCGACGAACGCCACGGCGCCGGCGATCGTGAGGAAATGGCCAAGTGCGTGGCCGTGCTTGGCGAACGCGTTGACCGCCGGAAACAGGATGAACGCAAGCCAGACGAACGCCCCCGTGTTCCTCGCGAAACCACGGGGACGCCCGTCGAACCACAGCCCTCGCGCGGGCCGGCGGGCCTCGGCGCAGTCGGCCGCTACGCCTTCGCCAGATGCCATCCGGCCTCACCTTGCGGGTGGCGCAGGTACCGCAGCATCAGGAACGCGCCGACCGCGGTCCAGATCAGCAGCGACCTGATGTCCGCGCCGTTGAACCCGGCGCCCGTCGTGTGCGGGTTGAACGCGTACTGAAGCCCGTCGGCCAGCGGCCGGATCGGGAACGCCTTCGCGACGTCCACGAGCCCCTGCGGCATCCCGGTGGTCGGGAACCAGATGCTGGAGATGAACGTTAGCGGCAGCACCAGCAGGTTGACGATCACGGGCGCGACCTCGGCGTTGGAGATGAACCGCGTGATCCCGATCCCCAGCGTGGTGAACACGGCCGTTCCGAGCACGAGCGTCGCGATCAGACTCGGCAGCGTCGAGAGCCGGATGTGCACTCCGTACGCGATCGCGCCGAGCCCGACCGTCACCACGGTGATCGCCGCGACGATCACGACCGTCGATCCGATCCGAGCGGCGATGTAGGCCCACCGCGGAAGCGGCGTTCCCTGCATCCGCTTGAGGATTCCCTGATCCCGCAGGATCGCGGTGCTGATCGCGAGGTTCACGAACGTGGTGCCAATGATCGCGTAAGCCAGGATCCCCGGGACGAAGAAGTCGTCGTACGGCAGGCCTCCGAGCTTGCTCAGGCGTGCGCTCTTGTTGAGGGTGGCGAAGATCACCAGGAACATCAGCGGGAACACGAATGTGAAGATCCCGCGGCCGCGGTTGCGCCAGTACGCGCGCTGCTCGTAGCGGATCTGCGAGAACACGAGGCCGAGGTCTCGCCTCAGCGATGGGGTCAGAACGGAGCTCACGCTGCTACCTCCTCCTTCAGGTGTCCGGCTGGGGTGGTCCCGGTCAGCTCCAGGTAGATGTCCTCGAGCGTCGGTTGGGTGACTGAGAAATTCGCGAGGTCCACGCCCCACTCGAGCGCCCAGCTCGTGATCTGCTGGGCCGCCGCCACCGGCTCGCGGGTGACCACCACCACGCCGTCACCGTTGAGCGAGCGCTTACCCGGAACGTCGGGAAGATCGCCCGGCGAGAAGCCGCTCGGAAGCCTGAACCGGATTTCGGCCGGCCGCAGGTCGCGCCCGCCCAGCTCCTCCGGGCTACCGATCGCGATGATCCGGCCGGCGTTCATGACGGCGACGCGGTCGGCCAGCGACTGTGCCTCGTCCATGTAGTGCGTGGTGAGGAAGATCGTCTTGCCGAGCTCGCACAGCGAGCGCACCACCGACCAGGCTCTGCGCCGGGCCGCCGGATCGAACCCGGTGGTCGGCTCGTCGAGGAAGATCACCTCGGGATCGCCGACCAGCGCGAGCGCCAGATCCAGCCGTCGCAGCTGCCCGCCGGACAGGTTCTTCGCGCGGACGTCGCGCTTCTCGCCGAGGTCGACCAGCTCGATCAGCTCGTCGACGGGACGCCTCCATGTGTAGTAACGGCCGTACATCTCGATCAGCTCGGCGACCGTCAGATCGTTCTGCACGCCGCACTGCTGAAGCACGATCCCGACCTGCTCGTGCAGGCCCCGCGAGCCGTCCGCGGGGTCCATCCCGAGCACGCGGGCCTCGCCGCCGCTACGGGTCCGATAGCCCTCGAGGATCTCGACGACCGTCGTCTTACCGGCGCCGTTCGGACCCAGCAGGCAGAACACCTCGCCGCGCGCGACCTCGAAACTGATCCCGCGCACCGCCTCGACGGTGCCGTAGGACTTGCGGAGGTCACGCACTTCGATCGCAAGCCCGGCGGAAGATGATTCAACCGCTGCGAATGAGTCAATCTCTGTCATGGATCGCAGCGTAGGCTGGCGACCAGCGCCGCGGAAGTGTCGGGCGGCCGAAACCGGCCATGACATTCGTCACGGATCTGACGGGCGCCGGGCTACACGTTCCAGCGGCTCAGCACTTCGGTCTTGTGCTCCCAGCCCAGCACGCCGACCCCCCCGGCGGACAGCGCCAAGCGCGAGCCGAAGCTCGTGTCCATCACCAGCCAATGCCCCGCTAGGACGCGGAGGATGTGACCGTGCGCGAACGCAAGCGCGCTGCCGTCGGCGGCACGGAGGCGCTCGAGCGCTCTTTCGGCGCGGGCCCCCACCTGGGGTGGCGTCTCGCCGCCAGGGCAGCCCTCGCGCCAGAGGCTCCAGTCGGGGTCACGCTCGCGGATCTGGGCCGTGGTCAGGCCCTCGTACTCGCCGTAGTCCCACTCGTGCAGGTCGCCGCACAGCTCGGCGACCTCGCCGTAGCCGGCTAGCTCACAGGTCTCGCGCGCCCGGCGCAGCGGGCTGCAAAGGACCAGGGCGAACCGCCAGCCGGCCAGGGTCGGGCGGAGCGCCCCGGCGCGTTCCCGTCCCCTCTCGGTCAGCGGGAGGTCGGTCCGGCTGGTATGTCTCCCCGCCAGACTCCATTCGGTCTCGCCGTGTCGGACCACCACGATCTCGTGATGCTCACGTCGAGGCGACTCGGGCGCCGATGCCATGAACGAGCTCAGCTGTCGCTGGCGTCGTACGCTTCGGCCGCGATCGTTTCGCGCTCGGCGTCGTCACTCCACTCCGACTCAGGGTGCTCGGACTGCGCGTGGTCGCGCATCCGCGCGAGCAGCTCCTCGTCGGTAGCCGCCGCCAGCGGTTCGCCGCAGATGTTGCACTCGATCATCCGCATCGTCACAACCCTCCAGTCCGTTCGATCTCGTCGATCTTCGCGCGCCGTCGGACGTGGCGCTCCTCCATCGAGATGGTCGCGGCCAGAAACGGGGGAATGATCTCGGCCGCCAAGTCGGGACCGATCACCCGCGCACCGAGGCACAGCACGTTGACGCCGTCGTGCTCGACGCATTGATGCGCGGTGTAGGTGTCGTGCACGGTGGCGGCTCGGACCCCCCGGATCTTGCACGCCGCGACCGACACGCCCGCGCCCGACCCGCACACCAGGATCCCGCGCCCCGCGGCCCCGGACACGACCGCTCGCCCTACCTCGAGCGCCTTGTCGGGATAGTCAACCGGCTCGCGCGAGTCGGTCCCGAAGTCGAGGATCTCGTGGCCCTGTTCCTCGACCACCCGCAGCAGGCGGTCGCGAAACGGGAACCCGGCGTGGTCGAACCCGCAGGCGACGATCATGTGCTGGTCCTCCTCGTAGAGGCGGCCATCAAGTGGCCCCCGCCGCAAATACGATCGCATTCGAGCCGCCCCGGGCGGCGCCTCGCTTCGTCCTCGGAGGCTCGCGCAGCGCTGCTGCGCGTCGCCTCCTGCGTCCTCGCGACGCATCCGCCCGGGCCGCCTCTCGGTGCGACCGTACTTACGACGAGAGCCACTAAGACACCTCCGTTGTGGATGGCTCGGCCGAGTGGTTGAGCTCGTCGATGGCGAGCAGCACGGCGCCGAGCACCCCCGCGCGAACGCCGTGGCGGGCGAGCCGGATCTTGACGTGGCCCGTGAGCCCCGGGTGCGAGTACTCGCGCGCGACCCGCGTCGCCGGAACCAGCAGCAGGTCTCCGGCCAGCGCGGCGCCGCCTCCGATCACGACCTCGTCGGGGTCGAAGATGTTGATCACGTTCGCCACTCCAATGCCGACGCGCTCTGCCCAGATCTCGACGATACGCCGCGCGATCTCGTCCCCGGCGTGCGCGGCGCGGACAGCCTCCACGCCGGTCGGCTCCTCACCGCCGGCGGCGAGCCGCGACAGCGCCGAGTCCGGGTAGAGCCTGGCCGCCTCCTTGGCTAGGCGGTCGAGCGCCTGCCCGGCCGCCACGGCCTCCAGCGAGCCATCCGCCGGAAATCGCTCGGGCATCGGCACCGCATCCTCCCCCGAAAGCGCCAGGCTCACGATCGTGTGGCCGATCTCCCCGGCACCACCCCTCGACCCTCTGTAGATCCGACCGCCCAGCACGAGCCCTCCCCCCACTCCAGTCCCGATCGTCAGCATCACCAGGTTGCGCGCGACGAGCCTCAGCTCTTCGTCGTAGGCCTCGGCCAGCGCCGCCACGGTCGCATCGTTGTCGACGAATACCGGCACTCCCAGACGCTCACCCAGCACCTGGCGGAGCGCCATGTCGGTGAGCGGGACGTTGACCGAGGAGACCACTCGTCCCGTCTCGAACTCGACGACCGAGGGGACCCCGACCCCCACGGCGTCGAGCTTGTCGCCTCTGACGCTCCCGACCATCTCGACGATCTGGTCGATCAGGGCTCCCGGCCCGGAGAGTTCGGTCGGAACCAGCAGCGACTGGGTCAGCCCGGTGTCCGAGAGCGCCGCAACGGCGAGCTTGGTGCCGCCGAGGTCGACGCCGACTACCGATTGGCTCACAGCCGCGCCGCCGCGGCCGGGTCCAGGAGCACCGTCAGCTCATCGGCAAGCGGCACGAGCATCGATGCCGGCACGTGCGGATCCGGCTGCGCGCTATCGCCGAACGCCGCGGCAACGGCATCGGCCTTCGACTCGCCGGTGACCAGGAAGGCGATCTGCCTCGCGCTGGCGAGGGCCGGCAGCGTCAGCGACACCCGCGGCACGAACGGCTCGAGCCCGGCCTCCTCGACCCCGACCGCCAGGCGCGAGCGCTCGGCGAGCGTGGGTTGATCCGGGAACAGCGACGCGCAGTGGCCGTCGGGCCCGAGTCCGAGGAGCACCAGGTCGAACTCCGGCTCGCCCGCGTCGCGCAGATCGCGCTCATACGCGTCCGCCGCCTTCCCCGGTCCCAGCTCGCCGTGCATCCGCTTGACCGTCGGCGCCGGCAGATCGTCGAGCGGGTCGAGCAGCGACTGCTTGACCAAGCGGTAATTGGAGCGATCGTCGGACGGCGGCACGCACCGCTCGTCGCTGAACCAGAGCGTGGTGTCGCCGAGGTCTCGCCCGAGCGCGCGGATCGCGCGTGCCAGCTCCTCGTAGGCCGGCCGCGGCGTGTCTCCGCCGGTCAGCACCACGTCGCCGCCATGCAGGACAGCGCTCAACAGCATCGCCGCGCACGCGCGGGCGGGATCGTCGAGCAGCTCGATCTCGAGGCTCACTAGCAGCCCCCGCCGCAGAGAGTCCGGGCGGTCGCGAGCGCCGGCCCGTACGTCGGATCGCGCAGCAGCGCCTGCCTCACACCTTCGCCGAGGATCCCTCCTTCGCCGCGCGAGGCGCCGAGCACGCGCCAGCTCCTCTCGGACCCCGACGACGAGCACTCGTGCGCGAGCAGTCCGCCTGGCGACCGATCGAGCGACAGCGAGCAGCCCGGCCGCCAGCCGACGGTGACGCCCGCGAGCCCCGGCGCCTCCTGGTCGAACGGCACCAGCCTGAGATCGATCTGCTCGTCGTCGCCCGGCCGCGCCGCGGTCCCGGTCCAGCCCGATCCGTTCTGCGGCGCAAGCGGCTGGATCGTCCAGTGCAGGCGCGAGGCGAGCCAGCCGGTGAGCAGCGCTGCGCTCGCCGCGGAGCTCGGGCGGTGGCGCACCGAGACCTGGTCGAGCCGGTCGAGCGCGGCGAGCCGCGGGGCCGGATCGAAGCTCGCCGCCAGGCGCTCGCGCCACGGGGTCGTTCGCAGCCACGCCAGGTCGACCACGTACACGGACTCGAGCAGGTGCGCGGCGCGATCGAGCCCCACGCTCTCCTCCTTGTCGTCTGAGTCGACGAGGATCACGTCGACCCTCGGCAGCAGCGTCTCGACCGCCTGGTCGTGACCGTGGGGCGACCACACCACGGTCGGCAGCTCGGCGACCAGCACCGGGTCGACGACCGTGTCGATCCGGCTCAGCTGCTCCACCCCGAAGTCGACCTCGACGTTCTCGTGCATCGGGTGGATCTCGCCGCCGGCCGCTCCGTCGTAGTTGAGCGTCGCGACCGCGTCGAGCGTGTCGCGCCCCTCCTCGACGGCGCACAGGATCGTGCGCGACGCGTGATAGCGACCCACCCGCTCGAGCCGGTTGGCGATCTCGCCCTTCCACTCGCGGTCGACGATCACTACGAGGTTGAGCACCCGCGCCGGCGCGAGCGTGCGATCCTCGGCATGCCGCTGCCGCAGCATCGCGCGCAGCGCTGCGTCGATGTCATCCGGGGTGGTGTCCCGCGCTGCCCAGACGTCTTCGCTCAAACGACAGCTCCGTCGGCCTCGCTCATAGGCGCCGCCACTTGCGCCCGTCTTCCAGCAATCGATCGGCCTCCGGCGGCCCCGACGACCCCGCCGGGTACTGCGGGATCGGCGAGGTGGTGTCCTCGTGCCATGCGGTCAGGATCGGGTCGACGATCGCCCAAAGCGCCTCGATCTCGTCGTTGCGGGTGAACAGGGTCGCGTCGCCGCGCATCGCGTCGAGGATCAGCCGCTCGTACGCTTCGGGCGACTCCGACAGGAACGAGGTTCCGTAGCGGAACTCCATGTAGACAGGGCGTATGCGCATCGTCGGGCCGGGGATCTTCGCCGCGACCGAGACCGACACGCCTTCGTCGGGCTGGACCGTGAGGATGATCTGGTTCTGCTGCACGCCGACCGACCCCGTGCTCTGAAGCCCAACATGCGGGACCGGCTTGAGCGTCACCACGATCTCGGTCACCTTTCGCGCCAGCCGCTTGCCGGTGCGGAGGTAGAACGGCACGCCCGCCCAGCGCCAGTTCGATACGTGTAGGCGGAGCGCGGCGTACGTCTCGGTGCGCGAGTCGGGCGGTACGCCCTCCTCCTCGCGGTACCCAGGGACGCGCTTGCCGCCGACGACCCCCGGTCCGTACTGCGCCCGGACCGCCATCTCAGGTACGTCCTCGACCCGGGGGGGGACGATCGCCTCCAGCACCTTGACCTTTTCGTCGCGCACGCGATTGGCCTCGAACGAACTGGGCGGCTCCATCGTCACCAGCGATAGCAGTTGGAGCATGTGGTTCTGGACCAGGTCCCGTAGCGCTCCCGCGTTGTCGTAGTAGCTCGCACGCCCCCCGATCCCGATGTCCTCGGCCGCGGTGATCTCCACGTGGTCGACGAAGTTCCGGTTCCAGACGGGCTCGAACAGCGTGTTGGCGAACCGGAACGCCATCAGGTTCTGCACCGTCTCCTTGCCGAGGTAGTGGTCGATCCGGAAGATCTGGGATTCGTCGAAAACCCGCAGCAGCTCCGCGTTCAGCTCGCGCGCCGAGGCGAGGTCGTATCCGAACGGCTTCTCGATCATCAGCTTGCAGTCCGCCTCTTCGACGTGGTCGAGGCCGGCCTGTCCCAGCTGCTGCGCGATGACCGGGAAGAACTGGGGCGCGGTGGCGAGGTAGTAGACGCGGTTCATCGTGTAGCCCGCGCGCTGGTCGAACTCGGACAAGATGCGGCCGATCTCCGAGAACGCCTGCTCCTCGCCGAAGCTCCCAGAGACGTAACGCATCTCGGCGAGCAGCCCCTCGAGCACGTTCGGGTCGGGCTGGCGACGCGAGAACCGCTCGATCGACTCGCGTGCCAGCGCGCGGAACTCGTCGTCCGAATGCTCGCTGCGGGCCACGCCGACCAGCTCGAAGCGCTCCGGAAGCGCCCCCTCGTGCGCGAGGTTGTACAGCGCCGGCAGCAGCTTGCGGTGCGCGAGGTCCCCGGTGGCGCCGAAGATCACAAGCGAGGTCGGGCGAACCGGGAGGCGCTCGAGCCCCTCGATCAGAGGGTTCTCGGTGGTGATCTGCTCGGCTACCGCTGTGCTCATCGGCGACTCCTCACGACCTTTACGGCCCTTGCAGCAGCCCGGCGATCCGCTCGCTCAGCGACC
>Ga0187776_10002097_pt1 | contig 10090 bp, 12 predicted proteins | sample 0216_BV02_MP12_2_FD_132426 | JGI IMG/M metagenome (GOLD analysis project Ga0187776, IMG submission 132426) | Tropical peat soil microbial communities from peatlands in Department of Meta, Colombia - 0216_BV02_MP12_20_MG | ecosystem: Environmental > Terrestrial > Soil > Wetlands > Peat | place...
CCGAGTTCGTGCTCGTCGAGCAGCCGGCGGTCGAGCTCGCGAAACACCGTCGAATGGACGCGCAGCATTCCTCGCCACGCGGCGAACTCCCCGGGCGTGAAGGGGTCGGGCTCGCGTGGCTCGTCGGCGGGGATCGCTGTCTCGTCGCGCGGCGGTGTCTCGCCCTCGGGCATGGAACTACTTGACTGGCGCAAATAAGTGAATAATGTTTGCACGGCGCAAATATTCTACATCCCGCGAGGAGGAACCAGATGACCGCCACGACCGCCACACCCAAGGCGCTGGCACCGGACGAAGGGCTGCGCCTTCAGTCCGGCCCAGGGCGTGACTTGGTGTTCAAGCTCACGGGCGACGAAACCCGAGGCGCCATCGACTACTTCGTCTGCGAGGTCGCGCCGCACGGCGGACCGCCCCTTCACCTGCATCATGAGCAAGACGAGGCACTCCATGTCGTCAACGGCCGGTTCAAGGTCCGCATGCGCGATCAGGAGCACACGCTCGAGCCAGGCGGCTTCGCCTGCCTCCCAGCGGGCCTCACGCACGGGTTCCTGAACCTGACCGATCAGCCGGCCGAACTGATCGTCTATTCGTCCCGGGCGGAGGCCACAGGTTCTTCGAGGAGCTCGGACCTGCCGCCAGGGCCGCGGAGCGCGATCGCGAAGAGATCGCGGCGATCTTCGAGCGACACGGAATGACGCTCCTCGGGCCGCCGCTGAGCGCCGAGTGACTAGCTCTGCCAGCCCCGCATTCCTGTCACGACACGCATCTCGGACCTTCGCGGCCGCGCGCCCCGCAACACGCGGTAGGCAGGGCGCTCCGTCCCGTCTGACGGCTCAGACTGAGTGCTGCTTCCGGCGGATCAGATGCCCGCTTGCCGCGCGTTGCAGGGCCAGCACCGCCGAATTGAAGTTGTTCCTCGCGGTGGGAAAGCAGGACGGAGCGCAGATTGGGAGCGGGTTGCGCCGAAGCTCGCCCGTTTGAGGGAGCTCTTGCGCAAGCTCGGGGCCAGGCGCCGAGTCGGCGCTGCTGGGCTTGCACGCGCGCGGACTGCTCGGGGTGACGATTGGTGGGGCCCACCAGTAGCGGGGGTGAGCTGGCCCTGCCCGCCCGATCTGAGCGAGCGGCGCCGCCTCGCGTTGAGAACGCTTACTTAAGTGGCCGCTTTCGCAAATACGACGACATTCGAGCGGCCCCCGCGCCGCCTGTGACCACTCTCGGTGTCGCCGTACTCACGAAACCGACCACTTAGTCTTAGTTGGTGGCGAGGATCGGCTGGTCGCCGGCCGGTACGGGTAGGGGTTCATTCGTGGCGATCTGGGTGGTGGGAATGTTTCGGAGGGCCAGCCAGGCGGCGATCGCGCCGGTTGAGACGAGGATGCCGGCGATGACGAGCCCGAGGCGGTAGCCGCTGAGGAACGCGGTTGTTGCTGAATGGCCGAGCCGGACTTCTGTCGTTTGGCGGGCGCGGAGGATGACGCCGATGATGGTGATGCCGAGCAGGCCGGCGACTTCGCGTGATGAGTTGAACACGGCGGAAGCGACGCCCGCTCGATCGGCGGGCATGCTCTTCAGGATCGTGGAGGTCAGGGGGATGGTCAGCCCGCCGCCGATGCCGATGATCACGAAGCCGGGCATCAGGTCCGCGAAGGTGGCGTGGGCGCCGAGAACGCCGACGGAAAGGATTCCGGCTCCCATCAGGCCCATGCCGCCGCTTACCGTTCGGTGGGTCCCCGAGCGGCTGGCCACGCGGTCGGAGATGCCGGCGCCGAACGCCATCAGGATCGCCATCGGAACGAACGCGAGGCCCGCGGCCGTGGCCGAGAAACGCAGAACCTGCTGGAGGTAGAGGGAGGTGAAGAAGTAGATGCCGAAGAGGCCGAAGGCCCACAGCATGAGGGCGATCGTGGCGCCCGTGAACGTGCGGTTGCTGAACAGGGAGAGATCGATCATCGGATCCTCAGCGCGGTGTTCGGCGATCACGAATGCGATTGCCGAGATCAGCGCGGCGGCAAGGGCGGCGATGATGGTCGGGGCGGTCCATCCGATCTGGGGCCCCTCGATGAGGGCATAGGTCAGCGTCAGCAGCGCGGCGGCCGAGGCGGCCAGACCATGGGTGTCGATGCGACGGCGAACGGGGGCGTCGACGATGGGAATCGACCGGACGCCGAGCCACAGAGTCGCGATCCCGACGGGCACGTTGATGAAGAAGATCCAGTGCCAGTCGACGTCCTGGGAGAGCACGCCTCCCAGCAGCGGGCCGACGGCCAGGGCGACCGCCCCGGCGGCGCTCCACGCGCCGACGGCGCGGGCCTGCTCGCGTGGTTCGGAGTATGTGGCGGAGAGGATTGCCAGCGTCGTGGGGGTCAGCAGCGCGGCGCCGAGGCCTTGCAGCGCGCGGCTGGCGATGAGCAGATCGACCCGACCGACGAGACCCGCCAGCAGCGAGGCTGCGGTGAAGATCGAGAGCCCGACCACGAACAGGCGCTTTTGGCCGAACACGTCCGCGAGCCGGCCGCCGGCGAGCAGCAGACCGGCGAACGTCAGGATGTAGGCGCTGACCACCCACTCCACGCCCGACTGAGAGAGATGCAGGCTGTGCTCGATGGTCGGGATCGCGACGTTGATGATGTTGTTGTCAAGGTAGGTCATGAACGTGGCCAGCGCGACCGCGATCAGCGTCCAGAGCCGGCCGCTCAGGCGAGGCATCGCTTGAGGAGCACTGGCAGCACGGGTGAGGCCTTGACTGCTCATAGGTTCCTTTCGATCGTCCGTTTCCTACTATCATCCGTAGATGTACGGCGTACAGTACTATACGGTGTAAAATTGTCAAGCATGAGCCCGAAAACAGCCCGACGAACGAAGAACAAGCTGGATCGCGACTCGGTGATCGACGCGGCGCTGCGGCTTGCTGACGAGGAAGGGCTTGACGCGGCCAGCTTCCGACGCCTCGCCGATGAGTTCGGGGTCACGCCGATGGCGCTCTACTGGCATTTCGAGGACAAAGAGGCGCTCCTGGCCGCCTTAGCCGATCGCGTCTGGCTTCAGGCAGCCGACACCCTCGGCGGGTCCCTCGAGCAACTGCCCGGCTCCGACGACGGCTGGGCCCAGCTAGCTCTCACGCTCGAAGCTCTGCTCGAGGCGATGCGGCCCCATCCAGCCGTGGCAGAGCTCGTCCCCACCCGAGTCCTCGAATGCGAGGCGGGGCGCGAGGTGACCGAACTGACCCTTGAGTTTCTTGCCCGGCAGGGGTTCGAGCCCGGGCACGCGTCAGACCTTGCCCGCTTCATCCTCTCCAGCGCTGTGATGCTCGTGAGCACTCAGGCCGGCGTCGAGATTCCCGAGGCCGACGAACGCCTCGAGCACCAACGACGCAAGCGCATCGCGCTGGCCTCACTCCAGCCCGACCGCTACCCCCACATCGTCGCGTCCGCCGCCGACCTCACCGACTGCGAGTCCCCGGATCTCTACTTCAGGCGCGGCTCGGACGTCATCATCGCCGGCGTCCGTGCCCAAGCCCCGGCCACCGGCCCGCTCGACCCGTAGACCAGAACCGCTCCAGAGGCCAAGCACCGCGCGTCGAACGGGCTGAGCATGATCAACAGCTTGGACCCGTCGACCCGCGTCGCACACAGGGTGTCTGCACGTTTTCGCACTCACCAGGGCCATACGAACACCACGCGACGGCGCGCACGCGCCGGTACCCCGGCCAACGAATGCACGGCCCGGCATCGGCAGTGACGAGAGACCTGCTCGTCGCCAATCTCGGTCTCGCGGCGTCGTCGACCGTCGGGATCTCTGAGGGGACCGGCCGGGGGCCTACTTCGTTGCGGTTGCAGGAGCCGAAGCGCTCGCCGGTGACCCGATGCGCCGCCCTCTTGCAAGCGCTCCCGGCTTGTCGCCCGTGTCGCGGAGCAGCCACCGGCCTCGACGCCTGCGTCGCTGCTGGAAGGGCGACGATGAGGAGTCGTCTCGTGGGCAACGCCCGACTGCTGCATCCGCGGGGGGTTGCAGAAGTCGGCCGAGGCCAGGACGGGGTCGTCGTCGCGACGGGCGACCGCGCGCCCGTCGCGATCGACACGCGTCAGTCGGTGAACATTCGGCCTTCACAACCCTGCGCTGGCACGCCCTGGAACCGGGAACGTTGCCCGCGACCCGCAGACGACGTATCACGTGCTCGCCACCCCGGACGCGTGACGCTTCCTCTCGTACAACAACCATTTCTGACGGGCATGACCTGCTTCGGTCCTCTCGCGGTAATCCGCGCGACCGTTCCGACGCACTCGCGTGGCGCGGCCAGGGCAGAAGGTCGGTGAGCCAGTCACCGGCGGGTCCCTCAGACCGGATGACCCGGGGCGGCGGCGAATGATGCTGAACACACCTTTACCCGGAACGTGGTTTACCTCCAGGCGGACCCCGTCGGGATTCCGGAACGAAATCGAGTAATAACCCGGTACCCACGGCCCTTCCTCCGGGGCTCGCACCAACTCCGCCCCGAACTGGACCAACCAGAGGTAAAGCTCGTCGATGTCCTCGCGGCTACGTGCACGGAAGCGAGGTGGTCCATACCGGGCGCCAGCTCCTCGTGAGCGTGACCGGCAAGCTCCGGTGCCGGCCGACGGATCCCCACGGCCGTCCGACCGCCCACGTAATAGACATAGTCATACGATCGGTAGACGACCTCCGGTCCGAGCCGAGGCATCAGCGCGTCGTAGAACGCAACGCACTGCTCGAACCGCCTGACCCTCAAAACGATGTGCGCGACGCCGTTGATCTCCATCGGTCCCTCCCAGTGCGCGGTGCACACACGAGCGTACGGCCGTCGTCCAATCCCCGCACCGTGCCGCATCAGAACGCGCGGAGCGGCCCGGCCTTCGGGGGCTGCTTCGTCGCTGGGACGCGGCGTTCCGCCGCCGGCGCGCGCTTGGCGCGGCATTCGCGGAGAACCCTCGCGGTCAACTCGTGGGCGTCTTGATGACCGAGTCCCGGCCGTGGACGATCGAGGCGCTCAGCTCGGACGGGGAAGCCCGAGCTTGGGGAACTCCTCGGCCATCTTCGCGCCAACAAGCTGTAGCGCAGATGCCGGGCGGATCATCACCTTGAGCTCGGTGATAATGCCGACATGGTCGAAGGTCAGCTTGTCGATCCCCTCGACCTGCTTCCCGTCCACCACGGTCGTGAATTCGACGATCGCGACCCGGTCGTCGGCATCCTTGAGCTGATGCACGTAGCGGAACTCGCCCCAAGCCCGAGCACTCGCTCGGCCGCGTGCAGGACCTTGACAACCTGATCTCGGCCCTCGTACGGCTTGAACAGAACCGGACTTCGGAACGTCACGTCCTCGCTGAACAAGTCAGCGGCCTCGTCGTTCCCGTGTTCGACGGCGGTTCGGAAGCGGTCAGAGAGCATGAACCGAAGCCTACCGTGCCCCCAAGGAGCCGACCGGACGTCCGGTCACCAAGGGCGCTGCCGAACCGATCGCAGCCGTTACCACCGCCCAAACGGCGGTGCCCCGACAATCCGCTCCTGCGCCCGACAAGCGTCGAGACGCCGACGCTTGTCGTTCCCCAAGGCGCGGAAGGGAGCAGTCCGGGACCAGCCGATCGGGCGTTGGAGCGCCGACGCTCCCGTCCGGCAATGCGAGCGTGCCGATCGCGACGAGCGGCACTCTCCCTGCGGACGTTCGCGGAACTCTCGCGGCGGCGCCGCTCCGGTGAAGCGGGCGAGATGACGGAGATGCCCCGATTCCAGGACGCCTTTGACTTGACGGATCCGTCACGAAGCTAAGAATTTGAGAAGTTGGCGTAAGCCCGCCTGCCGACTCCGCCGAAGGAGTGAGTAAGCGGCGGGATCAATCCACCGGGAATCCAAGTCTCAGAACCACGGAACCCAGGGATTGACGAAGGACCCGAATTCGCCTTGGTCGCCACTGCGCTGTCCACTTCGGCATCGTCGCGCCGCGCGGCGGGTTGACAAACGCTGGCAAACCAGAACGCGACAGTCAGGGGACTAATTCATGCGTAAGCAGGTCAAGGCGTGCCACCTCACTCCAACCTCGGTATTGGTCCTGGTCATCGCCATCGCGCTTGCGGCCGGGGCTGTAGCCGTCCCCGCCGGCGCCCAGGCATCGACGCAGCGTAGCCACTGGTGTCGCGGTGGCGACGCGCCGATTCTCGCCTCGTCCGCCACCAGCTGCCCGTTCGCGGGCAACATCATCAACGAGTACGTCGGGACGGGCGAGTCGCGCTACTGGCACGGGCGCGTGTACTCGTCGGTCACCCACCGCAGCTACTCGGTTGCTTGCAACCGTAGCGGCAGCGGACGGTCGTGGCAGCAGTCGGTGCATTGCACGGGCCCGAGCGACATCTGGACGCAGTTCTCAGCCGACATCTGAACCAACCACACCCAAAAAACAGCCATATAGGAGAAACAACTATGTCTCACATTGACACCCGTCGTATTGCTCTTGGTACGGGAGTCCTCGCGCTCTTGATCGGCGCTCTTGGCCCGTGGGTGAGCGTGCTCGGCGTGCTTCACGTCGGTCCTACGTCCAATGGCGAGATCAGCATCGTCGTCTTCGGTGGCGCGGCGCTGCTCGCGCTGGCCGCCATCCTCGGACGTGCAATGCGGCCGGCGTCGATCGTGATCGGCATCGCCGCGCTGGCCGAGGCCACCTACGCGCTCGTTCGCATCGAGCAGGCAAAGTCGCAGGCGGCCGAGTGGGGCAGCCTGATCTCACCGGGCTGGGGTCTGTACATCACGATCCTCGCTGGGCTGTATCTGATCGCCTCGACTTGGCTGGTCCGTCGTCGGACTTCGCTCTGACCACACCCCCGACCGAGAGGACTGATCCATGCGAAAGCTCGTCCTCGCCGTTACGACCATCGCGCTCCTGGCTCTCGTGCCAGGAGCGCAAGGCGGCGCATTCCTGCGGCGGCGGCGTCCGCGCCTCCGACCACACAAGCTGCCCGTTCGCCCCGGGCATCGCCCTGGCCTGGCATACGTGTACTCTCCCCATCCCGGTGAAGGTCTCGTGCGTGCGCTAGGTGCGCTCGCCCGTCACTCGTCGCTGGTATCGCATCGCCTATCGCTACACGGATGACTTCCAGCTGAGGACGCGCGACTACGTGCTGGCGACCGGGAGAAACGGCACCTGGGCGAAGTTCTGACGACCGAAGCTATCTATCCCGGGCGCAGCTCGAGCTCGCGACCGTCGAATGGATCGCCTGGTACAACCACGACCGGCTGCACGAAGCGCTCGGCGACATCCCGCCCGTCGAGTTCGAACAGCACCATCATGCCGCCACCAACGCCGCGGTCTTGGCGCTGAGCGACGGCCGTCGAGAACTCCGCCGCCCGCAACGGCAACGGGCCCACCGCCCGCTCGCTTCCGCCTGTGGAAATGACGTCCTATGGACAACCCACTAACGGCTCCGAACAGATCGACGGCCCCGTGGGTTGCCTACATTCCCACAGGCGACTACCACTAACGTCGATCGAACCGAACAACGTCGGATACAGGACCGCTGGTCTGCCAAGGGTCTCATTGAATCCGATGTCGGCAGGAACCGACGTAATAAAGCCTTGGGGAGTGACATACCAGCCGACCGCCCCGTGCAAGTAGATGACTGAAGGACTGCCCCTCTTGAACTCACCAAGCTGGAACGGCTCAAGCTGCGGCGAGCGGAATGGATGCGGCACGAAGCCAGTCCGGACCGGCACGGCGATTCCCTCGAATGCGAGTTCGAGCGATCGATCGTAGTTCGTCGTGGCGCAGATCAACTCCAGCGGGAGATCGTGCGACCCGTTTGGCACGAGGAGCCGCAACAGCCTTTTGTAGGCGGCTTCACAAGCGGCTGGATTGAGGCGTCCCGGACCGAACTCCTCGAACAAACTTTGATTCAAGACCCGCGTCACCTGATTCATATTCTCGCGAGCCCCCTGCAACGCTGTGCGGACCGTGCCGGGGATCGATTCGTCGTGAGCGGGACTGGGCTTCAGCATCGACGCGAACCGGTTGAAGTCGTTGAGCCCGGCTTCCCATCTGAAGAGCGCTCCGAGAGTCTCTTCGAACGCAGGACCGGAGTCTGCCTGGTCCAGCGTCGTCATGACCGAGAGTTCTCTTCCGAGGCGCCCGCGAAGTCGCTCCGCCCAATCCTGCATGAGCGGAAGCGGCTCGTCGTCTGAAGCCGAAAGGAAGCGGCTCGCTCCTGCGCGGTGATGACCACGAACTTCACCGGCGCCAGGTCTCTAGCATCCTCAGGTCGACGTCGCTCGTCCGAGCAGGACCATCAGAATTGGTCTGCCGTCGTGCCGCCACGGTCAGAGTATGCGACGAGGACCGGCTGGATGAGGGACCGCGATAGCCATCGAGAGACGATCGGCGATCGACTAGATGAAGGAAGTTCGGTTTCTGCTGATCTCGCTCTCAGCCATGACCCTCGCCCCGGTCTCCAAGCCCCGCGATGAGCCTACTCGTTCACCCTTACGGAATCCTGCTCGACGTTCTGACCGAGGCATCGGCACCTCGGACTGGGGTTGCAAACGGCATCAGCGCGCACGCAGAGGATCGACCGGAGCATCAGCATTCGACAGGCTCAGACCGGGATCGCTGCTTCAGCGGGTCACCCAATCCTGTAGGAAAGCCCACACAGGCGTCACGCGAGCCGCCGCGACCCAATCACGACCCGAACGTCGGATGACGGCCTTCCCGTAGCTATTGGGCCTCCCTCCTCGTGGTGCCAAGATCCTGCTGCAAATCGACATGTTTTGAACAGATCTGACTCGAACCGACGATCCAGGAAAACGGCCTTTCACGCAGGAGATCACCGGTTCGAATCCGGTTGGGGGTACTCGCGATCTGCCTGCTAATCCGGGACGCTTCCCCGTTGAAGGCCACCGCTTTCCGTGCAGGAGGGTGCGCTGGCAACGGTCGCAGGCAACCGTCCGGCGCTTGAGAGACTCGGACTCTTCAACGGGGCGTCGCGCCGCAGAGGGTTTGAAACAGGACGTCGCCGGTTCGATCCCGGCTGGCTCCAGCTCGGCCGCGACCGCCGATTCCTGCGCTCGCCCCGGAGCACAGCATCACCACGCTCGGGAGCACGCCGCGGCGGGCGTAGTCCTCGACGGTGGAGCGCCGCAGCTGCAACCGCGCCGCCACGCCTGCACCAGCACTAACGCTAACGTCCGTCGTCGCGAACACGCCAGGCGGGTGCCTGGTAGCACCCGTTCGGTCTGTGGGAGCGGTGGTGTGGTTGCTCGGCAGGCCCGCGGATTGTGGCTTCGCCTTGTCGGCACTCAAGCCGATAGAGCACGGACACGTTTCATGCGCGCACGGGCCGCCCATCGGCTTGACAGCCGCCTGCGGCTCGCCCCGGCCGCGGCCATGCCGACCAACCACACCACCCACATCAGCCCCTCCCCGCCCGCCTCTCCCGGCTCGCCATCAAAGCCCAATGGGCCGCCGACCAGCTGATAGCCGAATGCGCCGGTGAGCACGACGCCGAGCTCCACCTCAGCCAGCCAGCCTCGCACCTCGCCGCCGTCCTCGACGACCTCGACGACGCCATCCACCGATCGGCGAAGCTCGACCAGAGCCACCGCGCCGAAGAGCCCGCAGCCGCTCAAGCGATCGCGGCCGCGCACCACCTGCCCGGGCGTGGGTCTTGCATTAGGGCAAACGCACCGGACGGAGTCCCGACTGCCCATACGGACACCTAATCGCTCCGACTGCTCTGTGAGTGCACGTCAAGGGTGCATCTCCCGCAGCCATCCCATCAGACCACGATGTGGCGCCGGATGAATCCTGCTGGTCCACCCAGGCGGGTTGACAACTAAACCAGCTGGCGCTGGGACGCGACCGCGTCGCCTGCGTGCTGATGCGTATCGTCGTTCTGGCAGCAGCCAGGCGACGACGCCTCCATCTGTGGGCGACCGACAGTCGTCGTGCTTGCCGAGGATTGAACTGGACCGGCTTTCGCGGAGACTGGTTTTTTATGTGGGTTGGTCTTGACGTTGTTCGGTTCGATCGACGTTAGTGGTAGTCGCCTGTGGGAATGTAGGCAACCCACGGGGCCGTCGATCTGTTCGGAGC
>Ga0187776_10002098_pt1 | contig 10090 bp, 6 predicted proteins | sample 0216_BV02_MP12_2_FD_132426 | JGI IMG/M metagenome (GOLD analysis project Ga0187776, IMG submission 132426) | Tropical peat soil microbial communities from peatlands in Department of Meta, Colombia - 0216_BV02_MP12_20_MG | ecosystem: Environmental > Terrestrial > Soil > Wetlands > Peat | place...
AACCGTTTCCGACACCTGGCCAATTTTCATCGGCGCGTCTACACGCGCGGTTTGGTTCAGGACCAGGGGGAAAGGCGGGCGTATGAGCTTCTGAAAGCCCGGGGCTGTGACCTCGACCTTATAGGTTCCAACGGGGATCCGGCTGATGCTGTACGTGCCGCTTTCGTTGGTAGTTGCGGTCCAGACGGTGCCCCGCTCCGTGTCGGTAGCGGTCACGGTGGCTCCGTTGATGGGTGCCCCCGTCGGGTCGGTCACGGTCCCCACGATTCCGGCCGTGACCTCCTGGCTCCAGGCGTGTTGCCCGAGCCCGGCCAGAGCCACCAAGGAGAAAAGGACAAACACGCTGCTTAGCAATGTTCGAGTTCTCATCCCAGAACCTCCCACACGATTCGGCTTGCCGCCCATCTCGAAAATGCGGACATGCTATATAGCACATTTCTACTAGTCAAGAGAAAAATGCACCCGGCCGAAAATTTTGGTGGAGGCGTTCCTACTCTATAGCGCTATGCCCGGTGTATCTGATGTCGAGGTGTTCCTCGGCAGAAAAGTCTATGAAAAACGGAAGAGAGGCTACAAAAGCTAAGATGCCTACATGTGGGCACCGGGAGATAGTAGCTGGGGCTATCAAAAGAGCGATCGTTCGTCTGTCACGCGGGGCTTCGGAAGTCCGCAGCTATAGAGCAGCTATGGAATCTTGGAGTGGCCAGATGGGGCTTCCGAAAAAATCCCTCTTTACATAGGAAAGCGCATACGCTATATAGCACCATGAAGGAGCAGTCACAGACCGCAGTCTGCTATTGATCGGTTTTTAAGGAAAGTCGATGGCACAGAACCACCGGAACGGGACGCCGGCCTACAAAAAGATCCAGGCAGCGGTTCGCAAGCGCATCGAAGCCGGACAGCTGAAACCCGGGGATGCAGTACCCTCGGAACGCGAACTGGCCAGGCTTCATCAAGTTAGCCTGATGACCGCCCGTCACGCCCTGGCTGGCCTGGAGCGGGACGGCGTGGTGGAGCGGCGCCGCGGTGCGGGAACTTTTGTCGCTACTCCCAAGATCCATTTCAACAAGCTGATGAGCTACACGGAGCACATGTCGAGTCGTGGGCTCACACCCCGATCAAGAGTCCTCTGCGCAAAGTTGATCGACCATCAGCAAGAGATCGCCGCCCGTCTATCGTTACCGGGGACAAGTTCTCTGGTAAAGATTGAGCGGCTTCGGCTTACGGAGGAGGATCCCTTCGCGTTGGAATTCTGCTACCTGCCGGGCGACGAATTTGCGGAACTGGTTTCCGCCCCGCTGGGTCGGAGTTCGCTGTTCGCCACCTTGAAACATGACTATGCAGTCGAACTGGCGTACGCAGATGAGGAAATCGACGCGACGGCGGCTGACGCGCACAACGCAGAACTGTTGGGTGTACTCCGTGGCGCCCCTTTATTGCGAATTCGCCAGGTAATCTATTCCACCAAGGGCAAGGCAGTGATATATGGAGTAGGCTTTTATCGCTCCGAACGGCATACACTGTTTGTTCGCCGTTTCCGCTAGGCAACATGTGGGGTGTTAGAGTGCACCTCGCCCAGGACTGGCGTTCCTGACCATCGGCGCCTCGATCGTGATCCTTTCGCGTTCCGACGGTGCAGACTGACAAGGGCATGATACTTGCCGGAGACATTGGCGGCACCAAGTGCACTCTGACGTCGTTCGCCGAGAACGAATCGGATCTGAAACCGGTGTTCCGCTTCAGCGCTCCCACCCGGGAATTTGCAAGTATTGAGACTCTCCTGAAGAAGTTTCGGGCGGAGGCCGCGAAGGGCGGCCATGAATTGCCGCGCACGCAGCTGACGGCTGCGGCTTTTGGGGTTGCGGGAGCAATCGTTAACGATCGGGTTGTCACTAACAACTTGCCCTGGGTGGTTGAAGGGAGGAGTCTGGCCGACACTCTGGACCTGGATGCAAGCCGAACCCTGTTGATCAACGACTTGGTGGCCGCCGCTTCCAGCCTGGCCCATCTCCGAGAGAGCGATCTGTTACAGCTCAATCAGGGATCTTCGCTGCCGCACGCTCCCAAGGCCCTCATCTCCGCCGGAACCGGGCTGGGAGAAGCCATTCTTTTCTGGGATGGCCAGCGCTATCGGGTTTTTCCCTCAGAGGCCAGTTTGACCGACTTCGCGCCCCGCAACGATCGCGAAGTGCAATTGCTGCTGACATTGCGGGAACGCATGCCCCGCGTGTGCACCGAGGAGATTGTTTCCGGACGCGGATTTCGCACCATTCATCAGATCCTCTTCCCTGAAGTACACCACCGCTTTCTCGATGATCCCGGGGCAGACGTAGCGGCCGACATCACCCAGCAGGCATTGACTGGCTCTTGCCGGGCGTGCATGGAAACCCTGCAGGTCTGGATCGAAGCCTACGGGGCCGAGGCTGGAAACATGGCGCTTCGGGTCCTGCCCTTTGGCGGGGTTTACGTGGCGGGAGGGATCGCAGTGAAAATTCTCCCTAAGATGAAGGATGGGAGTTTTGTGCGAGCCTTCAGTGACAAAGCAATGCTGAGCACCCAACTGTCGCGAATCCCAATTTATGTGGTGCTCAACGAAGATGCTCCGGTGATGGGCGCAGCCTATGAGGCCCTGGCCGTCTTACGCAGGTTGAATTGAAGCCTGACGTCGCTGCCAGACGCTACCCGGAAAGGCTCACCAATCGCCATCCCCAGTGGCTGGTCGAGGAATCTTAGTTCACATATCCTCACCGTCTATTCCCGCTCATCCCAATTTCGCGTATGCTGCCTCGATGACGGTGCAACGGCGCGATTTTCGCCTCGCCTCAGCACTGGCCGCAAAGCGTTGAGGAACACCCCGATCATGGTTACTTGAGCGCGAACCCCCATTGTGCGTGGTCCCCGGTGTACCCTTGCCCAGGCCACTGACTCTGCTGCAGGGGACAGTCCGCGGACAGACAACCCGCATTGGTAACAACACATGGCGAGGTTCTGCGGCCCGTGGCAGCTTAATTCATGCCCACATGGAGAAAGTAAGTTCGCGATAAGTACTGGATAGTTTCGTGGCGGGTCTGTAAGATAGTTGTTTTCACCCGTTCAAGCCGTTTGAGAGGAAATGATGGCTAACATCGCGAGTGCGTTGAGAGAATTACAAAAAGAACGGATTTTTACCGCAACCAAGCTTAGGCAATTGGATGAAGCGATATCGGTGTTGGCAAAGATCTCGCGGCGCCACGGCCGTGCGCCCTTGGTTAGCGTAAGAGCGAGAGTCCGCCGACCTTTGTCAGCGAAGGCCCGACGCAGGATTGCGGCCGCGCAACGTGCACGCTGGGCAAAGTGGAGGGCCCGGCAAGCCAAATAAACTGCTTAGCCGAGTCACCTCGCAAAAGAACCCGTCTCTGTCTGTCCTCGAAGCTCAGTCGCCTCGCGAACAGAGTGCAGTCGAAACGAATGCCGGCCAAAGGGAGGGCAGCACGGCCCGACCGGACAGCCTGACGCTGAGCAGGGCCAGCCCGCCCAGTTGAACTGGTTCCTTTAGCTCGGGCAAACCGCCGGGGGAATCGAGCCAGATATCCAGCGAATCTTTCTGGCTCCCCAGCCTTAGCTTCCAGAAACTGCGAAACTCAGGCGTTCCGATGGACCTGCCCGAGTAGGTTTGGAAGAACTCCCGCGCGCCTTGAAAGAATTTTTCATCACCCAAAGTATGCCTCAGGTGATTGAGCATCAGCGATCCCTTTGTAGTAGCGAATTACGAAGCCAGAACCGTTGAAAGGCACGGTGGACAAAGAGGGTGCGCTGGCTGGCAACTCGCGAACTTCCCGACGATACTTTTCGAGCACACTTTCAAATTCCTGTTCCGACAAGATTTTTTCCACGGCTACCGCAGAAAAGTATTCCGCGAAAGCCTCGTTGATCCAGTCTCCCTGTTCAGCGCCGAAATTCCACCAGAAGTGCGTGATCTCATGAGCGATGTCCTGAAAGAACGAGAAGTGCGGATCCTTCTTGAGGGACTCCAGCGTCAGGCCTTCTGAAGTAACGATCATTCCCGGCCTAGCGATTCCTGCTCGCCCTTGACCTTTTCGCTTCGAGGAATACACGTGTTTAATGGTTCCGGCTGGAATGCTGATCTGTCCCAAATAGTCTGTGAAGAGTTTCATCACCTTTGCAATCTGGCCCATTTCCTTGTCAATGAACTCTTCGGGCATTTGGGTGTAATAAATCTCAATGGCGGCATCCGGCAGACGGGTCGATTTCTGCTTGTAGTTCGGAGACGCTGCAATCAAAATGTCGGTGTCATTGGGGGAGTACCATCGAGTCATCGCGCGCCCACCTTTGATTTCATCTTCGAGTTTCTTCCCTGAGCAAATTGCGATCCAACCCTGAGGAAGAGAAACCTGCCGCTCGATTGTGATGGGGTACTTCATGACAAAAAATTGGGGGTACCAGGAGGAATAATTGGCGAGCTCAACCAGGCGGGGATTGATTTGGTCGTCGAGGGCCTGCTTTTGGTCGGGGAAAGTGCCGAATTCAGGAAGGTTATTGAGGCGGCCTTCATATTCGAGATCTATGTGAATCTTGCCTTGCCGAACATCGGCGGGCAAGCTGAGGACCACATTTCGCGTGGCGGGATTTGTAGGTCGGGGCTGGGCAGCCTCAAAGGAAAATCTTGCCGGCCGATCATTCACCGACAACTGCGTTATGGCAAAGGTCTCATGCAGAGCAAATTGAATCTCCCCGGTGAGTGGACCCTGCAGAGGTGCTTCTATTTTGCCGCGGACTGCGAGGCTGCCGGATGTCGGGTCGATGGTCACGATCAGGTGATAAGCAACGGGTGTTGGCCTTTCTTCCGCTAGCAGCGGAGCGGACAGGCACAGAAGAAAAGAGAGGATCAGAAGCAAATGGTTGTGCCGCCAACAGGAAGGCATTCGACCTCCTCTGGATTGGTCGTTACTTCTGTCCCTGCCCGGATGGGCGGGCCTCCTGCCCGACTCCGCTCGTTTCAATGCAGTGCTGTTACCGTCACCACCTCTGGAATACACCCCGCCATCTCAGGCGCCGGGAGAACACTGATAACAGCAGCAGGCTCCAAACACTAACTTCAAGATCGATCCAAAGAAGACGCAAGGACTGAGGTCACGTTCGTGAGTGACTGGGGAAAGCAACGCCTGGCGCTCGCGCCAACTTTCCTCAGAGGTTCCTGGTTTTTGATTCTCGGACTGCCCGCTCTAACATCACCGCGCCGCGCGACCTTGTGGCTTGGCTCCTCGTTTCCGCCGACCAAGCTGGCTTGTTTGTCTTGGAAGGCTGCTCCACAAGTCTGGCGCTAAGTTTGGCGATTTCTTCTGACCAAGTAGGTGGACATCGTCTTTTTGTACCCAGAGGCGAGTGCAGCCGGGGCAAATGTCTCCCCAGCCTCCTATAATCGATCGGATATCATGGGCTGGACTCCTCTGTCCGTGCTCGGCTGGTGGTTTGATCGTCGGCATGCGGCTGCTGACCGGTTGATTCCTGGCTGGCTATTTCTGCGTTCTCTCGGCCTCATTTACTTTTCGGCTTTTTTCTCTCTCATCTTTCAGATCCGTGGCCTGATCGGTGCGAACGGAATTCTGCCCGCTGATCGCTATCTCCAGGCAGTGGCCGAATCACTCGGCCATGGGCAGCGAATCTGGTATGCGCCGACGCTACTGTGGTGGAGGAGCGGGGCGAGCGCTGGATGCTCTGTGCTGGACCGGTATGCTGGCGTCGTTGCTGCTGGTTTTGAATCTGTGGCCGCGGCCAATGCTTTTGATCTGCTTCGTTTGTTTTCTGTCCTTCGTAAGTGCCGCCCAGGATTTCTCCGGATACCAATCAGATGGGATGCTGCTCGCCGCAGGATTCATCTGCTTGTTCTTGGGCCCACCGGGATTTCGTCCGGGTTTGGCTCGAATGCATCCTCCTTCGCGGGTCGGCGTGTTCTTGCTGCAGTGGGAGTGGTTCCGCATCTACTTCGAGTCTGGAGTCGCCAAGATTCTAAGTGGAGACCCCGAACGGCGGGATTTGACGGCAATGGATCAGCACTACCAAAACGGGCCATTGCCCACCTGGATTGGCTGGTACACGCAGCATTTGCCGCATCGATTTCACGCCGCCACTGTCTATGCCACACTCGCGCTGGAATTGGGACTGGTCTGGATGCTGTTTATGCCCAGGCGCTGGCGGATTGTGTGTTTCTTCATCGTCACCCCATGGCAGCTCGGCGTGATTCTGACGGCAAACTACACGTTTCTCAATTATCTCGTTCTCGCGCAGGGCTTCCTGGTGCTGGATGATCGTTTCATACTGGGCATCCTACCGGAACGTTGGTCCGGGCGGCTGTCGGTTCTTTTGTCAGGTACTCACCCAACTCCGCCAAGGGCCGTGAAAAACTGGAGAGCGAGGTTTCGTGGTCCGTGGGAAGTGGTGAAGCTCTCGACCAGCGCCATCCTACTGACTTGGGTCTTCTATGACACCACGGCACAACTGATCTGGATGTTCGCCAGGGTGCCGTTACCCGTTTCCCCGGTGACCGCCCTTGAGCCATTTCGGATCGCCAACCAATATGGCTTGTTCGCGGTGATGACGCGTGGACGATATGAAATCGAGTTCCAAGGTTCGGACGACGGACAGAACTGGGTGGTATACCCATTCCGCTACAAACCACAGGCTCTGGATCAGCCTCCGGGCATCTACGCGCCATACCAGCCACGATTTGATTGGAACCTGTGGTTTGCTTCCCTGGGCTCCTGGCGCCAGTATCCTATCGTACCGAATACCGAGGTTCGGTTGCTCGCAGGCGACCAGGACGTTCTCGCGCTGTTTGCCAGCGATCCTTTTGCGGGGGAGCCGCCTCGCCAGGTTCGTGCTGTGCTTTGGCAATACTGGTTCACGACCTTGGCAGAGAAACAAGCAAATGGGCTGTGGTGGCACCGTCGTCTGTTGGGGTTGTACGCGCCCACGCTGGAGCGCGAGCCGGACGGCATCGTTAGGGTTCTCGAATGGCCTACGCTCGAACCACATGAATAGCGGATGACGGGACCTATGGGTTCCTTGCGGCGTCGCTTCGTGCCGCCGGCGTGCATTACAACCCGTCACACGGGCTTCAATTTCTCTTCGACATAGAGAGAAAGCTCAATCATGCGCTCCGTCAACTGTTCCGCTGGCAGTCCGGCAAAGTTTTTGAGCACCAGTTCCTTGACATAGAGCCGGACTAGATACCGCAACTGGAGTGCGCGGCTGCGCGTCGCGAAAACAAAATCGCGATGCCCGTTATTCACGACGATCAGGTGCCGCTCAGGATCAAATCGCGAGCGCCACAGTTCGCCGGCGGCCCGCTCAAACGTGTAACCCGGTAAGCCGCGCCCATTGACGACCGCAGGGCCTAGGCCTATAGCTGTGTCAAGGCTGTCGGTGATTGTGAGGAGTGCCTCTGCCCGGCAGCGCACGTCGCCCTGTGAGACGCTGACGGACAAACGCACGAGACCCGGGGACGGGGGGGCCTGGAACGTCACCTCTTGGTCGGAAGTGGACGAGAGCATGCCACGCCCTTCGATGATCTCCCAGGTAAATATCAAATTCCGCTCGACTCGCCGGCGCGAGCGATCCCGGGGCAGGGCATGGAGGCGCCGGCTTTGATTCACCGCCAATGTACTGGCCGCGGGCGAAATCAGCACAGTGTGCAAAGGACCAGCATAGTCGAAGAATTGACGCTGGGCGGATTCGCCTCCGCTTGACTCGGAAACCCCCGGCACGGTCCCTTCCTTCCCTTCCTTCCCATCCGAGGGCTCCAGGCACGGCTCCGACAGCCCGGCGGCACGGGCCGCTTGCGGCGAGCGTGCCTGGATATCAAACCAATCGTATTCCTCGCGCGGCAAGACCAGCATGGCCTCGCGAAACGCACGCTGGATGGCACGCAGGGACTCCCGGTTCGCTTGCTCTTCCTCGGCGCGCCGCTGTGCGTCGATGAGACCATTGAGGTGTGCTTCGAGCGGTGCTAGAGCCTCCGCAAATGCCCCATAGCGTTCGTCGTGGATGATTCCAGAACGCGTTCCGGGTGTGAGATTCAGGTAGGGCACATCGATCAGGCCCTGCAAGTAACCCGAGTTCCACGGCGCACGCTCCAAACCGGGCAGCGTACTGACATCCCCGATTACGCGCGTACCCCCTCGAGTCAGGGAAACCCGGCAGTCCTCAGCGGGTTCCGTGAGATACAGCTCGGCATACGCCTCTCCGAATGGAGAACGAACTGTTGGCAGTTGGTGGAGCAACCGCCCTTCGAACCGCCGCGGCTCGACCTGGTATTGTTTGCGCGCAAGCTTGTCGACCACGGTTACACGAACCTGGGTAGCTCGGATGCGGTCGCGCAGCTCCGAGGCCAGATACCACTGGATCTTCTCGCCGCTCAAGCTGCGGATACCCTCGAGCAAGGGACTGATCCTGAGCTCGGTACCGGGCTCGGCAAAGAGCACGCGTCGCGGGTTCACCGTGTAGCGCGGATCCCCTTTGTTCATGACCATTTGATAGACCCGCTGATCGACCCCGCTGGAAGTCATCGTGAGCGTATCGCCCACGGTCCAAAAGCTCAACAGACCGATGCCAAATTCCCCTTGCAAGCCGCCTCCCGCACCGTCTGCCTTCAAACGTCGCTTGATCGAGTCGCAGATGTGAGTCGCGACGTATTTGAAGTCAGGCAACCCGTGGGGATCGCGGGGGACGCCATCGCCATCGTCCTTCACCGTCAGATAGTGCTCGCCGTGCACACGGCCGCGAGTGATGGCGATGGTCTTGGCGTGCGCGTCGATGCTGTTCTCGACGAACTCCGCGATAGCCTTGAGCGGATTGCTCTGCGAGAGCGCGATGATGCGGATGGCGTTCCAATCATCGCCGATCCGCAGTTTGCCGCTCTCTGATTCCTTAGACTTGACCGGGCTCATCCTCGCCATGGTGACAAAAAAGTTCGATCATGATCGACGATCGGCCTGCCATCAGCCCTCACTATAACGACTGCCTTGGCTGCCGGGCAAGGCAGTGCTGCAGCGGCCATTCCTGATTAATCCCTTCTTTCAGGCATTCGTTCGTGGGGTCGCTGAATCCAGTCGGGCCCGTGTCAATGTCAACGGTGGATCTCATTGCTCCGTTTCACTATGGCGGCCGCAGGTTCTCGTCTGTGACTCTCTCCCATAAAGGCCCCACTGACCACGGTGTGGCGCAACTTGCGCGTTGCTCATTGGCCATGCGACATCCGGGTGGGCGCAGTAATTTCCACAAACGGCCGAGTGGCGCGGACATTTGCGAGTCAGTCGCTACCCCTTCCCTTGGTGCTTGCCACTTCCCCACCGAACACTGGGACCAGGAAGAGCGGTGAGTTCGGAGGCCGGTATTCCGACCTTCTGAGGCGTGGCCGCTCACGGTGGTGGACGTGTTGACCCAGATGCGACGTTGTGGCTCTGTGATCGTAGCTGCGAAGCGACGCCGGGTGCACTAACAAGAAGGGCAGTGCGTTGGCTGCACCGCGCTGTGTAACGCGGAAACTACGAGGCTAAAAATAACGAGCGTCCGGACCCTTTCGAGTCTCGGACGCCCGGGCAGCCCTCCCCCAGAACTGCTCGCCCACGAAAGTAAACGCAAGACGGTTTTCTGGAAATAGCACTTCCGTGCCAGAAGTGAGCCACTAACGTGCCATCTCCAAAAACCCCTGTCCCGGCAGGGGTTTGGGCGGCTTGGCTGGCCAGGTGTCCGGTGTCGGGACGCCGGCCAGGCCAGTCTCCGGGTGGGGCGGGCAAATGCGATGGCAATCGTTGAGGTTGCCGTGCGCCGGAAGCTGCCATGGGTGATGACCAACGCCTAACGATTGACTGCCGCCCTCCCGTGCACGGGGGACAGGGCTCGCATGCGGGCTACGATTTCCGGAACGAGTCGTATCGCAAAATCCACTTCCTCGTCCGTGTTCTGCCTGCCCAGGCTGAAGCGGAGGCTGGCTCGCGCCCGGTCGGAGGGTAACCCCATCGCCGTGAGGACATGCGAGGGTTCAATGGCCCCCGAGGAACACGCCGCCCCGGTGGACACGGCCAGTCCTTTC
>Ga0187776_10002099_pt1 | contig 10089 bp, 7 predicted proteins | sample 0216_BV02_MP12_2_FD_132426 | JGI IMG/M metagenome (GOLD analysis project Ga0187776, IMG submission 132426) | Tropical peat soil microbial communities from peatlands in Department of Meta, Colombia - 0216_BV02_MP12_20_MG | ecosystem: Environmental > Terrestrial > Soil > Wetlands > Peat | place...
CAAAAACTCAGGCAGTAATGAAATTGTCCCCCAAAAGAAAGCCAACGTGATTTCCGTAGCAAAGGTTGAAATCAACAACAATTTTCTGAGGTTCTTAGTTGCCAAAGGTTTCCTAGAAAAGCGCTGGAAGCCAGTTAGGGAAATTCCTATTTTTGAGATAACGAACATAGAAAACTTCGGGAACGAGTTGAGCGTTACCTGGAAGGATACAACCGAGACTTTCGCAATTAAGGAAAGTGCAGAATCGCTGAGTAAGTTAAGGGATGACGTCAACGTAATCATTGAGGAGCAAAAGAAATTAACCATGAATAACGCAAGGGTTACTCTGAGAAAGAGTGAACTGATCAGTGCAATTAACGCCTCAATTGGAATAGTTGATTTGTCTTTCGATGTATTGATAGATTTACAAGATAAACGCATCAATTGGCAGCGCATAGAAGCCTATTCAAACGGTTTTGGGCAGAATCTAGTTTTTGGCGGGCAGACGACGGCGTCTTTTAATCTTGATTTTTCAAGCATTACTTCAGCTGTAAAACGGCAGGTTGCCAAAGAAACATCGAAAGAAGCTTACATTATCCTAAAAACGATTTATGAATACTAGAAACTTAAGCCTTGAAGATGAAATCAAAGATAACCATCCAAATTTTGAAAACTCTAAAGCCTTGATTTCGGCGTACTACACATTAAACGACCTTCTACTCGGAAAAGTTGTTGGAGATAAAGAGAATAAAAAAGAGAATGAATACCTCGAAGAGAACTTGCAAAATTTGGGGAGCGGCACTAACGTTAAAGTTAATGCTGAAGAGCTTCTTGCTAGCATAAGCAAAATGGGTCTCGATGCCGACAAGGAAAGTGTGATTGAAGCTAGTAGAGGAATTTTCAAGGAACAGTTTAAATCATTGGACACATCGCAAACACAAGAAAATCCCAGCTGCTCTCCTGAAAGTCTTGAGAAGGAGGCTCAGAACTAACCGAATTTATTGAGTTTTCCACGTACAGTTAATTGCTTTGCTCTCGCACGCTAAAACGCATGGAGTATTATAGCTTTCAGGTTTGCAGGGGCCACAGGTGTATTTTATTTTTTTCCGTTGGTCATCTGTCACTGAGGCTACGATTTTGTCTTCAAGGTCTATAAAAATGGTTTCGAGCCGTAGTGCTGATTGGGGACACTGTTTGACACATTTACCGCAGCCATCACATTTGTCTGTGTCGATAGTGATGTAATATTCACCCGAACCATCGCTATAGCCGTAATGTGTAATAATAATCTCATCCTCTGCTCTAGGGTTTTTGCGCCTTTTCGTACAAGGCTTTAGCAAAAAGTGCGGCTCCGAAGGCGCCTGCCACCATAGGATCCAAGCCGTTTTCCCTCCAATTAGGCATCGGTAAACATTTGACTCCGAGAATAACTTCTATCCTGCTGACAATTCCAATGTTTTTTGATTGTCCTCCAGTGATGACTAACTCTTTCTCCAAGCCGACTCGGTTGATCAAATTTGCCATGCGCACCGCCATTGCCCGAGTGTAAGCAGCTAATACTTTCTCTTTCGACCAACCCTTACGTAAGAGCCCCATCGCTTCCGTTTTTGCGAAAGCTACGCATGTGCAACTTACGGGAGGCGGCTCTTCATCCACTTTTAATGATATTCCACCGATGTCTTCAATTGGAATCTTTAGTAAGTCGGCAAAAACCTCCATGCCTCTACCTGTCCCCGCGGCACACTTGTCGTTCATCAAGAAAGAAACTACTCTGCCTGTTTCGTCGCTGCGAATAGCTTTGATGTCTTGTCCCCCAACATCTAGAACGGTTCGGACACTCGATCCCCAGATATAATTAGCACCTTTAGCGTGGCAAGCAATTTCTGTTATGGCTTTGTTTGCCATGGGCACGTTAACTCGCCCATAACCGGTTCCAACTATGTATTTGAGATCACTTACCTTAAGTCCGGTATCCCTTAACGCCCAATCTAACACTTTCTTTGCGCTTTCGGGACTGTTAGAACCTGTCCTTGTTATTCCCCATGAATAAGCTTCACCGTTGACCATGATAGCGGCTTTTGAACCCACTGAACCAACGTCAACTCCGGCTGTAATTAAGTCCTTGCTTGTCCATTTCTTGCCAGGCATTATGCGATTATACTCTTCCCAACGCCAAAACTCAACACTGCTCTTGATGCTTGATTCGATCATTTTTGTACCTCCTTGGCCCGACTTGTAGCTATTAGAGCCGCACCTAATGCTCCAGCATAGTCAGGATAGTCAGGTATCAAAACGTTAAGTCCTAGCTTTCGATTTAAAGACGCAATAAACCCAACGTCCTTTGCTACACCTCCAACAACTATCACTTCAGGGTTTACCCCTATTCTATGTACCATTGATGAAATTCTGTCGGCCATGGCATCAAAGACGGCTCTTGCAATTTCAGGCTTGGATTCTTGTCGGTGAATTAGTGAAACAACATCAGATTCGCCGAAGATAACGCAGGAAGCATTTATTGGGCTTGCTCGTTCTGCCTTGAGCGACAACGGCCCGATCTCCTCTAGTTTAACCTCCAAAGCCCGTGCCATTGCTTCAATGAATGTTCCAGCTCCAGCAGCACAGCGTTCATTAACTACAAAATCGACCATAACACCGTTCTCATCGCATTTGACAGCTCTTGCTTCTTCAGCGCCAACATCAATGATTGTCCTAGCATTTTGGAAAAGATAGATGCCTGCTTTTGCATCAGCGCTCATCATGCTTACCGTGCTATTGGCATAAGGCGCCATTTCTATTGCTGAACCAGTGGCAACAAAGTAGGCAACGTCGGCCTTTTGCAGGTGAACCTGTTTTAAAGCTTCTTCCACGGCTTGTTCGGCGGCGTCAGTGGGGTCAAACCCCGAGAACGCTTGCCCTCTTGACATAACGGCGCCGTCTTTCAAGACTACTGCTTTTACCCTTTGAGTACCTAAATCCATCCCAACAGCAATCATTAAATCACTCTTTAGAAATCGACTCTCGCAGTTAGCATTTCAAGGAAAGCTTCTACACGAGTTTTCATTTGTCCTACATCTTCCCTAGTGTATTCGGTGTCAAGGTAGTACACTGGGATATTTATTTTGTCGAGCGCTTTCTTAATTCTAGCATATTCCATTGCATAGAGCATGCATCCACGTATTACGTAGTAAATGACGCCTTGAACGTTCCATTCCTTAACCTTGGTTAGTAACCAATTGATTCTGTCTTCGTTGCCATCCTGAGAAGTGAAGCATGGACAGGTGGAAGCCATTAAGTATCGCTCTCCAATAGCGTTGAGCATGTCCTCCATGTTCCATTCGTCTACGCCAACTGGGTCGTTTAGGATTCTTTCGCCTGAGCAGAGTTCGTCTGCAACGATTATACCCTTGGGATTTGCTTCTTCAACGAGTGCTGGCAGTTTCCAGTTATCAGGCCAATACATAGGAGTACCAGTAACCAACACGCGAGGGGTCTCAGGTGGACAAACCCATTCCTTGCGTTGTTTTCTCTTTTCAAGTTCGTCACAGAGTGCCTCTGTTTTCTCAGTCCACCTTTTTTTGTCATCCCACAAATAAGCTTGATTAACAAGCATTGCATCCCTACCCATAATTACAGGTGGACCCTTGCGCAAATCTTGCAAACGTCGGAAAACCCTTGTCGCTCTCTGTGTCTGCTCAATGGCGGCTTTAAGGTTCTTATGAGTAATTTTATTACCAGTAAACTTCTCAATTTGCGTTTTCATCTTTCTTATTTCATCATTCCAGAATCGAAGTGAATGATCGGCGTCCTTAACTCTTGGAACGTTCATTCCCCAAATCGTCTTGTAATCACTCAAAATCTCGCTTAATTTAGTCATCCCGTCACATGTTAACACACTAATCAAAGCATCGCTTAACTCCAGAAAAGGAGACAGCTCAATCATTTTTGCCCCTATAGTTGAACGAATTACTGGACAAACCTCCACAGGCACAACCCTATCACCAAGCTTCGATGTGTCGTACCAGCCTGAACTAACTTTAACCGGAATGGCGTCTGCGGCCGAAATTAGCTCTGTTGGAGCAAATAAGCACATATAACCAATAACTTTCTTTCCCTTCTCTTTCTCAGCCGCGATTTCTTTTTGACGTGGACCAAAAATGTTTGCCATCTCGTCAAAGTACTTCATGGCTTCAGGCCTATTCGGATCGGCTTTCTTCATGCGTTCAATATTTTCAGTAATAATCTTCTGAGATGCAGCCGTTATAGAATTTCTAAGCTCATCGATTTCTCTTCTCGGTATTTCAGGCATGTATTTTTTTTCAACTTTTTCAGTTTTCATACTCTCTTCACTCAGTTGTTGACGGTTCTAACCAGTTTCTCGACTTAAATATTGTCTTATTGGCGAACTTAAGTTTCAGCGTTTCTTCGTAGGGACACATTTCGACACATCGCAAGCATAGCATGCACATCGAAGTATCTATTTTTCCACCCTTCTTATCGTACACTTCAGTTACCTGCAATTGACAAACCCTCTTACAAACGCCGCATTTTGTGCATTTCTCTTCATCTTTCTCGAGATGAAGGGTAGGAGCCCACTTAAAACCTTTAAACCTGTTTACTACCGCCAATGAAATGCCTGTTGGACAAAAACGGCACCAAAATCGCCTAATGAAGAATGATCCGAATAACGTTAACCCGATAAATGCAATAGCAATAAATTGTCCAATGTTTTGACCTAAATATCCGTAAAATTCTTGAACGTAAGGAAAAGTCAGGTTAATTTGGAAAACGGTTAAACTGGCACTAGTCCATGGAACAACAAACGGTATCATTGGATCAATAAGAACGCTGTAGGGACGAAAAGGACCAGCTAAAAGCTGTGTCTCCAATACTGCGACGCTAAAATCTGGAGGCGGCTGAATCAACCATACAGCAATTGGCAAAAACAGCAAAACCAACAAAATTGCATATCTTGCTTGATGTAAACGCTTGTTTAAGTTATCAGATAAGTTTCGATAACGGATTTTGAATGCTTTTCTTAGCATAATCGTTAGATCCATAATAAAGCCAAGTGGGCATATCCAACCGCAATACAGCCGACCCAGTACAATGGTTACTGCTAAAAGGCCAACCAAAACATACAACAGAGGAACAGTAAACGTAAAGAAGTAAAAAAGCGACGCCAAAGCAATAATCTGAATTACAAGTCTAATGTACGTTACCCTCGTTGCCAAGTTTTTCTTCCAAATTAAAATAGCAAGAACCCCGGCTACCCCTAGCCCTGCAAGCACTGCAACTCTTAGCACATTACCAATGATTTCCCAATCCATTCTTTTTTCACATTTTGATTATTTTAGCTGAATCAGCGCATTTATCAATGTACCAATTCCGAGCAGTATCAATATTGCGGCTCCTGCTATTGAAACCCACTTCCTGAATAATGGCGCTTTGTTGAGGAGCCAGCCTGTAACTCCGCCTAGCAACAGTATGGGCGATAAGGCTGTTCCCAAACCAAACAAGACAGCTAAACCTACACTGCCAATTGGACTCGAGAAAGGTAACGAATAAATCAACAGAGCTATCAAGGGAGGACATATGATCAACCCTCTGCTTAGACCTAATGAAAAAGCGCCAAATTCAAACCCAAACGCTCCCATCTTTCCCCGGGTAGCAAGTTCTTTGCTGACAGCAGGACTGCACTCGCAAGAAGGTGACTTATACTTTAGGAGAACAATTCCGCCAATCACTATCGTTACAATGCCGAATGCGAGTGAAGAATACATTTGAAAAGGTGAAATAGCCGCCTGAGAGACAAATAACCTGAACAAGCCGCTGAACAACCCTACTAACCCCCCAATCAAAGCGTATCCAGCAACTCTGCCAGCACTAAAAATCAGAGTTACGCTGATTCCTTTTCGGAATCCAGCGCCGATACCTGCAATGTAACTTGCAATATATGGCAGGCACGATGCAGTGCAAACAACTAACCCGTATAATAATCCACCAGCAAAAGCTCCAAGATATGGATTAGAGATTTCAGGAATTAACGACATTCAAGTGTTCTCGTGAATTTTATTAACCCAAATAATAAACTGAAGTCAATTTAAAGCTTACATATTTTTTACATGCATATTTGCTTGCGTTATAAAAGCAATTGGGATAAGAGAAAATTTGTCGGGTTAAGATGTGGGTGGTGGTATCACTCTTGTATTATATTGTTTGAGGTAAGCCAAATGTGCTGCGTCGTATGGGTAGCTTTCGTTTGATGGATACGGGAATCCGCTCATTGCCATGTATGGCATCGGGTCAACGGTGAACGTAAATCCGTAACCCCATTGTCCTGGAGGGTCTTTAAACCAGCAAGCTACGAAGAAGAAGTAATCTCTTACCATTCCTGGTGCAGGAGCCGTAAGGTTGGCAGTGGGGAATTCAAGTTCAACTTGGTCGCCTTGTCTTCCAATCACGTACATATCATCTGCGTTTTGAACTAGCGCTGTAACATCACCATATTGCGTAAAGTTTCCTGAAGAAGTCGAGTTGGTGCCCCAGAATTGGCTTAAAGTAGCGATGGGGCTGATTTTTTTAACTGTTATAGTCTGCTGGTTACTTGTATCTATTGCTATGTAGTCGTAAGTTACTTTCCAAGAGTTAGTAATTCTTATTTGATAATCTGTAAGGCCTTTGGGAAACAGTCCTGTTAGGTCTACAACAAAAGTTCTAGGGTTCGAATCTGATGGTATTGGTACCTGCCTATCTTGTGGAGCACGTATCCAGCTGCCATTTGAGGCTTTAATCTCCATGTATGGAGCTGGCATAATCGGTGTGCCATCTTGTACGAGTCCTTGTGCGGCTGCTGCTTTGAATTGGTCTATCCAGTTATAGTATGATTGGTATGGTCCCCAGTCTACAATTCCTGTCACAACGAGCTTTATTTGCTGTGAGGAAGATAAATTGCCAAGGTCAAGGGTTAACTGATTCAGAGTCACATTGTTCCAAGACGGACTTTCATCTCTATTGTGCCCAGGCGAGTATACTCCGTCAGCTTTCATGATTTCAGGGAGAACATTTTCTCCTTTTTCATTAGTTGCAGCGATCGGTGACAACAGATTCGATTCGTTTACAGTGTAAATTTGTCCAGTTGAACCCTTGTTTAGATAATTGGTCATAGAAGTGAAAGCGTCAGTTCCAACCGGATGGTCGACAACCACAAGCGAAGCTGTATCTAAGTAGAAGAGCTCGTCCCATTCTTGCGAAAGAATCACATCATAATACGAATTGCCATTGACGGTTTTTATTGATAGCTGATTCTTATCAAGTTTCACGTAATCCCAAGGATTTCCACCGCTGAAAATGATATTGCCGTTGTGTTGTATCGATCCAATGTATCCTAACCATCCTGGATTAGAAATATCGGTGACGTAATGATAGCCAGTTCCATTCCATGTGTAAAGCGACGGACATGATGCATACCCGCTAATTACCTGGTATGTTACAACCAAAATCATCCATCTATCTAAATTGAATGATCTTGACGCACTGTTTACCCCATCGCTCCATGAAGAAAACGCTACAACTCCGGTTCCAACATCATATGGAGTTGGAACGGATAGACTGTGTTCTCCAACTGGCAGAAGTGCAGTATAGGGAGTGTATAAATTTTGGCCGTCTAGGGTGAAAGGCAAGGGTTTAGAACCGCCACCCGACCTGTTAATTAGAATTGTATGATAGCCATTCTTAACAACTGTGAAGTATCCAGTTAGCGTGTTAAGCTTAACGTCATGCTTTCCTTCAGTTGTCCCAGTAACATTGAACGACACGGTCTGGCTTTGGCTTGCATTCAACTCAATAACTGAAGACTGCACTATTGAGCCGTCAACCATCACTTTCACAGTGAGCTTGTCTGCCTCAGTCGAGGGGTTTTGTGCTGTTGCCCTCAACGTAACTGTTTGATTCGCCCAAACCTCAAATGGGTCAGCAATAAGGTTGGAAAGGACTATCTTACTTGATTCAGGGGGAGCAGGATTAATTAAGAAGTAACCGGTTAGGTCACCTACTTTGAGCGTATAGTTCCCTTCCTTAATTTCAACATCGCTGTACTGCACTATTTGAGAGGTGCCTGCAGCAAGCGTCAAATTTTCAGAGTACTTAACTTCACCGTTGACTACAAAATTTAGCGTTTCGTTGCCGCCTAAGTCTCCGGTGTTAGTTACGTTAACTGAAATTAGCACTGCGTCACCAACATTTGCTTTAGTGGGATCAATAATCAAGTTGCTGAGGGTAAACGTGGCTGGTCTCGGCGCTGATGCAATTATACCCTCGTTCTGAAGGTAGAAGTAAACTCCCGCCGCCGCAGCAACAATAATAAGATCAATTACGAGAATTGCTTTTAATTTAACTATCGCCGACCGCGATCGCATTCTTACTAATATTCTCCTGACGGTGTAGGGTTAACAACTGTCAAATATATAACAATAGCATTAAAACCTATAAATTAGCTAGTTTTCAGATATTAGATGTTTATCCGAACCCTGAAACATGCACTTGCAAACGGTAGTTTCCCCGATTTTAATGGCATCTATGAGATCAATTTCATGCTTCTCTTCCCCAAATTCCATATGTTACATGCATTCTGGTTCCATATGGACGGTAACAATTGCGCTTGCAAAACGGTCTTTTGTTTCTTTCTCAATTCGGGATGCAATACGATGAGCTTCTTTCACTTGAAGTTGTTTCGTGAAGCAACAATCGATGTTAATGTAACGTTTGCTTTGGGCCGTATAGGTTACTATTCGCTTGATTCGTAAGTTATTTGAGATGCCCTTGGAAATTTCATTGACTACTTCTCTTAGGTGGTCCTCGTCAACGTTTGTAGCTAGAACTGCCAAACCCGCAGGTTCAATGTGCACTGTAACCTCTTCAAGCGGCCTAATTTCATTGCGCATTCTCCTTTCTATGGTTTCAGCTATTTTGTGTGCTTCTTCAATTGACATTTCAGCGTCCACATAAGCGTGTAAAGTAACGTACAGTTTACCACCACTATAAACCGTCGAAATTTCATGAACTTCTTTAACGCCATCAACTTTTGCTATCCTAGCGACAACTTCGTCCATGTTCGTCTCTTTGTCTGACGGTTCAATATGTATAGTAGCGTCAACATTTCCGATGGCTTTTTTCAAGTCCGTTTCGATCTTGGATACTACTGAGTGCGCTTCTTCCAAGTTCATATGACTTGAAACTTGAACAGATGCTTCAATGAATATTTTAGAGCCGACCTTTCGGACCTTTAGGTTTTCAGTTTTGACAACGCCTTCATTTGAAGCAACTATTTTTCTAGTTTTTTGAACTAGATCCTTTGAGGCGGTGTCACTTAGTTCCATCACACTATATCTTACAAGTCTAAAACTCAAGTAACTGAGCATAATTCCTAGAAAAATTGATGCTATAGCATCTCCGTAATAAAAGCCTAAAGTAGCTAAGCCAAATCCAAGCAGTGCTATCAAGGTTGAGCTTAAATCTGAAATAGCATCGTAGAGTCCGGCTTTCATTGATGGGCTTTCAATATGTTGTGTTTTTCTGAAAACCGTAACTCTTAAAGAAGCAATTGAAAGAGCGTAAGCAATAGCGATGAAACCGGTAAACTCAATGCTTTGAGTAACCTGTGTTTTCTCCATTAATCGTACTGCAGCTTCGTAAAAAATCAAGAATGCTACCGCAATCAAAGCTATACCGCCTATCAATCCACCTATAGTTTCAAATTTTTCATGACCATAAGTGTGTTCTTCGTCGGGAGGCGCAATTGAAGCCCGGACAGCCAAAAACAGAACAAAAGTTGATAGGACATCGAGCAGCGCGTGCAAGCCGTCACTAAGTATTGCTAAACTGTTTACAAATAAACCTATTGAGACCTCAACAATTACCACACTAAAGATCGCGATGCCGCTAATTTTTAATGCTTTGAGTTTCGATTTTCCTTCGGGCGACCTTTCCATAATTTTAGCCAAAATATGCTCATTGCAAGGGCGATTTAAGAATTGCGGGTGAAAATAGTCAAACAATGAAGAAACAGAAAAACAGATCACCTCTGGGCTTTCCCAGCAACAATCTAAATCGATA
>Ga0187776_10002100_pt1 | contig 10089 bp, 9 predicted proteins | sample 0216_BV02_MP12_2_FD_132426 | JGI IMG/M metagenome (GOLD analysis project Ga0187776, IMG submission 132426) | Tropical peat soil microbial communities from peatlands in Department of Meta, Colombia - 0216_BV02_MP12_20_MG | ecosystem: Environmental > Terrestrial > Soil > Wetlands > Peat | place...
ATGACAGATGGTTCCGGCACCTCCATCTATGACGCCGTCCTGCTGGGCTCGAGGGCCCTCGACAAACGCCCCGCTGACCGCCGCCGCGTCATCATCATGGTCACCGACGCCGGGGAAACGACCAGTCGTGCCGATTTCGAGATTGCCCGGAAAGCAGCCTTACGCGCCGGCATCCTGCTCTATACGATCGTGGTGCGCCCGGTCAAAAATGAAAACGGCCGCAACACGGCCGGCGAGCACGCTTTGGAAACCATCACGGAAACTACCGGCGGCGCTATGTTTTATCCGGACTCCGGCCAGGAACTCTCCATTATCTTTGACCGCATCGATAGCGAACTGCGCACCCAGTATCGCCTGGCCTACTATCCCAATCCGCACGGACCGGCCAACACCTACCGTACAATTGAGGTGAAGGTGCTGCCGGGCTACTCGGCACGCCACAGGACGAGCTATCTCACCGGCCCTCAGTGACGCCGCCGGGTATTGTTGGGAAAAGCATGATCAAAAGCTATCTCGAAGTCGCGGTGGACATTGCGCAGGAAGCGGGTAAAGTCCTGCGCGAAGAAATGGAGCGGCCTCCCACGATTGCCTATAAAGGAGATTTCGACCTGGTGACCCAGGCCGACCGCCGCTCCGAACAAGTCATCGTCCGCCTCCTGCAAGAACATTTCCCGCAACATGCTGTTGCCGCAGAAGAGGGAACCGGCAAGGACACCGGCTCCGAGTATCGCTGGCACGTGGATCCCCTTGACGGCACGACGAATTTTGCGCACGGCTATCCTTGTTTCTGTGTGTCGATGGCCCTGGCGCATCGGAAGGAACTGCTGCTCGGTGTGATCTACAATCCTGTCTACCAGGAGCTTTTTGCAGCCGCGCGTGGTGAGGGCGCCACGTTCAACGGCCGAAAGATCAGGTGTTCTAAGATCGATGCCTTGAAGAACAGCCTCCTCTGCACCGGTTTCCCGAATCATCAGCGCCAGTCTCTTTCGAACATCCACTTCTACAGGGATTTCACCTTGCGATCCCACGGGGTTCGCCGCGATGGTTCCGCCGCACTGGACTTGGCTTACGTGGCCATGGGTCGCTTCGACAGCTTCTGGGAGTTCGGACTCAATGCGTGGGACACCGCCGCCGGTGTGGTCCTCGTGGAAGAGGCTGGCGGCAAGATTACAGACATTCACGGGCAGCCCTATGTCCTCGGTGGTCCTTCGATTCTTGCTTCCAACGGATTGATTCACGCGGAAATGGTGAGCGTTGCCGCGGAAGTGGCCGAGCGTATAATTACCCAATAATATATATATCTATCCATAATATATTGTTAAGGCCTGTCTGCGGCCGGTGAACGCACCTGCAGTCAACGTGCCACCACATCCCGAAAAGGCCGACACGGAGCCTACGGAAGATGAGACTCTGTTTTCGCGTGCGGTCGGACTTCATCGCGATCAAAAAAGATATCGATCCGTTTTCGCCCTGGATTTGTAGTGATGGCGAGGCCTGTCTCTTCTACTTGGCGTTCCACTCGGCATAGAGTTTCGTTATCGCCGGCCCGATACAAAAACCCCAGGCGAAGATGCCCAGGCTCTTGAACTTTTCGGGAATGACATAGCGGTCGGCCGCTTCCGCAGCCGGAACGCCGGCCTTGTGCATTTTTTCCGCTTGCTCGGAAATGTCATCAAAAACATCGCGCAGGTGCTGCACGCCGTCCTGGCCGCAAAGAGGGCCATGTCCAGGGACGAAAATCGTGTCCTTGTCCCACGAGGCAAACGTCTTTAGCGTTGTGCGCCAGCCTGAGATCGTGGCTTTCTCATCAAACGTGGCAGGATAAGAGCCGTTGAAGATGAGGTCGCCGGTGTACACGACCCTCTGCTCGGGAGCACGCACGATTACGTCCGTGCCGGAATGCCCCGGATACTCTTCTACCACAATCGGAAAATGGCCGAGGTCAACGTTGAGCGGTAGCTTCGCCGGATCGAGCAAGCGGTTCGGCAACGTTAGCGCGGACTTGTTCACGAGATCGAACACGTTGCCCAAAGCCCTCAGATCGCCCTCGGCGTGTTGTTTCTGAACGTCGGAGGTGGCCTCCTTGACGCGTTTTTCAAACGGCGCGAGAAACGCAGCGCGGTCCGCGCCCTGCATCACCGAATAGTTTTCCGTGATTCGCTTAGGAACCGCCGTATGGGCCCAGAGCTGAATCCCATTTCCGGCGTAGAAGCCATTGCCCAACGAGTGATCGAAGTGGTAGTGGGTATCGAGAGCACCCGCTGCGGGCACTTGCGCCACCTTGTGCAGCGTCTCCAACTAAAACGAAGCGCCCGTCGGCGTGACAAACCCCTCCAACAGCAGCGCAGCGTCCTTCCCGAAGAGAAACCCCCCGTTGCACATTGTCGAAAGACCCTTCGACGGGTCGGATATCGTGGCGTACAAACCATCTCCGATCTTCCACACCGATGCGAACCCCACATCGACCAGCGGCGTCTGCGCAATGCGTGGGTCATCGAGCAGCCCTCGCGTCGTATGGGCGCCGAGCGGAAGCGCGCTCGCCAGGGAATAGAAGGCCCCAAAACTTCCAGCCTGCATCAAAAATTGTCTGCGGGAGACTCCTGCCGGGCTCTCGAGCATGCTTCCTCCCCATGAAAAGGTCCAGAGTGACCCGATTAGTCTACCAGAGGCGCAATGCTGCGGAGGGTGGCCCAGCATTGGAGGGATTTCCAATTACTCGGAATCCGGCTTCGCTGGGACTGCGAATCTTGATTCCCGCATGTCCTTGCGGGCAGCCGCCGGGCATGCGAAAATTGCGAATTGTGAGTTGAACGCGGCTTCCCGCTGCGATCGACCCATGGCGATATCGTCTAGGGGTCCAGGACGCCGCCCTCTCACGGCGGAAACCCGGGTTCGAATCCCGGTATCGCTACCAAATCTTCAAGAAACCCGCATAAACAAAGGGGAGCGTAAAAGGTATTAGCGTTTTTTACTAATCCTTTTTACTATTTTCCGCTGCTTTTCCAACCGAATTCATACTAGGGAGGGAAGCAGACATGCCTAAAGTCACCCTGATGATTAGTGGGAAGCAAGGAGGTAAATGGCGGTTTTTCCGTGCCTCCGTAGGTGGTAACGGCCGCGTCGAACCGTTTGTAGCCATTGTGAACGATCGCCGCAGGACTTTCGACAATAGCACTTGTGGTGGCTACTTCATTCGGTACACGAGACCGGACGGCAAGCAAACTTACGATCCTGCCGGCAAAGACCCTGCCGCAGCGAGAGCAAAGCAGATTGCCAAGCAGGCGGAACTGGAAAGCAAGAAGGCGGGAGTCAAGGTCAGTGTAGAGGCCCCGCACCAGACCAAAGCCCAACTTCGTCTTGCCGATTCGATCGACGAATACAACAACTTCATCAAAGACAACAAACGCAAGAAAACTTGGATGGCGTACAAGAATACGCTCGCCTACTTTGCGCGATTTTGCCACGAACACGGAATTCAGGCCCTTAGCCAACTGAGGGGTAGAAAAGAACTCATCCTCAAGTTCCCCAAATTCGTGATGGCCGACGGTAATGGGGAGTGCACGGCATTCAACAACTTTGCCAATCTGATGATTTTCTTGAGGTGGGCCGGGATCGAAACCGAAATCAAGAAGAGCGAGTGGCCGGAGCGGCCTGAGCGAGACCCGGAGGAATACTCCGATGAAGAATTAACCGCGATGCTCAAGGTTGCCGATGCCGAGGAGCGCCTTGTGCTCAAATCGTTCCTTCTTTCAGGCTTCCGTTCCGGCGAGATCGCGCACATGACTTACGAGCGCATCGATTTCGATTCCAGTGTATGGAAGGTGCGCAAAAACGACGAATGGGGGTGGAAGCCAAAAAAGAAGGCCAGTAACCGGGACGTGCCGGTCCACCCTGCCCTCACGAAAAAAATCGCTGAACGTATGAAGGCCTACGAGGCCAAAAAGACAGACCTAATTTTCCCCAATAACGTAGGCAAGCCAAACATGCATCTCCTGCGCATCGTGCAGCGCGTCGCAAAACGCGCGGGTATTAAAGGCATCCGGATTGACGACCATAAGTTCCGTTCCACCGCGATCACTCGCTGGCTTCGCGAAGGCTACACCGTTCCCGAGGTCGTTCAGATGGCAGGACACTCCGACATGGCGACGATTATGCGCTATGCAGCTAAGCTAAATGTTAGAAAGAAGGAACGCCGGGCAAAGGCCGATAAGGCGGCGTCCAAGTTCGTGAATTTGGGTGACTGACTGAGTTCTTTAAATTTAGCCGCCTGACTTATCGGGCGCCGTTATTGCTTCCCCGGGAACCACCGTTTTTTATGAACGCATCTATTTGTTCGCGGCGGAGGCGGAGGGAATACCCTATTTTGAAGCACGGCAACTGACCGCTCGCAGCCAGCTTGTAGACCGTGACCGGGTGCATGTTCAAAATTTGAGCTACTTCATTTGCAGTGAGAGCATGTCCATTGAGTGAAGCTCGGACGTTATGGTTCCCGGCGGCCTCGGCTGTAGCAGGCGATGACCTATCAAGCTTGTGTGACTTCTCGCCGTTTTCTGAAAAGAACTCTCGGGCAATTGCCTGCTCGTCAAGCGAAAACCCTCGCGGATAAGAAGTGAGTTGCATCCCGTATTTGTTCAGGAAATCGTCTTGTCGTTCGTCTTCGTAAACATAAGTGCCAAATTTCTTCTTTCCGATCATGAATCGAAGTTCCAGAACGAAATCGAAAAGACCGTGCCGCGATGAGCATTCAATGTAAATGACAAAGCAATTCCGATCCTTGTCTTTATAGACGCTCTTGAACAACGGTCTGCCCGAACGGGGATCTGTAACAACTACCTTCCGCGGAACAGCATATTCCGGAAGCGTAAGGCTGTAGTAGCTTAGTCCGCCTCTTTCTGTTGGTATGCCACCACGCTCGATCTTCAGTGTGTAATTTCCATTTGTCTCGTGGAAAGAATCCCTGGCGAGTTTCAGAGGTTCGCAATCAGCAAAAGACTCTTCGAACAGTTTTTCGTGATCGGGATTCGGGAAGAAGAACGGACCGCTGCGCTCCCCACAAATTCGTCGGTGTGGGTTCCGGAAATTCTGAGCCACTAATTCCGGAAATTCTGAGCCGTTCTGCCTTGGGAAGCAAGGCCTCTTCCAGGTTGAGATGACGGGTCCTTCCCGAGGGCCCATCGAGATGGATGAACCGTCCACGCTCCAAGACTCGATCCAGGATGGCTGCGGCCATATCTTCGTCGTGTAAGACCTTTCCCCATTCATTGAGTGGCTTGTTGGTGGTGAAGATCATTGGCCGCTTTCGTAGGTGCCGATCATTCACCACATGGAAGAGCACGTTGGCGGCGTCTGGCCCGTAGGTCAGATAGCCGACCTCGTCGATCACCAAAACGTGAGGATGGGTATAGGTTGCCAATGATTCTTGCAGGTTCCCCTTCTTGCTAGCATTCGAGAGATTTTCGATGAGCTCGGCTGCGGTCGTGAACCGCGTTTCGAAACCGTTCTGAATGGCGCGATACCCGATAGCCACCGCCAGATGAGTCTTACCGCGCCCGGTCTTGCCATGCAGGATCAACGACCTTCCTTCGGTGACGAAGTCCAACCCGAGATAGGAGCCGATCACGGATTGCCGCAGAGTCGACTGCAGGGTGAAGTCGAACTCGTCGACGGTCTTCAAGAAGGGGAAGTGCGCGTTTCGAGTGCAACGCTGCAGTCGCGTTTGCTTCCGTCGCGCTACTTCTTCGGCCAACAAGAGAGCCAGGAAATCCCGATAGGACCAGTCTTCCTGCTCCGCCCGTTCTGCTACGTCTTTATAGATCCGGCGCATGTGCGCCAGATTCAATCGCCGGAAGTGTATTTCGAGTTGACCCTCGGAGAGTTCCAGACTCTTCGGTGTGTTGTCGGTCTTTGCGGTTATGCCTGCACCTCGCGGGTCTTTCTCTCGGGTTTCTTTTCTCATTGGACCACCTCAGGGAAAACCAGTTCGCGTTGTAGGAAGCGTTCTACATAGCTGGCGCTGAAAACTTGCTCCTTAAGACCCTCTCGGAAGGCTCGACGAACAACCTCGGGACCGTGGCTCTGCAGGAGGTCGTGCAGCCGGTCGATGTCATAAAACCACTGGCGCGGCCGGCGATGCACGATCTCGGTGAGGTACAGGAAGGCCGGCTCTCCCAGCTCGAGCAGTTGCTGGCGTTTCAGATAGCGTTTTCCGCGCTTGCCCGATACCGCGGCCACCATGGCGGCGCGATGCTCGGCGAGCGTAGAGCCTTCCTGGGCTATGAATTTCCGTGGATGTACCGCTTCGAAGCGACCCGCGACGATGCGCACGCGGTCCGCGTATAAGTACAACGTCCCCGGCATGCTGATCGCTTCCGGAGGCATGGAGTAAGGATGCCCCTCGTGCAGGACGGTTCCCGTGGGGCCGACATACACGGGGATGCGCAGAGCTAGATTTTCCGGCTGCACCTTCAACGGACGAAGCCTGGCGGCTTCTTCCGCAAGACGTACGGCGGGGATCATCCCCGTCGCACGGCAGGGACGCTCCTGATTCACTTCCCGATGCCAGGCGCTCAACTGTTGCTGGAGATCCTCCGGGTCCAGGAAGCGTCGCACCTTGAAGAAAGAAGATTTTACGAAGCCCACAAGATTTTCAACCGCCCCTTTTTGTTGGGGCTGCTGAGGCCAACACAATTCGACTCCCACGCCCATTTCCAGCATGGCGTAGGCGAAGACGGGATTCCATTCGGTCACCTCGCCGTTCCTCAGCCACTTCAAAGCCACCGTCTTCGGTCGGTCGAACACACACATCAGCGGAACGCCACCCCAACTGTGAAGATGCTCGGCCAGGTTCCGCACCAAGCTTTCCACCGTTTCGTCCTTCACCAGACTGACGCGAATGTAGCGAGAGTATTTCAGTCGAGAAGCGAAGAAGTGAACTCGACGAACCATGCCGTCGAGGAATTCCACGTCCACTTGTCCAAAGTCGTGCTGGCTAAATTCCCCTGGCAGCCCCTCAAAACGCACCAGGGGCTTTACTCCTTTCGGTCGCAGTGAAGCCACCAGAGCATACAAGGCGGTCTTGCCGCCCGGATAACCGGCCTCGCGAACTCGCCGGAGAATTTCCAGCGAAGGCAGGTCGGGCTTTTCTTCCAGGATGGCTACGATGAGTTTCCGGAAATTCTCAACCAGGCTGGGTCTGCCGATCTGCCGCTTCTCACGCTCAACAGCGTCATCGACATGCACAACCGGAGTTTCTTCAGCAATGCGCTTCACCGAGCATAGGGAAACCCCCGCCAAACGAGCCACTTCGGTCTTGGGGTGACCGGCCTTCAACAGAATCTCGACTTCGTGACGCTTTAACATTCCTAACATCCTCCTCCCTCCGCTCCGGTCTACCGACCGGAGGCACAGGGAGAGTTCTATCCCTTCCGGCTACTGCCGGATGGCTCAGAATTTCCGGAATGAAAAGGGTCAGAATTTTCGGAACCGACAGTCGGGAAAGGCTATTTCAAACCGAGGTGTCAAACCCTCCAGGACGAGTCGTTTGATACGGCCATCGGGGTCAAGTTGCTCGATTATTACGGCAACGACGTTCATAGCGGTGTTCCTGGGATTTGGACGAACGAACTCAACTAAAATCCATTTATTGTATTTTCTTCCCTTGAGTCCCGTTTGCCGGGAATCCAGGCTGCGAATAATCCCTTCACACGCAATCCCTTAAACAAGGATATAAGAGCCACGTGCCCTAGAGACTCCGAAGCTCAGAGTCCTACCCAAAAGGTAACCATGAAACTCACCGCCGGAACAGCACGCCATCCACCACGTCCAGGAAGCGAAGAGCGGTTGCAGGGCTTTGTCGAAATTGCAGCTCTAGTCGTGTGATATTGGTCACAGCTGATAAGGCTCAATGGCGGACAAGCTTACGATTGATTCGGGTTCGTGAGCCTCCTTCCAAAGAGGGAATCGCGGGAATTTGGGTGCCCGTAAAGGCTAGTTAGGTCATGTTCATAGTCCAGCCTTTCGCTAAGGACCACGAATTAGGGGAGATTGCATCGTAGAGGCTTGGTTGCCCCAGCAGCCCTGAAGTGCTATCATGGCCTTGATAATTAACACGGCCATGGCAATTATCATGGCCAGGTGAGGCTTTGTGTCGAACCACTTTCCAGACCCCCTCCCCGATCGCGAGGCCGACTTCGCACGCCTCGTCGCTGACCTATTGCGCGAACAGGGATGGCGGGTTCTCGAAGAACCGGGTGCCGACGACCTTCGAGCCGATTTGATCGCCGAACGGTCCGGGAAGAAGTATGTCTTCGAAATTAAACGCGCATCGGAAGGGCGCCGGGACCGCGTGATTCCTCTACTCTCGCAGGCAGCCCTGCAGGCAGCTTACGTATCGAAGCAGTTGCCGGGCAAGCCGTTTCCCGTGGCCGTCGTGTTCGCGAACTACATTTCAGAGCAAGTCGCAGAACAGGCTAGAGCATTTCTGCGGAAACATGCTCCCGGCGCGGCAGTCGGGTTAATGGACTCCGAGGGGTTTCGGTCTTTCTCGGGTTTTGACCTTGAGTTCCTCGATTCGGAGCGGCGGGCGGGAAGCAGTGTCGCATCACGGAAACTGCGGGCGCACGTCCCGCAACTATTCTCCGATCTGAATCAATGGATGCTAAAAGTCCTTCTAGCACCCGGAATTCCGGAATCGTATCTGTCGGCGCCACGAAGCCATTACGAAGGAGCCTCGCAGTTGGCGGCAGCAGCCGGAGCATCGGTCATGAGTGCGTTTCGTTTCGTCGAACAGTTCTCCAAGGAGGGATTCCTCGAACAAAGTTCCGGCCGTCTTCGCATTGTGAGAGCGAAAGAGCTCGTAAATCGATGGTTGGGAGCAGGACAGCGCAGCTTGGAGGTCTCGATGCGATTCATTCTGCAACGAGGGAAAGGTGCGCTAGAGAGTTCTCTTCGATCTTATGTCTCCGCGAGCGAAATAGCGCCAAGTCAACGCCGCAAATCAAGGAAGGAGCTTCCATCCAAACATCCGAGGGCTTGTTTGGGTCTTTTCGCGGCGGCTGAGCAACTGGGAGTTGGCTTTGTTCACGGAGTAGAGCCACACGTTTACGTGGAACGAATGAACCAAGAATTACTGGGTTTTCTGGGGCTATCTGCAAGAGGAGCGGATGGCCGGGCCGACGTGTATGTACGAATTCCCGCCAACCGCGAAAGTGTTTTCCGAGGCCTCCTATTAAAAGATGGAGTGCCATCGAGTGATATCGTTCAGGTCTGGTTGGACGTTCACGGCCACCCTTCGCGCGGAAAGGAACAAGCGGATCTTATTTATCGAAAAATTCTCGGTCCCGCTTTTGAGGGCAACGAATAATGGCAGAACTGAACTCTGATCTAGAGCCGTTTGCGAAGTTTGTGGAAGCCCTCGATCCATGGCTGGGACAGGCCGTGCTCATCGGAGGGTGGGCGCATCGATTGTATAGGCTGGATTCACGGGCAAGAAAATTGCCCTATCTTCCGATCACGACGTTGGACGGCGACGTTGCCGTCCCGCAAAAACTCAAGGTGGAGGAATCGAGCGTCCGAGAAAGGTTGCTTAAGGCAGGGTTCAAAGAAGAGTTCGTTGGGGAGAACCAGCCGCCCGCAACTCACTATCACTACGGGCAAGATGGTGGTTTTTATGTGGAGTTCTTGTCGCCGCTCCTTGGAAGTGAATATGACCGGCATGGCAAGCGTAAAGCGACCAGGGAAGTCGGGGGAATCTCTTCGCAGCAACTTCGTTACGTCGAAATTCTCATGGTAGAGCCTTGGAAAATTGCCTTAAGCGAACAGGACGGATACCCATTTGCACCTGCCAAGAAGGTGCTGGTAGCGAATCCCACTAGCTTCATCGCCCAGAAGATTCTTATCCATCACGAAAGGGACTACAGAGATCGTGCGAAAGACCTCCTCTACGTTCACGACACAATTGAATTGTTTTCGGAACATCTGAAGGACTTGCAAAAGATCTACCAGACGGCCCTTAAGCTGAAACTACACCGCAATCGCAACATAGAAGTGCAAAGCGCGGCGGACCGGTTGTTCGGCAAGGTGACCGATCCA
>Ga0187776_10002102_pt1 | contig 10086 bp, 13 predicted proteins | sample 0216_BV02_MP12_2_FD_132426 | JGI IMG/M metagenome (GOLD analysis project Ga0187776, IMG submission 132426) | Tropical peat soil microbial communities from peatlands in Department of Meta, Colombia - 0216_BV02_MP12_20_MG | ecosystem: Environmental > Terrestrial > Soil > Wetlands > Peat | place...
CGGCGACGACAAGCGTTAGAATCTGACCTGTGGGCATCCGAGAGTGGTAGAGCATGGATGTAGAGAAGACCATCACCGAGATAGAGTTGCTGGAACGCATCTTCGCGCTGCCTGACACAAGGCGGTTCAGTCTGGCCGACCGCGAGGCTGCGAACCGGAAGCACGACGATATATATGCTGCGAACCCCTGGTTCCGCCTGTGGAAGCGGTACGGGGTCTGCACCCGTACCGAGCCCGGCTCATCATGGCAATATCCCGGCCCCAACTTCCTCCACTGCCCCTAGTCGGTATAGCTCGGCTTCAGCAAACCTATGCGACCAATGTCACTTCGAACGCCCCGGTCCGGTTGGGCATGAGGCCGATGGCTATGAGCATTTTCCCGATGGCAAAAACGGGTGAGTACATCCAGTACTTCTGTCCCGCCGCAGCGAGAGCGCGGTTGCGCTCCGCCGGATCATCAAGGAACCGTGCCTCCGCCTCGAACTTTTCGCCACCAACGGAGAGCTTGATTCGCGGGTTCTTTTGCACGTTCCGCACCCACTGGTGCTCGACGTTCGCTGTCCCGATGAACACCCTGTTGCCGGCCACGACGAACCAGATTTTGACCTCGTAGGGTTTGCCGGACTTTCGCCCGTAGTGGGTCAGGATCAGGGTCGATTTGCCGGCGAGCCGCTTCAGCCGCGCCAACGCGTTTGCGTCCATGGGTGCCTCGTTCCTCTCCTACTCTGTCGCGCCATCCCGTGGTGCAGCCACGGTCGAGGTCAAGGCATGGCAGCCCTTATTGCCCTTGCCGCGGCAAGGCAGCCTTCACCAATTCCACGGCGGCCTGCGGGTCTGCAACTTCGACGATCAGTTCGTTGTAGCGCTCGTCCTTCAGTTCGATGACGACCGTATTGGCTGGATTGTGAACGTCCCAGAAGACCCGTTTGCCGTCCTGATAGAAAGTGCCGGCCGTGAGCACTCCCGGAATGTTGGTGCCGGGCATCCTCAGCCCGTGCCACCAGCCACGCGCTGCGGCCGCATCCGCCCGAATCTCCGCAATGTGCCTCAGCGGGATTTCGAGGGAGCTCTTCAGCGCCCAGAGCTTGTCGGCTCCACGGACGTGCAGCACCAGATTGCCTGCTGAAACGGACAGGTCGACCATGCCCTTGCTCCCGTTACCTGTTATACGCCCGTCCTAGCTCTACCTTATATACCGGTGCAGCATGCGGTACTAAAATAGCTGGCCTCTCGGTAAGAGCAGGAGGTTACAACCATGGGCGACGTCATCGAGCGGCAGCGCGAAATCGTGGCCAGACACGTACGCGGCGAAAATGAGCACGACTGGGCAGCCGTTTACGACACCTTTGTGCAGGACGGCAGGGCCTACTACGACGTTGTGCCGCTGGGCGTGAGGTTCAAGGGAATCGAGGGAGTGCGGGGATTCTATGAATCCATTGCCTCAGCCCTGCCCGACCTGCACGTCAACGTCCTGTCTGAGTTCGACGTTCCCGGCTGCTCGATCCGTGAGGTGGTCCCACAAGGGCAAATTCGCGGGCGTGCAGCCCCTCGGCAACGCAATCCGCATTGAGATGGCGGCGTGCTACAACTTCGATGAAGAGTCCGGAAAGCTCATTTCGGAGCGAATCTACTACGATCAGGCGAGCGCCGTAGAGCAGATGCAGGGCAGGCAGGGGTCGGCGGTGGCATAGCAGCAAACGAGAGCTTGCGATCCTCGGACAAGGGGGGATTGATGGCAAACATAAACGAACGCCTGAGGAAAGCGAACATCGCCGCAGCAGCCTCAGCGCTGGCCGTCATTCTGGGTTCGGTAGCCGTGTTGCTCGCGCAGACACCCGGCCAACAGCAGCAACCCGAGTTCGTCAAGCAGGCTCAGCAGTTGATGAAGGAAGGCAAGCCGGAGGCGGCGTTAGCGGTGTATCGGCAGACGCTCCAGACCTCGCCCAATTCGATTCCCGCTAGCATCGGGGCGGGTAGCGTGCTGGACCTGATGGGGCAAGGGGACGAGGCCCGGAAATATTTCGCCAGGGCAATCGCGGCTGCGGACACGCCGGAGGGCAAGGCCGCGGCAACAAGGGCGACGGCGATCTCTTACGCCTTCGAGGGGAATTGCAGCAAGACGATAGAGTACGAACAGCAGGTCTTCGACTTCTACGCCAGCAAGAAGAACTTTTTCCAGCAAGGGGAAATTGCGGACGAGGCGGCCCGCGTCTGCCTCGACTCGGGCGACTTGGACGCCGCCTACAGGTGGTACAAGACCGGCCACGACACTGGGCTGGAAGAGCCAGACATCAAACCTGCACGGCGCGACCTGTGGGACTTCCGCTGGGAGCACGCGCAGGCCCGCATCTCCGCCCGCCGGGGCGAGCGGGCGGACGCGCAAAAGCATGTTGCTGCGGCCAAGGCAGTCCTCGACAAGGGCGCGATCCCCGAGCAGACGCAGTTCCTCCCTTACCTGAAAGGCTACGTCGCGTTCTACACGGGGGATTACAAGGCGGCGCTTGAGGAACTGCAACAGGCGAACCAGAACGACCCGTTCATCCAATGCATGATGGCCCAGACCTACGAGAAGCTAGGCGACAAGGGCAAGGCCGCGGAGCACTACCGCAAGGCTCTGGCAGCAACTTTCCACAGTCCTCCCGCCGCATATGCGGTTCCTTTCGCTAGGAAGAAGCTGTCGGAGCCGCCAGGGTTGTGACAATGGTGCTCACCTACATCTCTTCGAGCGATTCGGCTTTCGATTGACCATGCCAGAGCGAATGCCAGCCATTTTCTTCGGACACGGGAACCCGATGAACGCCTTGCTCCGGAACCCATACACGGAAAGCTGGTCCGCCATCGGACAGGGAATTCCGCGCCCGGAAGCAATTCTCTGCGTGTCGGCCCACTGGTACGTAGAGGACGCCTCCGTGACCGTCAGCACCTCACCAAGGACGATCCACGACTTCGGCGGCTTCCCCCAAGAGCTCTACCAAGTGCAATATCCCGCGCCCGGCGACCCCGATCTTGCCCTCCGCGTCCAGAAGCTTCTCGCCCCAGTCCCAGTGCGGCTGGACGACCGCTGGGGGCTCGACCACGGCACGTGGGCAGTGCTGTGCCACGTGTACCCAAAGGCGAACATTCCGGTCGTGCAGCTCAGCATAGACGAGACGCAACCTTCCTCATTCCACTACGAGATCGGCAAGCGCCTTGCTGCCCTCCGCGAGGAGGGAGTCCTCATCGTGGGGAGCGGCAACCTCGTGCACAACCTTCACGCCTATGCGTGGGGCAGGCATACCGCCGCGCCGTATGACTGGGCTGTGACCTTCGAGAAGCGCGTGCGCGAACTGCTGCTGGCAGAAGAAACCAATCCCCTGATCGACTACGAGAACAGACTAGGGCAAGAAGCCATGCTGGCCATCCCCACGCCCGATCATTACCTGCCACTCCTGTATGTCATCGGGGCGCGCCAAAGCCGAGAGGCGATCACATTTCCGGTTGAGGGCGTGGATGGCGGCTCGATTTCCATGCTTGCGGTTCAGGTGGGGGCCTGCCCCCGACTAACACCGCAAGGCTAGCCTAGTGGTTGCTGGCGTGAAGCCCCTTTTCACTAACGATCCTGACCGCAGGCTCGGGAGCCTGTTCCCGATCTAACTGGAGTCTTTTGCTGCCGAGTGACTGTATGCCGGCACTTCCGGATCACGCAAAAGCACCGTTTGTGAATTTCTTAAACGGGTCGCGAACCTGAGGGCAGTAATTCTTGTCACCGGATACACTACTGGGCCCATGTCCAAGCCCATGTCGCCAGAGCAGGCCTCGCAGATCGCAGAGGCTCAGCGCCGCCGTTTCAATGAGTTGGTGGATGTATTCGACACGCCGCAGCCGCCGGAGGTGATGGCTCGGCTCGCGGAAATCGTCGCCGCGGCCTGCCTGTCACCGGGCGAAGTCGTGTTGGACGTGGGCACAGGAGCGGGAGTTCTCATCCCGCTGATTGAGAACTATCGTCCCTCCACCATACTGGCCTGCGACCTGGCTGAAAAGATGCTAGAGCGGGTCGCTCAAAAGCACCCCACGGTGCGAACCTTTCGAGCCGACATAGCTCTTTTATCCCTCCCGCTGGGCAGTGTGGATGTCATCTTCATGAATGCGATGTATGGCAACATCGCTGACAAACCGGGCGCCTGTCGCAATGCGGCACGTATGCTTCGCCGCCGTGGCCGCCTGGTCGTCAGCCACCCCGAAGGGAGGGCCTTTGTTGACCAGCTTCGGGACGCAACTGACCTGTTCGTGGAATCGCTCCCCACCCGGCAGGAGTTTGAAACAATTCTTGTGCCGCTGGGTCTTGACGTTACTACTTATCGAGACGAACCCAAACTCTATCTGATGGTGGCGGAAAAGCGCAACGCAGTTGAGTAAACGTCAGCGGTTTCCACTCCTGTGTGAGCACGGTCTTCGGACACATCGGTTGCGGTCACTGCGCCAGCCGTGCTGTCGTGGAGGCATCCATGCGAGCTCACAGCAGGAAACTCGAATAAAATTGACTGCTCCGTGTCCCTCCCTGCCGCCAACACGGCCACTTCCCCTTTGCCGCGTGTAGTTGTGGCCACCACTGCCATGCTCAGCTTCATCTCGTTCTGGCGAGTAGCGGCCATTGTTCTGAGCGATCTCGGTTCTTCGGCCTACTACGCTGGCGGTATAGCCGAAAAAGCCGTCGGCAAAGCAGCTCCATGGTTCATTTTGGCCATCATGTTGTTCTCCTATGCCGTCCGCTCCACCTACATCGAGAGCTGCAGTATGTTCGTCCGCGGCGGCGTTTATCCCGTGATCAAGAAGGCGATGGGTGGCACTGTGGCCAAGGTTGCTGTGTCGGCCCTGTTATTCGATTTCGTGCTCACCGGACCGATCAGCGCGGTTTCCGCCGGACATTATTTGGTGGGGTTTCTGAACGACCTGCTCCAGTACGGACACATCGGCATCACCCTCCCCGCGAATCTCTTTGCTGCCACCTTTGCCCTGCTGGCCACGCTGTATTTCTGGTGGCAGAACGTGAAGGGTATTCCTACCTCCAGCCAGAAGGCACTGCGCATCATGCAACTGACCACAGTGATGGTCGTGCTGCTCATCGCATGGTGCGGCCTGACCTTGTGGGTGCGCGGCGGGCACTTGCCGCCTTGGCCGCGCCCCGCCAACCTGCGCCTTGTCCCCGAGGCCCTGGGCTGGTTGCGTGGAACCGGGTTGGCGCAGAGCTTTGGCCTGCTGGGCATCTTTATCGCTCTGGGGCACTCGGTGCTGGCCATGAGCGGCGAGGAGACTCTGGCTCAGACCTATCGCGAGATCGAGCACCCCAAGCTGTCCAACTTGAAGAAAGCGGCGTTCCTGATTTTCATCTACAGCCTGATCCTCACTTCGCTGGTTTCCTTCTTCTCCGTCATGATCATCCCGGATGCGGGACGGAAGGATTTCCTGGACAACCTGATCGGCGGACTAGCGATGCACGTGGTCGGACCGTTGCAGCTCCGACTGGTATTCCATGCTTTCGTCGTGCTGGTGGGAGTACTGATCCTTTCCGGTGCGGTGAACACGGCCATCGTGGGCTCCAATGGGGTACTGAATCGGGTATCAGAAGACGGGGTGCTCACGGCCTGGTTCCGCCAGCCGCACAAGCGCTTTGGCACTTCTTATCGAATCATCAACCTCGTTGCCGCCCTTCAGGTTGTCACCATCGTGCTCAGCCGAGGCAATGTTTTCTTGCTGGGTGAGGCTTACGCCTTTGGCGTCATTTGGAGCTTCACGATGGAAGCCTTGGCAGTGCTGGTGCTGCGCTATCGGTACCCCGTCCCTCGTGAGTACCGGGTACCCCTGAACCTGGATTGGGGGAGGCTGCACATTCCTATGGGTCTCGGTCTGATCACCCTCACGCTGCTAGCCATTGCCATTGTGAACCTGTTGACCAAGTCCCTGGCCACCGTTATGGGTTTGACCTTCACTGCGGTCTTCTTTGCGCTGTTTACCACGTCCGAGCGCATCACACGCTGGCATGCAGCGGCCCGCGAGGAGTTGGACCAGTTCCACCTCGCGGGGGCCGAGGCGCTGACCAATCAAACAGTCGGCGTACGCCCGGGCAACATCCTAGTCATGATTCACAATTACCGGCGCCTGGATCATCTGGAATCCGTGCTCGAACGTGTCCGGCCGGAGCACCACGATATTGTTGCACTGCAGATTCGAGTTCTGGAAGCGGGGGCTTCGGGAGACCGGGGAATCATTCCCGAGCAGCTCTTTACAACCAACGAGCAAGTGCTGTTCACGCGGGCACTGGGATTAGCGGAAAAGCAGGGAAAGACCGTCCACTTGGCCTTGATGGCAGCGAACCAGCTTTGGGATGGCATGGTGTACGCTGCACAAAGCCTACAATCGGCCATTATCGTAGTGGGTCCATCGGCGACGATGCTCCCGCGGGAACAAGCGCGGCGAGCGGGCTGGGCCTGGGAGCGGCTTGCGAGTCCCAAACGGCGTGTCATCTTCGAGGTGTTCATCCCACCGGCGCAACGAGAGGTTTTTTACCTGGGGCCGCACAGCCCGCACCTGACACCCAAAGAGATTGAGGTGCTGCACCGCCTTTGGCTTCGATTCAGCGAACAGGTTGGCCCGGAGGAACTTCATCATCACGACGTCGTGCATTTTGCGCTTACGGAAGTCGAGCGGGAGGTGGCCGCCGGCAAGGAAGCAGAAATCCTGCAGAGACTCAAGCAGCACCTACAAGAAATCAAGGATCGGCGCGTACGGCGGCCGTAGGGGCGATCGGCAGCGATCTGCCATAGGGCTTTACGAAGAAACCGGGACTGACGTCTGTTTCACACTACGCGGTTTTGGTAGACGCTCTTAAGCTCGGGTCCGATGCGGGCGCCCCCCTGACTCTCATTGCTCAGTCTCTTTCGGCTCGGTCCATGGCGGTTGAGAACTGTTCACCTGGAACCGACATCGGTGCACGCTTTGAATTAGTCAGCGCATACAGCACCAGTTCAACGCGGTTGGAGATTCCCAACTTCTCGAAGATACCGCGGACCTCCAGTGCAAACTGCCTAGATGCGTGGCGGTGCTTGACCGAATGCTCAAGGCTGGCCACACAGTCTATCTCCACTGCACGGCGGGAGCAGGCCGCTCACCCACAGTCGCAGCCGCTTACCTGCACTGGTGCCAAGCATGGCCGTTGGAGCGGGCGTTGGCCTACGTCCGCGATGCCCGCGATTGTTCTCCCAATGTCGAAGCCATCCGCTGCGCCCGATGGCCGTGGGAAGAACATCGGGCCTGCGACCGGGAGTAGGCATTTCGCGGTAAGCAAGAGTGCGTGGCCCACGATGACGCGTCGTCACAACCCCTCAAACATGGAAAGAGGTAATCCACAGTTCTCCACGTTGCGACCGACGATCTGTAGTCCGCAGATTGCGGCAGGAGAATGAATAACGGAAAGTTTAGGTCATTGGCGTTATAGGATACTCGTCCGCGGCGGGCCGAAGGTGGCCCGCCGTTTGTGTTAGTGGCGAAAGCTGCCAACGAACGGGAATCGCTGCCAACTGCACTCAGTTATCGCGCTTCGTGAATCCTTCTGTGGCACTCCGAACACAACGTGATGAGATTGCCCTCAGAATCGGCACCGCATTGGCTCCTCAGCTGTATGTGGTGGACCTCGAGCCCGGACAGGGAGCCGCAAGCTTGGCAGCGCCAGCCATCTCTTTCGAGGATTTCCACGTGTAGCTTGCGGTAGGCTTCGACATCAAGTCGAATCCGGCGACGCTTTCCTGCGGACACTTTCACGCCGCCTCCGTCACCTGCTGCAGGAATTCCTGTTTCCCCTCAGCCGGCAGAAAACGGAAGAGTCGAAGCACGGAAAACAGCAAGATTTTGGGGTCACCGTTTTCGATGTGGGCCCCGGCCAGAAAGTCGGCACAGATCATCTCCAGGCAGTACCCCCGCGACTTATCGGATCCGAGCATAAGAGCCGCCGTATCGAGCGCCTGTTCGATCACCTGCGCCTGGCTCTTGTAGATCTTGAAGTAGATCAGCTCGCTCGGTTCTGATTCCCGCCCCGTTAGCTCCCGCTCTACCTCCGCTTTAAATTGCTCTTTGGGTAGCGACTGCGCTTTGTGCAACCAGGTTGCACTTTCGAAGCGCTGTCCATCCCTGCGCGCGACCTTCACCAGCTCGATCGCCTTGGCCCAGCCGAGCTGCTTGAGGTCCTGGCGGATGGGCTTGGGCAGGTGCTCATGGATCGACATCAAGTAGTAGGCCTTGCGGCGGGACTGCGGGAAACGCCGCTCCAAAAAGTCGTCAAACGAGCTTAGGTTTTCCAGCCGCCAATACTGCCCAGCGCGCACCTCGCACAAATAGCGCCCGAGCTCGACGAACTTGCCATCCCGTTGGTTCTCGGTATCACGTTCCCAGGCCAAGATCTGGTCGATCCTCGCGAGCACGAAAAGGGCTCGCCGGCGATTGAGTTGGGGCGGCATCGGTGGATCCTTAGTAATGAAGCTCGTCAAGCCAACCAAGGTCGCCTCCCGGGCGGCGGATGAGCTGGGCATCAATCATGTCCTGTTTCCCCAAGCAGAGGCCCAGATGGGAACAGCTCAGGCAGCCATTCTGGGGAAAGCGGATGCCGCTGCGGGCAGGGAACTGTGCCGCTTCGATTTGCCTGATGGTGCTCGCCAGCATTGCGCCAAAGCTGTCACGCTGTTCCTGGGTAATGGTGGCTCGCAGATACTGAACCTCGACCAGCCGCTTTCGTACGAAGACCACGAACCCGACGCTAGGTTCTCCGGTGATCCAGGAGTAGCAGACGAGTTGCGGGTCCAGAGTCAGCAACCCTGCCGGCTGGTCGGGGTAGCGAGCCCCGGTGGTCTTCCAGTCAATGACCGAACGCTCGCCGTCCAGCTGGCCGATGGCATCGATGTAGGCGACGAATTCGTTGCCGTTTCCGATTGGGCGGCTGAACTTGATCTGCAGGTCGTGGCGGGGATTCCGGATTCGTACCCGGTCATCCTGGACAAATCGTGCCAGCAAGTGGATCCCTTGCTCGAGCATCTGATCCCAGGTTTCGTTCTTGGGGTACTCCAGGGAGGCAGTCTTGTACTGGGACCACGCCTCGAACAGCGCACAGCCGGGATCTTCACGGCGGAACAGCGCCGCCAGTGCATGTTCGAAGGCACGTCCGAACAGCAGCCCGGCCCGGGTTTCCTTCTCCTGCCAGCCGTCCAGGTAGCGATAGCGGTAGTGCAATGGGCAGGCGAGATACTGTGCGAGCTGGGTGTAGCTGTAAGTCACGACGCCAAATCCGAGCGAAGCGAAGGAGAAGCCGGCGAGGAAATCGACTCCCAGGCGCCTGCCGGCGCGAAGGCGTCCAGGTTCACGACCATGTGGCCGTTCACCATTACATGGGAGATCTTGACGATGCCCCGCAGCCCGACCAGAGACTTGTCTTCGATCTCGTCGCGACCGAGCAGATCGGGGTCGTAGCCGAAGTCGTGCAGAAACCAGCTGAACTTCCACAGAGCCTTCGGGGTGCAATAGAGCCGGCCAGAGAAGGTGCGCCTTGCCAGGAGGTCGGGGTCGAGAACAGAGAACCGAACGGTGTAGAACGGCTTCTGGCGCTCCCGCGAGTATCGGACCTGATCAACCCGAACCAGGAACACGCCGTCGGGAACTTCGGCATCAGCTCGGGCCGTTGATGCCAGGCCCTGGAAACGGCGTCTCATGCGGCACCTGCCTGCTGAGCGAAGCTGCTGAGCTTGGCGAGCAATCCTTCCTTGTCCCGGGCAGCGAATTCGGCGATGTGCTTAATAAAGGAGGCGACCTGCTCGCGGCTGGCCTGGCGGAGGTCCTTGGTGCCGCAGAACTCGGCTGCGTACTGTTTCACTGGGGAGGCATCCAGACGGTGCTGGCGGATCAATAGGCAGAGCTGGTCGCGGAGTTTGGGCTCGCCGTTGCCGTTGACGGGCTGCGGCGGAAGCTTCCGTACATTCGCCTCGGGCTGACTGCGGGCGGGCAGCGATCCGATCTCTTCGACCGAGCAAATGCCGATCCCATAAGCCTTGCGCAAAGCTCGATTGACCG